>FTJL01000531.1_pt2 | contig 11612 bp, 11 predicted proteins | sample 1658551 | NCBI WGS metagenome assembly FTJL01 (sample SAMEA3914835, study PRJEB12502) | metagenome | biome: forest; material: soil | place: Canada | collected 2011-07-03 | depth 0.3 m
CCGCCGGTCTCGGCGTGGAACTGCACCCAGTTATGCACCGACGGGCGGCCGATCAGGTTCAGGCGGTCGCGGCTCAGGTACGTCAGCACGACGTCGCCGATGACGTAGCCGTCGTAGTTGCAGGGTACGAATTGCTTTGCCTTGTTGGGCTCGAAGCCTTTGAAACTGTTGATGCCCAGATGATTGAGCAGCTTCAGGGCGTCCGGTCCCTCGACGTACATATCCGTCATATGGTACGACTGGTTGAACAGCACGCAGGTTTCCTGCCACGCGCGCTGCTCGTCGCGCCAATTCGTGTATTCCGGCGGTACGACCGGATAGACGTTAGGACCGGACTGCGAGTTGCGCAACAGCTCGACCGGGTTGCCGGCCTGCACAATCAGGTCTTCCAGGCTTTGAATACTCATCGTGTCTCCTCTTAATAAAAATGTAAGACCGCACCCTAGTGCGGCTCTACTGTCTGGATTCTCGGGGAATCGACGATCTCGACGATCGAGCGCGCGTGTTCCCACATCAGCGCTTCGACGCGACCGCTGTCCCCACCGGCGAAGGCGGCCACAATCTCGCGATGCTGTTCGTGCGCATTGCGCAGCATCGCCAATACCTGCGCGGGCGTTTGCGCCGCCGCAGGATGACGCAATACCCGCAGCGAAAGAGTTCGCAGGCTGCGTCTCAGGGCATTATGGAACACCGTGCTGCCGGCTTGTGCATCGATCAGCGCGTGAAACCTTCCGTTGATCCGATGATAGTTTTCGATGTCCAGCGGACCGAGATGGCCCCTGTTCAGGATGAGGTCCGCCTCCGTCAGGCAGCTGCGCAACTTGCGCAGAAAGGACTTCGACACCAGTTGCTCGGCCGCCCTGCGGGCCGCCAGCCCCTCGATCAGGCAATGCACCTCCACGGCGTCGGCAAAATCCGCGTCGGTGAAAGCGCGAACCACATAGCCGCGCTTCTCGTGGCGCGCCAGCAATCCCTCCTGGGCCAACACCGGCAGGGCTTGCCGGATCGGTGTGCGCGACACGCCCAGGAAAGCCGCCAATCGCCTTTCCGCAACGCGCTGGGCCGGAGCGAATTGACCGCTCAGGATCATCTCGCGAATTCGCACGATGGTTCGGGGTAGTGAGCCGGTCATGGGGGAGGTGGCTAGGTTGATGGCCGCTTATAAGCGCCGCGATCTTGGGACTTGGGATCCCGAGATGTCAAGATTGGATCCGAAGTGTCCATTTCTGGAAAGAGGGCGCCGGCGCGGTCGGCTGCAACAGGGCGCGGATTGGCGCCCGGCAAGCTTGCCGAAAATGCCGTAAAAGATCATTAAAGTAGACATATCCAGGGATTGAGGGCGGGCCGCGCCGGGCGCCGGCGCCGCGGTAGCGGTATCGGCAATCCGAGCTTGCGCGGATCCCGCATTGACGAAAATGGATCCCGTGATGCAGGATCCGCCGCTATCGCCTACCTAAGGGATGCCCATGGACACTCAGCTGGCGCGCGCGACAGTAAGCATCAGGGAAATGATTCTCCGGGGACGCCTGAAGCCCGGGGAACGTGTGGCCGAAGCGGGTCTTGCAGAACTCCTGAGCATGTCGCGCACTCCCGTCCGCCAGGCCCTTCCGGTCCTGGCCAAAGAGGGGCTGCTGGTCGAGTCCAACTCCCGGGGTTACGTCGTTCGGACCTTCACCGAAAGTGAAATCCTCGATGCGATCGACCTGCGCGGGGTGCTGGAAGGCCTGGCCGCGCGAAAGATCGCAGAGCGCGGCGCTTCGCCTGCGTTCATGCGCGAGCTGCGTGGTTGCCTGGCAAGCGGCGACCAGATTTTCAGCAAACGCCACCTGATCGATACGGATGAAGCGGCGTACGGCGAGATGAACGGCCGATTTCATTCGCTGATACTGGCCGAAGCCGGCAGTTCCATTATCGACGGAGTGCTGGCTAGAAATGCCAGCGTACCGTTTGCCAGTGCCGAGGCGATCGCGTTCGATGCGACCGAACTGGCGACGATGTTCGATGCACTGCACTTTGCTCATCAGCAGCACCACGCGGTATGCGATGCCCTGCAGGCGGGGCACAGCACGCGCGTCGAGTTTCTCATGCGAGAACACGTCAATACGGTGAAGAAGAGCATCAACATGACGGAGAACCAGCTCCCCGAGGCCTCGGCCAGTCCGGTGAGACTAGTCAAGCCCTAGTCCGCGGACGGGGCGCCCAAGCCGCGCAAAAAAACTCGCCGGCGGCACTGAGCGAACGGCCAAAGCACTGCTCTATAGATAGGTGCCGACATCCGTCGGTACCTGTACGGCTGTCTTGAATGGGGGGTTTGCATGAAGAAAGTCATCCTTGGGCTTGCAGTGTCGATGGGTCTTGCGATTTCGACCGTGTGCCTGGCCGGCTATGCCGACGATCGTGCCGAGATTGAGAATTTGTCCAACCGTTACATGGTGGCTGTCGACGCCGGGGACATCGAGACCGTGATGTCGACTTGGACAGAAGACGGCGTCCTGGACTGGGTCGGCGGGGTTGAGCGTGGCAAGGCGGCAATCCGCAAGGCTATGTCAGGCTTCGGCGGGGCGCGGCATGTTGATATTCCGGAAGGCGCGACTTCGCGGCCCCGAACCCGCCACCAGATCATCAACCACGTGATCGACGTCAACGGCAACACCGCCAAGACGACGGCCTACTGGTTCGCCCTCACCAACAACACCCCGCAGAAAGATGTCCAGCTGCTGTATTTCGGACACTACGAGGACGACCTGGTGAAGCAAAACGGTCATTGGCTGTTCAAGCAACGCAAGGTCTTCAACGAATCTCAGCCCAACCGCGCCGTGTTCTACCCGGGGCTGGGCGAGAAGGATCCGCGCGCCAAAAAATGACGAAGTAGCAGCGCTACTACCTGCTTTAAGACAACCCACCCCGCAAGCGGCGGGGGCCGAATGCAAGTTCGGCTCCCCTTGAGAGCGGCCTATAATGAAACGGCACGGGGTCGAACCCGTGCCGGTCGGTCGCGTCCGGCTTTTCCGGGGTGCGAGGGGGATTGGGGGGGTGTATGGCGCTGATGTCCCGCTTTTCTACGCAGGATCTGCCCTCAGGCATGCGTTTCCAGGTCTGGCGAGACAGACTGTGCCGTTCCTTTGGCGAAATGTCCGCCAGCAGCCCGTCCAGCGCTGAATTCGTAGCCTGGTCGGAAGTCTGGACGGAAGGCGATATTGTTCTGTGTCGCATGCATGTCGACCCGCAGTGCCTCGAAAGAGCGCCGGATCGTGCGACGGCAGCGCGACGCGGTGGCGTTCATGCCGTGTTTCCCCTGGCGGGAAAATTCCATATCCAGCAGGCCGGCCGCGAAGTGCTGCTCGAGCCGGGTGATTGGGGCCTGTATGACCCCTCCATGGGATTCAGGAGCGTCAGTCATCAACCGGTGGACCTCCTGGTGCTGATTGCGCCTCGCAGTACGATGTTGGGGCACGGGATCAGCTTCGACCGATGCAGCACGCGGCGTTTCTCCTCGGAGTCCGGGAGCGCGCGGGTGGCCAAGAACTACCTGGCATCGGTGCTGGAAGAGCGGGCGGCTCTGCATCCCCTGACCAGTCCCGAGTTTGCCGCCGTTGCCGCCCAACTGGTCCACTTAAGCGTCATGGAAAGCGTCGGGCGTCAGTCGGAGGTGAGTCTGCGCGCGCTGTCGCGAGCGCGCATTCAGTCTTACGTCACTCGGAACCTGAGAAATCCCGATCTGTCGATCGAATCGATCGCCGCGGTGCATCGCTGCAGCAAACGCTATGTTCACAAGATCTTCGCCGGAGAGGGCGAGACGCTCAGCGACTACATCCGCCGCCTGCGTCTCGAAAATTGCCGCCGCGAGCTGTCGAGCCCACATTTGTCCCATCTGTCGGTCACCGAAATCGCCTTCTCGTGGGGATTTCAACACCAGGGGCACTTCAGCCGCGTGTTCCGCGAGCGCTTCAACGTCTCGCCGTCGTGCTGCCGACCCGCGACCGCCGCAAGCTCGCGCTGTGCGTGATTCGAGCAGCTGCCGTGCGCTCGTAGTGATGTCACTCCGTCGGCGCGCCGTTGAGAATGCAGCTGCGACGATCAGGGGAGGGGGACATGCAGCTATCGCACCCGTCGAGGGTTCAAAAGTACGGCGACCTTTCGGTCTATGCCCCCGCATTGCGGCGGTACTTTCGCAAGCGCGTGGACTCAACCGAGATAGAGGATCTTACGCAGGACGTCTTTCTTAATATGCATTCACGCGGCTGCGCGGCGCGGATAGACAACCTTGAAGGGTACCTGTTCTGTGTGGCCTCACGCCTGGTGTCGCGTCACCTGACTCTGCGGCGCCTGCAGAGGCCTGCGACTGCGGCCGTGAGTGAATCCGAATATCGGGGTCCACAGGCGCCGTCCGCGGAAGAGGAAGCGCTGTCGCGCGAAAAAATGCAGCGGTTGGCAGCCACTCTGGAAGCCCTGCCGCCGCGAGCGCGGGAGGTGTTCCTGCTGCACCGCTTTGAAGGAATGAGCTATCAGGCGATCGCACACCGGTTGAACATCTCGGTCAGTGCGATCGAGAAGCACATCATGATCGCGCTCAAGGCGCTCCGAACGCAGTTGCAGGGTGAAACATGACCAGTCCCTTCGCGCGGCCCTCCAGTTTCGTCTGGGCGCTTTTTCTGGCGGTGCTGCTGAGCGCGGCCGTCCCGGCTGCGGAGGCGGCCCGCGTCGATGACGCGCGGCTGGCTGCCGCCGCCAACGAACCGGGTAACTGGATGACCTACGGTGGAAGTTGGCTGGAGCAGCGATATTCGACTCTCACCCAGATCGACGCGAGCAACGTGACGCGTCTGGCGCCGGCGTGGTCTTTCGATCTGGATACGAATCGAGGCCAGGAGTCCACGCCGCTCGTGGTGGACGGGACGATGTACGTGACGTCCGCCTGGAGCAAGGTCTACTCACTCGATGCCCGGACCGGCCGACAGCACTGGTTTTTCGATCCGCACGTGGCGGGTTCCGCCGGACCGAAACCCTGCTGCGACGTGGTCAATCGTGGCGCCGCTTTTTATGAAGGCAAGGTCTTCGTCGGCACCATCGATGGCCGTTTGATTGCGCTCGATGCCCGCACGGGAAAAGTGGCCTGGAGCGTCCTGACCGTCGATGCGAAAAAGATGTACTCCATAACGGGTGCACCGCGGGTGGCACACGGAAAAGTCTACATCGGCAACGGGGGCGGGGAGTTCGGCGGACGCGGCTACGTGAGCGCTTACGATGCCTCTTCGGGCAAGCTGGTGTGGCGCTTCTACACGGTTCCCGGCGATCCGGCCAAGCCCGATGGGGCCGCATCGGATGAAGTGCTCAAGCGCATTGCGCAGCCGACCTGGTTCGGGCCGCCAACCGACTACCGGGGCGGGGGCCAGGTGTGGAATGCGATCGTCTATGACCCGGACTTCAATCAACTCTATATCGCCACCGGCAATGGCTTTCCGCACAACCGCAAGTACCGCTCGGAAGGGCGGGGCGACAATCTGTTCATTTCGTCGATAGTCGCGTTGAACGCCGATACCGGCCGCTACCTGTGGCATCTGCAGGAGACCCCGGGCGACAGTTGGGACTATGACTCCGTGCAGGACATGATCCTGACGGATCTTCAGATCGGCGGCAAAACCGCCAAGGTTCTGTTGCATGCCCCGAAGAACGGATTCTTTTATGTGCTGGAGCGCAAGACGGGCAAGCCCCTGTCCATCACCCCCTACGTGCCCGGCATCAATTGGGCGAAAAAAATCGATCCCGACTCCGGGCATCCCGACGTCGACCCGGCTGCGTACTACGCGAATGCGCCATTCAACGGTCATCCAGGGGAGGGTGGTGCTCACGGTTGGCAGCCCTTCGCCTTCAGTCCAAAGACCGGCCTCGTCTATTTCCCGGCCGCGGAGAGCTCTACCTACTACATAGGAACACCGACCTACGAGTATGTGGATGGGCTCGACAATCCCGGATTCATTCACGGTGCCCTGCCGCAGGCTCATGGTGCGGACCTGTCGGCGAGCGGCGCGCCGGCGGCGGCGGGTCGGCCGGCAGCGAATCCGTACGGTAAGTCGTACCTGCTTGCCTGGGACCCCGTGAAACAAAAAGCCGCGTGGCAGAGCGACGTGCGCGGTGGCGGCGGGGTGCTCGTGACCGCATCCAACCTGGTCTTTCAGGGCCGCAGCCGGGAAGGAGTGCTGGGCGAATTGGCCGCCTTTCGCGCCGACACCGGCGAGGAGATCTGGAAATACAAAACGCCGAACGCCATCCTGCAGGGACCGATCAGTTATACGGTGGACGGTGAGCAGTACATCGCCGCGGCCTCCGGCGCTGGAGGAGCGTCCATTATTGTCGGCGGAGAGCCGGCTCACGAGCGCCAGGTCGGTCGAGTGGTTGCCTTCAAGTTGGGAGGCACCGCAGCGCTTGCGCCCGATCCGCAGTTGGCGCCCCGGCCGGCTGCACCTGCGCTGAATGCCTCCGCTGCCCAGATCAGTGAAGGCAAGGAACGCTACGCGCGGCTGTGTGGCCGCTGCCACGGCCTCAATATGTTTTCGGCGAATATCATTCCGGACCTCAGGCGTTCGGCAGCCATTGCCGATGCCGGCGCCTGGAATGCCATCGTCATGGGCGGGGCGCTGGAGAATCAGGGCATGATCAGTTGGGCCAAATTCCTGACACCGGAAGGCGCAGAATCCATTCGCGCCTACGTGTCGGATGAGGCTCGCAAGCTGGCGAGCGGCAGCGCCGCGAAATTTCCGTAATGTGAGGGGGAGAGATGATGAAATTCAACAAACTCCTGGCGACGCTTGGGTGGGTTGCGTCAGCCTCGATCTGTGCCGGCAGCGGTGTCGCCTGGGGCGCAAGCGCTTGTGATGACGCCTGCCTAACGAAAATCGGTGATCAGTATCGTGCTGCTTACGTCAAGCACGAGCACACGCCGGATCTCTTCGCAAAGCACGTGCGTTTTACCGAGAATAACGTCGAGCTGTCATTTCCGGACGGCAGCTGGGACGTCGTGACTTCCGAGATAGGGCCCCCGTTTACGTTTACCGATCCGGTAACTGGCGGAATCGGCATTTACACCGCCATCATGATGCGCGAGGTACCCGCGTTTCTGGCGGTTCGCCTGAAAGTCGAAGACGGCAAAATCACCCAGGTCGAGCACTTACTCTCCACCAAACGCGGGGTCAGTGGACCGCCGACGCCGTTTGGCGATGTAAATCATCTTGTCCATGATCCGGTGTTGAGCACCGTGCTGAGTGCTTCGGAACGTCGGCCGCGTGCGGAGTTGATTCGATTGGCGGATGGCTATTTCGCCACGCTCTCCCGTAACGACGGCACCCTGCACACGGTGTTTTCGCCCACTTGTCATCGTATCGAGAACGGCATGGAAACCGCGAAGGATGGCTGCGACGTGACGTTTAAATTGGGCGTCTTCCGCTTTAACGAAAGGGTACGGCGGGAGCCTCTCCTGGTGGACGAGGCACGAGGCCTGGTGATGTTCCGCGGGTTCATCGATCACAAAGGCACCCTTATCGATTACAAGCTCACGGACGGGACCGACCGCAAATCGCCATTCGCCGAACCTCACACCTGGAGTCTCATCGAGACTTTCAAGGTGAAGAACGGGCAGGTGGGACCGGTGGAGGCGGATTTCATCGGATCGCCCTATTATTCGATTTCTCCGTGGACGAACCGCAGGAGCCGCTAATGGTCGACTTTTCGAAGGTCCAGACGAAAATAGGCTACTTCGCTCCGGAGCGCTTCGAAGGCGAGGTCTTCGACTGCGAGGTGCAGGGCCAGATCCCCAAGGACATGCACGGAACGTTTTTCCGCGTGGGCGGGGACTTCCTGTATCCGCCGCTGTTTCCGGACGATGCGCCGCTGAATTCAGACGGATACATCAGCGCCTTCCGCTTCCGCAACGGCGTGGTCGACTACAAAGGCCGTTATGTACGCACGAAGCGGTTTGAGGCCGATCGAGCCGCCAACCGCCAACTGTATGGTTACTACCGTAATCCCTACACCGATGACCCCAGTGTCAGGGATCCGACGCGGCCGAACCTGCGCACGGTCTCCAACACCTCACCGCTGATCCATGCCGGAAAGCTTTTTACGCTGAAGGAGGACGGGCTTCCTCATCACATCGACCCGGTCACGCTGGAGACGCTCGGAACCTGGGACTTCAACGGCGATTGGAAGAGTCAGACGTTCACGGCCCACCCGAAACTGGATCCGGTGAGCGGCGAGATGGTGGCCTTCGGCTACGAGGCAACCGGTCTTGCGAGCAACGACGTCTTCATCTACACCGTCGACAAGAGCGGCAAGGTCAGACACGAAACGCGGATCAAAGCGCCCTACACCACGATGCTGCATGACGTGGCCCTCACACAGAAGCACTTCGTGATTCCGATGTGCGGCTACGTCACCAGCCTTGAGCGGCTGAAGGAGGGCAAGATCCATTGGGGCTGGGATCCGAGCAAAGAGGGCTACATCGGCGTGCTCTCGCGTGAAGGAGACGGTAAGGACGTTCGCTGGTTCAAAGGCCCGCAGCGTTGCATGATGCACACCTTCAACGCGCATACCGTGGGAGCTAAGGTGGTTTTGTATGCTCCCTTCTGGGACGGTAATTTCTTTCCCTTCTTCCCGAACGTCGACGGGTCACCCTGGAATCCCAAAGCCGCTCGCGCCTTCGTGCGCAAGATCACCCTGGACCTGAAGTCCAAGAGCGATACGTGGACGGAAGAGATTCTCTTTCCTTTCCCCGTCGTCGACCTCGGCAAGGTCGACCCGCGTTTCATGACCCTGGAACAGCGATACGGCTTCACCGGCTTTTCTGATCCCCAGCGCCCGTTCGATACCGCGCGCGCCGGGAATCTGCAAGGCCGGATCACCAACTGCTACGGACGCTTCGACTTCACGACAGGTAAGTTCAATTCCTACTTTGCCGGCGATACGCACAGCCTGCAGGAATGCAGCTTCGTGCCGCGCGCCGGTAGTCACGAGGAAGGGGACGGCTACCTGGTCGGCGTCGCTTCGAACTATGCGGAAATGCGCTCCGAACTGATCATTGCGGACGCCCGAAATCTGGAGGGAGGCGATCTTGCCCGGGTCATCCTTCCGTTCCGGACCACCGCTCAAGTTCACGGCATCTGGGCGGCCGCGGAGGAGTTGTCGTGAAAGCATCAACCGGCGTGAGTCGGGTCGGGGCGCGCGAGCCCGGTGTAACCAGCCGTCGCGCGTTCGTAAAGCAGATAGCCGGTGGTGCTGCGGCTGTGAGCATTGCCCGCAATCTCTGGGCGAGCGGTTCCGAATCTTCGCCGCCCGAGGACGCCACGCCGGCTTCGCAGGCGGGCAAGCTTGCGCCCGTCGTGACTATCCATTTGGATCAGCCGTATCTCGATGTGACCGGGCGAGGCATCCCCTATCGACCCCCGTCGGGAATGAGATCGGGTGAGCCGGTGGCGCACTTGAGCGAATACGCATTTCGCTGCGCGATGCCTTACGTTTGAGTCGTCCGTGTATTCAACCCCGTTCGTCGCTAAGCTAGCCATCGGGGCCGGCTGAGTGGCATTGCGGGGAGAGCGGATGAGGGCGCGTTATTTGCGGATCGTTTGCGGGTTTCTAGCTGTCGCTGCCGGAGCCGCGACAGCGGACGAACCCGGCATCGGCAGTCTTCCTGCCTGGAGCGTGAGGAATATCGAAGTCACCGAAACGGCTCCGCCCATTCCGGGGGCCGAGGCGACCCAGTTGTCGGTAGCAGACGACGGCGACGCGCAGATCAGCATCGACGTGACCGACGGGAAAGAACAGACGAAAGGGTTGATTCTCGTGATCTCCGGGCGGTGGATGGTCACGAAGGGCCTCACGCTGCAACGCGGCTCGGAAACCAACCTGATGGACATCGCCGCGCTCAATTCGCAACTGGTGATGGCGCTGTTGAATACGACGCTGCCGCAGGGCCCGCCGGGTCCCGGCGAATCGGTCAAGGTCGAGCACACCGAGACCCAGCGGGCGCTCAGAGTCGGAACCAGTTCCGGGTCGGGGGAATACGGCGTTCCGTGGAAGGTGAGCGGAACTGTTTCGGTCGCTTCGGCAGACGCGCCGACTGTGTTTCAGTTGGACTTTGTTTTTTCTTCCCGCGAGGACAAAGAGGCGGCGCATCTGTCTGGACAGGTCAGCCGTCCGCAGCCGGCAGTGAGCATTCCCGATTCCCTGCCGTTGTCCGGCTGGGCGGTGTACTCCATCGGTCCGCATCAGGAATCCACTCCCGACGGCCCGAAAGTGAAATACGGTGCCGCGGCGGCCGCTGACGCGGCCACGGTCGGCGAGTTGAGGCTTCGCAAGTAGCGGGGGGCGGCTAGCCGGGGGCGCACCTCGCCCTAAGGTGCGGGATTCTCGACCGTATAGCCTTTGCTCCGCAGAATCGATAGCCGGCCGCCCGCGCCGAGCAGCTCCGACATCGGCAGCGTTGCGAAGGTGACATCGTTGCGGGAGAGCGCCTTCTGTGCCGCCGCCAGCCACTCATCGAAATAGCGGTCACGCCCGGCATTGAGTTTCTCGTGCAGGCTCGGGCCACTGGTAAAGGCTTCGACACACTTGGTGACCTGTTCCGGCGAGGAGGATTTCTCCAGCGCAGCGAGATCTCCCACCGCCCAGGCGTTGGCCCGCTGTTTCATACTTCCCAATTCTGTCTCGAGCCGTTCGATCGTCGCGGCGAGGCACGCCACATCGGCCGCACGCGGCGTTTGCGTAAAGTCTCGAATCGTCTCCTTCGGGTTACCGACGTCAACCTTCACGCTCAGGTTCGTCACATGGACATTGTTGGCCCGGGCGGCCTTGGTGATGACGGGCCACACGATGTTCTTCTGGGTGAGATCGGAGTGGTCCAGGGCTTTCTGGTAGAGGCGAATCGCCGCGAACATCGGCCGCCACTTTTCGATGCCGGAGTCGTTGCCGATATACGCGGCTTTGAGCTTCAGCCAGCGGGCGTACAGCGGTGGCGGTAGAACATCCTTGAGCATGGCACCGTCGGGGTTGTACCGCGCGCGCAGCAGCGACGGCACCAGGGTGATTTCGCGGAAGAAACCGATGTCCGGCTTCACCGATTCCTGGCCGATCACCTCCTTGGACTGGGCGACGATCTTTTCCACTTCACGCGAGCGCCACACCATCTTCTGGGGCAGCGGCGTGAGCGTGCCCAGGATCCACAGGACATGATCTGCCTTGGAGACCTTCCAAAGGCCGGGCCCGGGCTGCTCGCCGCTGACGACGACCTCGTCGATCGCATCGGAGGCCGCCGGCGAAGTGGCGGCAGCCTGGGCAGCGGGAGCCGGGGCAGCGGGCAATGGGCTGGGATTGCGGCTCGGAATCGCGGCCGCGCAAAGGGTCGGCAACGTCGCCGATCCCAGCGCGGCGAGCGCCATTACCCCGCAGATTGGTCCAAGGAGCCCTCTGTCTTTGCGCCCTGCCGCCACGTCCACCCCTCTAAATCGGCCCGGTCCGCCGCCGATGGTACAATTGCGCGCGCCGTTTCGGCAGCGCCCCCGTAGCTCAGTGGATAGAGCGACCGCCTCCTAAGCGGTAGGTCGTCGGTTCAACTCCGGCCGGGG
>FTJL01600986.1_pt1 | contig 11609 bp, 9 predicted proteins | sample 1658551 | NCBI WGS metagenome assembly FTJL01 (sample SAMEA3914835, study PRJEB12502) | metagenome | biome: forest; material: soil | place: Canada | collected 2011-07-03 | depth 0.3 m
CGCGCAGGCGAGCAGGATCAGGAACAGCGAAGTAAGTTTATTCATGTTTTCCCCTTCAGTTGAACCGTAGCCGATGCATGCTGAAGCGTCCACGTTCAGTTCTGATATTCCGCGCCGGCGCTTGCAGCAAGTGCGGGCCTCCTATGCCGCCGGCAGTTATTCGGCCTGAGTCGTGTTACAATTGGTTACATTGGCTTGCGCACCGGCGAATGATCAGGGGCGCCGGCACAACCGGCTATGCAACGAACGCGGGATTTCTGCGGAGGTTTCCATGCGCGCCCGTAGATTTCGCGTTTTTTTCGGCTTCCTGTTGGTTGTCGCGACCGGCGCTGCCGCGCATCACTCCGGAGCCATCTTCGACGAACAACACTCCAAGCCACTCAGCGGCATTGTCAAGGCGTACCAATGGACCAACCCGCATGGCTGGATCCAACTGCTTGTGAGTCAGGCAGGTGTTCCTGCCGCTGAGTGGAGCGTGCAGCTGGGCTCCCCGTCGCAGCTGTTTCGGATTGGTTGGCGTCCTGACACGATAAAGCCGGGCGATAAGATCTCAGTGGTGGTGTTTCCAATGCGGGACGGCACCCTCGCCGGGCTATTTGTCAGCGGTGTCGGCTTGGACGGCAAGTCCCTCGGTTCGCGGCCCTAGTTATAAGGAGAGGTCGATGTCCCGAGGAAAGACCGGCTTGCTCGTTGCCATCGCGACACTCGCATGCCTGATCAGTCACGAGGTCAGCGCAGCCAGCCCCCGGGAGCGTGCGTTCGCGGCTCTGCCCGACTGGCGGGGGCTGTGGATTTGGACACATTGGCAGACTGACGGAGCGTCCGGAGAACCGATCGGCCCGCAAGGGATCCAGCCGATTGTTGCGGCGGCACAGCTCGCCGGTCATCCGCCTTACAATCCCACCTGGGAGGCGACCTATCAAACCAGCACGACGCCGGCAGCGCTGGCCGCCTATGCCGGACGTACAAAAGCGTGCACCGATGGCTTTCCCGTGCAGATGGAATCCCCGCAGATGTTTCAAGTGGTCATCGTCCCCGAGGAGACGATCATTCTGTTTGAAGCGCTGGAGAGACGCATCGTCTATACGGACGGTCGGGATCATCCGGCAAAAAGGGATTTGTGGCCGACGCGTTGGGGTGACTCGATCGGGCACTGGGACGGTGACACGCTGGTAATCGACACCGTCGCCCGGACAGCAGGGCCTATTGGGTGGCTCGCCGGTATGTCGCTGCTCAGTGAGCAGGCACATTTTGTCGAGCGGCTTCGGCTGATGAAGTCGGGCGAGCTCGAGGATCAAATGACGATTGACGATCCCGTTGCGTTTTCGCGGCCCTGGAAGGTCGTGATCCGGTACCGTCGCCTTACGGATATTGACCGCCTGTTACCGTATGACTGCGAGGAAAACGATCGTAATCCGGTCGTGGACGGAAAACTCACGATCAAGGCACCCTGAGAATCTCCTTCAGTCGCGCCGCCACCCCGGCAGCCGCCGCGGCGCGCGGTTTGCGACCACTGCCGCGGGATACCAACAGGTCCGCGGAGATACGAAACCGATCTCGAAGTCTGCGCACCATCGTCATGCTCAATTCCCGTTTACCACTGAGAACTTCGCTTACGCGACTAGCGGTGCCGAGTAACGGAACAAGGTCAGCGCGGCAAAGGCCGTGCTGATCCATGAGGTAGGCGAGTAGCTGCGGAAGCGTCAGTGAAACGCGCGGCCACCGCGTGCGCTCGTAAGCCTCGATCAAGCGCCCCTGGGCGACCATCCGGGCTCGGCTTTGAGAATCGCTGGAGCCCATCAGCTTCTCAACCAGCTTCTTGGCTTCAGCATGATCTGCATCATCTTGAATGATGATCAACGTGGCCTTCATTACACACTCTGCGCATCTATTCTGGCGTATTCCTCAGGCGATCCGCAGAATCGGATCAGCAACACTGCGTCCCGGCGCCGGGTCAGGGCGATCAACCGAAAACTGTTTTTGGCTTTGATATGGAAAAGCACGCGGCCGCCTTTCAACACACATGCCATCGGGTGGGCCTCCTTCACATCCTCCTGCGTCTTCCAGGTTGAGCTCGCCGCGATGGCCAGCCATGCTGCGAATTGTGCACGGGCAGCCTTGATTCCTCTGTGGCCCGCTCGAGACTTGAAGCAGGAGTCAACGATGTCGGTACCGGCCACGATCATGGATGCAAAGTATACTGCCCCAGTTCCAGAAAATGGAAATCGCGGTTCCATTTTCTGGAATTGAATGTACAGCCGGGGCCCTTGCAGAAGGTGGCTGTGCGGCCTCACCAGGACCTGATGTTCACTAAATTCCCCCGGTAGCGGGTTTCGCCCCGTCGACGTGGTCAACCCGGAAGGTGAAGTCGTAAACTGAGTGCTCAAGGAGCGATTGTTCTACCGCACGGAGAGCGCATGCGATCCCAGATCACGCGAGACCGGCTTTCTGGACTGATCAGCGGCTACCTTCTGACGCAGGCAATTGCGTGCGCCGCAGGCCTCGAGATTGCGGATAAGCTCTCCGCGGGCCCGCGCACCGCTGCGGAGCTGGCTACGCTTGCGCAGTGCTCAGCAACTCACCTGAAGCGGGTCATGCGCGTCCTGTGCAACATCGGCGTCTTCAACGAGGGTGCCTCAGGCTACGAACTCACCCCAACCTCCGAGCACCTGCGTAGGGACCGTGAGGGTAGCCTTTGGCCCCTCGCTGTCTTTCATGGCAATGAACTGTATCGGGCGCTCGGCGGGCTGTTGGATAATGTTCGCTCTGGCATTCCAGCCTGGCAGGCTGTTATTGGCGCTCCACACTGGCAGTATCTGCTGGAGCATGCTGATCGCGGCGCTATTTTCGACAGCCTCATGCGACAGAACCATCACGATCATGTTCAAACCATGGTCAGCGCATACGATTTCTCCGCAGCCCGTGTCGTCGTCGACGTTGGCGGCGCAGATGGGTCGTTACTGCAGGAAATCCTGACTGTGTATCCAGGCGCGAGTGGGATCCTGTTCGACACCCCGGACGTCGTAAAGAGGGCGCGTGCGAGCGTAGCATGGAAAGCCAGGGGCTCGCGTTGTCAGTTCGTCGCTGGAGATTTCTTCGAAGATATCCCCACCGGAGGGGATGTGTACCTACTGCGTCATATATTGCACGACTGGGACGATGAACGTTGCGTGCACCTGCTGAGGTGTTGTCGCGAGGCGATGAGCGACGACGCGCGACTACTTGTGATCGAGTCCCTGCTCGATACGGAACGCGACGCCACCTATGCCAGCCTGACCGATCTGGGTGTGATGGTGATCGGAGGTCAGGAGCGCGCTTCTGGCGAATATGAACGGCTACTGCGGGAGGCAGGAATCGCGGTCACACGCTTTATCTCTTCGACTACCCACGCAAGCGTGATCGAGGCCCGCGCGGTCTAGTGCGCCGTCGTTGTCGACGAGATCATCGGACGCACGTTAGCGCTGAACTAGCGGCGCGTCGAGGCGGTTGGCGCGTGAATCAGCGGTGTGCGGCGACAAGGATGCCACGTGGCATAACGCGCCTTGGTGAACCCATGGGAAAGTCGCAGTTAGGCAAGCGACTTGACGTCGACACAGTGCCTAAGTACGTTCCAAAAAGCTCAGCCGGCCGGTGCGTTGGCGATCACCGAAGTCACAGGGCGGACACCTCAATCAATATTCATCTTGCCGGCTTGAACCGGGCATGGAGGTATACGGATGAAGAACGAGAATACCGTCTCGACGTTCGAGCTTCAGGCCGGAGTGATCGCCGAACACGATGACGGCAAGTTTCGGACGGTGATCTACGGGTTCACGCCGGGGTCCGAAGTGCACTTGATGCCCGGATGCACGCACCTCGGTTGCGTCTTCGAGGGAGATCTGATCCTGCGATACCAGGGGCGGGAACGGCATTTATACGCGGGCGATTACTTCTCGGTGATCGGCCCCGCAACGGTAAGTGGGTCAGGATGGGGAATGAGCAGTTCAGTCCCTGGCTACATCGGTATCAACGCGCTCGGTGGTCCGATCGAGCCGACCGGACGTCTTCGATACATCGACGGGTGCACGGATACGCTGCTCGTACCGCCGGTTCGCAAAGGCGACCCCTGTTTGAACCACCTGCATTTCCCAACGGCGATCACCCAGACGCCGCACACGCATCCGTCCGTCAGAACTGGTCTGGTGTATCGCGGGCGCGGAGAATGCATCGTTCCGGATCGCGATCCCATTCCGCTCAGGCCGGGATCTGCCTTCGTGATCCCAACCGAGGTCATGCATAGCTTCAACACCTCGGACGAAACGCTCGACGTTATCGCGTTCCATCCCGACAGCGACACCGGGATGACAGACGACGATCATCCAATGGTCAACCGAACGATGGTTGATGGCGTGAGTGCCAGTCGGATTCCTGCAATCAGAACGCAGGTTCGGCTAACAGCGAGCGCGCCGGCAGCGATTGCTGCGCAAGCGCCCGCCGCGCAAGCGCCCACGCCTGAAGCATCTGGGCTCATCGGTCAAACCCGGCCGAAACAAATACCGCTGTCCTATTCGCAGCAGCGCGTATGGTTTCTGACTCAACTTGAGGAGGCCGCGACGGAACACAACATGCCCAATGCATGGCGCGTCCGCGGACCGCTCGACGTGCAGGCCCTGCGGCGCGCTATCAACGGTGTCATAGCCCGTCACGAGATCCTGCGCACGCGGTTCGACGACGCGGATGGTCGGCCATTCCAGATAATCGCTCCGCACTTGGAAATCGATCTGCCCGTTCGCGACCTGCGCGGGCTCGACGCGCAAGCCCGTGAGCGGAGTATCGCTGAGGAGTTGAGGCGTGCATGGGAAGAGCCGTTCGACCTCTCCCGCGGGCCGCTAATCCGCGCGAAAGTCATACAACTGGGGGACAGCGACCACATCGTCGTCCGAACCACGCACCTCATTATTACCGACGGCTGGTCGGAGGAGGTCGTGTTCCCTAAGGAGTTGTCCGAGCTTTACGGCGCGTGTGTCGAAGGGCGTGAGGCGACGCTGCCGCCGCTCAATTTGCAGTACGCCGACTACACGCTATGGCAGCGTCGGACATTCGAGTCGGGCGCGCTGGATCCCGGCCTGCGTTACTGGACTAACCACCTCGCGGGCTTATCAGCTCCGCTGCGGCTGCCCAGTCGTCGTCCCCGACGGAACCAGTGGGAGCCCGGCGCAACGCACAGCGTGATCGTCGAGGGCCGGATACTGGATGACATGCGGCAGCTTGCCCGCAACGAAGGCGTGACGCTGGCCACCGTCTGGCTGGCTGCGTTTCAGATGCTGCTGGCGCGTTGGACCGGTGAGCGCGCCATTCCTATCGGCGTGGTGATCGCAAATCGACAACGCTCGCAACTGAAGGGCCTGATCGGGCACTTTGTGAACTTCGTCGTCATCCAGGGCGATTTGCACGGACAGCCGACATTTCGCACCTTCCTGCGACAGATTGCTGAGCGCTGTTACGACGGCTACTCACACCAGGGCGTGCCTATCGAAAAACTGGTCGAAGATCTGAATCCGGCGCGCAACCGGGCTTGGAACCCGCTGTTTCAGGTCATTTTCAACATGCTGAATTATCCGCGATCTGCCGAGCAACTGTGCGGGCTGCAGGTGGAGGAGGAACCTATCGTGCGTGACGTAAGAGCGAGCTTCGACCTCAAGCTCACTCTTCGCCCGGAAGATAATGCGGCAATCAACGTAGCCTACAATGCGCAGATGTTCGATGCCGATGACATTACCGCGCTCTTCAACGAGTTCCAGTTACTGTTGCATGAAGTGATTCGGTACCCTGATGCGGTGGTGGCGTTGGACTTCGATGGTCTTGGCGTCAGCAATTTACCGGCGGCCAGTGACGAGGCTCCTCAACCGACTGACGCTGCAAGCACGGATGACCCGCTCGCTGACGAGCAGCGCACCTTGTGTGAGTTGTTCTCCGAGGTCCTCGAGCTCGATGCAGTAAGCCCCGACGACGATTTTTTCGCCCTCGGAGGCCATTCACTTTTGGTGATGACGCTGCGAAATAGAATTCGCACACGATTGCGTGTCGATCTGCCATTGCGCGCGCTTTTCGAGGCACCGACTGTGAGGCAGTTGAGTTCGAGACTTCACTTGTGAAATCTCCAATGTCGGATTACGAGCTGGCGCACACGTGGGCCGGCGCTCGTATGCCCGACGAGGTGCTCGCGCCGAGAACGGTGACCGAGCTTTTGGTCGCACGCGCCGAAATGCACGGTAGCGATCCGTACCTTACGCTCGTTTACGAGTCTGAGGTGCGCACGCTCTCGTATGCCGAACTGGACGCGCTCAGCCGACGTCTCGCTTCATACCTTCAACGCGACTTGGACGTGAAGCCTGGTGAGGTGCTGGCGCTGCTGCCTGCGAGCGACGTCGATTCGATCATCGCGATTTATGCTGTCTTGAGAAGCGGCTGCCAATTGCTGCTCGTAAATCCGGGAGATCCGCCGACCCGGCTGCGAGCGCAACTCGCGGCTCTCGGCGCGAACACGGTGCTGCGAAGCCGTGTCGTGACCGTCGACAATCTCGCTGAGGCAATCGAGATTCCAGACCCGTGGCAGTTACCCGACGACGGTACGCCCCCGCAGTGTCGACTGTCACCGAGCTCGGCGGCATTGTTGTTCGGGACTTCCGGGTCGACCGCTGCATCCAAGATCGTGTCGCAGTCGCACAACAATGCGATCGTGAATGCATATGCCGTCAGTCAGCACCATCGATTGCAGCGAGGCGATCGACTGCTGGGCTGCTTGCCGTTCCACCATGTGAACGCGGTCCACTTAACGCTGTTTGCGACGCTGTTCGCTGGAGCGCACGCGGTCGTGGTCAACGCATTCGATCCGTGCACTTACCTTGATATTCTGGAACGATTCCGCCCGAAGGTCGCGAGCGTCGTACCTAGTCTGCTCGAGGCGCTCTTGGACGCATGCGGCGAACGTGCTCCACCGCCGGAACTAAACTACTTCGTGTCGGCCGCCGCGCCGCTGGCGGCTCGCACGGCGCGGGCTGTGCATCGGCAATTCAAGACTAGAGTGGTGCAAGGATACGGACTGACGGAGACCACGAACTTTTCGACGACAATTCCGCCCGACCTTTCGGAGGAGGCATTTCGCCAGCTGGTGCTCGACGCCGAGTTGCCGTCTGTTGGCGCGGCTCTTTATGGCAACGAGGTCGCTGTCCTAAGGCCCGATGGTACGCTTGCTGCTGCGGGCGAAACGGGCGAGCTGTGCATGCGCGGCCATAATGTGATGCTCGGGTACGCGCAGAACACCGAGGCAACGACCGAAGCGTTCCGCCACGGCTGGTTTCACTCGGGCGATCTGGGATTCGAAGTGGTCGATCAGGATTGCGGTAGGCCGAACTTCGTGATCGTAGGCCGCATAAAGAACATTGCCAAGGTAGGCGGCGAGACGGTGTCCCTCGAGGAGATGGAGCGTGCCTTGCGCATGCTGCCGCAGGTGCAAGACTGCGCCTGCATCTGTCGCCCCCGTCGACTACTCGGTGATCAAATCGTTGCCGCCGTGGTCCTGTCCGAGGATATGCAGGTTGAGCAATTGCGACAACATCTACTGCAGCACTTTGCGCGGGCTGCGCAGCCAAAGCACGTCGTGAAGTTAACCAAGATACCCCGCACGCTGACCGGCAAAATCAGGCGGCAGGATCTCGTGGTGCAACTTACCGAGCTGGTGGGTGATCGTTCGAATTAGGAATCCGCTGCAATCGAACCCCAGTGGCCAGGACGGAGAGAAATGGCATGAAGGACGCATCCGTTGTAAATACGCTCGTAACAGATATCTGGTGCGAGATACTTGGAGTCGAGACCGTGCAGGCGAATGAATCCTTTTTCGACCTTGCCGGCACCTCCCTCGCAGCTGAACAAATCGCAGCCCGCATTGGCGATTCTCTGGCTGTCACCATTGACGGCAGTGACATTATGCGGTCGCGGACGTTGTCAAATGTAGTGTCGTTCGTTGTATCGCGCGTTGCGTGATGCACTGCGTTTTCGGCTCGAGTTGCGCGAGTCTTTCCGGGACGAGGGCGAAGTACGTGAATAAAGCCTTGCTGGAGTCCATCAATATACCGGCCGCGAACGACGTGCCCATGATGCAGGACGCAAGCGAGAGCCTGGTGCTCTACGAGGCGTTGTTGCTAAGGGCGTTTGACGTCTGTGGCGAGATATGCCGGTACCCAAAGCCGAGCGATCCCTCCGCGATCAGGATCTGGGAGGCCTCGCACGCGTTCGTTGCGTGCGGGCCCGTGGCCTGTACCTTGCGCGATCTGTGTCCAAGCGGCGGGGCCGTTTTCGATGCGTTCAACAAACTGCTTGTTGACTGGCCTGAGTTGTCCTCAGGAGCGATGACGGGTGAGATTGCGTACGCGGCCGTGCCGGACTTGTGGCGTCGGCTCATGTGTGAGCCACCGCTCGGCACCTATGCCTCGCTTGCAGCCAATTTCATCAATGCGCACCTAAGACCTGGGCTGAAGTTGATCGAGCTTGGGGCCGGAGTAGGTAACACGAGCCGGCTGCTGAACGTGGGCGCCGACGTTTTGTACATTCGTACCGACAGAAGCTTGCCTTTGCTGAACCAAGCGGACCTTCCGGGAACGACACTTCGCTATGACTTCAATACTCCGTCGTCCATGACGGCGGCCGACATAGTGTTCGCCGTCAATGCGATGCACTGCGCGGACAATCCTCGCCGGACGCTTTCGTACGTCCGGGCGATGCTCCGGCCCGGTGGAATGCTGATTCTTGGCGAGGGCGAGCCGCGGCCCGCAGGCAATCGGCCGTGGGCCTTGGACATGCTGTGTTGCCAGTTCTCAGGCTGGTGGGATAGAACCGGGTTCCGGCCGCGTGATGAATGGGTGGATGATTTGGGCGCCGCGGGATACATCGACATCGGCCATCAACGACTGTTCGCCGGCGAGTATGACCTGGGTGGCCTGATTTGGGCGCGAGCCTGAGTGCGTCAGCGCACGAAGCGCAGGAGCCCACAGATGACGAGAACGCTACGGTATATCGAGACGGCAGTCCGCCAGGCATGTACCGATGATTTTGACGATGAAATCGGCGTAACGGAGCGAACAGGGCCGTTGCCGCTGTCCCTTGCCCAGCAGCGGTTGTGGTTCCTGGCACAGGTGAATGAGGGCGCGAGGAGGGCTTACCACAGTCGGGTCGTGATGAGGTTCCGCGGTCCATTGGATCGCGCGGCGTTGCGTGCTGCGCTGGACCGAATAGTGCAGCGCCACGAGAGCCTGCGAACGCGGATCGAAACGATCGACGGCGTAGCGGTACAGCGGATCGATTCGGCCCGAACTCGGTTTGCACTGCGGGAGCGTGCGCTGGAGGCGCAGGGAGTTGCAGAACATCTGCAAAAGTTGATTCAGGAGGAGGGCAGCGCTGCGTTTGATCTGGCCGCAGGTCCTTTGGCGCGCGGGCAGCTGATCCAGGTATCGGCGGAGGAACATCTGCTGCTGATCACCATGCATCACCTTGTGACGGATGGCTGGTCGATGGGCATGCTTTTAAGGGAGCTCAGGACGCTGTACGCCGCGTACCGGGAGGGTAAGAGCGATCCGTTGCCGCCGCTGAGGGTCCAATACGCGGACTACGCAGTCTGGCAGCGCAAATGGCTGCAAGGGGAACGGCTGCAGCAGCAGAGCGAGTACTGGCAGCGGACGTTGCGCGGTGCGCCACAGCTGCTGACGCTTCCGACGGACCGTGAGCGGCAGGCGATGCCGGACTATGCCGGAGCGGTAGTCGGCGTTGAGCTGGAGGAGGGGATAACGACTGCCCTCAAGGAGCTCAGTCGGCGACATGGTACGACGCTCTTCGTGATGATACTCGCGAGTTGGGCTGCGCTGCTCTCACGGTTGTCGGGCCAGGACAACGTTGTGTTAGGAACGCCGGTTGCCAACCGCAGCCGCGCTGAGATTGAAGGACTGATTGGTGTCTTCGTCAGCACGCTCGCGATTCGAGTGGATCTAGCGGGCAGCCCGACCGTGGGCGAGCTCCTGAAGAGAGTGCGAGAGCGCGTCCTTGATGCGCAGGATCACCAGGACATTCCCTTCGAGAGTGTCGTGGAATTGCTGAATCCGGTGCGGACCCTCGCCCACAGTCCGGTATTCCAGGCGATTGTCGCGTGGCAGGACCTGCCGGAGGTGGAGCGGGACTGGGCCGGTTCGAAAGTTGAACGGATCGACTTTCTGCGCGACACGACGGAGCTTGATTTGGCGCTCTTCTTGAAACCCCGCAACGGCCGGATTGCAGGCTCGCTGGTGTACGCGACCGCGCTGTTCGACCGGCAGACGGTTGAGCGGTACCTCAGTTACTGGAAGCTGCTGCTGGAAGCGATGGTGGCGGACGAAACTCGGGCGGTCGATCAGTTGCAGATGCTGCCGTGCGCCGAGCGTGAGCGTGTAGTAGTGGAGTGGAATCGGACTCAGGCGGCGTATCCGACCGGGCGCTGCATTCATGAGCTATTTGAAGAACAAGTCAGGAAGACCCCGGAAGCGACGGCGGTGCAGCAGGGGGGGAATAGGCTGAGCTATGCGCAGCTGAACCAGGAAGCCAACCGGCTGGCGTATTACCTCAGGGAGCGAGGTGTCGGACCGGACGCGCGAGTGGCGATTTGTGTGGATCGCAGCCCACTCATGGTCGTCGGAATACTCGGCATATTGAAGGCGGCTGGAGCATACGTGCCGCTGGATCCTGGCTATCCGCGAGAGCGCTTGCGCTATCTGCTGAGCGATAGTGACCCGGTGCTGGTGCTGACGGATGCGGTGGGGCGAGAGGCGCTGGAGGAATCCGCGACCGTTCCGGTGATCGACGTGCAGGCGGACGCGCAGCGGTGGGCGGGGTACCCGACTGAGAATCCGCTCCCCGCGCAGGTCGGCCTGCAGTCGCACCACTTGGCGTACGTGATCTACACCTCCGGTTCCACCGGGGAACCGAAGGGGGTGATGGTCGAGCATCACGGGTTGTGCAATCTGGCGACAGCGATGATCGCAGAGCTTGAATTGACGGCCTCGAGTAGCCTTCTGCAGTTTTCGTCCATGAGCTTCGACGCCTGCGTCGGGGACATGGTCATGGCGCTGTGCAGCGGAGCGAAGCTGTATTTGCCGGCGAGTGGCCAGGTGTTGGTAAAAGAGGCGCTGCAGGCAGTGTTGCGGCAGGGCGGCATTACTCATGCGGCGTTGCCGCCGGCGGTGCTGCAAGGGCTCGAAGAAGTCGAAAAGCTCGAGAAACTGTGCACGCTTATCGTAGCGGGCGAGGCCTGTAGCCGCGAGACGGTCGAGAGCTGGGCGGCAGGGCGCAGACTTGTAAATGCGTACGGTCCGACGGAAGCGACGATGTGTGTGACCCTTTATACCTGCGATCCCAAGGAAGGAAGGGCTCCTGCTATCGGTCGCCCGCTGGCAAACACGCAGATCTACCTGTTGGATCGGTGCATGCGGCCCGTGCCGGTCGGGGTGGACGCCGAGCTGTACATCGGCGGAGTTGGCGTAGCGCGGGGGTATTTGAACCGGCCGCAGCTGACGGCGCAGCGCTTTGTAGAGGACCCGTTCAGCGCTGCG
>FTJL01001265.1_pt4 | contig 11602 bp, 13 predicted proteins | sample 1658551 | NCBI WGS metagenome assembly FTJL01 (sample SAMEA3914835, study PRJEB12502) | metagenome | biome: forest; material: soil | place: Canada | collected 2011-07-03 | depth 0.3 m
CGGAAATGGCTGGACTTGTCCTTCGCCATATCGAGGTACTTCGGGATGTTCTCGACGGTCCCGATCTGCTCCAGCATCGAGAGAACGGCCTCGTTCGCGCCGCCGTGCGCCGGCCCCCAGAGGGCGGAGACACCAGCCGAAATTGCCGCATACGGATTGGCGCCCGTGCTGCCCGCCAATCTGACCGTGGAGGTGCTCGCATTCTGCTCGTGGTCGGCATGCAGAATGAACAGCAGATCCAGCGCCTGCGCGGTCGTCGGGTTGATCTGGTACGGCTCGCAGGGAACCGCGAAGAACATATTCAGCAGGTTCGTGCAGTAGTCCAGGTCGTTACGCGGATAAATGAACGGCTGGCCCTGAGAATGCTTGTGCGCTGCCGCCGCGATCGTCGGAATCTTGGCGATGATGCGGTGAGCGAAAATCTCACGATGGCGCGGATTATAGATATCCATCGTGTCATGGTAGAACGCGGACATCGAGGCGATCACAGCGGACACCATGGCCATCGGGTGTGCGTTGTGATGAAAGCCGTTGAAGAACCGCAGCAACGTCTCGTTGATCATCGTGTGATGACGGATGTTGGCGGTGAAGTCATCCAGCTGCTTGGCGCTCGGCAGTTCGCCGTGCAGCACCAGGTAGGAGACTTCCATGAACGAGCTCTTTTCCGCCAGCTGCTCCACCGGGAAGCCGCGGTACAGCAGTACGCCTTCATCGCCGTCAATGTACGTGATCCGGCTTTCGGTCGCGGCCGTGGCACCGAATCCCGGGTCGAAGGTGAATACGCCCAGATCCTTGTTGATCGAGGCAATGTCGACGACGGAGGGACCGATAGTGCCATTGCGAACGGTCAGCTCCGTTTTGCGATTGCTGGCTCGATCGATCAGTTCGAACTTTTTGTCGGTCATTCGGGTGAAGCTTTCCGTAAGGATGGGCTCGTCGGCGTGCGCGAAATCGGGCTCTGAAGCTTAAGGAATGAGCGTTACATGGTCCGTGCGCCGAATCAAGGTACGTCGGCCGATGTCGGGCTGGCTTACTCGCCGGTAGACAAATCTTCACAGCGGCGACCGCTGTACGCACCACGGATGAGCGCGTTCACACTTCGTTGCACTGGAGCTGCGCCGCCCGAGTAGAGGCGTGCGCTAAAAGGTGAGTTGGCGGCGGGGCGACGCCGAGGAGTGAGGTAAGTCGGCGCGCGCCCGAAGGGGGCGCGCGCCGATTGCAAAGCTACTTGGCAGCTGCCGCCGCGTACTTCTTGCGGAACTTGTCGACGCGGCCTGCGGTATCGACCATCTTCTGCTTGCCGGTGTAAAACGGATGACAGTTCGAGCACACTTCGATCTGCAGGTCGTGTCCCAGCGTCGAGCTCGTCTTGAACGTATTGCCACACGTGCAGGCGACGGTGATCTCTTTGTAATCGGGGTGAGTGGCTTCTTTCATGAGAGTCTCGCTACGGAGGAATTCACCACCTGATGTGGCGGCGACCTTCCGATATTAAAGGGCGCGGGAGTTTAGCGGCTGACGCGTCTCCCCTCAAGCGTAAACTGGACCGACCGCCCTGTTCCTGCCGGACCCCGTGCCGAAGGTGACGGACACCGAGCAATTCCTTATCCACAGAAGCTGTGGATAACTCTGTGGACACATCGGCTTCGCCGGGGGCGATTTGCCGCTCAGATTGCATATTTATTACCTTGGCTAAAAAATGACCAAAGTATTTCGACCTTTTATTTCAATGACTTACGGGCTTCTTATCGTCCTACTTGGGTGCTTTAGCGTGTAATGCACTCATTTGCCGACAGGGGGGCTTTCACCTGTGTATAAAGCCCGTGAGGGGGTGCAAAAAGGCCCTCAAAGAGCGGTTGACAATCCAAAAGCCCCGGTCGTTTTCGGGGTTTCTGCAAGGAACCAGAGCAGCAAATCATTAAGAAATTGTAAGCCGCGGGGGCTGGCCCGACACCGGGTTGCCGATAATTCGATGAGCCCCCGGTCCTGAAGTTCATTCATCCTCGGCTCCATCGCGGCCCAGGGCAGCCCGGTCCGCGCGGAAAATTCGGCAAGGTCAAAGCCCTCGACCAGGCGTAGCGCGTTCAGCATGAACTCGAACGGCAGGTCGGCCGCAGGCACCCGTCTTCGAACCAGCTGGCCGGTCGGGTTCGCCAGATATCGACGCGGCTCCCGGGTCTGCTGCGTCCGAAAGACGCCCGATGCGGGCAGGCTCACCTTGCCGTGCGCTCCGGCTCCAATCCCAACGTAGTCCCCGAACGTCCAGTAGTTCAGGTTGTGCCGGCAACGCCGGTCGGACAAGGCGTACCCGGAAACTTCATATTGGGCAAAGCCGTCGGCGGCGAGCCGATCGCGACAGATGTCGAGCATTTCGGCAGCGATATCGTCATCGGGCAGCGCCGGAGGGCTGCCGGCGAATACGGTCCCCTGCTCGATGGTGAGTTGGTAGTGCGATACATGGGCCGGCTTCAGTCGCAGAGCCTCTTCGACGTCGTACAACGCGGCAGCTACATCCTGCTCCGGCAGGGCGTACATCAGATCGAGGTTGAAGTTGGGCAGCCCTGCGGCGTGAAGCTCAGAGGCAGCGCGGCGAGTCTCGTCGGACGAATGAATCCGCCCCAACGCCTTGAGGCGGCTTTCGCTGAAACTCTGGGCACCCAATGACACACGAGTCAGCCCAGCCGCACGATAGCCTTCAAAGCGGCCCCGCTCTATGGTTCCAGGGTTGGCCTCCATCGTTACTTCCGCGTCAGCCGCTACAGTCAGATGGCGGCGCGCCGATTCCAGAATCCGACCGATGGCGTCCGGAGAAAACAAACTGGGAGTGCCCCCGCCCAGAAAGATGCTGATCACCCCCCGGCCGCTCACTTCAGCCGCTTGGGCCGCAAGGTCACTGTCCAGGGCCGCGACGTATTGCGTCTCCGCCAGCTCCCCGTTCAGGGCATACGAATTGAAATCGCAGTACGGACACTTGCGCACGCACCAGGGGAGGTGAATGTAAAGCGACAGGGGCGGTGAGACGAGCTGCGACATGGGGGCGAGTTGTTTACCTCTGTGCGAGGCAATTCCGTGCGGGGGCGTTGGCTGGCCGGCAGTCTTTGGCCAGATCCGTGGTCTAAGGGACTATACGCCCGGACCTCTTGAGACTGGCGAGCAGCACCTTCAGAGCCTGCGCCCGATGACTCTCCGCGTTCTTCACAGCCGCCGAGACCTGGGCCGCCGTAAAGTTGAAGCCATCCGGCAAAAAAATCGGGTCGTAGCCAAACCCACCCGCGCCGCGCGGCTTCGCAGCAATGTGACCTTCCCAGGTCCCACGAGCCACCAAGGGTTCGGGGTCGTTTGCATCGCGTACAAGGACAATCACACACTGAAACCGAGCTGTTCGTTTCACTGGCGGAACGTCACGCAGCTCCAGAAGCATTTTCTGCAGATTGTCCTCATCGCTCGCGTTCTCACCCGCGTAGCGCGCGGACTGAACACCGGGACGACCACCAAGAGCGTCAACTTCAATGCCGGAGTCGTCCGCCAGCGCGATACAGCTCGACAGGGCGGCCGCGTGCCGAGCCTTCAGCAACGCGTTCTCCACGAAGGTCGAACCGGTCTCCGGTGGCGTCTCTATCCCAAAGGCGCTCTGAGGCCGAAGGTCGAAGCCCATCGGACTCAGCAGCGCCGCAAGCTCGCGCAGCTTGCCGGCGTTCCCGCTTGCAAGAATCAGGGAGGTCACGGCTTCCGGCCGACGCTTGCGGTGTCGAGCGTCTGCAGCGCCTGCGTTTGCAGAGCGAACAGCTGACCCATCCCCGCCGCCGCCAGATTCAGCATTGCATCGATCTCATGGCGTCGGAAGGCGTGCCCCTCGGCGGTACCCTGGATCTCTACAAAGGCGCCGCCGTTGTTCATGACAACGTTCATGTCGGTTTCTGCCTGCGAATCCTCTGCATAATCGAGATCGAGCACCGGAGTTCCGGCGACGATGCCGACGGACACGGCAGCGATCTGCCCATGAATAGGGTTCACGGGCAGAGATCGACGTTGCTGGAGCTTCTCGCAGGCGTCTACCAGGGCCACAAAACCACCGGTGATAGATGCGGTGCGGGTTCCTCCGTCGGCCTGCAGAACGTCGCAATCAATGGTCACGGTGCGTTCGCCAAGGGCTTTGAGGTCTACGACCGCACGCAGCGAACGACCTATCAACCGCTGAATCTCCTGCGTCCGGCCACTCTGCTTGCCCTTGGCGGCTTCTCGCGCCGAGCGCGTATGCGTAGCGCGCGGCAGCATTCCGTATTCTGCCGTTACCCAGCCCTGGCCCTTTCCACGCAGAAATGCCGGCACCGATTCCTCCACGCTGGCCGTGCAGAGCACATGAGTGTCACCGAACTGAACCAGCACGGAGCCTTCGGCATGTTTGGTGAAACGACGAATGAAAGTCACGGGGCGCAGCTGGTCTGGGCTGCGGCCACTGGGTCTGGTCATGGTGCGGATTCTCTTGAGGCCGGGCGAACCGGCTTAGGGGATGGCGTGGGATCGGAAGAGTATGCCGTCTCTTGCCTAAAGACTACGGACCGGCCGCTCTATGGGCGAGTTACCGACCGAACCAGCGCAGCGCCGCCGCAGAGGTGTTGTCACTCCCCGCACCGGTTCTCGTGATGGCTCGCTCACCGAGTTCCTGCAGCTTCTGCCGCAGCGGCGCCCCGACAACAGCCAGCTCGGACGCAATCTCGGCGTCTTTCAAACCGGACCACATCCCGTCCGAGCAGACGAACAGAACGTCCTGGGGCTGCAGAGCACGACGCCGGGCCAGTGACATGTCGGGCAGGATCGGATCGCCACCCAGACAGCACTCCACGAAATTGCGCATCGGATGAGTCTGTGCCTGTTCCTGAGTGATCAGGCCCTCGCGCTGCAGCAGCTCGACATGGCTGTGATCGCGGGTCCGGTGGACGAGCGATCCGTGCCTGAGGTGATAGATGCGGCTGTCACCCACATGCGCCCACCAGGTCGCCCCCTGCTGAACCAGGCACACCGCACAAGTTGCGCGGGGGCGGTGCTCAATGGGCAGATGAGCGCCGAGCTTCACGACGTCCTCGTGCGCGCGACCCAGCGTAAGATGCAGAAAGCCCATGGGATCGAATATGGGCTGCGGCGTATGCCAGAACGCTTCCAGGATAGCCTGTTGCGCGACCTCGGCGGCCCGAGCACCGTTGGCGTGGCCGCCCATTCCGTCGACAACGACGAGTAGCGCGGCGTGCTCAGCCGTTGCCGCAGCCACTCTGTCCTGGTTCTCCTCGCGCCCGCCAAGGAGACTTATATCGGCGTACTCCACCCGCAAGAAGAATCCCGCGCATCTGTTAGACTGGGGCAGCTTTATATCATTCTGAAGCCTTAGCGAGCGTAGCTTTCCGCTACACGGACTCCCAGCGCGCCATTCGCCGCCGCCACATCCTCAAGACACTCGAGAACCGCACCGCATGATTGCCAGCATGACCGGATTCGCACGCCGTGAAATCACCGGACCCTGGGGAGCCCTGGTCTGCGAGTTACGCAGCGTCAACCACCGCTTTCTGGAGCCCGGCTTCCGGCTGCCCGATGAGTTGCGCTCGGCCGAGCCGGAATTCCGCCAGCGGCTGGCCAAGGATCTCAGGCGAGGCAAGGTGGATTGCACGATCAGCTTCCGCCGCGTGCAAGGTGCCGAAACCTCCCTCGAAGTCGATGCCCAGGCCCTTGAGCGCCTGCTGGGACGGGTTCGCGATATCTCCCGCACACTCCCACAGCATACGGTGAACGTCCTCGACGTCCTGCGATGGCCGGGCGTACTGCGCGACGACAGCGATGCGGGCGACGAAGTCGTCGCGCTGGCCAAAACTCTTTTCGGACAATCCCTCGAAGAGCTATCGGCCGCGCGCTTGCGCGAAGGCGCACGGCTGCGGGAATTGCTGGAAACGCGCTGTGCGGCGCTCGAGACGCTCGTGAGCAACGTCCGCGCCCGCCTTCCGGAAGTACAGACACGCATTCGCGCCAGGTTGAACGACCGCCTCGCCGAATTGCAAGTGAACGTCGACAGCGAGCGACTCGAACAGGAACTCGCGATCCTCCTCCAACGTCTCGACGTCGATGAGGAACTCGACCGGCTCACGGGTCACATCGTCGAGATCCGCCGTGTCATCAACGGCAGCGAAGCCGCCGGCCGCCGCCTCGACTTCCTGATGCAGGAGTTGAATCGCGAAGCCAACACCCTGTCATCGAAGTCCCAGGACCTCGAGACCACCCGCAGTGCGGTGGATATGAAGGTCATCATCGAGCAGATGCGGGAACAGGTGCAGAACATCGAATAGGTGTTGCGCCGTGTTGTGGCACGTCGCGCCACTGCGCCGGCTAGCGGCCGACGTCCGGGTTCCGGTTCTCTGATCCCTGCACCGGCCTGCCGGACTCGATCCAGTACAAGCTGACATTCGGCTCGCTTGAAGACACTGCGACCATCTTGCGATCATCCAGTATGCGCAAGGTGGTTCCCTGGCTGCGCTCATCCATGAGCCGAGCTCCGTTGAGCTCCAGTTCGATGGCCTGGCGATGCGGCCCAGGCAGGGCCACTACGACTGCCACCACGGCGCAGGTGAGCGCCGCCAATGGCATTAACCAGGACGAGTCTGCGTCCCGGCGGCGTAACAGGCGCTGCCAGCCTGCCGGCGGCGGGTCGAGCGTTTGCAGAAGTCGACTAGGAGTGCTCATGACAATCGGCTTTGAGCTGCGACCTGAGTTGTTTCACCGCGAGATGGTGTCTGGAGGCCACCGTGCCGGCGGGAATGGATAATAGCTCAGCAATGGATTCGTAGCGCATATCTGCGAACTCGGTCAGCAACAGGACGCTGCGCAGTTTCTCCGGCAGCCGATCGATGGCTCGATGCAGCAGTCGATGCTCCTGCGAGGCGGCCGCGTCCGACTCCGGAGATGCAGAATCTGTCAGCCCGCGCAGCTCTTCATCGCCGTAAAGAAATTGCTTGGTGCGCCTCCACAGGCGCCGCTTTCGGCATAGGTTCAGCACTGAAACCCACAGATACCGATCCGCGGTGTCGGCGCGAATTTGCCGCCGACGCGCCCACAACTGGAGGAACGCATCATGCACGGTGTCCTGCGCCTCGTGACGATTCCACACATATCGGTACGCAAGGTTGTACAGCGGTCGCTCCAGCCGAACGTATAGCGCTTGCCACTCGGCCTGAGTGATACCGGGCTCGCTCATCGCACAGACCGCTGGCGATCAGAGCGTGGCACGCACAATGTAGTAAAGGGCCCGGTCAGCGTCCGCGCCCTCCGACAAGCTGCTTTGGCCCAGCACCAGTAATTCTCCAGGTCGCAGCTCGGTCTGCGCTTTGATGGACGGCGGGGGTCCGCCATGCGAGATATGCGTGTTCAGCACGACCAATGCGGCGATGACCGGCTGATCTTTGCTGTCGCGACGCAGGCTGCCGGTTACTGACAGAGAGGTTCTCTCTCCCTGCACACTGCTATTTTGTCCAGCCTGTGTTTGTGTCGAGAGCTTCTCGAGGAGCTCGAAGTGGGCGCTGCCCTTCGATTGCTCCACCGCGCGCAGCGCCGGCTCGATCTCAGTGAGACTCGGCGAGTCTGTGGGCGCCCCCGGCGAGGCAGTGACCAGCCAGGCTTCGAAGCGAATCGACGGCGTCGCGGCGGGTTTGCGCGAAGCCACTTCCTTGAGAATCTGCTCCACACCCTGTTGAATGGACGGCGGTGCGACTACCAATAGCTGCCCGCTCGGCGACAGGTTTACTCGCCCGTACGGGAAGCCGTTGACAGGGGAAAGCGCTGTCGTCAAGGCGCCTTCGACTTCCTTGGCAATCTCCGGTCTCACGTCATAGCTGCGCAGGACGGTGGCTTCAGGTCCACGCCCATGTTGCGCTGCAAACAGCCCCGCCGTGGCAAGAACCACGCCGATTACGAACCAAACTATGCTTCGACCGATCGCACCGATACTCATTTGCGGCTCCCGGTTGGGTTACCAGACGACTCTCTTGTACTACCCATGAGCCCGTGCTTTCTTCACTTTGTGATGCCTCGACCGGTGATCGTTCGATCTACCAGTGGGCCCGCCGTGGCGCCGAGGGTGGCCTTAAGACATTAGTCGGCCGCTTACGAGCGCCAGTTCCCACTTCACAAGATCGCCGATGGTGCAGACAAGACCGCTCCCGGCGCGAACGTAATTGTCGACACAATCAGCATGCAATGGCCACGCCGCAATCGCGATCAAAAGTGCGATTGCACTGACGAATATTCTCTGCATTGCCGTTGCCCCTGTCGTGACGCGTCGCGACTCCTACGCAACGTATAGATGCGTCAGCAACTCAATTGGTCGCGAGACGGGTGCGGCGGAAGCTGGTTTTACAGAGGGATTCCCGGCTCGTAGATGACGTACAGCTTCTTCGTGAGCTCCACGACCTCCCACGTCCCCACGAACCCCCTGGGGACGACGAAGCGATCGCCCGCGCGAACGGTAGTAGCGTTTCCTGCTGAGTCTGCGACGATGCTGACGCCGAACAGGATCTGGCAGTACTCCTCCTCCGTGTAGGAGATCCGCCATTTGCCAACCTCGCTTTGCCAGGCACCGGCGAAAAACTTACCGCTGGGATCGGTGTATTGTTGCCAGACGGTGTGTTTGGGATTGCCGGAAATCAGCTTGTAGGCAGGCAGGAAATACTCCTCGCCGCCGACGTCCGCCGTTGCCAGCATCTGCAGTTGCGTGTCATTCATTGCAACGAATGATACTCGCGCAACGCTGCGGCCAATCGGTATCTGCGCAGGCAATCACAATGCCTCCAGTGCTTGTCGTCGGTTAATACTCCGTTCATGTTGCACCGCCCGCGCTGCGTTGGCGAGCCCCCCGGGGTGCGATTTGTTGCCACTTGTAAACCATTCCCCGGGTGTGGCGTTCCTTACCCCAACAGCCCGCCAATCGGGGGGTCACCGGGAGTCAACAGGTCATGAAAACGCCATCAGCCATCGCTTTAGTCGTCGCTTCGCTTCTGGCCACGTCCGCATGGGCCGCGGGACCGGCGGTGAACGAGACCACACAGCGCGACGTCAATCAGCAGGACCGGATTGAACAGGGTCTGCAGTCGGGCCAGTTGTCGACCCGTGAGGCGGGGAAGCTGGAGAAGGACGAGTCTCATGTGGACAAGATGGAGGCGCGGGACGAGAAGAACGGCAGCCTGTCACCGAAGGAAACCGCACAGATCAATGCCGCACAGAACCGTGTGAGCAACCAGATTTACAACGACAAGCACAACGCCGTGACGGGCAATCCAAACTCGGCCTCTTCGCAGCGCATGCAGAAGGACGTACAGCGCGATGCCAACCAGGAGTCGCGCATCAAGCAGGGCGAGGCGTCAGGCGCGGTGACCAACCGTGAGGCCGGGAAGTTGGAGAAGGGCCAGGCGCACGTGGATCACCGCGAAGCGAACGCGGCCGCGAATGGTCACGTGGGCGCCGGCGAACAGCGTGGCATTCAGCGCGCTCAGAATCGCCAGAGCCGCCACATCTACCGCAAGAAGCACAACGGCTAGGCGCCCCCAGCTAGGCGCCCCCGGCAAATTCGCGACGGCTCGAGGCCGCCTTCGGGCGACTTCGAGCAGTCGGCGGGCTTGCTGACAGCGCTGGCCCAACGGGGGCTGGCCCATCTGCGGGCCTGCGGCCCCCGGATGGGTCGGCGCTTTAAAGCCAATCAAACAATTCCCGCAACCCCTTCGGAGTTGCCCAACGCTTGCGCGAGCTCGTGGGCGGACGCATGCCGGCCACGACGAAGGAACAGGCCGCCCAGGGCTCCCGCGACGATTGCGCACAGGCCGCCGCCACCCAGCGCGAGGTGATAGCCGCTGTTGAGCGCTGCCACCGGGTCGGTGCCGGCAGCGATCAGATTTCCGGTGTGATTCGCGGCGCTGCTGGCCAGGACTGCCAGCCCCAGCGCTCCACCCATCATGAAAGCCGTGTTGACGACTCCCGAAGCGAGACCGGATTCACTCGGCGCGACGTCGCTCATGGCGGCCAGCAACAGAGGATTGAAAGCGATGCCCGCGCCCAACCCGAGCAGAATCATCCCCGGCAGTACATCCGCGACGAAGTGCCCATTGACGGGCGCCCGCGCAAACAATACGAGCCCGAATCCGGCCGCCAGCAATCCCACGGCGAGGGGCACCCTTAAGCCGAACCGCATCACCAGCTTGGCGGACAGGCCCAGCGAAAACAGCGCCATGATCAGATTAGCTGGCAGGAAAGCGAGGCCCACCTGCATGGCGGTATAACCCAGCACGCGCTGCATGTAGAGCGCGGACATGAAGAACCAGCCGAAGATGGCCGCCGCCCACAGGACGCCGGCCACATTCGCCACCACGATGTTGCGGAGCCGGAAGAGGCTGAGCGGCATTAGCGGACTTTGTACTTTGGCTTCGATCGCAAGAAAGATCGCCAGCAGAACGGCCGTGGCGGACAACAGCCCGATCGTCTGCGTCGAATTCCAGCCCGCTTCGTTGCCGTTGACAATCGCATAGACGGCAAGCATCAAAGAGGCCGTCACGGTGACCGCACCGGCCAGGTCGAGCCGGCCGGTTGCCTTCTGTCCACCCCCGCCGGGTAACAGCATGAAACACAGAACGTAGACAGCCACGCCGATCGGCAGATTAACCAGGAAGATCCAGTGCCAATTGAGAACGCTTGTCAGAACGCCGCCGAGCAATACGCCGAGGCTGCCGCCACCGGCGCACACGAACCCGAATACGCCCATCGCCTTCGCCCGTTCACCCTCCTCGGTAAATAAATTCATGATCAGCGAGAGCGACACCGCATTGACGATGGCTCCGCCCAGGCCCTGCACGATTCGCGCGACGACCAGCCGCTCCTGCGTATTGGCCAGCCCGCAGGCGAGGGATGCCAGCGTGAAGACGGTGATACCCACCAAGAACACTTTGCGGTGCCCGTACAGATCACCGAGTCGGCCGCCGAGCAGCAAGAAGCCCCCGAAGGTGAGCATGTAGGCATTCACCACCCACACCAGTGAAGTCTCGGAAAAGCCGAGATCGACTCTGATCGAGGGCAGCGCGACGTTCACGATTGTCGTATCGAGGACGATCATCAGTACGCCGAGGCACAAGACGATCAGCGCCAGCCAGCGGTTGCGGCCGCTGAGACTGCCGGGCATAGGAATCTCCAACTTAGGATCGGTCGGGGGAGACTTACCGTATCACGACCGCGACGGATCCGCTGCGCCGTCTGCAGCTACAGGGGATAGCTGAACTTCAGTCCGTATTCCCTCGAGGCAGGGTGGTCGGCACAGTGACGGCCAAAATTCAGCCGCAGCGTCGAACCATTGGGGTTCAGCAAATGTGGTCGCCAGCAATCCGGGAGGGGGTGAAATATGCAGCAAGGCTCACGGTCGACACCGAGGGTATCGGCAGAGCAACCGCCGGTGATGGCGCCGGCCGGCGGTTGCTCTCAAGAGCTTTCATAGCGAACCGATCAGCCGCGTCCGGTATGTTCCGAATGCACAGCGGCCAACTGTGGGTTGCTCAATCCGTGCACGGCGCGCTCGATGGCCGCGCGCTGG
>FTJL01011142.1_pt1 | contig 11598 bp, 10 predicted proteins | sample 1658551 | NCBI WGS metagenome assembly FTJL01 (sample SAMEA3914835, study PRJEB12502) | metagenome | biome: forest; material: soil | place: Canada | collected 2011-07-03 | depth 0.3 m
CAGCGCCACCGACGACGCCTTCCCGCTGATCCACACGCCGGGATTCCTGAGCCTGGTGATCCCCAGTTTCGCCCTGGGCCCGGTCGATTTCGACAGCGCCTTTATCACCGAAATTCAACCCGACGGCGGGTGGCGCGCCAAGGCCATCGCCGACGTCCTGGAGATTGTTTGATGTTGATCGACGCCCTGAACCGCACCCTGCTTCTGATGGGCACGGCACTGAACCTGGACTGTACGCTCGAGACGCGGCTGGAAGCCCTCACCAAGACCCGCGTGGCAATCAGCGCCGACGCCGCGGCCCTCCGCACGGTGTCCGGCCAGAGCGCCTTGGTGACGATGGCCACCTTGATGGCGCGCAGCGGCCACGAAATCTGGATCGCGGCCGAGGAGACGCTGATCTTGTCGCCGCAACCGCCGCTGCGCGGCCCAAACCTCCTGGCCGGTCTGGTCGAGGCCGGGCTCGATCTGCTGCCGGACTGCGAGATCCGGCGGGGCGCGCCCCAGGGCCGGGTCGACCTGGCAGTCCTGATCGGCGCGCCGCGCTGGGCCGGCGAAGCCGGGCAGGTCATCGCGATGAACGCCGGTGACGCCTGGGCCACGCTTGGCGGCGACGCGCAGCCTTGGGCTGGTGATGACCAACCCCTGGGCGGCATGGCGACCGGGGCGCTGGCGGCGGCCGAGGCGTTCAAGAGCGCGATGCGCCGCCTTCGGGCGTATGCGCCGTCGCCGCTGCACTTCGACGGCGACTTCGCGCCGGCCGAGCCCTGCAAGGTCGTCCTGGCGCCGGACGGCCGGGGATATACGGGTAAGCTGCCGCCGGCTGACCTGATCAGCGGCGGGGCGATCGGTAACGCGGTCGCCTTCGTCCTGCTGCGCATGCCCGGGGTGGAAGGCCGCCTGGGGGTCCTCGACAACGACCGCAGCGACCTGACCAACCTCAATCGCAACGCCCTGCTGCGGCGCTCGCAGACCGGCGGGCTGAAGGTCGACGACCTGGCGGGTTACGCCACCGGCGCCGTCGCCTTGGAGCCGCGCCCCATCCGCTTCGAGCCGGGGACGCCCCTGGCCGCCGAGGTCCTGATCGGGGTGGACGACATCGCCTCGCGATGGGCGGCCCAGGCGACCGACCCGCAGTGGCTCGGGGTCGGCGCCACCGCCGGCTTCTCGGTCCAGGTCTCCGAACACCGGCCCGGGGACGCTTGCGCCGGCTGCTTGCACCCGGTCGCGGCGCAGGCCGCTGGACCTATACCGACGGTTGCGTTTGTGTCCTTCTGGGCGGGGCTGTTGTTGGTGGCGCGCTGGCTGCGCAATCTGGCGGGCGGCGAGGCCCTTGCCGCGCAAACCTTCTTTTCGCCGCTGCGGCCCGAAGGCTGGGCCTACGCGGATCTCGGGGTCGCCGCGAACCCCGCCTGTCCCGTGGCCTGCATCGCCAGCGCCGGGTTGCAGCAGCGGGCGTGAGACGGTGTTTGGCCGAGGGCGCAAGGTGATCGGGCGACAGGAGAGGACCGCGAGATGAGGTTCATTCACACTTCGGATTGGCAGCTGGGGAAGCCCTTTGGGCGGGCGCCGGACGAGGCCCGTGCGGCGCTGTCGGAGGCCCGTCTGGACGCCATCGACGCCCTGGCTGCGGCTGCGCGGCGCGGCGGGGCCGCCTGGGTCCTGGTCGCCGGCGACGTGTTCGATAGCTCCGAGCCGGGAGACCGGATCTACCGCCAGGCCCTGACCCGCATGAAGGCTGCGGAGGACGTGCGGTGGGCGCTCTTGCCGGGCAACCACGACCCGGCCCGTGCCGATGGCCTGTGGTCTCGATTGATGAGCGAGGCGCCGGCCAATGTCGTCGCCTGTTTGGAGCCCAAGCCCTTCGAGCTTGCCGAAGGGACCTGGCTGCTGCCGGCCCCGTTGCAATACAAACGCGCCTTCGAAGATCCCACGGCCTGGTTCGACCACGCAGAGACGCCTGCCGGTGCCATGCGGATCGGTCTGGCCCACGGCTCAATCACCGATTTCGGGTCGCTGGCGCCCACCGCCAACCTCTTGCCGCCGGACCGGGCCAAGCGATCGGGCCTGGCCTACCTGGCGCTGGGCGACTGGCACGGGCGACTGGTGATCGACCCCTTCACCCACTACAGCGGCACGCCGGAACCCGATGATTTTGGGCGCGACGTCACTGGAGTCGCCCTGTCCGTCCAAGCGCGAGGCGGCGGGGCGGCGCCCGATGTCGCCGACGTGCCGATCGGCCGGCACGTCTGGGTCGCCGCCGACTGGATGCTGACCCAGGTGGAGGATCTTCAGCCGTTGCTCGACGGCTTGGCTCCTCGTGTGGAGCGTCGACGTCTTGTCGTCCGCCTGAAGATCGCTGGCCTCCTGTCCTTGTCCGGTCGGGTGACGGTCAGGGACACATTGGAGAACGGGCTCGATCACGAGGTCCGCTGGCTAGACCTTAACCTGGCGGACCTTTTCACTCGGCCAACGGAACACGACCTGGCCGACATCGACGCCAATGGCGTGTTGCGCGAAGCCGCCGAACGGCTTCAGGCCATGGCGGTGGAAGGCACTCTGGACGGCCGTCGGGCCGCCGCCGCCCTGGAGCGGCTCTATGTGGAGCATCAGCGCGCCCAACGGACAGGAGCGGCCGGATGATCGTCCGTGAGCTTGGAATCGAGAACTTCCGCAAGTTTCGCCAACCGATCCGCTTGGCAGGCTTCGATGGCGGCCTAAACCTGGTCTGCGAGCCCAACGAGACCGGGAAATCGACGGTTCTCGAGGCGCTGCGCGCCGTCCTGTTCGAACGCCACAGCTCCAAGAGCGAGAGGATTCTATCCTTCCGACCGCACGGCGATGAGGTCGCGCCCGTCGTCGATCTGAAGTTTGAGGTCGGCGGTACCACCTGGGCTGTGCGCAAGCGCTTCCTCCAGAAGCCGGACGTGTTGCTGGAAGGCCCCGGCGTGCGCGCCGCCGGGGACGAGGCCGAGGAGCGGCTGCAAACCCTGTTGGGCTTTACCCGTGCTGGAAACCGCGGCGCCGATGAAAATACCCGCGGCACTCTTGGCCTACTGTGGCTCGAGCAAGGGACATCCTTCGTGCTGGGTGCGCCGGGCCACGCGGCGCGGCGCACCATCGAGGAGGTCCTGGCGGGCGAGGTGGGAGCCGTGACCGGTGGCCGCCGCACCGCGGCGGTCGTCCAGGTCGTTGAGAAAAGCCTTGGCGAGTTGCTGACGGCGACCGGCCGCCCCACCCGCCGACTGCTCGCCGCCGAGGAGGCCCTGGAAGGCGCGAAAGCGGACGCCGCAGCCGCCCACCAGGAGCTGGCGGATTTCGATGGGGTGCTGGGGCGTCTGGAAGCCAAGCGCAACGAGAACCGGCGCCTCATTCAGGACCTTGAGGATCCCGAGCACGCCTCACAATTGAAGGCACTTGAGGAGGACCTTCAGCGCGGCAGCATCGCCGCACAGGCCCTCACAACAGCCGAGGTCGTCCTACGGGAAGCCAAGGGCACCCGCGAGCGGCTCGCCGAACGGTCTCATGCCCGGGAGGCCCTGAAGGCGGCACTGAAGACGGCCGAAGCTGAATTCGCTGGAGCCCGGACCGCGTGTGAAGAACAGGCGACGAGCCTGGCCTTGGCTAGGCGGGCTGAGACCGAGGCGGCCAAGGAGCTTGAGGCGGCGCGCGAGGCTTTGAGGCAGGCCGAAGAAACGCGCCGGACCGACCAAGCCCGTCGCGCGGCCTATGCGCGCCAGAAGGGGGTTGCCGCCGCGTTCGATCGATTGGACGCCGCCGAGGCCATCGCCAAGGCGCTTGCGACAGCTCGCGCCGAGGTCACGGCCTCCGCCATGACGCAGGAGGCGATGCAGGAACTCGATGATCTTGAGCGCGGCATCGTCGAGGCGCGATCAGCGGCTTCTGCCGGCGCCGCCATGCTTCAACTCGACATCGCAATCAAAAGCCCGGAAGTGCGGCTCAACGGTGACGTCGTGGCGCGTGACCATTCCGCGCCGGTCGTCGGGACGCAGACGGTCGAGATCGAGGGAATCGGTCGGGTTGTGGTCGAGCCGCCCTTGGGCGGCGAGGCCGCCCAGGCGGCGCTGCGCGCGGCGGAGGAAGATCTCGCAGCCTTCTTGGCGGACGTTGGCACCGCCACACCCGTGGACGCGCGCACCTGCGGACGTCTCCGGACACAGGCCGAGCAGCAGGTCGCACACCTAGCGGCGCGCCTGACGGACGCGTGCCCGGCCGACCGAGCGCTGGGCATTGCCGCCGGACTTGAAAACCTCCGCGGGGCGCTGACGCAGGAGCCCCGGCCGGGGCCTGGCGTTCCGCAGGGCTCCGAACCGGATGATGAAGAGGACGACGCGCGTTGGGAAGCGGCTCGAACCGCAGAGCGCGCCGCCGAGGGACGGCGCGAAGCCGGTGTCGCGGCACTCAGACAGGCCGAGCTCGAGGAGATCCGCCTCAACGGGCTCCTAGACCGCGCCCAGGCCGATCATCGAAGGCTGTCCGACGATCTGGCCGCCGACATTGCAAGTCTGGATGTTGAGGCCCTGGCCACGGCGCTCAGCGAGGCACAGGTTGCTGAGGCAAGAGCGCTCGTCGACCGCGATGAGGCGCGCCGCGCCGCAGAGGGCCTCGATGAGGCCACCCTCTCCCGGCGTCGTGCAAACCTGGTGCACAAGCTTGAACGGATGCGGGAGGATCGACTGGGCCTCGTCCGGGAGATCGCCATGCTGGAGGAGCGAGCCAAGGCCCTCGGGGGGACCGGCCCCGCAACACGCGCCGCCGCCGCCACGGAAGCTGCCGAGGCCGCGCAACTTGCCCATGGCCGCCTGCAGGAGGAGGCTCAGGTTCTGGCCCTGCTCGACAGGGTGATCCGCGACGCCCAGCAAGAGGCGTCTCGGCGGTATCTGGCCCCCATTACCGGTCGCGTCGCGCCCTACGTGACCCGCTTGCTGCCGAACGCCAGCGTTTCATTCAGCGAGGACTACGCGCCGGAACGGTTGATCCGGGGCGGACGTGAAGAGGTGGCGGGTCACCTGAGCAAGGGCACGCAGGAGCAACTGGCGGTGCTGACCCGGATCGCCTTCGCCGACCTGTTGATCGAGAAAGGAAAACCGGCTTCCCTGGTATTGGACGACGCGCTGGTCTTCGCTGACGACGATCGCTTCGAGACCATGCTTGAAATCCTGACCGAGGTTTCGGCCCGGATGCAGGTGATCATGCTCGCCTGTCGGACTTCGGCCTATCGGGGGCTTTCGGCCAAGCGCATTGAAATTTGCTGAGTGGCACGAGCGTCGCCCGCAACCGGACCTTCCCAATGTCGGAGAAGAATCACGAACAGTCGGCTCGGAGCGCCATTTCGCTGCGAGTTCAGACGACGACCAGCATGGCCCTCTGCCGCCGCCAATCCATCGGGATCTTCGTCTCGATCAGCTGAGTGAGCGTGAATCCCCGCAGCCTCCGCCCCGCCAGGATCGCCTCAACGATGTCCGGCGCCAACCAGGCGAACTTGAGGACCTTGTCCAAGTACCTGGATTGAAGGCCCTCTGCGGCGGCGATGTCGTCGGCCCCGCATCGCTCGCCGGAGGCGAGTTGGGCCTCCCATCGGCGGCCCCGCGCGATCACCTTCTGGAGAGCAATGTCAGGGCCAGCCAACTGCAAGGTCGCGCCATCCTCGTCCAGCAGTCGCTTAGCGCCGCCGAATGTCTTGAGGACGGTTCGCACCCGAATGACAACGGGCGCATCCGGGTCAGCTGCGTCGATCTCCCGAAGCCTGAGCTTTGACGCGTCGAGGGTCAGCTCGACGCCGTCCTCGGAGACGACCGCCTTCACCAGCGCGGCCAAGGGCTGGGCGCTCACCTTGGCCGGATCCACCCGCGAGCGCAGCTCTCGGTCGACCAGCATCTCGACCGTCTCCGCCGGCACTCGGTTCAATGACCCGGCCTCACCCCGATCGCCGCGGATCGTCGCCTGGCTAACGTAATATCGATGCAGCCGGCCGCTCCTGCGGCTGCTGACCGGACTCATGGGATGGCCGGCATCGTCAAAGATGCGGCCCACAAGGAGGCTTCCGGCGCGCGCCACAGGGCCATGAGAGCGCACCGGCGCCGCGGATGCGAGCCTCCGTTGAACAGCCTCAAACACATCCTCGTCCACGATGGCCGGCTGCCGGCCGGGGTAGACCTTGCCCTTGTGCCGGATCTCGCCTCGATAGATGCGGTTCTTCAGGAAGTAGTAGAGGGGACCCTCGAGCCACGGACGCCCGCCGAGGGCCCGGCCGGTCCCTGACGTCCGCTGCTTGGTGAGGATGCCCCGCAGCCGCAGGTCCTCGGCCAGCCGGCGCACCGTTCCGAGTTCCAGATAGCGCTCGAAGATGAAGCGCACCGTCTCGGCCTCCGCTTCGTTGACGACAAGCGCGCGGGTGGTGAGGTCGGTCGGGAGGTCGTAGCCGAGCGGAAGGTTGCCGCCCATCCACATGCCCTTGGCCTTGGAAGCGGAGATCTTGTCGCGGATCCGCTCGCCGGTGACCTCCCGCTCGAACTGGGCGAAGGACAGGAGCACGTTCAGCGTCAGCCGGCCCATGCTGGTCGTGGTATTGAATGCCTGAGTGACCGAGACGAACGAGACGCTCCGATTGTCGAAGGCCTCCACGATCCGGGCGAAATCGGAGAGGGAGCGGGTCAGTCGGTCGACCTTGTAGACCACCACCACATCGATCAGGCCGCGGCTGATGTCCGCCAGGAGCTGCTGCAGCGCCGGCCGATCCATGCTGCCGCCGGAATAGCCGCCATCGTTGTAGATAGTGGGAAGGGCGGTCCAGCCTTCCCCCGCCTGTGAGAGCACATAGGCTTCGCAGGCCTCTCGCTGGGCATGCAGGCTGTTGAAGCCCTGCTCCAGCCCTTCCTCCGACGACTTGCGGGTGTAGATGGCGCAACGGAGCTTGGCAGGCATCAGGCGGCCGCCTTGGACTTGTCGCGCAGGCCGAAGAACAATGGCCCGTTCCAGCGCGACCCGGTAATGGCTCGGGCGACTTCGGATAGCGATTTGTAGGTCTGGCCCTCGTGAAGGAAGCCACCTTCCACCACCCGCACTTCCTGGCGAACACCCTTCCATTCCCGGATCAGGACCACGCCGGGGTTCAACCGCACGAGCGGCGCCGCCGGCTTCGCGGTCGGCAAGGTGCGGCGCTGCTCGATGTCATCGAGCTTGCGGCGAACGACGCCGGGAAGGCCGCCCAGCGCCGCCGCCTGCACGCGATAGGCCAGCATCCGCCGGAAGATCTCGCGGCTGCGCAGCGCTGGAGGCTCCTCGCCAAGCCGGGAGCTCCATATGTCCCGCAGCTCCGGCAGCGTGGCCTTGGCGATCACCTCCAGCTCTCCATCCAGATTTGCCGCCAGCGCGCGCCGAGCCCCGTGCGAAAGGCCTTCACCGACCATCGCGGGCCTCAGAGGGTTTGGCCTGCCGCAGGATCTTGGCTAGCAGCTTGGCGTTGGCGGTGATCGCCGGCGGCTCACCGAACCGCCGGCGCCACTCCTCCTCGAGCGCCATCAGCCGCGCCGAAGGCTTACGCGGCATCTTGGGCCTCGATGCGATAGACGGTCCGCCCCCCGACCTTGGTGGTCGTGACCTTCAGGCCGAGCTTCCTCTTGATGTGGCCGGCAAGGGCGCCGCGCACCGAATGCCGCTGCCAACCGGTTGCCTTGGCCAGCTCGTCGACATCCGCGCCTTCGGGCCGCCGCAGGGCGTCGATGACGAGCTGGATCTTCGTCCGCCGCGGCTCCCCAGGAGCGGAAGGCTCGACAGTCTTCTTATTGGATTTGCTCATGATTTCGTCTCCATCGGCCCGAACCTGGGCCATGGCGACGAACGCTTCCTTTGCCGCGGAAGTCGAATGGAATTGAATGGCTGTGAGCTCCCCGCCGGGGCGCTGTTAGTCCCTTGCAGCGGCTTCCCGGCTGATGATCGCGGCGGCAGCGGCAAGACCGGCTGCTTCGCGGCACAGGCACGATACGCGATCGAGATCGGGGTCGGCCGCGACAGAGAATTCTAGCGCGGCCTCCAATCGCCGCCACAGCGCGCACAGTATTTCCGCCTGCGGCCTCTCGTGTGCACCTACGTCTTCCTCGTCCATGCAGTGACCACCGCTCGGTCCGAGCGTGAAGTCCAGTCGGGTGGCGGATAAGCTCGCGTCATCCCAAGGGCTCTTACTGCATAAGCCCGATGCCCGCGTATGGCATCGTTCGCGAGTTGTGCGCGAGCAAGTCCTCGCGCACACGTTTACCGCATCTGAATCTTTTTGAAGTTCGATGGGTTCCCGTGGCGCAGAACGTGTCGCGGGGGGCCTATGAACACGCTGTATTACGGCGACAATCTCGATGTGCTCAGCCAGCGCATTGAGCCCGAGAGTATCGATCTAATTTACCTCGACCCGCCGTTCAATTCGAAGGCGCAATACAACGCGATCTTCAAGACGCCGTCCGGCACCGCTGCGCAGAGTCAGGCAGAGGCGTTCATTGATACGTGGAGTTGGGGACCGGAAGCAGCCCGCGCCTACGACATGGTGCTCGCAAGTGGCTCGGGTTCCGCACGCATCCTGAAAGCGCTTCGGGACTGCCTCGGCCAATCTGACCTAATGGCCTATCTGGCCATGATGGCTGTGCGACTTGGAGCACTTCACCGGGTCCTCAAACCTACCGGATCGCTGTATCTCCACTGCGATCCAACGGCCGGGCACTACCTCAAGGTCCTTCTCGATGGTGTATTCGGCATCCGAGCCTTCCGGTCCGAGCTGACCTGGAAGCGGAGCACGAGCCACGGCAACGTAGGTCGCAACTACGGCAGTCTCGTCGATCACATCTTCTTCTACACCAAGAGCGACCATTATACCTGGAACCAGCAATATGCTCCGCTCGCGGCGGAGTACGTGACTTCGAAATTCACGAACGTGGATCCGGATGGCAGGCGGTGGCAGTCCGTCTCGCTCCGCAATCCGAGCCTGAGGCCCAACCTTCAATTTCCTTTCACGGCATCGAATGGCGTGACCTACATTCCGCATCCGAATGGCTGGGCCGTCGGCAGAGAGAGGCTTGAGACGTACGATCGCGAACGGCGCCTGCACTTCCCATCGAAGGCTGACGGACAGCTCCGATTCAAACAGTACCTCGACGAAAGCCCCGGCACTCGTCTGCAAAACCTTTGGGATGACATTCCTGCGGTCAATTCGCAGGCGAGGGAGCGGCTGGGCTACCCCACTCAAAAGCCGCTCGCGCTCATGGAACGCCTGATCCTGACTTCGTCAAACGAGGGGGATTTGGTGCTAGACCCATTTTGTGGGTGCGGCACCACCATCCATGCTGCTGAAGCGCATCACCGCCGCTGGCTTGGCATCGATGTGACCCATTATGCCGTGTCGGTGATCGAGGACCGGCTCAAGCGTCACTTTCCGAAGATCGATTTCGATGTGTGGGGTCGGCCGATGGACCTTGACGGTGCTCGCGATCTTGCCCGCCGAAACAAGTACCAGTTCCAGTGGTGGGCCAATTGGATGTTGGGGGCTCAGGCGTACAAGGAGAAGAAGGGACCCGATGGAGGCATTGACGGCCTCATCTACTTCCACAACGGTCCGGAGCGGACGGGCACGATCGTCATCTCTGTGAAGGCAGGCGACAACCTCTCTCCGGAGATGGTGCGCAGTCTCGGTCATGTGGTTGAGCGTGAGAGCGCCGAAATGGGCGTGCTCGTCACGTTGACCGAACCCACTGCGGGGATGAAGCGAGAGGCAGCCGCCGCCGGTATGGTCGGAACACCGCTGGTGCGACGGCCCAAACTCCAAATTGTCACGGCGCGGGAGCTAATTGAGGGCGGGGGGATTCTGGATATCCCAGAGCCGATTAGCGTCGAAACACAAGCCGAGTACCGCAAGCCGCGGCGGGCCTCCTCACGCGATCCGCGTCAGCTCGCTCTGCCGCTCATTTTCGAGGGCGGCAGAAATGACGGTGATAAGGTCTTTATCGATCCGAGGGTCCGTTCCGGAACTTAGTGCGCAGCATTCTGCCGGACCGACACCCGTTCGCCTAAGGAACTAATTGAGCCGATGCTTGCGGCCATCCCGAGCTGGCGCAGAGCGCGAATGATCTGTTCCGGTCGCGAAGCGAAGGCCCGTTCGTGGCGCGCCGCTGACCCCCATCGTACAATCCATAATCCAGGAATATCGCGAGCAAAGGCTTTCACAACGTAGGGAGCGGAAAGCCGGTGGCGCACGCATGCGTCAGAAACTAGCCCGGCCCCCAATTGCAGAAGCGCTTCTCGGGGGCGCGGGGGCGGCAGCGTGATTCAGACGCCGCCTTAGTCAGTCATTGGAACACCCAGCCAAGCCCTCGAAGGCCGCGTAGATCACCTCGTCCGGGACCAGCTCCGGCGTGAGGATGCGGTGCAGGATCAGTCCGTCCATCAGGGCGTGCCCGATCGGGATGAAGACCTCCATCGGCATCGGCACCTGGTCAGGTGGGATCAGGCGCGAGAGTGCAGCGGCCATGCCGAGATAGATTTCTCGGGTCCGCTCAATCCCCTGCTGGCGTAAGTCCTCGTGGGTGAGGCTCTGGATGTGGAAGCCGAGCGTCCCAACCATGGCCGCCCGCCTTTGGGGCAGTGCTTCGATCACAGCCGCCGCAGTCTCGCGCATCAGCTCGCGGAAGCTCATCCCCGGCCAAGTCTTGGCGACGATCGGCGCGCCGCTCACCTCGGCCACGGCCATAAGCAGGTCGGTGCGGTTCTTGAAGTTGCCATAGATGGCGCCGGTGCTCATGCCGGCGTGCTCGGCGACGCTGGCCAGGGTCAGGTCGCCATAGCCGCGTTCGCGGATGATTTGGCGGGCGGCCTCGACCAGGGCGGCCCGCGTCCGGGCGCGCTTGTCGCCTTTGGGCCTGCGACGGGGGTTGGCGGCTGCCTCGGGGGTCGAGCCTGATTCCATGATGCCATTTGACAATGTAATTATTTTATAGTCTAGATATTTTTTAGCCGGGCCACGGAGGCTGTCTTGGAAACGCGTCTCGCGCCCAGCATCATGCCGGTCCTCAAGAGGCTGGCGATCGACATCCTGGTGGGATGGCTGTTCCTGGCCATCTTCCTGGCCACCAACAACATCTACCTAGCCACCGCCGTGGGTCTCGCGACCGGCGTCTGTCAGACGATCTGGATGCTCGCCCGGCGCCAGAAGATCGATCCCATGCAATGGATGGCGATGGTCGTGGTGATGGTCCTGGGCGCGGCCACCATGGTGACCCACAATCCCACCTTCGTGGTGTTCAAGCCGTCGATCTTCGACGCCTGCATAGGCGCGATGTTGTTGCGGCCGGGCTGGATGGACCGCTACGCGCCGCCGCAGGTGATGGACCTGGTTCCCAAGGGCCTGAAGGTGTTCTGGGGATACCTCTGGTCCTTCTCCTGGTTCGCCCTGGCGGCGATCAACCTGGCGGTCGAACGCGTCTATGGGCTGAAGGCCTGGGCTATCTGGACCAGCATCTCGCCCATGGCGCTGGTCATCTTGCTCACCGTCTCCGGCTTCCTGGTGTTTCCGCCGATCGTCCGGCGCGCCGCGCGAGCGCGCGG
>FTJL01000156.1_pt1 | contig 11544 bp, 11 predicted proteins | sample 1658551 | NCBI WGS metagenome assembly FTJL01 (sample SAMEA3914835, study PRJEB12502) | metagenome | biome: forest; material: soil | place: Canada | collected 2011-07-03 | depth 0.3 m
GCCCGCAGCTTCTCCGGCGACAAGCAACAGCTCGTGCCCCTGATCCAGGCAGGCCTGCGGCACAAGGGCTTCTCGCTGATCGACGTGCTCTCGCCGTGCGTCACCTTCAACGATCATGAAGGCTCGACGAAGAGTTATGCCTACACTCGCGAGCACTACGAGCCGGCGGTGCACACCGATTTCATTCCGCTGGAGACGGAAATCACGGCCAGCTACAACGACGGCGAGGCTTTGCCGGTGGTGATGCATGACGGCAGTCGGATCGTGTTGCGCAAGTGCGAAGCCGGCTACGATCCGACCAACCGCAGCGGGGCGGCGGCCTATATCCAGGAACGGCTGAAGGCGGGCGAATACCTCACCGGCCTGCTGTTCGTCGAGCCGGGCGAAAAGGACTTTCACGACATCAATGGCACGCCGGCCGCGGCTTTGAACAGCCTGCCCTTTGAAACACTGTCTCCCGGCTCGCAGGGCCTGGCCAGGATCCTGAACCGCTATCGTTGACGCGCTCGCCCGGCGAGTTGATCGAGCGCCTTGATCTGCTGCACGGTGGAGTCGGAGGCGGGCAATAGCTGGTTGGCGGTGTGCACGAAGGGGGGTATGTCCTGCGCCGCGATCGGCGGGCTGATCAGGTAGCCTTGTGCGTAGTCGCAACCGAGCCGGCGCAGGAGATTCCAGGCCTCGGCTTCCTCCACTCCCTCCGCCACCACACTCAGGCCCATGCTGTGCCCCAGTTCGATCGTGGAGGTGACGATGGTGGCCGCGTCACTCCCAAGCACGGCATTCGTGATGAATGAGCGGTCGATCTTCAGCTCATCGACCGGCAGCCGGCTCAGCTGTGCCAGCGAGGAATGACCGGTGCCGAAATCATCGATGGAAAAGCGAATTCCGGCGATGCGCAGCAACTGCATGTGGCGCGCTGCGAGTTGCGGGTCGCGCATCACCGCGCTCTCGGTGATCTCCAGGATCAGGGAGGTCGTCGGGACACGGCAGGTCTGCAGCAGTTGCAGGATCTCTGCGGAGAGCTCGGGGTCCAGGATGTCCGGTGCCGACAAATTCACAGCCACATCGACGTCCAGCCCCTCCTCGTGCCAGCTGCGCATCTGCCGTATGGCCGCCCGCAGCACCCAGCTGGTGAGCTCGCGGGAATTGCCGGTTCTCTCGGCCAGAGGCACGAACTCCCCCGGCGACACATTGCCCAGTTGCGGATGATTCCAACGCACCAGGGCTTCCAGGCTCTTCACCGAGCGACTGGCCATGGCGACCTTCGGCTGGTACACCAGCGTGAGGCTGTCCTCAGCGATCGCAGTTCGTAGGTCGGTGATCAGCGCAAGGCGACGTCTGTGGATCTCGTCCGTACCATTGCGGTAGGTGGAGACACGACCCCGTGCGTCATCCGCGTCTTCCAGGGCTATCTGCACCCTGCGCAACAAGTCCGCGGCGGTCGCCCCATGTTCCGGATGCACGCAAATGGCCGCGGCAACATCCAGATCGAGAGACAGTCCTTCGAGGTGAAAGCCGGAGCGCACCACTCCCGCAAGTTGATCGGCGTACAGCACGGCTCGTTGCGCAGAGCAACTCTGCGCGATCACGAGGAGTTGACTCTCGGCCACGCGCGCGACGGTATCCGATGAAACGGCGTTCTGGCGTAGCCGCCTGGCCGCCTCACGCAACACGTCGTCGCCGACGTGATGGCCGAACGAGCCGTTGATCTCGCGCACATTGCGCATATCGATCAATATCAACGCCGTCGACTCGGTACCCTTGGATGCCTGCACCAACTGCTGGAGTCGACGCTCCGCCAACGCGCGATTCGGCAGGCCCGTCACCGAGTCATGATAGACCTGATGGGTAATGTCCGCCTCGCGCTCCGCGATGGTTCGCTGCATGGAGTTGAACGCGGCCGCCAGACTTCGAAATTCCTGGCCTCCCGACGCTTCCACCGCGATCTCATAACGGCCTCGTTGGATACGTTGGGCGGCTTCGACGAGCTGACCGATCGGGCGAGTGGCACTTCGCCCGAGGAACGTGCCGATCGCGGCTGCCAGGACGAGCGCGATACCGTCGATGACGAGTAGCGCGTCGCGCACGTCACGGTAGGGTGCGAATACCGCCTCCATCGGCTCTTGGAGCGTCACGTCGATTGCGTCGCCGTGGGCCTCCAGGCGTTGGGTGACGCTCAGGAATTTTTCCGACGAGCTACGACCTCCCGGAACGCGTTGTGCCCGAGGCAAAGTTGACGAGACGTACTGCGAGCCGTCCCGGCCATAGGCCACCAACGTGACATGGGCTCCGACCAGGTCCCGGAGTTTCTGGGCGAACGAGTCGTTGACCGCGAATCCCATTGCCACCCAGGCAATGGTGTTGGGCGCCCGCACCGGGGCCAGGAAGAATTGATAGGCCCGGTCGCCGAGCACGGCGAAATGTGGCAGATCGCGTGGGCCGCGCGATTCGTCGAACAGATTCGCCAGCGAGGTTCCCGAGTTCGATCCCAGGTCCGCGGTAGACGCGAGTACCCGGCCGTGCGTATCCAGCAGCAGCACCATGTCGGCGCCGATGCGTTGCGAGTCATTGTTGGCAGCCGACAGGATGGTCGGTCGGTCCGCACTGGCCACCGCCTCCCGAAACCCGAAATCGGCGGCCAGGACGGCTACGCCGCTGGCCAGCTGATCGGCGCGAAAGCGGATCAACTGCTGGACGAAGGTGCCTCCGGAACGCAGCTGTTCGGCCGCACGCGCCTCTACGTTGTGAGCCGTGCTCGCAAGCACTGCGGCCAGCGTCACAGTCTGAGTGACGACCACCAGTCCGATGATCAGTACGAGAAGCCGTTTGCGGAAACTGCCCATGAAACAGACTCGAATGCGCGTTGAGCATCGTACGCATCGTGCGGCGTGAGCCGCGAGAAACCGACTGCAAGAATGAGACGTTCCGCACGCCAAATGGCTGTTTTCACGCACGGTTGCCGCACTGCGGCCGCGCTGGCATTGCTGTGGGGCGTCATTTCCGCAACCGCCGCTCCCGCGACCGTTCCCGCCGCCACCGTCGCCATCACCGTCCAATCGCCGGACGGGCACCCCATCGCCGGGGCGGTTGTTACGGTCCATGCCCTGGCAACGGACAGTCATCCGAGCCCCCCGATCCGGGCCGTCATGGACCAGGTCAACCGCGCGTTCGAGCCGGACCTGCTCGTCATTCCCGTCGGCTCGACGGTCGCGTTTCCCAACAGCGACTCGGTCAGCCATCAGATCTACTCATTCTCACCCGCGAAGCGGTTCCAGCTGCCGTTATATCGGGGCAAGCCGTATCCGCCGGAGCACTTCGATCAGCCCGGCGTCGTTACGCTCGGCTGCAACATCCACGATGAGATGTTGGCTTACCTCGTCGTGACCGACGCGCAGTTCTTCGGTCGCACGGACGCGTCCGGAACGTGGACCACGGATATCCCTCGCGGCAAGTACAGAGTTTCCGTGTGGCATCCACGCATGAACGACGATGTCGCCGAGTTGGACCGCGAATTGATGGTCGGCGAGGGCGACCGCGCTACTTTATCTTTGCGACTGGCGAAGCCGCTGCGGCCGGCGCCGCTCCAGGGTCGCCCACATTCCTGGGACGCGTACTGATGAAACGCCAGGCGGTCCTGCGTGTTGCAACCCTGGCGCTGGCTTGCGTCGCCACGGCCGCCCGCGCGGCCGACTGGGAGATGGATCTGGATGTGCGCCTGCTGACCTCGGACGGCCAGAAATCCTTTCTCGACGGCGGTTCCGGTGCTCTGCGCTTCGGCCAGGCCCAATCCGGCTTGCAGTGGGGCCGCCTGCGTCTTGCTTTGAACCAGACTCTCGGTGAGCTCTGGTCGCTGCACCTGGACGCCTCGTCGTACGGCGATGACGACAAGAACCCGATAGACCTGACGGAGGCCTACCTCCAGTTCAGGCCCTATCCCTTCGACGGTTGGCGGTTGCGTGTCAAGGCCGGCGCGTTCTACGCGCCGATTTCCCTTGAGAATCGCGCCTCGGGGTGGGAGTCCCCCTACACACTCTCCTCCTCCGCGATCAATAGCTGGGTTGGTGAGGAACTGCGCACCATCGGCGTCGAAGGCCAACTGGATTGGCTGGGCACGCGCCTGGGTCACGCCTTCGATGTGGGCCTGACCGGTGCCGTGTTCGGTTGGAACGATCCCGCGGGAGTGGCGCTCGCCGATGGGGGTTTCATGATCGACGACCGTCAGTCCACCTTGTTCGGCCGAATCGGCCGACCCGGCGGCGGTCCTTTCCCGCCGCTGGAAGTCTTTCACGAGATCGATGGGCGACCCGGCGCGTATGTGGGGCTCGAGGCTCGTTACCTGGATCGCGTCGTGGTGCGTGCTCTGCACTACGACAATCGTGCGGATCCGGGTGACCGCGAGCCTGCGTTACACGAGTTCGCGTGGGCGACGCACTTCAACAGCGTTGGCGCACGAGTCGAAACGGCTCAAGGCTGGACAGGCATCGCACAATGGCTCAACGGGTGCACGACGGTCGCCCCCGGCGGCATGCGCTTCGAGTTTCCCTTCGACGCGAAATTCCTGCTTCTCTCCAAGCGCACGGGCGTCCACACGCTCAGCGTGCGTTACGACAAATTCCAGGTGCTGCAAGACTCCTATGGCGGCGACGCCGGTGACGCGAGCGATGCGGGGCAGCGGGGGCACGCCTGGACCGTCGCCTACGTGTTTGAGCCCAATGCGCACTGGAAGCTCACGCTCGAGTGGTTGAGCGTGACCACCGATTCGTCGGCCCGCGAGGAGTACTTCCACACCCAGGGGCTGGTGGCAGAGCACAAGCTGGAGGCTGCCTTTCGCTATGCGCTCGGCTCTGGGGTGCGCTAGTCGTTAAGCCTTCCGGCCAAGGCATGCTAGACTCCCGGGTTCAGTCCAATTCTTTCGGAGTCGAGATTCATGGGTAAGGGAGATCGTAGAAGCCGCCGCGGCAAGATCTACAACGGTTCTTTCGGCAAAACGCGTCCGAAGGATCCGGCCAAGAAGAAGAAGGCTGCCGCTAAGAAATAGCGGCCGAACCTTTGGCGGCCATCAGGTCGCGCACAATCTGTAACGCAGTTCGATCACTCGGTGGCAGCTCGGCGTCCGACAGGTGCAATGGCGTCGTCCGCTCTCCCCAGCGCACGACATGAGCGCCATAACTGAGTCCCCCTCCGAATCCCGGCATCAGCAATAGCGCGCCAGGCCGGACGCGGCCTTCTTCCAGGGCCTCACAAAGTGCTACGGGAATAGTTGCGGACGACATGTTGCCGTAGCGCTGCACGTTGACGAACACGCGTTCCATGGGCACCTGAACGCGCTTCGCGACGGCGTCGATGATTCGCAGGTTGGCCTGGTGGGGCACCACGAGATCCACGTGTTTGGCGCTCAGCCCCGCTGTGCTCAATGCGCTTTCGCACGCAGAGCCCATTCCCTGCACCGCTCGCTTGAAGATCTCGGGTCCCTCGAACTGCCAAAACGTGTCCCCGTACAGCATCCCGCGATTCGCGTATCGGGCGCCCATGCCCCGTACCCGCAGGATTTCCCTGGCGTCGCCATAGCAGCCGAGCTTCTGTGCGAGGACCCCCTCTTCGCGATCGGTGGCCTGCAGCACGACCGCTGCAGCGCCGTCGCCGAACAGGATGGCCACATTGCGGTCCTTCCAGTCCATAAAGGGCGAGATGACCTCAGCGCCGATCACTAGCGCGTTGCGCGCGACGCCGGTGCGAATCATTGCCGTCGCCGCAGACAGCCCGTAAAGAAAGCTCGTGCACGCCGTGTTGACATCCATGGCTGCCGCCGATTCCGCGCCGATTCGTGCTTGAACGCCGGAGGCCATATTCGGCACCTGGTCGTCATGGCTGCACGTACCGAAGACGATGAGATCGACATCCTTGCCGGGCAGCCCCGCCGCGGCCAGTGCGCGACTGGACGCGACGTAAGCCAGTTCTTCCATGAGGACGTGAGAGATGCGGCGTTCCCGGATGCCGGTGCGGCTCAGAATCCAGTCGTCCCCGGTGTCCAGAAAGCTGGCCAGGTCCGCGTTCGTCAGTACCGCCGGCGGCAGGCACTTGCCCCAACCCGTGATAGCCGCGTGGCTCACGCACCCGCTCCGAAAATGAAATCGGAGCGAAGAATAGCAGGAGCTGCGTCGTGGCTTGCGCACGGGCAGAGGCGGAACGCGAATTGCGTCTCGTACGTTGGTGGTGGGGTCGTTCCGACGGCTCCTATCGCCGTGAAACTCAAGTGAGGTGAATCATGCAACGCAACCTGCTCTTAGTGACCTTGACCGCAGTGGTGGCCATGGCCGCCTGCTCCAAGCAGCAATCCACTGCCCCGGACAGCTCCTCCAGCGGTTCTTCCACCATGTCGTCGACTCCTCCCCCGAGCGATACCGCGAGCCCGGGCACGGCGACGCCTCCGGATTCGAACGCCACGACGCCGCCGCCTGCCGACTCGAGCACCACCTCGACGCCGCCCGCGACCCCGCCGGCTCCCTCTGGCGACAATCCTCCCCCGAAGTAATAATCGTGTCCTCCCCGGAGGCGGTATTCGGCGCGCTGCTTAATCTGAAGCGGCGCGTCCGGATACGCGACGTTTCGATTTACGTTCACGCGGCGACGATGCAGGAGTTCCAACGACCATGACCAAATATGTACTGCCCGACCTTCCCTACGACTACGGCGCGCTGGAGCCGCATATCTCCGCCCGCATCATGCAGCTGCACCACGACAAGCATCACAAGGGCTATGTCGATGGCGCCAACCAGGCGCTGGAGAAGCTCGCGGAAGCCCGCACCAAGGGTGACTTTGGCGCCATCGCCGCCATCGAGCACGCTCTGGCTTTCAACCTTTCCGGTCACGTTCTGCACAGCATCTTCTGGCAGAACATGAAGCCGGGCGGGGGCGGTGAGCCCAAAGGCGAGCTCGCGTCGGCCATCCAGCGCGACTTCGGCGGCTTCGAGCCATTCAAACAGCAGTTGACCAAGGCCGCAGCGACTTGCATGGGATCGGGCTGGGGTGCGGTTGTCTGGGACTCCACGTCTTCGCGTCTCACCACAGTACAGATCCACGACCATCACTCGTATATGGTCCAAAGCGCCGTGCCGCTCCTCGTGCTCGATGCCTGGGAGCACGCGTGGTACCTCCAGTATCTGAACGAGAAGGGCAAGTTCTTCGACGCCCTCTGGAACGTCTGGAATTGGGATGACGTCGCGGCTCGCTTCGAGAAGGCGCAGAAGTTGGATCTCGCTCTGCATGGCGTCGTCGAGGGCGCGAATGGCGCCGGCACCAAACCACCTTCCCGCCCTGCTCCACAGCCGTCCGCCGGCAGGGCTTGACACACACGCGGCCTTCGAAGAAATCGTCGGCCGCGCGGACGCGCGTTGCGCGGCGGGGTCGGCATATAAGTGCTCACCCCGCCGCGTCGAGATATCCAGCGCTTGCCGATTACGCGCTGATCGGCGACTGCCACACTGCGGCGCTGGTGTCCTGTGATGGAGTCATCGACTGGTGCTGCCTGCCGCGCTTCGATTCGGATAGCTGCTTCGGGCGCTTGTTGGATTGGGACCGCGGCGGATATTTCGCCGTCACGCCCACCGGACGTTACAGCAGTCGGCGGGAGTATCTGCGCGACGGGCTGATTCTCGTCACCACGTTCAAGTCAGGTCCCAACGAGGCTCAGCTCATCGACTTCTTCGCGATGCGCATGGGCGGTCGCCGGCATCCACGCAGAAAGCTGATCCGAATAGTGCGTGGCGTGCGCGGCAAGATGACATTCAACGTAGTCGTGGTGCCTCGTTTGGATTTCGGTGAAGTCAAACCATGGATCTACCCACGGGGTGCGTTCGCGAATTTTGCCGCGGGAAGTAATACAGGATTGCTGATATTCGGCGACGTACCGCTGCGAATAGAAGCGCAGCACGATCTGCGCGGCGAATTTCAAGTGAGTGCGGGACAGAGGCGGCATCTCGCACTGCAGTTTCTCCAACCGGAAAAGGGGCCGGCCACGCGTGTCGATGCCCGCGCGGTGGCACGTCTTCGGGCGCAGTTTGCCGAAACGCGCGCCTGGTGGAAAAACTGGGCCGCGAAGATTCCTTATTCGGATGGGCCCGGGGTTCAAATCAAACGATCGGCGATCGTGCTGAAGGCTCTGACCTACGCACCCAGCGGCGCGATCGTCGCGGCTCCCACCACCTCTCTACCGGAGCGCATCGGCGGCGAGCGCAATTGGGACTATCGGTTCTGTTGGATACGCGACTCGATCTTCACCGTGCACGCGCTGAGCGACCTGGGCCTCGAAGCGGAAGCCAACGGAGTGCGCCGTTTCATCCAGCGCACCGCGGCCGGAAATGCCGCGGAGCTGCAGGTGCTGTACGGCGTCGACGGCAAGCGGCGTCTGACCGAGATCACCCTGGACTCGCTGGAGGGTTGGTGCGGCTCCCGGCCGGTGCGTATCGGTAATGCCGCGGAACAGCAGTTCCAGTTGGACATGTACGGCACGATCGTAGAGCTGTCCTGGCGTTGGAGTCAGCGGGGCGATTGCCCGCAGCCCCACTACTGGAAATTCCTGACCTCCATCATCGAAGCCGCAATTGCGAGGTGGCGCTTCCCGGATCGGGGCATCTGGGAGATTCGCTCCAGGCCCCGCCACTTCGTGCATTCCAAGGTCATGTGCTGGGCCGCCGTCGAGGGCGGTCTGGCCCTGGCACGCAAACACTCGCTCGAGGCGCCGGTCGCACGCTGGCAACAGGCTCGCGACCAGATGAGAGCTGCAATCGAGACACGCGGCATGGATCGCCGTCGCGGATTATTCGTACAAGCTTATGGCACCACCGAGGTCGATGCGGCGCTGTTGCTGCTGCCCAGTGTCGATTTCATCGCCTATGACGATCCGCGCATGCTGCGCACCACCGATGCGATTCGCGCGCAGCTTTCCCGCGACGACGGACTTATCCTTCGCTACAGACGGCAGGACGGTCTGCACGGCCGGGAAGGCACATTTCTCGCCTGTACTTTCTGGCTTGCGGAGGTGCTCGCGAAGCAAGGGCGCGTGGCCGCCAGTCGCAGCACCTTCAAGCGCGCCTGCGCCTGTGCCAACGACCTGGGATTGCTGTCTGAACAATACGACTCCCGCGAAGGGCGGATGCTCGGTAACTTCCCCCAGGGCCTGACTCATCTCGCACACGTGTCGGCGGCCCGGGCGCTCGCCAAGGCACTCAATCGCTCGCACTGAGCAGAATCTCCAACGACGGACACGCCTGTCCGGCGAGAATCCTTCCCCCCCAGGCACTGCCATCGGCGTTCGTCAGGACGGCGTGCGGCTCGACGCGATGTCCACCCTCCAGCAGATCGATATGACCGACGAAGGAGGTCAGGGCGACCGGATCGCTCAGCACAATGCTGACCCGGGGTTCGCCGTCGAGTTCGAAACACCCCAGCAACACCTGCCGCAGGCCCCCCAGCCCCTTGAACCGGGCTTTCGACAATTGCTCATTGCGGGCGAAGGTCGCCAGGCAGCGCACGACGTCGTCGCCCGTTTCCATCACGATCGAGTAGGTTCGGCCGCCGTCCTGCTGCAGGAGTGTGTTTTTCATGGCGTCCTTGCTGACTGCCCGTGTCGCCTTCATACGCTAAGACGGCCGAAGTACCGATTTCCCGTAGCGGTTTGCCGCCCCGCGACGGGCGTCGATGGGAATGGACCTTGCTTTAATCGAGAGATGACAAGGTCCGCGGTGACATTTCCGAGCGGCCCGTTCCGCAAATATGTGTGGAACCTGGGTCGCGATGCGGTGGCAGGATGGCTGCGGCATCAGGTTTCGCGTACCGGCGCTGCGCTGGCGTTCTATACCGTTTTTTCGCTCGCGCCCGTGCTCATCCTGTCGATCGCGATGGCGGGGTTCTTTTTCGGCGAAGAGGCGGCCCGAGGCGAAATCGTCGCGCAGATCGCCGGTTTGATCGGGCAGGCCGGAGCCAATGCCGTCCAGGCGGTGTTGGAAAACGCGAGTCGCCCCGGTAGCGGAATCCTCGCCACGCTCATCAGCGTGGTGACCTTGATCATCGGGGCGAACACGGCCCTGGCGGAGCTCAAGACCGGACTGGATCAGATCTGGGATGTGCCTTCGCAGCAACGGCAGGGATTTTGGTACTTCATTCGAACGCGCGTCTCCTCGGTTGGAATCATTCTCGCGCTGGGATTCCTGCTATTGGTTTCCCTTGTCATCAGCGCTGCGCTGTCCGCTCTCGAGCGAATCTGGCGCGGGGACGAAGTCGTCAACACGTTGGTGTTGTGGCTGAACGCCGTGTTGTCTTTCGCGCTGGTCGTCGTGCTCTTCGGGACGATATACAAAGTGCTGCCAAGCGTGCGCATCGCCTGGCGCGACGTGTTCATCGGCTCCGTGGTTACCGCGGTACTCTTTACGGTGGGCAAATTCGGCATCGGTGCCTATCTGGGCAACAGCGGGCTGGCTTCGACCTACGGTGCCGCCGGATCCGTCGTGCTGTTGCTGGTGTGGGTGTATTACTCGGCGCAGGTGTTTCTGTTCGGCGCCGAATTCACCCGTGCCTATGCCTATCAGCTCGGATCGTTCTGTGACGAGAAGCGCCGGCAGGCCGAAGCCGCGGCCAGCGCCGCGGCCGGCACGGCCTTGGGGATTGCCACCGGAGCGGCTGTCACAAAATATAACGACTCAGATCCTCGTCCTTGACCAGGTTGCCGAGGTGATCTTCAACGTACTGGGCATCGATGGTTACGGTGGTAATGCCCTGTTCCGACGCGTCGTACGAAACGGTTTCCAGCAAGCGCTCCACCACGGTGTGCAGGCGGCGTGCGCCGATATTTTCGGTCCGTTCGTTGACCTGAAAGGCGATCTCCGCGATTTTCCGTACGCCGCTCTCGGAGAAGTCCACGTTCATGCCCTCGGTCGCCAGCAGCGCCTTGTACTGCGCCGTGAGCGAAGCATCGGGCTCCGTCAGAATTCGCACAAAGTCCCCGACCTTGAGCGAATCGAGTTCCACGCGGATGGGCAGCCGTCCCTGCAGCTCGGGAATCAAGTCCGAAGGCTTGGACAGACTGAACGCTCCGGAGGCGATGAACAGCACGTGATCCGTCTTGACCGGTCCGTACTTGGTGGTGACCGTCGAGCCTTCCACCAGGGGTAACAGGTCGCGCTGTACACCTTCGCGTGAAACATCCGCGCCGACCGTTTCCTGCCTGCGCGTCACCTTGTCAATCTCGTCGATGAATACGATGCCGTTCTGCTCGGCGTTGGTCACCGCCTTGATCTTCAGTTCATCCTCGTTGATCAGCTTGGAGGCTTCTTCCTCCACCATCAGCTGCAACGCTTCGCGCACTTTCACCTTGCGGGCCTTGGTGCGGTTGCCGCCCAGGTTCTGGAACATGGACTGCAGCTGCTGCTGCATTTCCTCCATCCCCGGAGGCGCCATGATTTCCACGCCCACGGCCAAGGAACGCAGCTCGATTTCGATCTCGCGGTCGTCGAGCTGACCCTCGCGCAGCATCTTGCGGAATTTCTGCCG
>FTJL01693920.1_pt1 | contig 11535 bp, 14 predicted proteins | sample 1658551 | NCBI WGS metagenome assembly FTJL01 (sample SAMEA3914835, study PRJEB12502) | metagenome | biome: forest; material: soil | place: Canada | collected 2011-07-03 | depth 0.3 m
GCGCAACGGCGACGGCGGCGCCACGCTTCACCTTCAGTAAGCCCGAGGAGTTGGCCCTTGCGCAGACCGCGCTGGCCAGCGTGCTTCCGGCCTTCCAGCGCCGCATCACCAAGTTTGCGGATCTCAACTCGGAGAAGGTCATTCAGGCCGTGGCTGCCGAGGCGCTCGCCATCCAGAGTGAGAAGGAGGGCCTCTTCCCCACCATGACCCAGGACCAGGCGATCGCCGTGGTCACTGAGCTTCACGCCGCCCTCGTCGAGCGAACCATCGCCATCCCCGAGCTGATCGTGAAGCCGCGCGTGGAGGTCTCGTTCGGCTTCCGTCCGTTCACGCTCGAAGGGCTGGAATCCTGGAACTATCAGCCTGTCAGTCGTGAGCTCTTGCTGCAAGAACTGCGCACGGAGAAGCAGACACGGATCACGGGCGACGACAGCGGCGAGCGTGAAGAGCGACTGGAAGACTACCTGGTCAAGCGCCTGATCGACCTCGACGAGGTCGACTATCAGGAGCACGCCGCCCTGCTCTATGATCTCGCCGGCCAGGTGGTATCGCATTTCCGCGGTCGCCTCGGCGGGGACGAAGACGTGCGCAACGTCCTCGTCAGCCGGGGTAAGGACATGGCCCAGGCCATCTTCACCCAGATGCGGCAGCATATGTGGCGGACCGATACGAACTATCGGGTGACGTTGAGCGCCCCCTTCACCACCTTGCGTCCGCAGGCGTTCGATGTCTCAGGCGCCGACGCCATCCGGGATTTCCGTCAGCCGCCGCCTAAGCTCTCCGAGATCAAGCGCTACGTCTTCAATGGCTTTAGGCGGGGCTGCTACTGGCAGGCGAAGTTCGATTCCGACACCGAGCGTCAGATGGCCACTCTGTTGGAACGAGACGCCGACGTGTTGTTATGGATGAAGCCCGGCCCCGGTCAGTTCAAAATCTATGACGCCGATGGCGCAGCCTACCAGCCCGACTTCGTTGTGGAGACCGCACACGAAAAGCTCATCATTGAGACTAAGCGCAAGAGCGAGCTTGATGACCTCGATGTGAGGCGTAAGGCCAAGGCCGCAGTGCTTTGGTGCATGATCGCCTCGAAACACGCTGCGACCCAAGACGAAAAACCCTGGCGCTATCTGTTGGTCCCTGAGGACGCCGTTCAGCCCAACGCGACCCTCGACGGTCTGGCCAGGACCTTCACGCAGCAGCCAGACATGGAACTCGCCGCCCGCTATGAGCTGGACGAAGTTACCTAGGAGGCCTCGGCTGGCGCTGCTGTGTCACCCTCCACAAGTAGGCTGCGGTCAGGTGATGGCCACAGCCGGACGCCCAGCGCCGATATCGTCGCAGCCCGCCGGCGCATAGCCTCTTCGTGCCAGTCAGGTTCGGTTGCGATGGCGATGTTCGTCTTTAAGAGCGAATCCATCAGACGCGCCTTCTTATCGGCGAAGCCGCTGTTTCCGACTTGAGAATTGGCCGGCGGCGTCAGGAGGGTCAGGTTCGGTAGCGTGTGGATCACCGACGCGCGACGGTCGATCTCCAGTCGCATGTCCGCATCGACGCCGGTCATCAGATCCGCCGGCGCGGTCGATCCGCTTTGGAGCGGCCAGGACGCCATCCAGCTTTGCGGCATGATGTGCTCGATCGACAGCCCCTCTTGCAGCGCGCCGTTGATGTTGAACCGATCACGAGCCGCGAACTCGAGTTCCTCCAGAATGAGCCGAAGACGATTTTGCGGAATCCAGCCGTATTGCGGCCGCTGGAGGATCGCAGATTCCAGATCGGCGTCCGTCGGGAAGCGTGACGTGTCGCTGCCCGCCTTGCTCTCGAAATAGGCGAGGAAGCTAGCTTCGGAGACGCCAGTGGCCTTCAGCTGGGCGGCTACCTCGACGAAGACGTTGTTGTAGTTCTTCGGGGTCAGATAGCAGAGCGCCCGGCGAATGACGTAGCTGGCCACCAGCTCATAAAGTCGGTCCTTCACCTCGTCGGGCGCCTCGGAAGCCGCGATGACCAGCACGAGGGGGAAAGCGGTCGATACGTCAAATGTGTTGAGGCGGCGCGACAGTCGGGCCAGAGCGCTGGTCCCGGTCGGCTCGACCAGCACCCGGTAGGTCGGCGCATGAGCTGTAAGCGCGCTGAGCTCCGCGGCCGTATCGGCGAAACCCCTTTTCGCGACGAACGCCTTATATTCCGAAAACAGTTCGCCCAGTGCGACGACCTTGCCTTGTTCGGCAGCGAGGACGTGGCCCAAAAAGAAGTCGATTCTCGGCTTTTTGATCCGCCCTTGGGTCTGCTCCTGCTTCCAGAACGGCTGCTCGAACTCCGACCAATGCTGGTCGAGTAGCGCAGCCTGATCCTCGTTTCGCCGGTTCGCCCGGTGAAACACGTCGTTGCGCACAAGATCCATGGCGGCGAGTGGCTTGCCCCCACTGTTGAGGGTCTCAAAGATCACCTGCGCGTCGTCATCGGCCGCGAGCGTGATCACGATCAGACGGAAATGCTCGAAAAGGACGGTGGAGAGCGCCACCAACCTTCTGCGTAGGATGTCTTGATCGTACTCGGCCTTGGCCGCGAGTTTCCGACCTTCGGTGATGTACTGCTCGGCCTCAGTCCAAAAATACCAGTACGCCCAAAGTGGCTCCGGCGCGCTCGGATGGATCTTGCCGTTCTTGTAGAAGGCATCCGGGTATTTCTTCGCGATAGCGCGCCAGCCGAGATCGACGAGATCACGAAACATGGCTCGGTCGTAGGTGGTGGGCTCGAGCTTGTAGCGCTCGGACGCCGGGTCCTGCATCGGAGTGCTGTCGTTGTGCAGGACCAGGTCCGAGAGCTGCCGAGCAAGATCGGCAAATCCGTAGTCCGTGGCGACGTCGCGTAGGGCGGCGAAGCACAAATGGAATGTCGTCAGTCGTTGTTGGCCGTCGACGACGTTGAAAGCCTGGATCCGTCCGAAGACCGGGTCCGCATCCGGGATCAGCAGCAAGGCTCCCATGTAATGAGAGAACGCGACCTTGCCGGTCGCCAAGAGCTCGTCGGATTTCCCTTCGATCTGGTCGAAGAGGGGTTCCAGCTCACGCTTGTTCCAGGCGTAGGTGCGCTGGTAAATCGGGACGACAAAGCGCTGTCGCTCACTCAAGATTTTCCCGATGGATAACGGCTTTGCGTCCACGTAGTTTTCCCCCGATCGACTACCCTAGATAGACCGCGCTGCGGTGACGCTCCAGCCGTGAACAGCGATCAGTGCGAAGTTACAGACCGAGCCTGCGCACTCGTGTGAATTGATCATGCGCTCAGCCGTGTCTCATCATCCAGCAGCGCGAATTCCTCCGCGGATTTAGCCTCCCCATTGGCGAAGTTGGAGAGGGTCACGCCGACTAGCCGGATGCCCTTCGGCACGGGATAGACCGATCGGATCAGCGCCAAGCTCGCCTCATGCAACACGGCCCGGCTGTCGACCGGCCCAGCCAGCGATCGGCTCCGGGTCGCCTGCTGGAAGTCCGCCCACTTGATCTTCACCGTCACGGTCCGCCCGCGACCGCCGGTCTTCTCGCACCAGGCCCAGACGTCGTCCGCCATGGCGAGCACGCCGGCCTCGATCGCTTCGGGCTCGGTCAGGTCGGTCGCGAAGGTGGTCTCTGACCCCGACGACTTACGCTTTCGGTCTGGCCGCACGGGCCGCTCATCCCGGCCACGCGCAATGTCGAAGTACCAGGGGCCCGATTTTCCGAAGTGCGCCTGCAGGAAGGCCAGTGACTGCCGCTTCATGTCGGCACCGGTCTGGATGCCCAGCTTGTGCATCTTGGCCGCCGTCACCGGCCCGACCCCGTGGAACTTGGTCACCGGCAGCGCCTCGACGAACGCCTCACCCTGCTCCGGCGGCACGACGTACTGCCCGTTGGGCTTGCGGAAGTCCGACGCCAGCTTGGCGATGAACTTGCAGTAGGAGATGCCGGCCGAGGCCGTCAGGCCGGTTTCCTCAAGGATGCGGGCCCGGATTTCCTTGGCCGTCGCCGAGGCCGTCGGGATGCCACGCAGATTGTCGGTCACATCGAGATAGGCCTCGTCCAGGGACAAGGGCTCGATCAGCGGCGTGTAGTCCGCGAAGATCGCGTGGATCTGGCGCGACACCGCCTTGTAGACCTCGAACCGCGGCGGCCTGAAGATCAGCTCCGGGCATTTGCGCATCGCCGTCGTCGACGGCAGCGCCGAACGCACCCCGAACTGCCGCGCCTCATAGCTGGCGGCCGCGACCACCCCGCGCTTCTCCGGATAGCCGACGGCGACCGGTCGACCCTTCAGGCTCGGATCATCGCGCTGTTCGACCGACGCATAGAAGGCGTCCATATCGACATGGATGATCTTGCGGACGCGCGCTTCGGTCATGGCGCCCAGCGTTAGCATAAGAACAAACAAGAAACACTTGCTTCCCGAAGACTAGCCAGTTTCGCGATCAAGAGTGGATTCAAATTCTCGGCGGGCTCGCCTAGAACGGAGCGATGATCGCGCCTCACCCCGCCGAGACTGCGCCGAAAGACGGCCGGGTGATCCGCGGCTGGTTCAGGTTTGACGGCGGCGCGCAGTTGATCGCGGTCAGCTGGGATCCTGAGCGGTCGACTTGGGTCAACCTGCTAGGCGAGCCCGTGCTGAAAGGCGTCCTAAAAAACGGGGGCGACGGCTAGCCACCCGGCGACCGCCCGCCCCATGCGGGGCGTTGCGGGGTGTCCCCGCAGAAGGGGTTGGACGAGACCATCGGGCTCGGTCTCAGGGGAAAGCTTCCCCTCCCCTCGCGTGAAACGCCCCCACCCGCTCGGCGTTGTCTCCCCAAGGAGACCACCATGCTTGAGAAACTGCCCCGAGGCCTTGGCCACGCCCTGCGCGGCGTCCGCGCCGGCTACGAGAAGATCATCGCCGAGGACAACGCCTTCGCTCAGGCGCCCGACACCATTACCCTCGAAAGCCCAGCCTTCGGCGACGGCGGAGATATCCCCGACCGGTTCACCGCCGACGGCGACCAGATCTCCCCGCCCCTGATGTGGCGCGGCGTCCCCGAGGACGCCGAGAGCCTGGTGCTGATCATCGAAGATCCCGACGCGCCGAGCGCCGAGCCCCTAGTCCACCTGCTGGCCTGGGACCTGCCGCCCGACCTCACGTCGCTAGACGAGGGCCTCTTCAAAAGCCCGCACCACGAGGGGCTCGATGAGAACCTCGGCCGCAACTCCTTCCTGCAGATCGCCTATCTGCCACCCGATCCGCCCACCGGCCATGGTCCCCACCTCTATGCGTTCCAGATCTTCGCCCTGGATCGGAAGCTGGATTTCGACCACCCGCCCGGTCGATCGAGCGTGGTCGACGCCATGACCGGACATGTGTTGGCCAAGGGCGTTCTGGTCGGGGCTTACGAACGGACCTGATACGCCCCGGAATCCAGGAGCGAGCCGGGCAAGCGCTTGGAGCTCCGTTTTTCAAGCTGAGCTGCGAGCGCTGTGCAACTCTCCGGGTTTCACCGGGTTGCCGTTACGATAATTTGTGATCGCTTGAGTTCGGCGGACGACTGTCCACACTCCTGGCGAAATGATCTGATCTCGGCCGCAGAGCCGGCTGACGATGCTGAGAGTGAAGTATGGATGACGCCGTCAATGCTGGCCTTGCTCAGCAGCAGTTCGAAGATGACGTGGCCGGCCGGTTCGGCCTGCTGCCCAATTTCTTCCAAACCGCCGGTGAGGCGCCGGGCCTGATCGCCGAGCTGTGGTCGTTCGCCAAGTCGGCCTACATCGACAACCCCCTACCGTCGCTCTTCAAGGAGCGGCTGTTTGTTCACCTCTCGCGGTTCTGTCAGGTCCGCTACTGCATCATCCGCCACGTCGGGTTCCTCGTCGGCGAAGGTCGTCCCGCGGGCGACCCGACCGCGGTCCCGCAAAGCATCGATGAGGTTGCGGTCCTGCTGAGCCGGCCGGGCTTTCCCACTGACGCTGGCCTAGACGCCGCGCTCAGCCGGCTCGAAAAGGCCGACCTGCGGACCATGCCAGAGCCGGGCTCGGAAGCTGAACTCGACGTATTCGACGCGGCGACGATCCTGTTCCTGGAACCCGAACGAGGGGTTCGGTCGATAGCCGCGTTGAAGGCGGCGATGGGCGGGGCAGCCGCCGAGCTGCTGATGGCTTTCTTAGCCTTTGTCCGCACGGCGCACTATTGGACCGTCACCCACCCCGAGCTGTCCATCGAGGCGGATATGACCAGCCTGCTCGAGGCCCACGAGCGCCTGGCTGATCTGCTGATCAATGATCCCGAAGCCGCCCGGGGCAAGGCCGCCCAGCGCCTTGCCGAGGAGGTGGTGCTACTGCGCAGTGAGCACGATGACCGCGAAGCGCTCAGACAGGCGGTCGCCCAGCGCGACGAGGGCCTGCGCCATCAGCAGCAGCTGATCAATGAGCTCAACCATCGGGTCAAAAACAGCCTGGCGATCGTGCAGTCGATGGCGACCCAAACCCTGAGGCGCGACGATATCCCCCTGGCCGCACGGGAGGCGTTCACAGCCCGCCTGGTGGCGTTCGCGCAGGCCCACGACCTGCTGACCAAGGAGAGCTGGGACGGCGCCGAGCTGACGTCCGTACTCGGCGAGGTCAGCGAAGTGTTCGCCAACGATCAGATGGCCCGGATCGTTCTGAACGGGCCACCCACGCGCCTGAACCCCGGCCAAGCCCTGGCGCTGTCCATGGCGGTCCACGAACTGGGGACCAATGCGGTGAAATATGGCGCGCTCTCCAACGACACCGGCCATGTTGAAGTGGAGTGGGCCGTCGCGCGTGAGCCGCACGGCGCGCGCCTGAAGCTGCGTTGGAAAGAAGTCGGCGGCCCGGCCGTCGAGCCGCCGGCGAAAAAAGGGTTCGGCACGCGGCTGATCGAACGCGGCCTGGCGGGAGACCTGAACGGGGAGGTGACCCTGGCTTTCGAACGCGATGGCCTCCTCTGCCTCGTGGACGCCCCGATGGACGGAGCGCCGTCGCATTGACCCGGTTTTTTGTCGTCGAAGACGAGATGATGGTCGTCATGTTGCTGGAGGACATGCTGGGCGATCTAGGTCACCAGAGCGTCGGCACCGCCCAGCGTCTTGAGGCCGCGACGAAGGCCGCGGCATGCGTCGAGGCCGACGCCGCCATCCTCGATGTGAACCTGGCCGGCGATCTGTCCTTTCCGGTGGCGGACATTCTTCAGACCCGGAAGATCCCCTTCATGTTCGCCACGGGCTACGGCCGCGTGGGCTTGGAAGACCGCTTTCCCGACGCCGTCGTCATCGCCAAGCCCTTCACGCTTCGACAGCTGGAAACCGCGATCTCTCAGCTGCAGCCGGTGGGCTGAGCCGCCGGTTTAGCGGCGGTTCAGCTACGCTTGGGTTTGGCGAGGCGCCCACTATTTATCGCGATCAGATTGGATTTTCCGGAGGAACCATGGCGACCGGCTGGGCGCATGAAGGCGCCGTTCTGGACCAGATCGAGGACACCATCACCGATGGCGTCCTGACCGCCCGCGCCCGCTTGCCGGTCGGCGAGGGCGCGGAACACTGCGTGGAATGCGGCGAGGATATTCCCGAGGCCCGCCGCAAGGCCCTGCCCGGCGCGCGGACCTGTGTCAGCTGCCAGTCCGGCCGCGACGCGCGCGTCGTTCTGGTCGGCATCAACCGGCGCGGCAGCAAGGACAGCCAGCTGCGCTGACCTCTGGTCTGCGTGGCGTATTCGATGTCCGTGCGGCTTAGGACGAGGGCTGGCGTCAGTCCTCAGCTCAGTGGCAGACGGCCTGCGATCGGATGGCGGCGCGCCACCGAGGTCGAAACCCACACAAGCGCCGCGGTCGACAACAGAATGCCGCTGACCAGCGCGCCAATCGACAGCAAGCCCTTCGGCGTTACGCGGACACGAACCTTTACCTGAGCCTTGCCGAACGACATTTCGACCAAGCCGATCTGCCCGTCAGGGTCAAGGTCGGCGGCGCGGGCGTCAGGCGTGATCTCTGTCATAGCGCTACAATGAACAGTTCAGGCCGCTGTTCCGAAGCATGACCGCGCTGTCTCAGCGAGAGCCTTGCATTTGAGGGAGCGCCGCGCAGCTTCAGGCGTTGGGCGAGCGACCCATTTAATCGGAGCTCCCATGGCCAAGCTCGACCAAGCCGACCGCGAACACCTTAGCGCCCTGCAATACGCTTTTCCGAAACAGCGCAAGGAGCCCCTGGAAGACGCCAAGCACGTGCGCGCCGCCGTCGCCCGGTTCGACCAGGTGGAAGACGTCACAGACGCCGAGCGGGACGAGGCCTGGAAGCGCATCGAAGCCGCGGCCAGGAAGTTCGATGTGAAGCTGGAAGAGCGCAGCTGGCGCGAACTTGGAAAACCCAAGGGCTGAGGGACGCCCGCCGCGATGGCAGGGCTGAAATTACGCTGGCAGATACGGACCCTTGTCAGCCGCGCATCGTTGTGGCTGCTCTCGCGAGGACCAGACGATGAGTGACGATGCGGCTGCCGTTTCGGCGAAATTATCCGCCCTGCGCCAGGAGCTTGAGGCCAGCATCTGGCCTGCGGCTGTCGCGGCGGCGAACTCTGGCGACCATGAGCGCATCCGCGACCTGGTGAAGCTGAAGGTTGATATCGAGGCCATCGATTTCGCGCTCAGCCACCGGCCCGTGGGCTGAACACTCGGCGCCGAGACCGAACCTCCCACTGCTCAACCCTCGAAAAGCTCGGCGTTCAACCCGCCGCGAAGACTGGAGACCGTCAATGGAGCCGCTGAAGCCCATGGCCCCGATGGCGGCCATGAAACCGATGGAGCCGCTGAAGTTCGACCCGCCGTGGTGGCCGGAAGAGCTTGGCGACGCCGCTTCCAGCGGCGCGCAGAACGGCATGCGTTATGCCTTCTTCCCGCAGAAGCGCAGGCTGCTGGTCGAACGCGACGGTACGAAGACCGTCTACGACAGCGGCGATCACCAGATCTCCGGCGTGTCGCAACAGTCCGGGTCGTCCTCCTCGCTGGTGTTCACTAGCCAGTCCGGGCCGGTCGCCCTCGACACCCTGCGGCGCGCCGAAGGCCGCTAACTGCCGAACGGACATGCGCTCAGGCGCAGGCCGTCATCCACGCGGCCGCTGTCGCGAGCGCCGTGACCAGCACCTCGGGATCCTTGCGTCCGGTTCTCGCCGGCACGTGGAAAGCGTGATCGGCGTCGGCGATCAAATCCAGTGTGGCGCGATCACCCAGCCTGCTGACCGTCTCCTGCAGAAGACCGAGCTCGGCCAGCGCGTCGTTTGAGCCCTGCAGGAACAGCATCGGAATGGCGATAGCCGCCAGGTGCTCCGCCCGGGACACCGAGGGCTTGCCGGCCGGATGCAGCGGAAAGGCGAAGAACACCAACCCCCGGACACCCGCCAACGGCTCGACGGACTGAGCCTGAGATGTCATTCGGCCGCCGAACGATCGGCCGCCGGCGAAGACCGGCAGGTCCAGCGCCTGCTCCCGCGCCGCGGCCACGGCGGCGCGAACCGTTGCCTGCGCCACCGCAGGGCTATCGGGCCGTTTGCCACCCTTCTCCATGTACGGGAATTGGTACCGCAAGGTCGCGACCCCGAGCGCCTCAAGGCCGTCCGCGATTGCGACGATTGCCCGATGCGTCATCCCCGCTCCCGCGCCATGGGCGAGGGCCAGGCAAGCCGTGGCCCCAAGCGGCGACTGCCAAAGGCCGGACACCTGGCCGGCGCCAGGCACATCGATCTTCAAGAGGTTCGCGGACATCGCCATTTCCTGACCCTTGCGACCAGACTCCGCAAATAAAGTCTGGTTGCGAGACTTGCTTAGAACGGTCAGTCAACGTCGAACGACGCCCGCCGGCCACCAGAGCTTGAGTGAATGACCCGATTGGTGACCTTTCCAGACCAAACCCGCGTACCGGCCCTTGGCCAGGGGACCTGGCGCTTGGGCGAGGACGCGCGGCTGCGCAAGCAGGAAATCACCGCTTTGCGCGCGGGCATCGACCTCGGGATGACCCTGATCGACACCGCAGAAATGTACGGCGACGGCGCGACCGAAAGCCTGCTGGGCGAGGCTTTGGCCGGTTTGCGCGATCAGGTCTTCCTGGTCAGCAAGGTCTATCCGCAGAACGCCGGGCGCGGCCGCATTGAGCGGGCCTGCGACGCCAGCCTGCGGCGCCTGAAGACCGACCGTCTCGACCTCTACCCGCTGCATTGGCGGGGTGGGGTGCCCTTGGCGGAAACCGTAGAAGGCATGGAGGCGCTGATCCGCGCCGGCAAGATCGCGCGCTGGGGCGTGAGCAATCTCGACCATAGCGACATGGAGGAGCTGTTTCGCTCCGGCGGCGAGGCCTGCGCCACTAATCAGATCCTCTATAATGTCACCGAACGAGGCGCGGAATTCGACCTGCTCCCGCAGCTAGAACAACGCGGAAGTCCGTTCATGGCGTACAGCCCGGTCGGTCAAGGGCGTCTGCCCAAACCCGCGGGTCTAGCGACAGTCGCCCAGCGACATGGCGTGACGGCCTTCCAGGTCGCCCTGGCTTGGGTGCTGCGCGATCCGATGGCTATCGCCATCCCGAAAGCGAGCAGCGTTGAGCACGTCGACGCCAACCGACGCGCACTCGACCTGACGCTCACCGCTGAGGACCGGGCGGCGATCGACGCCGATTTCCCACCGCCGACCCGGAAGACCCGCTTGGCGATGCTCTGAGTTAGGCCCCCGACGCGCTCGGCTCCCTGAGCGCCGCGAACCAGGCGGCGTAGGGCGTGTTGCGGGCCATGTGCCGGTTGAAATCCGGGGCGCCGTCGGTCCACCAAACGGGTCCGCGCTCGCCCAGCCCACGCTTGGCGAGATGGACCGCGGCGTGCGCTTCCGCCTCGGCCGCCTCATCGTGGGCGGCGCGCGCCGTACGCACCGCGCGTCGCGCGGTCATCAGCTGCGCTACCAGCGCCTGCCGATCGGCAGCCGAAAGGCCGGGATTGGCCGTGCGCCAGAGCCGGCCCCGCACCACGAAGTAGCGGCCGTCCGGCGTCGTGGGGTTCAAGGCCTGCGCCCGGCTGCGCGTCGGCCGGGCCGGGCCGCTGCTGGCGCCACAGCCGGCTTCGCGGTGCGGCGCGCGACCGGGTGGCGGACGTCGATCCAGACCGGCGCGTGGTCGCTGGCCCCCTCCTGTCCCCTCGCCTCTCGGGAAACCGTGAAGCGGGTCAGGCGCGAGGCGATTGCCGGGCTGAGCAGAAAGTGATCCAGCCGCATGCCCTTGTCGTTCGGCCAGCGGTGACGCAGGTAGCCCCAGAACGTCCAGAGTGGGCCTTCCGGCTGCAGCGTGCGCAACGCATCGGTCCAGCCCGCATCAAGCAAGCGCTGGTACGCGGCGCGGGCCTCAGGCTGCAGCAGCGCGTTGGCCTGCTCATGGTGCCCAGGCCAAATATCGGCCTCCGTGGGCACAACATTGTAGTCGCCGGCCAGGATGACCGGCACGCCCGCGGCCATAAGAGTCGCCGCGTGGTCGATCAGGCGATCGAACCAGGCCAGCTTGTAG
>FTJL01000302.1_pt6 | contig 11521 bp, 9 predicted proteins | sample 1658551 | NCBI WGS metagenome assembly FTJL01 (sample SAMEA3914835, study PRJEB12502) | metagenome | biome: forest; material: soil | place: Canada | collected 2011-07-03 | depth 0.3 m
CGCCGGTGCGCCGATACCGCAGTTCACCTACCTCGGTCGCTATTACAGCTGGACCTCCATCGGCCGGTACGAGCTGGTCGTGTGGACAACCATCAACGATGCCTACCTCATCACCGTTGAGCCGCCCTGCGAAGAGCTTCCGTTCGTCGAGCGGATCGGGCTGACTTCGACCAGCAGTACCGTCAGCCAGCGCTTCGACTTCGTGAAAGTGCATGGGATGAATTGTTTTATCAAGTCGATCCAGCCGGTGGACTACTTGAAGATGAAGCAGGACCGCCGCGCGGAAGCGGCCGCCGCGAAGGCCGCAACGCAAGAGCAGGGTCAGACGCAGAAACAGTAACGCGCTTGGACTACGATCGCCCGCCGACAGCGACCTCGATGTAATCGGACCGGGATGCGCCGGCCGGGGCCGCCTCCTGAATCTGCGCCAGCGCAATGGGCCGGCGCACATGGAAGCCCTGCACGAAGTCGACCCCAATCTGGGCGAGTGCAATCATGGCCGCTTCGTCCTCAACGCACTCGGCCACCGTCTTGATACCCATGACACTGCCGATACGCTGGATGGCTTCCACGACGGCGAAGTCGACAGGATCCGTACTGACGTCCCTGACGAAGGTGCCGTCGATCTTCAGAAAATCGATGGGCAACGCCTTGAGATACGAGAACGAGGACATGCCACTGCCAAAGTCGTCCAGCGCTATCGGGCAACCCAAAGCCCGCAGTCGCGACATCAGGTGTGAAGCACTGGCCAGGTTGCCGATCGCCGCCGTCTCGGTGAGCTCGAAGCCGATGTAGCGGCCCGACAGAGCATTCTCCGTCAGACATGCTCCAATGTAGTCGGCGAGGCTTGGATCACTGACCGACGTTCCCGAGAGATTGATCATGCACGTGGGGAGGACCCTACCGGCGCAGCGCAGGCTCGCCAACTCTCTGCAGGCGCGCGCAATGACCCAGCGATCAATACGCGGCATCAATCCGTAGCGCTCTGCGGCTGGAATAAAAGCCATGGGCGCGATGCACCCGCCATCCGGCTCGACCATTCGCAGCAACAGCTCAAAACGACGTTCGGGCTCGAACACCGAAGCCCGCACACCAATCGGCATGATTTCCTGAGCGACCAGCACGAAGCTATCTTCGTCGAGGGCCGCGTTGATACGCTCCACCCACCGCATTTCGCCGTGACGATTCTGAACCTGCTGATCATCCGGGCGATACAGCTGCACCCGGTTACGACCACTGTCCTTGGCGAGGTAGCAGGCCTGGTCCGCGGCGCTGAGCGCGTCGCTGACGGTCGGAAGAGCTTCTCCCAACGAGAGCACGCCGATGCTGGCGTTGACGACGAACAGCTTATCGTCCCATCGGAAGCGCAAGTCTGCGATCTGCCGACGCAACAGCTCCGCCTTCTTCACGGCTTCCGAGGACGCACAATGCGGCAGCAAGGCTCCGAATTCATCTCCGCCCAGTCGGGCCAGAAGATCCCCGTCGCGCAGCTGATCCTGGACCGTCCAGGACACCTGTCTGATCAGTTCGTCACCTGCGGCGTGTCCACAGGTATCGTTGATCACTTTGAATTGATCCAGGTCGAGATACAGCAGCGCGTAGTCGTTGCCGAACTTGCGTTGATCGTCGATCGCCGCACTCAACTGGACCTCGAACTCGCGCCGGTTCGCAAGCCCCGTCAGCGCGTCATGCGTCGCCTGGTACTTCAGGCGAGACGAAAAGGCCCGCTCCTGGGCGATGTCGCGTAGCACCATGACGATCCCGATGGCCTCGCCATTGCGACCCCGGACGGGGGCAGCGCGTTCATGAACGGGAATTTCCGAGCCATCGCGGCGCCGCAACAGAATTCCCGTAGCGCCGCCGGACACCTGTTCGCCGGCCATGATTCGCGCGAACTCTTTACTCACGCTCAGCACGCCTGCTTCCTCAACGAAGCTGAGGACTTCGCTGAGCAGTCGATTCTCGGCATCTGCCCAAGTCCAGCCGGTCAGGTTCTCCGCAGCCTCGTTCATGTATGTCACGCGCTGATCGCAGCCAGTCGAGATGACAGCGTCGGAAATAGAGCCCAGCGTGACATGCGCTCTTTCCTGCTCGAGGTAGGCGAGGTCTGCAGCAGCGCGCAGAGCCAGCTCCATCTTTTCACCGCGCCTCAGGTTAGCTCGCGAGATCGCCATACCGGCGGCGACCAATGCGGCGCTGCATAGCACCAGAAATACCAACAGGAGATTGGCCACGTTGCGGGAGGCGTCGCCCAATGCGACCGAGAATCCGTCTTCCGCGGGTGCGACGAGCCGATGAATCTGTTCTGCAGCATCGAGCAATGCAGCAATCCGCCGGGGGTTCGCGTGTCCGCTTTGCACCTCCGCGTGAAGTTGTTGCCCTGTGTGCCCCAACTGCAGAATCAGCCCATCGCCGAGAGTCCAGAGGCGGATTGCGTCTCGCATCAACGGGTTGGTGCTTAAAAGGCGAAACAATCGAATCATCCCCGGGATGTCCGCGGGATGATTTCGACCTGCCAACAGGCCGCGCGTGGCCGCGTCGATATCGGGACTGCTGCTTTGCAATGTCAGGCGCGCGGCTCGATCGCCGAGCGGAACTGACAGTTCCTCGGCGAAGAGCCGGTAGTCGGATTCGCGGCCGCTGGCGCTGTAGTTGCGCAACTCGGCGATGGCCTGACGCTCAGCCTTGGACCAATGTCCCTCGCCGTTCACGTAGGCACGCAGCGAAGTGAGCAGCGATATGCTGGCGAGGCTCAGCAGCAGCATCAACGACATGATGAGCAGCAGCGGCCAAGTCACCGAAACCAGCTTGCGGTCGGTGGCTGCAACTGCCGGAGTCATTGTCATCCTTAGTGCATCCGAAGAGTCCCTGAACCCACGTCATGCGATCTTGGCACGCACAGCCGTGAGCGCGCGAGCGACTGGCCACACGCACAGTAGAACTGTGATGGATTGCCCACAACAGTGTGATGCTGCGCACGCTGATAAGCGCGGACGGGACGGGATCTGTCATAAAGCGCGGCGAGCGGACTCGCCGCGCTGTCAATAGCGACTGGACTTTATTTTTTTGGCTTCATGAATTTCAGGATGAATTTGTCCGTCTTGCCGCGGATGGATTCATCGAAGATCTTGGCTGTGTGCGGGTCGTCCTTGTTTTGCAGGAAGTCGCCCTGCGCCACGAACACGAAACCGGCGGCGGTGACTTCGGTCTTCGCTGCGGCCGGATCGATGCGATGCAGCGTTGAAGTGTCGCGCACTCCCGAACCTGCTTCGGCGGCGTGATCCTCCACGATGTATGTTCCACCCGGCTTCAACGCGTTGAACATCGCCTTGTTGAATGCGGCGATGTCAGCAGTCGGGCCATTGTGGAAGTCGTGATAGTTCTCCGATGTCCACACGACATCGACCGGCGACGGCGGCGCAAGCTCCGCAAACTTCTGCGCCAGGACGGTCACATTGCTGTAATGCGGATCGGCGGCAATTGCGTTAGAGGCGGCAGCCGGGTCAGGCGCTCCCTCGGGAGCATTGGGCCGCTTGCCAGGCGGTACGGCGTAAACGTGGCCCTTGGGTCCGACCACCGCGCTGAAAATGCGTGTGTAGTAGCCGGCTCCGGGAAACACCTCAACCAGCGTGTCACCCGGTTTGATTCCCGCAAAGGCCACCGTTTCGGCCGGCTTGCGATTGACGTCGCGGTCCTTGTCTGCCTGGGGGCGGGCCGCGTCGGCCACGGCGGCGCTGACCGCCTTGGGAATGCCCGCGGCCTGAACTGCCAGAGCCCCTAGAACGCTGACCACGGCCAGGGCGCCGGCAGCCAGTACTGAAGTACGTTTCATTCGTAAATCTCCTTGATTCGAGCACAGACGGGGTCGGAGCATAGGCCCTTCACAGCAAACAAGTGGAGGACCCATGTGGAATCTGAGCCTGCCCTGGTGGGAGTTCGTGTTACGCGGTCTGATCGTCTATGTCTTTCTGATCCTGACCCTGCGAGTCACGGGTAAACGCCAAACCGGACAGTTGGCTCCTTTCGATCTCATCCTGCTGCTGGTCTTGAGCAACGCCGTGCAGAACTCGATGAACGGCGGCGACAATACCGTGCTGGGCGGGCTGATTTCCGCCTCAACTCTCATCGCCCTCCACTACGTGGTGGCGTTCGTCACCTTCAAGAGCAAAAGACTGGAAGCGTGGATCGAGGGAACGCCGCGCATCATCATTCACAACGGCATCGCCAACGAAAAAGTCATGCGCAGCGAGTTCCTGACCCATCACGAGCTGGCGGCGGCGCTGCGGGCTTGCGGCTGCAACGATATCAGCCAGGTTCACCTCGCCATGCTGGAGAACAACGGCCAGATCACCGTCTCCATGCGGACCCGACGGAACGGGGATGGCGCGCCCGGCATTGAATAAGCGGCATTTTTCGCCCCGGGAGTGTCGATCCGGGGACGGCTCGTTCGACGTACCCCTAGATGATGGGTTTTCGAATAGGAGAAGACGATGCGATTCATGATGATCATGATCCCCAAGGGGTACGAAAAGGCCACGCCGGGAACGATGCCGGACGCCAAGGCCGTCGAGGCCATGATGAAGTACAACGAAGCGCTGCAAAAGGCAGGGGTCCTGCTCGCGCTGGACGGCCTTCATCCCCCCTCGATGGGCGCCCGTATCAGCTTTCCGGGCGGCAAAGCCAAGCTCACCGACGGCCCGTTCGCCGAGGCCAAGGAGGTCGTGGGCGGGTACTGGATGATCCAGGTGAAGTCCAAGGACGAGGCCATCCAATGGGCCATGCGCTGCCCCGGCGGCGAAAACGAGATCATTGAAGTGCGTCAGGTCCAGGAAATGTCCGACTTTCCGCCCGATGTGCAGAAGGCCGCGGAAGGGTTTGCGGATATGCAGCAGGGCAAGCCCAATAAGTAGCGCGCGAGCGCCGCGGGGCAGCCATCACGGGGAGCCGCCGCGGAGGCAACCGCCGGTGACTTGAGGCAAACCGCCGGGCGATACTCTGAGTCCTGTGAAGGACTCAGACACCCAACGCGCCATCGATGCAGTCTGCCGGATCGAATCCGCCAGACTCATTGCCGGGCTTGCACGACTCGTACGGGACGTCGGCCAGGCCGAAGAGCTGGCACAGGACGCCCTGGTAGCGGCCCTCGAGCAATGGCCCAAGTCGGGCATTCCGGACAACCCGGGCGCCTGGCTCATGGCCACAGCCAAGCACCGGGCTATCGACCAGCTGCGTCGACGAACTCTCGCCGACCGCAAGCATGAGCAGCTTGGCTACGAGACCGATGTCCGGAATACGTCGGCCGATGAGGATCGCGACGAGGAGCTTGACGACGACATTGGCGACGACTTGCTTCGCCTGATATTTGCGGCTTGTCATCCGATTCTTTCGCCTGAAGGTCGCGTTGCCTTGACGCTGCGCCTCATTGGCGGACTGACCACGGACGAGATCGCCAGGGCCTTTCTGGTTCCCGAAGCCACGGTGGCCCAGCGTATCGTCAGGGCAAAGCGCACTCTCTCCGAGGCCCAAGTTCCGTTTGAGATTCCGCGCGGACCGCAACTCGCGGATCGACTGGCCTCGGTGCTGCAAGTCATCTATCTCATTTTCAACGAAGGCTACTCGGCGACCGCAGGCGAAGACTGGGTACGCCCGGCGCTGTGCGAAGACGCCCTGCGGCTTGGACGCATCCTCGCCGGGCTGGTGCCGAATGAAGCGGAAGTGCACGGCCTGGTGGCGTTGATGGAGTTCCAGGCCTCGCGCCTGCGGACACGGGTCGACTCATCGGGACAGCCGATCCTGCTACCCGACCAGGATCGGTCCAAGTGGGATCAACTCCTCATTCACAGGGGATTCGCCGCCCTCGAACGGGCGGAGTCATTCAAAGGCGCGCGCGGGCAGTACACGATTCAAGCTGCGATCGCCTCCTGTCACGCGCGGGCGCGCACGGCCGCAACAACCGAGTGGATACGCATTGCGGCGCTGTACGCCGCTCTTTCCCAACTCACCCCCTCGCCGATCGTGGAGCTGAATCGAGCCGTAGCCATCGGGATGGCTTTCGGCCCGGAGGCGGGACTCGACATCGTCGACCGATTGACCTCAGAGCCCACCCTCAAGGACTACCACCTGCTGCCCACCGTCAGGGGCGACCTGCTGGAGAAACTCGGCCGACGGCACGAGGCCCGGTTGGAATTCGAGAAGGCGGCGTCTTTGACGCGCAATGCCCGCGAACGAACGTTTCTGCTGGAGCGGGCTGCAAAGAGTCTCGATGCAACGCCGAGCGGCTAGCGATACCCGCGAGCCTGCAGAGTAAACAAATGCGCATAGCTGCCATTGAGCTGCATCAGCTCTTCATGGCTGCCGCGCTCCACGATGCGTCCCTGATCGAGCACCGCAATCTGATCGGCCATGCGCACCGTCGAGAAGCGATGCGAGATCAGAATCGTAATGCGGTCCTGCGCGAGTTGCCGGAAGTGCTCGAAGACTTCGGCCTCGGCCTGCGCATCCATCGCCGCCGTCGGCTCGTCCAGCACGAGAATGTCCGCACGAGTGCGCATGAAGGCCCGTGACAACGCGATCTTCTGCCACTGCCCACCCGAGAGCTCGCGGCCGTCCTTGAACCACTTTCCGAGTTGGGTTTGGTAGCCGACCGGCAGGGTGTCAATGAAGTCGCTCGCCCTGCCCTTCTGCGCCGCGTCACGCCAGCGTGTCTCGTCTTCGAAATACCGCTCATCGCCCGCGCCGACGTTTTCGCCCACCAACATCTGGTAGCGGGTAAAGTCCTGGAAGATCACGCCGATGCGTTCACGCAGCGCCTGTTCTTCCCACTCGGCGAGATCCTGGCCGTCGAGCAGGATGCGGCCTGACGTCGGCTGATAAAGGCGCGTCAGCAGCTTGATCAGCGTCGTCTTGCCGGAACCGTTTTCCCCGACGAGAGCCAGACTCCCGCCCGGCTTCAATTGCAGCGTGACGTGTTCGAGCGCGGGCTTATCGGCACCCGGATATTGGAAGCTCACATCCTCGAATTGGATCCCTTCTTCCGGGTGAGGACCGTGCACCGCGGTGCCTTTCTGCTCCGGGACCGGAGTCTCCAGATACTCGTAGAGGGTCGACAGGTAGAGATTGTCTTCGTACATGCCACCGACCGAAGACAGCATTGCCGATACTGCAGACTGTCCCTGGCGGAACAGCATCAGGTACATGGTCATCTGGCCGAGCGTAATTGCGTGTCGTACCGTGCTGAGCGCAATCCAGGCGTAGGCACCGTAAAGCGCGATAGTGGCGATGAGTCCCAGCCCGAAGCCCCACGCGTCCCGCTGGATGGTCAGGGCGCGGTCCTCTTTATATAGGCGATGGAAGATCGCGCTGTAGCGATCCAGTAACCGCCGACCGAGCCCGTACAACTTGACCTCTTTCGCGTGGTCTTCGCGTCCGAGTACCGTCTCCAGGTAGATCTGCATCCGCGTCTCGGGCGAGCGCCAGCGGAAGAGTCGAAACGCGTCGCCGGAGAATTTTGCCTCGGCGATGAAGGCGGGCAAGCCGGCCAGCAGCAGCACAGCAACAGCCCAAGGCGAGAAGTGCGCGAGCAGGGTTCCATAGCTGATCAGCGAGATCCCGTTCTGGACCAGACCGAAAGTCCGCATGACCAGGCTCAGCGGCCGGCTGGAGGCTTCGCGTCGAGCCCGCGTCAGCTTGTCGTAAAACTCGGAATCCTCGAAGTGCTGCAGCTCCAGGGTGAGCGCTTTCTCCAGAATCATGACGTTGACGCGCTGACCGAGCTGCGCACGCAGAAGCGACTGGCAGAACGATATTCCGCGCTGGGCGGCCGCAATCGCGGCGACCAGGATTCCCTCGAGCATCACGAACTCGATGACGCGATGAGAATCCGCGCCACCGAGGCGCATGGCAGCGACGACGGAATCGACGATACGCGAGCCGACGAACGCAACCGAAGCCGGCAAAATACCTGCGACGATCGTGAGCACCGCCAGGGCGACGGTCAGCCCTTGGCTGGTACTCCAAACGAGTTCAATAGCCCTGCGGCTGTATTTGAAGACGCCGAAAAAGCCCTGCAGGCTCAAGCCGTCGCCGGAAGCCGATCGGGCTCGCGAAATGGAAGGAGGCGCGGGTGACATGTCAGCCGTTCATGAGGGCAAACCGGGAGTTTCCAAGCTCGCGGATTCTATGGAGAAGTCGGCCGCCCTGCCGAGTCCGGTTTCGACACCGAAGTCGCCGGAGCTATGGGTTGTTTGACGTTGGTGGGCGACAGTCCGGTGATCAGGCGCGAGCCGCGCCCGAAGAATACGTAGCTGTAGATCCAGGAGAGCATGACGGAAACCCGATTACGGAAGCCGATCAGCACGGTGACGTGCAGCGCCAGCCAGGCGACCCAGGCGATGAATCCGCCGAAGTGCAAACGCCCGATCTCCACGACTGCCCGCGATTTGCCGACTGTGGCCATCGATCCGCGGTCCTTGTAGTGGAAGCCAAGCGAACGCGACTGGTGCACGCCGCGCCGGTCTTCCTCGATGACCTTGGCGACATAGCGGCCCATCTGCATGGCCCCTTGGGAGACCCCGGGCACCGCCAGTCCCGATCTGGAATCGACCAGGCTGGCGGCGTCGCCGATCACAAAGACATTGGGGTGCTGCGGAACGGAACAGTCGGGGAGCACTTTGACGCGGCCGCCCGGGCCCGATTCCAAGCCTAAGGTCTCGACCAGCGGGGATGCCCGGACCCCAGCGGCCCAAATCACGTTGTAGCTGCGCAGCCGCTCGCCACCCACTTCGACGCCGTCCTGGAACACGGTCGTCACAGGCTGCCCTAAGCGAATTTCGACTCCCAGATCCTGCAGCTGCCGGGTGGCCCGCCTGGACGAGTCTTCGTGCATCGCCGGCAACAGCCGAGGTCCGGCCTCGATCAGGATGACCCGGGCCCGTCGTGTATCGGCCACCCGAAAGTCACGCGGGATGACGTCGACGGCCAGTTCTTTGATCGCGCCGGCCAGTTCAACGCCGGTTGGGCCGCCCCCGACGATAATGAAAGCCAGATGGGCCGCCCTTTCCTGCAGATCGGACTCGATTTCAGCGGTTTCGAACGAGAGCAGCATGCGGGAGCGGATCAGCGTCGCGTCCTCGACTTCTTTCATTCCGGGCGCGAAGCGATGCCATTCGGAATGGCCGAAGTAGTTATCCACCGCCCCCGGCGCCAGGATCAGGTAGTCGTACGGCACCCGGCTGTCGCCCACATGCAGGTAGCTCTCTGCCAAATCGACACGAGTCACCTCGCCCAGCATCACGGACGCGTTCTTCTGAGTGCGCAGAATCGTTCGAATCGGCTGCGCGATATCGGCAGGCGCGAGCGCCGCCGAGGCAACTTGGTAAAGCAGCGGCTGAAACAGGTGGTAGTTGTTGCGGTCGATGACGAGCACGTCGACCTGCGCATGCTGCAGTGCACGAGCGGCGAACAGGCCACCGAAGCCGCACCCGACGATGACGACACGCGGTCGTGAATTCATCAGCGAATATTGCCCGATTTGCACCCGGAAGACGGGTGTTTAGTTGGTTCGGAGCAACCGAGCGGCGCTAAGTCAAACGCCCGCTGCAGACCATCGGCTGCAGCGGGCGTCTCACCACGGCCACCTTTGCCGATCCAGACTAAGGAGCCGACCGTGGCTAACCAGTGTTCTTCCTGAATTACAAAGGACGCACGCAACAAAATTCTCCGTTAGTCGTCCGGAAGTGTCCGACATGGCCCCCTTTTCCCGTTGCAGACGCGTCGCAAGAAGCGCGTAATATTGACTGCGAGCTCAAGGGATACGCTGCCGGCGAAAAAGCTACGGGGTGGGGCAGCCTCAAGGGAGGGTTGTAACGATAAGACGAGGTCCCTCACAGTGGTCAAGAACGAAGAGCGGTACCTGTTACAGGCTCTTGAATTCGAATCCGTGCTGCGCGCGTGTCTGTATCGCTACACTCGCAACAACTCCGATGTGGAAGAATTGTTGCAGGAGACCTACGCACGCCTGCTGGTCGCCGGCAGCACCAAGGAAGCCGAAATCCGCTCCGTTCGTGCCTTCGCGTTGACGATTGCGCGTAATGTCGCATTCGACTGGCTCCGTCACCGGAATGTGGTACCCATTGAACTGGTGGCTGACATGGAGGCGCTCGACGTGCTGGATGAAGGCGCGCAGATCGATGAAATCATTAACGGGCACCAGGAACTGGCGCTGCTGGTCAACGCGATTCAGGGTTTACCTGATCGCTGCCGCCAGGTCTTCACGCTGCGCAAGGTGTACGGGTACTCACAGAAGGAGATCGCCAGTCGTCTGGGGATTTCCGAGAACACGGTGGAGCAGCATTTGACCAAGGCCGCACGGCGCTGCGCCCAGGTGCTGTACGATCAGCCGGTGGCTGAACGTCGCTCGACTTTCTTTGATCGGGTGCGCCGCAAAATGGGACCCCATGCAGAAGACTGAAGCACTTGGGAGGGCCGCTGAGTGGCTGATGCGACTCGAGCGAGAGTCGACCCCTGAGCTATGGGACGACCTGCAGGCGTGGTTCGACGCCGATCCGCGCAATCGCGTGGCCTTCATCCGTCTGCGCACGGTCTGGAATCGTTGCGACAAGCTGAAGATGCTGCGCCCGGCCGACGGCACCATCGATGCCGACCTGTTGACGAAAATCGAATTTGTCGATTCGGATGATGAACCCAAGAAGGGTCGCCGCGCCGCCCTGGGCCAGCGGCTACGGGATCTACCCGTCCGCGACTGGATCGACCTGCCGCGCCGTCGTTGGCTTGTGGGTGCGGTCTCCGCCAGCGTCGCCGTGCTCGTGGCGTGTATCGCGGTCTACGGGAATACCTGGCAGGAATACAGGACCGACATTGGCGGCCGAAAGACGATATTGCTGAGCGACGGCAGTACTGTCGAGATCAACACGGACAGTGATCTTCGCGTTCGCATGTCGAATTCGCGTCGCGATCTGACGCTGAAGCGAGGCGAAGCCCTCTTCCATGTCGCTCACGACACAGGCCGACCGTTCTATGTTGTGGCGGGTGGCACGGTGGTGCGTGCCGTCGGAACCGCGTTCTCTGTACGCGTTCACGAGGACAACCGCGTCGAAGTGCTTGTGACCGAAGGCCGCGTTGCCGTAGGCACTCCGGACAATCTGGACCAGCCGACACTCCCGGCCTCCGCCGAAACCATTTCCAGGGGAGAGGCCGCGTCTGCGGCTCACTCGAAGCTGTCGAGCCGGCGCATGCACGCTGAAGACATGGCTCGCAAATTGGCCTGGACCACCGGCCGCCTCTCCTTCCAGGGCGAGTCGCTGACCGAAGCGGTCGGCGAATTCAACCGCTACAACCGTCGGCACCTGTCGATAGCGGACCCTTCAATCACACTAAGGCAGGTCGGCGGGAACTTCCGCGCCACCGATCCGGACAGCTTCGTCGCTGCCCTCGAGCTCTCCTTTGGCGTCCAGGCACTGCGCACCTCCGACGGCAGCGGAATAACCCTCAAAGCCGCCCCGCC
>FTJL01000796.1_pt2 | contig 11472 bp, 9 predicted proteins | sample 1658551 | NCBI WGS metagenome assembly FTJL01 (sample SAMEA3914835, study PRJEB12502) | metagenome | biome: forest; material: soil | place: Canada | collected 2011-07-03 | depth 0.3 m
ACAGGGTGCCGGCCATCGGCACGAATGTGAACATGTCGAAATACGGGTTGTAATACCAGCCGCCGTTCCAGGCGCCCAATCCGGTGACGGGCAAGCCGGTGGGAGGTGCCAAGTGATGCGCGCGAGAACAATTCTGCTGAACGTTTGCAGTCTGGTCGTCGGACTTTCTCCACTCATGGCAACGCCAGTGATGGCGCAAGACTCGCTGCAAGGTCGCGTCGCCGCCTACCGCGAGCGGGTCGCCCGGCTCGAAGACCAGGATGCCGTGGAAAACCTGCAGGCGACCTTCGGCTTCTATTTCGACAAGGGGCTGTGGAAGGACGGTGCGGACCTGTTCGCGCGCAACGGCTCTTTCGAATACGGCCAGAGCGGCGTCTACATCGGCCAGGAGCACATTCGTCGCGCGCTGCTGCTGTTCGGGCCGCAGCGGTTGGCACAGGGTTACCTGAACAATCACATGATGCTCCAGGCGGTGATCATCGTGGCGCCGGACGGAAAGACCGCCACCGGACGCTGGCAGGGGCCGGTGCAATTGTCCGAGCCTGGGCAGAACGGCGTGTGGGGGGTAGGTGTCTACGAGAACGAGTATGTGAAGGAAGGGGGTGTGTGGAAGTTTGCGAAGTTCCACTTTTATCCCAGCGCTTTCACCGACTATGACAAAGGCTGGGCGCGGTCGCTGCTGCCGATGAAAGGGCAGAGCGCGCTATTTCCGCCCGACAGTGCGCCAACCGTGGTTTATCGCTCGATGCCGGGCAACTACATTCCGCCGTTCAGCTACAAACATCCGGTGACAGGCAAACCGCTGACGGATCTCCCGCAAGCCGCGGACAGCGTGACGGGGAGGAAATAATCATGACCGCTGGAATCAAGATCTGTCTTCGCGCGGCCTCGCGTGCCGCACTCGCCGTGGCGCTGTTCGCAGGTGCCGACCCTGCGTTCGCGCAGTCCGCGGCGCAGAAGCTGGACGCGCTCGATCAACGCATCACGCGACTTGAGGACATGAACCAGATCGAGCGCTTACAGCGCGCGTATGGTTACTTCGTAGACAAGAGCCAATGGCGGCAACTCGCCGAGCTTTTCACGGACGATGCGACGCTGGAGATCGGGGGCAAAGGCCTTTTCCTGGGTAAGCCCCGCGTGCTCGAATACATGCAGACCGCCTTCGGGCCCGATGGCGCGAAGGAAGGCTCGCTCGCCAATCACATGCAGTTCCAGTCGATCCCCGACATCTCGACCGATGGCAAGAGGGGTTGGATCCGTTCGCGCGCGTATGTGATGAGCCTGGGCGGCTGGGGTCTGCCGCTGTACGAAAACGAGTACAGAAAGGAAAACGGCATCTGGAAGATCAGCCGCCTGACCGGGCCATTCACCATGTACGCCAGTTGGGACGGTTGGGGCAAGAACGCGTTGAACAACACCTGGCCGGATAAATTCGATCCGGTACCCGACCTGCCGCCGTCCACGGTCTATCTCACCTACCCGGCGTACTACATCATACCGTTCCACTACCCCAATCCGGTGACCGGGAAGGCATTCATTCCCGACAGGGGAGAGGTCGGTGCTTACGCCGCGCCGCCAGGAACGCGTGCGCAGGCAGAGTCGCTCAAAGTCGGCCGGCTCGCGGACGGTACGCAGCCCATTGCCGAGCCTCCGAAGAACTGACATGGAACGACCTGAATGACAAACCATGACGGCGGCTGCCTTTGCGGGAAGGTACGTTTCCGTGTGACGGCACCGCCACTCGACGCCGGCTACTGCCACTGCCGCATGTGCCAAAGGAACTCCGGTGCGCCGGTTGTTGCATGGGTGACGTTCCCGGTCGCTAGCTTTTCCTGGATGGTCGGAGAGCCTGGTACTTACGCATCCTCGGCTTGCGCTAAGCGCAGCTTCTGCGCTACATGCGGCAGTTACCTGGTCTTCGCGAGCAGCGAGTTACCCAACGAAGTGAGCGTCAATACCGCGTCGTTTGACGATCCCGATGCATTCCCACCGCGGAAGCATATCTTCTCGGAAAGCCGGGTCAAATGGTTCAACACCGCGGACCAGTTGCCTAGATTCCAAGGCTATCACGACTCTCCGATCGATTCGGACACGTAAGTAAGCAGTCTCATCGCCTGAACGAAGAAAAGGCAGTTGAGAGGCTTGAGCATTCTTGACGGACGCCTCTCCTGACAAGCTAGGTATGATTGTCCGCGACGGACGTTCACCCGCTGGGGACCCATGACGATCCGCGGTATTCCCTGTTGGGAGAATGCATGAAGTACGCGCCGCTGATCTGGAGCGCGCTTTGGCGCAAGCCGGGCGAGGCGGTTCTTACGTGGTTGGCCGTGACGGCCTCATTTGCGCTCTTCGGTGTGATGCTCGGAGTCAACGTGACGCTGCAGTCATACATCGACCGCGCACCCATGGACATCCTTTTCTCATATGCCCGGTTTACCGCGGTCCGTCTGCAGGTCGGAATGCGCGACAAGATCGCCCGCATCAATGGGGTGTCCGCCGTTGCCGTCCTGTACACACTTAACGGCCACCACGTTGACCTGCACAATGCCGTAACCGTAATTACAGTAGACGAGGGCGGACGTCGTGCAACGCCGGAGTTCGGGTTGCAATCCAATCAGTGGGACCGTCTGTTCTCGACGCCCGACGGCCTCTATGTAAGTCGCAAAACGGCGAGCCAATGGAAGATCAAGGAAGGCGATACCTTCACCGTCACTACGGGGACGGGCATGCGGGCTGACGGCTCGCCGGTCTGGCCGTTCCGTGTGCTCGGAGTGCTCCCGGACATGCCGGACTCCGGCGGGTTCCTGCTCGGCAACTACCACTATATCGAGCGGTCACGGCCGGCGCAGGATCAGGGCTTCGACGTTTCGTTCCAGGCGATCGTCGCCGACCCGGCTCGGGCCGTGCAGATCAGTCGGCAGATTGACCGCCTGTTCGCCAACTCGGGGACGCCGACACGGAGCATTTCACAGCGGGTTGCCTATCAGAATATGGCGAACTCGAACGGCCACGCCGCGGTGGCCACCTCGACGGTCGGTGCTGCCGGTTTGTTCATGATCCTGTTGCTGATCGCGAATGGGATTGCGCAATCTGTCCGCGAGCGAATCCCCGAGTTTGCGGTGCTCAGGACGGTCGGTTTTCGAGACTTCCACATCATGGGTCTGGTCTTTTGCGAGGCGGCCGTTCCTTGCCTGACGGGCGCGGTTCTGGGCACGCTGCTCGCCGTGATGCTCGCTCACTGGCCCGCGCGGTCCCTGCCAGGGGATTTTTCCAATTTGCCCCTGCCGACTGTCTCAGCCCGTGTGCTGCTCTCGGCTGTGGGGTTCGGCGCACTGCTCGCGTGTGTCAGTTCAGCGGTGCCACTGCTGAGAGTCAGACGCATGAGTGTCGTGTCCGAGCTGGCGGCGCTGTGAGATGAGGCTCCTGATCCAGGTACTGGTCGTAACCCGTCTGAGCCTGTTGACCATGCCGCGGCGCATGGGCTCATTGCTGGTCATCGTGTTCTGCATGGCCTGCGTCGTGGGTGTATTGCTGTCGTTGCTTTCCGTGACCGCCGGTCTGTTGCGCGCGTACGAGACTGGAGGCAGTCCGGGGAGGGCGATCGTCTTCTCGACGGACGCGTATCCGGGACCGGGGGGACGTGCGGAGGAGGGCAGTCACATTTCCCGAGATGCCGTTGGAGCCATTGTCAGCGCTCCAGGCATCGCGCGGTACCTGGACGGCAAGCCGATTGTCGAGGCGGAAGTCCTGGCCGGTCTGCCGCCCGTCGAAGGATTTGCTGGCGGATCACTGTTTCTGCGGGGCGTGGGAGCCAACGGTCTCTTGATGCGACCTGAGTTCAGGATCGGATCGGGGCGGCTCTTTCACCCCGGCGTACACGAGATCATCGTCGGTGTCGGGGCGGAGAGGATGTTCGGTCTCAAAGTCGGCGAGCGCATCATCATGCCGGACGGCGAGTGGCCCATAGTCGGGGATTTTTCCGCCGGCGGCGGCATCCTGGAAAGTGAGCTGCTGAGTGATGCCGCAACGGTGATGGCGTTTATGCGCACTTCGAGCGTCAACAGCGTCCTGGTCGGTCTGGAAAGTCCCGCAGCGTTCGACAACTTCAAGCACTGGCTGACGACCAACCCGGCTCTGGCGCTGACTGCCGAAAGGCAGTCTGACTACTATCGACGGGTTGCTCGTAACTACACGGCGTTTTTCACGGCAGTTGCGTACCTCGTCGGGGTGATCATGGCGCTGGGAGCCCTATTTGGGTTCGTGAAGATCATGCACGCGGCTGTCAACTCGCGCATGCGGGAGATTGCAACGTTGCGCGCCATCGGCTACGAGGCTTTGCCCGTAGCCACCGCCGTATTAATCGAGGCAGTTATTTTGTCGGTGGTCGGGGCGCTGCTCGGTGCGTCGGTGGCACGAGTCCTGTTCGACGGCAGGTTGAATGCGATCTTTAACGCCGTGTTTACTCTATCGGTTTCGCCTGGACTCATCGCGCTCGGTGTGGGTTGCGCGATTCTCCTTGCCATTCTGGGCGGCATCGCGCCAGCGATTCGCAGTGCGCGCTTTCCTGTTGCGCACGCCTTGCGGCGAGCGTAACAAGCGCCTCAGCGGGCGGCGTCGCGTCATTTCATGGCGGGCAATTTCGCGTCGGCCCGACGCGCGTATCCTTGAGCTTTGCTTGAATCGTCCTGCACCGAAGTGCTCTCCCGAACGAGGGATGGCGCGGCTATGAGGAAACTGGGATGAATACCGTGATTTGCATTGCAGGAGGTCGCCCGTGGCTATCAAACTCACCGTGAACAATGAACCGCGCGAGCTGGACGTCGATCCGCAAATGCCGCTGCTCTGGGCGTTGCGTGATCACTTGCAGCTATCCGGAACCAAGTTTGGCTGCGGCATGGCGCTTTGTGGTGCATGCACCGTGCACATCGACGGGCAGGCCACGCGTTCCTGCGTCACGCCCGTGTCGGCGGTGGAAGATAAGAGCATCACCACCATAGAAGGGCTGTCGTCGATTTCCGGCAAGGCCGTGCAGCAGGCGTGGATCGATCTCGACGTCGTCCAGTGCGGCTACTGCCAGAGCGGGCAGATCATGTCAGCCGCTGCGCTCCTCGCGAGCAAAGGGCAGCCGACCGACGAAGACATCGACGCCGCGATGGCCGGCAACATTTGTCGATGCGCCACGTATGTGCGAATTCGGGCCGCCATTCACAAAGCCGCGCACTCGCTGTCCGACTCGGCCGCCACCCAATCCTAATTGAGGTCCCAGCCATGTACTTCCGCCGCATCGAAGACCTCTCGGCGCTCCTGCCGACTTCCGAGCCGGCGACGTTCACGCGTCGCGCGTTCGTGAAACTCACGACACTGGCCGGGGCAGGGCTCACACTCGGCGCCTCGCTCATGGAGCCGACGGCAGCCAATAACTCTGCAGCGACCACGGCCGGGCATTTCGCCACGCCGTTCGTTCGTATCGATCCTGATAACACCGTAACCGTCATTTCGAAGCACGTCGAGGCGGGGCAGGGTGTCTGGACCGGCCTGCCGGCGATCGTGGCTGAGGAACTTGATGCATCATGGGGCCAGATGCGCGCGGAGAGCGCGCCGGCGCTCGTGCCCACGTACGGAAACTTCGCGTTCGACCCGAAGGGGAGCGTTCAGGGCACGGGTGGTTCGACTGCGGTTGCCAATTCGTGGAATCAGTTGCGGCGCGCAGGCGCGACGGCGCGTGCGATGCTCGTGACCGCCGCTGCCCAGCGATGGAAAGTTCTGGCGAGCGAGATCACGGTCCGCGAAGGCGTGGTCGCGCACCCCTCCGGCAAGAACGCGACGTTTGGCGAGCTCGCGAGCGCTGCCGGGAAGCTTCCTGTTCCGGCGGAAGTGAAATTGAAGGATCCCGGCAGCTTCACGCTCATCGGGCGCGAGTCGCTGCCGCGACTCGACAGCCGCGCGAAGTCGACGGGTAAGCAGCAATTCGCCATCGACATGACATTGCCCGACATGATGACGGCGGTCGTGCTGCGACCGCCGCGTTTTGGCGGTAAGGTTAAGTTGATCGACGCTACGGCTGCAAAGGCCGTTCCGGGCGTGGTGGATGTGGTGCAGATTCCGCGCGGCGTGGCTGTAGTCGGCCGCGATATGTGGTCGGCGAAGAAGGGCCGCGAGGCGCTGCAGGTAACGTGGGATGAGAGCGAGGCGGAGACGCGCGGATCGGCACAGCTCATCGCCGAGTACAAGCGCCTGGCCGGTCTTGAGGATGCCGCCACGGTCGTGAAGCACGGTGATGTCGCCGCGGCACTGAAGGGTGCGGCCAAGGTGATCGAGGCCGAATTCGAGCTGCCATATCTTGCGCACGCGCCGATGGAGCCACTGACAGCGGTCTGCAGGCTCAGCGCGGATCGCTGCGAGATCTGGGCGGGTGCGCAGTTCCAAACCTTCGATCAGTTGAACGCCGCGAACGCGACCGGCCTCAAGCCGCAGCAAGTCACCATCAACACGCTGGCGGCGGGCGGTACGTTCGGTCGGCGCGCGAATCTGGAGTCCGATTACATCTCGGAGGTGGCATCGATCGCGAAGGCGACGGGCGGGAACTATCCCGTGCGGCTCATCTGGACGCGCGAGGACGACATCACTGGCGGAAAGTATCGTCCGTTGAACTACCACCGCGTGAAGGCCGGCGTGAGCGGTGACGGCAAGCTTGTCGCATACCAGCAGCGTGTGGTCGGGCAGTCGATCATCGCAGGCACGCCGTTCGCGGCGATGATGAAGGATGGCGTCGATCCAACGGCCGTGGAAGGCAGCGCGCCGGAGCAGTATGACATTCCGAACGTGCACGTCACGTGGACCAATCCGAAGGTTGGTGTGCCTGTGCTGTGGTGGCGGTCCGTCGGGCATTCGCACATGTCCTTTTCGAAGGAGACGATGATCGACGAGCTTGCGGAAGCCGCGGGCAAGGACCCTGTCGAATTTCGTCTCACACTGCTCGAAAAACATCCGCGTCTCGCGGCGGTGTTGAAGCTCGCCGCGGAGAAAGCAGGTTGGGACAAACCGTTCTCAAAGGAGAAGGGGCGCGGGCGCGGCATCGCAATTCAGGAATCCTTCAGCACCATCGTCGCGCAGGTGGTGGAAGTGACGGTGACGGGCAACGACATTCGCGTCGACCGCGTGGTTTGTGCGGTGGACTGCGGAATTGCCGTGACACCGGACGTCGTGCGCGCGCAGATGCAGAGCGGCATTGGCTTCGGTCTCGCCGCTGCTCTGCACGGAAAGATCACGCTGACGGACGGGCGTGTCGATCAGACGAACTTCAATGACTATCCAGTGTTGCGGATCAACGAAATGCCGCGAGTTGTCGAGGTATACATAGTGCCGTCGAAGGAAGATCCGACGGGCGTTGGCGAGCCAGGTACGCCTCCCATCGCGCCCGCAGTCGCGAATGCGGTGCGTATGGCAACGGGCGTGAAGCTGCGGAAGCTGCCCTTCGATTTGGCCGCAGCGCGCGCGGCAATGACCTAAGTACTGATCCACACCTCTTGGCCTCTCATGCGCGACGTCGGTGGCGCATGTCGGCGATCAGGCGGCTCCTTCGTCTCAGTCATCCTCGGAAAACGCAATGATCACGAAATTTACGCCGCTGAACCCGTTGCCGTCGGCAGCGATAACACCGCCGGTGCCCAATTGGGTGCCGCTCGGCTGAGTCGCAATGCACTGAGCATCTGGAAGACCGCTCATCTTCATTACGCTGCATGTGGAATTCGCCACGCTCAACGACATGACTGAATACGACTCGAAAGTACAGTTGGCGGCACACGAATTTTCCACGAGTGTCGTGCTCGACAAATTGGTCGAGCTATTTAGTGGCGGAATACTCGCCTCCACGAGCGACTCACATCCGTAAGCGTCCGGATACCAAGCGGTGGCAAACGTGAACCCTACGCCGGACACAGTCAGTGAAAAGATGGGTGCTGAACCTGCACACGAAAAGGCGAATGATCCCGCAAAATTGGGTCCGCCCGCGTAACCGAGCTCCCAGAACTGCGATGACCCAACAATTCCGTTACTGATGTTCTTAGATGCGGACCCGAAATTCGCGCCAAGATTTACAGTGAGCGTCCCGGTGATGACGCTCCCGACCTGAGAGCCGGTATACAAACCGGAGCTCCCGGTCACCAGAGCGGTAAATTTGTATTTTGCCGAAGTCTGCGGCGCCTGGACATTGGTATAAGCGACCTGAATGTCCTCGTCACCCAAGGATCCCTGATATACCAGCAGGTAGGTTCCGGAGGGGGGCGGAGCGCTGGGAAGAGAACCGAGGCTGCATGTCGCCATGCTATTGGGTGCAATGACGGGAGAGGCGCTGCAAGTGGCAACGGCGGAACGAAGGTCTGACGAATCGTCCTGATAGAGAGTGAATGTGCCGTAGCCCTGCGTGTTTACTGTCTCCGAACTATTGTTCGATATCGTCAAGGTTCCATCCGCCGCCAAACTGGCGGAGAGCGTAGTAGATCCCCGAAACATAAAATCGATGAACCAGGCGCTATAGCGAATGGCCTGGGGAATGAGCAGGAACATCGCCTGGTCATAGGTCACGCAATTGCCTGTTACGCGCCATTCGATGGATTGCCCTGGTGTTGTACTGCCTGCTTTTGGCGCGAGCGAAAAGACGCCAAGGGGAGCGTTGGCAGCGGTCTGGTCATATCCGTGATTGGCCGGCCCTGAGTGCTCCGGGTCCGTGATCGAACCGGTCAGGTAGTAGGCAGATAGCGGCGCGCTGTGACCGGGCACGAGGCATTGCGTTGAGAGCATCTCCTGCTGGAACGCCTTGGGCATTGGATGCTTCAGGTCCACATCCAGGACCGCATTCGGAGGCGCTGTGAGACGAATATCGCCCGCCTCTACCGTCGGCATCGTGCCGTCGCTGAGGAAATTGTCGCTCGCAAAGTCCGCCATCCCGCGTTTGTCGGCAGTGGACCAGAACGCTCCCTTGATCGAAAACCCCGGGTTCGGCAGTTTATTCAGTGGTTGGGGCCCGGCGGCGGCCAGATTGGCGAACGCACTGATGTTCGCGGGGACGAATTCATCCACGTAAGTCTCGTAGGCGCTTTTCGAACCCAGGCCCTGCACCCCTAAAGACACGAGCTTGGCGCAAACGGGAACGTCGCAGTGCATGTCGTTGCGCACATGTTGCGGTTGCGCCATGTCCTGAACATGATGCAGCACATGGCCCAGATTGAAGAAAAGTCGGGTCGTGGCCTGGCTTCTGGCCAGTGTGGTTGGTTCAGTCAGAGCGCGCCAATACGCAGCCTTGGCGGCGCCGTAGTCGCAAACGAAAGTGCCGTCGGCGTCGGCGTCAGGGCCGCACTCCGTGGGCGGGGAAGGGGCATATGGCACGAAACTTCGCGGGGTGATGCGCGGGGTCAGTTGAATCAGGAAGGGCTGCTGATACACATAGAGATTCTGATTCAACCCTGCCAGCGCCCAGTCCTTGGAACTGGCAGGCCCGTTCAAAGTACACGGGGGGGGCAGTACGATCGGCGGCTGCTCAACCAGTTGCGGTGCGATGAAGCAGGCGACCGACGCGGCAAGCTGCGCTGTTGCCGAGGAGTCGATGGCGCTGAGCGTTGTGGAAAGCGGCGCTCCTGGATTTTGGCTGTTCTGGGGATCGAAAAAGTGATTGAACGACCGCAGGTTGTTGTCCTCATCAACGGCGGCTTGCCCGAGAAGTCCTTGGATGTCGGCCACGGCGGCGGCGCAGGACTTTGTGCCGTTGGCGCATTGGAGAGCGCCCAGAATCGACAAATCCAGATTACCGAGAACTGACAGCTGCTCGGCCTGCATCGTCATCGCTCGGTGCGTCTCTACGTTGTAACCTCGAGCGCAAGTCGTCGCCAGAATGGCGAACAGCGTCGCTGCGATTGATTTGGCGTAGCGACTCGGCTTACGGGCCGCCATGACCGCGTTTACCACGAGTCGATCCTCCATAGCCCATCCCCGCCCCGTATCAGAACGACGCTTGAACTTTGTATTCCAGTGGCATCGCTCATGGACACCACCATTTCGGCGTAGTCCCCAACGATTACGCGCGGCTGAGCGGTCGAGAGCAGTGCGGCGAGACCAGGTAGGTTTATTCCGCTTTGTGTGAGAAGCGGCGCATAGCGTGACTGAGAGCTATCCGTGTGGTAGTTCAAAGCCCGGAGGATATTGTGGGATGAGAGTGCGGACTGTAGCAGCGAGACGTTTGCCTGGACCGGAGCGAAGGCTTGTGCGGGCGTCTGGATGGAGACCAGTGCGGATTGATGGAGCGTCGCACCGAGCGTGGTAGTGCACGTTACCGTCACTGCGTACAAACCTGGGTTGGAATAGATATTCTGGACAGGCGTCCCGGGCGGCACGGAACTCGGCGCCGCGCCCTCGCCAAAGTCGATGGTCTCGCTAGCAATCGTGTCGCCGTCTGTCGCGTCGAGTGACACGTTCACCGTCGTGGTGAGAGGCGCAATTCCACCGCAGGCAGGTGACGGCTCGACACGAAGACCCTTTGAATTCGCGGTAATGCTGACCACGCTTGATTGACTTCCACCGTCGATGTCAGTCGCGATCGCAGTGACTGTCGTATCGGACGGCTGCGGGCGAAATGCGTTGACAAAGAACGTTGATCCGGACAAGCAGGCCGGCACGCCTTCCACAGATGCGCCGGCCACCCCTCGGGCCGTGAGAATGCCCGCGACGAGAAAACTCGGACCTGCGGGGATTTGCGCCGACTTGGGTGCGGTTATTTTGATTCCCAGTCCTTCGGGGGCGACTCTGCCGAGCACTGCGGTCAGTTTCGGGACGGGCTTCGAGCGCCGGGCTCCCTCAAAAAGCACCGTGAGTGTCTGCGTCTCTCCCGGAAGCAGGGCGCCGTCAGGTAGCGATACCTCGGATCGGAACGAAGCCTCGTCAGGCTCATGATCATGATCGCGGGACTCGCCCTCACTTCTTGCACCGGCGACTATTATTGCTGGATCTCCGGAGGCGATCCAAATGGTGAGCGGCGAATAAGCCGTCCTGCCCTGGTTGGTCAGGGTCAGCACCGACTTGAAGCTGTGTGTCCTGTCGTCGTACGCGGGTGTTGTAAACACGCCGCTGAAAGTAAGCTTCTGCAAGTCATGCGGACCGCGCTGTTCGCTTGGCGTATCGGCCGACACCAACCCCTGGGAGGACAGCGCACCCGAGACGGAAATCACAAGAACCAGCAATGCCGGACGGACGAACTTCAAGTGACTCTCCCCAGGTTGCTCTTTTTATGGGGGCATGCCCGACGCGTTGGGCGCCTTGGGCCTGCTGGATACTACCTACATTGGAGCGTTAATAACATCATAGCGAGCGCCTGGATGTATATCGGGATTGTGTACTTAAGAAAAGTGGTGCGAAACGCCTGCTTTTAAGCCATTTCCGAGCAGATTTTTTAGCCGAGACCGATTTTTTCTTGCGAGCTACGAT
>FTJL01000696.1_pt2 | contig 11452 bp, 13 predicted proteins | sample 1658551 | NCBI WGS metagenome assembly FTJL01 (sample SAMEA3914835, study PRJEB12502) | metagenome | biome: forest; material: soil | place: Canada | collected 2011-07-03 | depth 0.3 m
GATTGACCTTGCCCAGCACGTAGACTCGGTTTCCGCCTATCGTCTTGATGGCGACCGTGACGACTGGAGCCGGCACGTACTTCTTCAGGCGCTCTGCCAGGACCGAGCGAACCTCTTCAACCGACTTCCCGCTCGCATCCACCTCCCCAGCCAGGGGAAACGTGAATCCACCGTCCGGGCGGATCAGGACCTCGCGTTGCAGATCGGTTTCCTTCCACACGGAGACATCGATTACGTCTCCGGGCTGAAGGTGATAGGCAGAGCGTGATTGAGCTGCGGCGTTGGCGGCCGGCTGCGGGTCTGCGGCCGCGCACACGGCAGCAAGCGACGAAGACAGCAACGCAAAGAAAACCCGGATTGGACTCATTGTATTTCTTCGTCGCTACGCACGAAGGCCGCGCGGCTTGCCGCGCGACCTGGGTTAGACAAACGTCATACTAAACGTCATACATGACGCTTTCGTTTCGAGCAGCTACGCGGCCGTTAGACGTGCGCGCGCGCCTTTCAGAAATCCCGACGGGCCGTGAGTCCAGGCGAACCCGGCCAGCCCGAACAAGCCCGCCAGCAGCATCCAGTCGCTGGCCGGAAGCGGAACGGCCGACGGTGCAAACGAGATGGACAGACCATACGCTCCCATGTCGTACGTCCCCGGGGAGGCTACGCCGGTGAGCTGCGCCCAGTAGGTACCTGCGGTCCCCACGGAAAACGTCTTGAAGTAGGTCGCCGCCTGGTTCGTGGTCGGCATAGTCCATGAGGTCAGGACCTGCGACGCCGAAGACGCAGTGAAGCTGAACGCGCTGAGTGCCTGCGGCCACGCCAGATCGGCCAGTTCCGCGGTAAACGTGCCGGCGCTGGGTGCCACGAAAGACACCATTTGCGACTGGCTGTCAAAAAACACATTGGTTTCCATCAGGACCATGCTGGCAACGGCTGCGGGAGCCTGCCAGGCACCGAGCACTGCCAGGCACACCAGCACGCCGGCTCTGCGTCCATACGACTTCTTAAGCATCTTCATCATCGGGCTCCTTCCAGAATTTCGGGGTTGTCGGCTCCGATAGCCAGCCGAACGGGCTCGCGCGCCGCCTCCGCCTCAGGGGCGGCCCGATACACGTATTTCGCGTAGAGGTATTCGCGCAGGGATTCCGAGAGTTCCGCGGTGGTCTGCCGACGGCGCTCCGTCCGACCCAGCTCGCTCAACTTCAGCGCGGCATACGGCTCTTGCGTGCCGGTCAGCGCCAGGAGCGCTATGTCATCGCGCTCGACCCGGCGCTCGACTTCGACACCGCTATTGATGATCGCCTCGAGCTTCGAGGCATCGATATCAAAAAAGCGCAGCAGCTCCGCGCCCGACTCGACGAAGACCGGCACGAGGTTGCGCCCGTGAACCTCCGAATCGTAGAGCGGCCCCAGCCGCGCCAGCATGTTCTTCACCGCAAAGCGGATGACGTCGGAGTCCCTGACCCCCAGCCGGGAGGCCAGCTTCTTCACTTTGCCGACATCCGCTGCATTCATACGAATCGAAACAGCCTGCTTGCGACCTTCGACCACGGCTCACCCACCCTTGTCTGCAAATTGTTTTGCTGCGTTACATAAGACAGTAGGCACAATGTGTTGCAGTCACTTGTCGCTTAGATGACGTTTGAGCCGCCCACGCAACACCAATCGTCGACACGCGTGAGCGCGGGGACGCCAAAGTAATTGGTAGCAAGAGACGCGCGGCGGGCGGGTGGGGGAATCAGCGCGTCGGGCGGACGTTGCTCAGGTGCCCCAGAGCCGCACCGCAAGTGATCGCCCGCGCCTGCTCAGGCGGGCGGGAGGGGGATGTGACACATACCGGTCATTTCGAGCGGGTAGGCTGCGTCGCCACCCAGCCTCGGAATTTGTCGTGCGCCATCGCTATTCCTTCTCCAGCTACGATGAGCATCTGTGCCTGAGGCCACCGCTGATGCTGTGGATCGTGCTGCTGTACCTGTCCCGGGCGATCCTGCTTCCGCTGGTACTGGGGGCAAGTTCGATCCTCGCCATAAATTCCGATACAGCGGAACTCCTGAAGACCCTGTTCAGTGCCTACGCGCTGGCGCCATCCCTGATCGCCGGCCTGGTGTTGTTTGCACTGATCAGACGGTCGCCCTGCGCATCCAAGCCGCTGCGTTGGATTTGGGCGAGGGCGCAGATATTGCTGTCGGCATCCGCCGCCCTCGACTGCACGCTGACCTTGCTACACTCGCCGCTGCGCCGCGCAGATCTGAGCGACCAGGCGGGAACCTCACTCGTCGCTGCGGCAGTCGATTTGTACTTCATCTTTTACATCCTCGTGGCGCGGCAGGCCCGTGACGTCTTTGCGGACTTCCCGGAACCCGCCGGCGACGCGGCAAAATAGCGGACAGCCTGACTGCTGTCAGCGCCGCCGGTACGGTGCCGCCAGCGGCTCACCAATGAAGAGTCCCTGTCCAGGCATGGCCACGCTCTTCCAGTAAGCCTCGATCAGCGTCTCTCCCGACAGGTAGTGGGCCATCAGGACGGGAATCATCGGGAATTTTCCCAGCATGTTGCATGGTTCGACCACCGTCCCATAGCTTCCCGTCGCGCCGGCCTCGAGCCAGTGCAGGCTGCTCATCTGCGAACTATCGGTCAGCATTCCGCCGAACGAAGTCAGGTGATCGCCGATCGCACCCGGCAGGAATCGATTGCTGGCCAGCGCAGGCACGTCGGTCGCGCCGAGAAAATAGAACATCACATCCGGACGGTTCTCGAGTGCGGGCGCCTTGAGAACCTGAACTTCGATGACATGCTTCAAAGCCGGGCTCAGTTGGGAGTATTCGGCAGCCCGGACGTTGCGCGCAGCATCGTCCGTGTACAGCAGATATGCAGTGCCGCGCGGGGCGGTCCCATCGGCACGTACACCGCGATCTATCAGCGCTTTAGCCTGTGCAAAATCCAACGCCGCGATCATCATCGTCGGCCGCAAACGCAGATCCGTAAATGGTCTGGCTGTCAGCGTGTTGAAATATGCGCTCCAGTGAGTGATTTTACACCCGGTGGCGCAGTAGTTGTCGTCCTGACCAAAAGCAAAGGCGGATGTGATCGACATGCATCCTACCCGGTAAGGCCGTGCCCAGGTGAGTGCGTACGCCTGGACCTGCTCACTCACACGCGAGGCGATTTCGGTTCGCAATCTCGAGAATTCCTCGACGCCCATGTCATCACTGTCATGCTCGAAGCGCACATGAATGACGTTGGAAGCTGGGATATGGCGCTGACGGACGTAGTAGTTCCCGATGCTTACGCTCAGGTCATCCGCCGTGTTGATAATCACCGCAAGATTGGGCGGACCCAGGACAGCCGGATCAGTCGCACCGACCGCGGTGCCGAGCTGAAAAAAGACGAGAGGAGTCCACAGCAGCCAGCGGACTCCCGCAGTTACAAGGGTGCGCATTGCGGCAGGGGATCGTTCAAGAGACCAGCAGATCCGCCAGTCTCGAACTGACCCGTGCCCAGGAATAGCGATCGGCGATCCAGCGGGGGCCCGCAACGGCTGCGCGCGCGCGAAATTCCGGATCGGCCGCGATCTGCTCCATGCACTGCACCAGGCTGTTGGAATCGGGTTCCAGGTAATTGCCTTGCTGCCCGGATGCGGGGCTGGCCGCGATCCGTAAGCTGAGCTCGTCAGGACAGAAATCGTCGGTGGGACCTCCCGCGGTCACCAGCGCCGCAATTCCGCATGCCAGTGCCTCCAGCACAGGCAGATTGAACCCCTCGGCCCGATACGGGGAGACATACGCGTCGCTCGCCTGGTACAAACGGGCCATTTCCACCTGCGAAAGGTTGCCAGGCACGTAGCGCAGCGACGCCATGACGGCCGAGTCCATAACGGCGGGGTTGAGCCTGGCGGCTTCCGACAGAGCGTTATCCATCAGATTGCCGTACAGCGAGTCCCCACCCTTGAGTATCAGAATCGCCCGTGAATCGCGGCGGCAGTACTTTGCAAAGGCCGCCAGCAGGGGCCCTATCCCCTTGTTCCAGGTGACGGCGCCCACGTTCAGAAAAACAAATGCATCGGCGGGAATTTTCAAAGCTGCCCGCAAACGGCTCCGGTCGGCGCCGTGCACCGGCCGAAATTGCGCCGGATCCACTCCATGTGCGATCACATGCACGCGCTCGGCGCGGAATCCGGCCGCCACGAAACCCGCTTTTGACCAGCTTGACGGGGTCACGATTTCAACCGCATCCCGGTCTATTCCCTCGGCGGTGCCGGAAGGTCCGCACAACGAACCCTCATGCAGGCACTGATACTCGGTGGTGCCGAAGACAAAAGTCCGCTGCGCCGCCCCTGCATGCACGCGCAGGGGCCAGCTGATCCGGTAGATCACGTCAGCGCGCGATTCGCGCGGCCGACTGAATTTCGCCAGCAGGGACTTCGCTTCCTGCGAGAAGCCGGCGTCCAGCTGCGCCCAGTGTGGACGGTAGAACGGGACATCGACGTGCGAGACGCTCAATCGCGGATCCGTCGCGAGGCACAGCAGTTGGTGCTGGTTGACCAGCGCATAAGAATGGCTGCTCGTTCGCCAGCCTTCTACCACCAGCTGCGCAGGGTTTGCTGCCGGACCGTGGCCGATCTGAGCGCTCACTTCGAACCTCAACGTCCGAGCAGGGTGCGGAAATAGTCGATCGTTTCGCGAAGTCCGTCGACCAGATCCGTCTGCGGCTGCCAGCCGAGTGCGGAACGGGCCAGCGAGATATCCGGGCAACGTTGCTTCGGATCGTCCTGCGGTAGGGATTTGAACACGATGCGGCTGCGGGACTGCGTCAGCTCGATGACCTTCTCGGCCAGCGCCAGCATGGTGAACTCCTGGGGATTGCCGATGTTGACCGGTCCGGTGAATTCCTCAGGCGTACCCATCAGCGCGAGCAGCGCACTGATCAGGTCGTCGACGTAGCAGAAACTTCGAGTCTGCTGGCCGTCGCCGTAGATTGAGATATCGGCCCCGGTCAAGGCCTGCACGATGAAATTGCTGACGACGCGGCCGTCGTTCGGGTGCATGCGCGGACCATACGTGTTGAAGATGCGCGCAACCTTGATCTGCAGCCGGTGCTGCCGCCAATAGTCGAAGAACAGTGTCTCAGCGCACCGTTTGCCTTCGTCGTAGCAGCTGCGCACGCCGATCGGATTGACGCGACCCCAGTACTCTTCAACCTGTGGGTGCACCTCCGGATCGCCGTAGACCTCGGATGTCGAGGCTTGCAGGATGCGCGCCTTTACGCGCTTCGCGAGACCGAGCATGTTGATGGCCCCATGAACGCTCGTCTTGGTCGTCTGGACGGGATCCATCTGATAGTGCACCGGGGAAGCGGGGCAAGCGAGGTTGTAGATCTGATCTACTTCCACATACAGAGGGAAGGTGACGTCGTGCCGCAGCAGCTCGAAGCGAGGATTGTCCAGCAGATGTTGAACGTTGCGCTTGGTTCCCGTAAAGAAATTATCGACACACAGGACATCGTGTCCTTCCAGCAGAAGCCGTTCGCACAGGTGAGAGCCCAGGAAACCTGCGCCGCCTGAAACCAACACCTCGGGCATCGTACCGGTCCTCATGCGGACAGGAAAGGAGCGGGATTCTTGGAATGGATATGCAGGTTCGCTATCCGGTGCAGACCGCTGGCCGTCTCCACGACCGGCACACGACGCCCCTGCTCGTCTCGCACGAAACGAGGTCGCAATACGCGAGGGTCGAAGACACAACTCTCGTTCACGAAGCCGGCAGTCGGTCCGGAACTGTTGCGAGGATCGACGCCGCCCAGGAATTGACCCAGCGCGGCCGCGTCGAATACGAGCCCCAGCGAATCGAAGTTGCGCGAGTAACAGGCGGCGTCCGCCACCGTGTGACCGGCGGCACTCCGCAAAACCGAAGGATAGTCAGGCGGAACGATGGGTAGGTGATCGATGGTACTTGGGCCACGCGCACGCAATGCGCCCAAAAGCACCATGTCGTTTATTCCTTGCGCCATTGGCGTCGTGGCAACCTGACGCAGCGCGGCCACGAAGAAATCCGTTAGGGCCGCAGCCGAGTTTCGGCTGCGGAAGTAAACGATCCCCGGGACGCAGCGCGCATCGTTGTCGAAGGTGGCTGCAATCCCCTCATACATTTGCGATAGCCGCGGGCCCAATGAATCCAGCGAGCAATACAGCATCACGTCATTCTCGAGGTGCACTACATCCCCGAGTGCGAGCTTCTCCATCGCAGTCTCCACGACGAAGAAGCGCTCCGACGTGTAAGTCCAGAAACCGTCGCGGAATGTTCGGTCGAGGGGCGATACTTCGCGGAACTGACGTTGTTTGTCAGATATTCCCAGGTCCTGGAGGGCAACGGACGACAGGCCCAGGGAAGTGGGCAGCCGAGCCGTGGCGAGCGCGCAGGCGTCGGCCACCAGTACCATCCGGCACGAATTGAACAGGCGAGCCTGATGAAGGATCGGGCCGAGCCACGGTGGCAGATCCGGGCCGATATGCACGAAGAGCAACGTGGGTGTCACGGTTCAAAGGCAATGTGAGACCCCATTGGTGCTACAGGGGTGCGTACGGAATCATGCAGTGGTCCTATGACGATCCGATTACAGGCGAGCGGCTCCAGGCGCTGGCTCAGACCACGATCCTTACGCCGTCCATTCTGGGATTTCACTCTTCCCTGGTCCGCACAGCCGGTCACGAGGTCGTCATCTTCCGCGGCACCCACAGCGATCTGGAGCCGGACCGCACGACGATCAATCGCTTGCGCGGCCGTCGCAGTATTTTCGTCTACTCTCACCTGCTAGAGTCCTTCGTCCAACGGATTTTGCCGCACCTGGATCACCGCTTCGTCCTCATCAGCCACAACAGCGATCACGGCGTGGATGACCAATATCGCGCCGCTCTGGATGACCCGCGAATCGTGCACTGGTACGCCCAGAACACGCTGATCCAGCATCCAAAACTGACGCCACTGCCCATCGGCGTCGCCAACGCGCAATGGGGGCACGGCGATTTACGTGCCCTGGTCAGCGCCGCCAATGCGCACCGCGGCCCTCCGCGCGATGTCGTTTATGTCAACTTCGACGTGCGAACGAACCCGTCGGTTCGAGTTCCGTTGCTGCACGCCCTCGAGCCCCTATCTTTAGTGTGGAAGGCACCTGCGCTGCCGTTCGCAGCCTACCTTGCCGACATGGCGTCCTGCCGGTGGGCAATTTCCCCTCCCGGAAATGGCGTCGACTGTCATCGCACGTGGGAGGCGCTCTACCTGGGTATCGTGCCCGTCGTTCTAAAAACGGCCAGCGGCGCTGGGTTGCACGACGGCTTGCCGATCATCCAACTTCCGGATCTCGCGGACCTTGACTCCCCAGCCCTGCAGGCAGCCGAGCACCAAGTCGAGGGCGGGAGGGCCCAGCTCGACCGCATCAGGATGAGCTACTGGCGGGGGCGAGTTGCGCAGTCGGTGGAAGAGGCGAGCCGATAAAGGGGCATCGCAAGTCGTCGTTCATAATTCTGTAAGAAAGCCCGGCGGACAATGGTGGCCCGCGATGCTCCGGCTAGTGCGGCAAACGACTCCTTCCACCAATTCGCTAAAGCGGACGCCAACCATGACCTCGTCCACCGTGCAGTTCGAACAAGTAGCCGCCCTCCTGCAGCAGGGGCAGACGGCCGGCGCTGAGACGCTCTGCGCCGAGATCGTTCGCCAGCAGCCCGGGCACGCGGATGCGCTCCATGTTCTGGGTGTCCTTGCGATTCAACGCGGCGACACCGACCACGGTGTCGAGCTGGTGCGCAAGTCGTTGCAGATCGATCCGGATCATGTTCTCGCCAATTGCAGTATGGGCAACGCGCTGCGCGAGCTGGGACAGCCCTGGCAGGCGCTGGTCTGCTACGGGCGCGCTCTGCAGCTCATGCCCGGATTTGCGGGCGCTCACTACAACAAGGGCAACGCATTGCTGGATCTGAACAGAATCCAGGAAGCCCTGGACAGTTTTGAGCAGGCGCTGCAGTTGCAGCCCGACTACCCGGAGGCGCACAACAATCGCGGTAACGCGCTACGGATGCTGGGAAGACCGGACGAAGCGCTGGCCAGCTACCTGCGGGCGCTGCAGCTGTGGCGCAACTCTCCCACGGCTCTCGACAATTGTGCCCGGGTACTGCGCGACTTAAGGCGCCCGGCAGAGGCGCTGGCACTCTACGACAGACTGTTGGCCCTGAATCCAGCCGACCATGAAGCGCTCAGTGAGCGCGGCAACGCCTTGCTCGAGCTGCACCGGCCCGAGGAGGCCCTCGTCAGTTTCGACAGGGCGGTCACACTGAATGCGGAGCCGGCGAAAGCGCTCTGCAATCGGGGCCATGCCTGGCTGCAACTGCAGCAGTATGAGAGCGCCTTGGCCGACTACGACAGCGCCCTGCGGATCAACCCGGAATTCACGCAAGCGCTGGAAGCTCGCAATCGGGCACTGGTCGCGCTGCGGCAGCCGTAAGAGCCCGCTGCCATGGCCGGCAACGCCGTCGAACTGGATCCCGGCAACGCGCCCATGTTGCTGGGCCTGGGAGTCGCCATGCGCTCGCGCGGGCGACTGCTGGAATCCGTCGACGTTCTCTGGCGAGCGCTTGCCATCGACCCCATGCTCAGCGCGGCGCGGCTTCATCTGGGAAACGCGCTGGCCCAGGTTCAGCGGCAACCGACGCAGCTGGCCCAGTTGTCGGAGTCGGCAACGCAAGCACAGCACGAAGTAGCTCAGCTCCTGGAATCGGCCGAGGCGGCGCTTCGATCGGCAGACTACCTGCAAGCTCTGAGAGAGCTGGCCCGCGCCGGACGACGGTGGCCTTGTTCGGCGGAAATTCATAGCCGCATCGGCGGCATTCTGTGGGATCTGGGATCGCTCGAAGAAGCGCTGGTGCATTGCGATCTGGCTGCACGCTTTCGCCCGGATTGGGCCGAAGCGCACGATCATGCCGGCACGCTTGCGGCCGCTCTCGGGCTTGCCGACAGGGCAACTATCTACCTCGGCGCCGCACACCGGCTGCACCCATCGGACGCGCTTGCAGTTCGCCTCGCGTTGGCTCTACCGGCCATCGAGGATTCATGCGCCAGCATCGTACAGACTCGCCGGCGTTACGAAGACGCTCTGGATACTCTGCTTCATAGCCCTCCGCACATACCGGATCCGTTTCACACGTTGCAGTTGGCAACGTTCTATCTGGCCTATCACGGCCTCGGTAACCGGGAGATTCATCACAAGCTCGCTCGCGTACTCCAGCAGGCCTCTCCGGAGCTGACGTGGACCGCCCCGCATGTGCACGAGCGCAGGCAGCCGGGTGCTCGCATCAAGGTCGGCTTCATCTCTCACTTCATGAGAAATCACAGCATCGGCAAGACGACGGCTGGGCTCGTAGCGCAGCTGTCTCGCGAAGAATTCGAAGTGGTTGTCATCAACCTTCCGCCCGTGCCGCAGGACGAGACCGCCATGTCGATCCGGCGTCACGCGGACCGTTATGTGACGGTAGATCAGTCCCTGCAAGCCGCGCGCACTCAGATCGCCGAACTGAAGCTGGATGTGCTGTTTTACCAGGACATCGGGATGGAACCCTTCGGTTACTACCTGGCGCACTCGCGCCTGGCCCGTGTGCAGTGCGTGTCATACGGTCATCCGGATACGACCGGCATTCCCAACATCGATTACTTCATCTCCAACAGTCTCTACGAACTGCCCGACGGCGCACAACACTACTCGGAGCGGTTGTTTCTGCTGCGGGACCTGCCGACCCTCGCCTATTACCACCGGCCGGAGGTTCCCGACCAGGCCCGCAGCCGGGCGCGATTCGGCGTGAGCGCGAGCGAACACCTGTATCTGTGTCCGCAAACCCTGTTCAAGATTCATCCGCAGTTCGATGAGCTGCTGGCGGGCATTCTGCGACGCGACCCTCAGGGCCGCGTGGTTCTCATCCGGGGACATTGCGAGCAATGGCGGGTCAAGCTCAGCGAACGGTTCAAGCGCGTGGCCGCCGATATCGCCCACAGGATCTCGTTCATCCCGGAATTGCCGCTGCCCGAGTTCATGCAGCTGCTGTGCGCCGCTGATATCATCCTCGACACGATTCACTTCAATGGCATGAATAGTTCACTGGAAGCGCTGGCAGTCGGCACGCCGGTCGTCACGCTGCCGAAGACCCTGCAACGCGGACGCCACACGCAGGCAATGTATCGGACGATGGAAATCTCCGACTGTGTGGCGGCGGATGAAAGCGACTACGTCGAAATCGCCGTACGCGTGGCCACCGATCCCGGCCACCGTCAACAGTTGCAGCGCAGCATCCTGGAGCGCAACGGGATTCTCTACCGCAACAGCGCCGTCACCCGGGAATTTGAGCGATTTTTCACGACCGCGGTGCGGGCCACCGAATCCTAGTTAATGCGGCGTGGACGGCTGGATCCTCTGGCCGGCTATTTTCTCGCGGTATTCCTGCACCACGTTCTCGATTCCCACCTCCTTGATGCCCAGCACCGGGTCCTTCTGGGTTAACGCCGACCACACTCCCTTCTTCTCATATCGCGCGACCAGTTCCTGGGAATACTGGTAGAGTTCCAGGTTCTTCGCCTCACAGCGCGAGTTCGCTGCCTGGCTGCCCTCCAGCTGCTGGTTGACCTGTTTGAGCTGCGATTCGCGCGCGCCGAGCTGCGTGGCTGTCTCCTTCTGCCTGGACGTCAGTTCGGCAATCTGCTGATTCGCTTCGCCGAGCTGCCTTGTCAGGTCGGCTCCGGCGGCGGTCGCACTATCGAGTTGCATTCGCAACGTGGCCTGCGCCGACTTGGAGGCGCTGCGAGCCGTCTCGACCTGCCCGCTGGCGGTCTTGAGTTTCTCCTCCACGGCAACTTTCTGCTGGGCCAGCTCGGCGTTATCGGCCTGACTTTGGCGTAGCGCTTCCTGGGCCCTGCGCAACATCTCCCGCTCGCGAGCGTCCCGGGTATCCGAATCGGCCCCGGTAGCCGAGCTCATCGCCACTACGGCCAGCCAGGTCAGGCCGAGCAGTGCACCTATCCGTCCGCGCATGGGAAGGCCTCCTTCAAAAAATCGCAATGAGGTCGAGCTGCAGAACGTCGATGGCGAGCGGCAGTCCGTCGATCTGCTTGGCGCTGTACCACCGCAACCCTATCGTGGTGTTCGATTCGAACGCGTAGCGGGCGCCCAGATAATAGCCTGTCGCATTGGTGCCACCCAAGTGGAAATCCGCGTCAGTGAATGCATCCACGACCGCGTCGCTCTCCACATGGCGGTATCCGACATATGCCTGCCAGGAGTTTCTCCTGACGAACGAGACGTCGCCGAAGGTCAGCTTCTCCTGCATGCCTAAGGTATCCTCTGGCATATCCAGCCCCGTACGCGCCAGAATTTCATTGCGGTTGAAGCCTATGTTCTTGACCCAATCCGCATCCAGGACCAGGTG
>FTJL01007164.1_pt3 | contig 11438 bp, 9 predicted proteins | sample 1658551 | NCBI WGS metagenome assembly FTJL01 (sample SAMEA3914835, study PRJEB12502) | metagenome | biome: forest; material: soil | place: Canada | collected 2011-07-03 | depth 0.3 m
AGCGCCAGCTCCAGGCCCGGCACGACGAAGCCGGGATCCACCCCGCGGGCGAAGCGGTACTGGGCGTCGGAGACCAGGTCCAGCTTGCGGCCGGTTTCGGCGGTGCGGATCGGATCGAAATAGGCGGCCTCGATGAAGACCTCGGTGGTCTGCTCCGAACACCCGGTGGACTCCCCACCCATGACCCCGCCGAGATCGACCACGCCGGAAGCGTCGGCGATGACGCAGATCTCCGGGTCCAGGACATAGGTGCGGCCGTCCAGCGCCAGCAGGCTCTCGCCTTGCCTGGCCAAGCGCGCGTCGAGGAAGCCGCCCTGGATCTTCGCCGCGTCATAGACGTGCAGGGGGCGGCCCCGGTCGTAGGTGAGCAGGTTGGTGACGTCGACCAGGGCGTTGATGGGCCTCAAGCCCACCGACAGCAGCTTCTTCTGCAGCCACTCGGGCGAGGGGCCGTTCTTGACGCCCCGAACCAGCCGGCCGGCGAAGGTCGGGCAGGCGGCGGCGTCGGAGATGCGGATGTCGATCGGGCAGGGGAAATGGCCGGCGACCGGCTTGACCGACAGGTTCTTCAGCCGCCCGACGCCGGCGGCGGCCAGGTCGCGGGCGATGCCGGCCACGCCCAGCCAGTCCGGCCGATTGGGCGTCACTTCGAAGTCGATCACCGCTTCCAGGCCCAGGGCCTCTGCCGCGGGCGTCCCCACCGGGAACTCGGCCAGTTCGACGATGCCGTCGGACTCCTCGGCGGTCTCCAGCTCCTTGGCCGAACACATCATGCCGTTGGAGACCACGCCCCGCACCGGCTTGGGTTCCAGCGTGATGCCGCTGCCGGGGATGTAGGTCCCGATCGGGGCGAAGATGGTGAACAGGCCCGGCCGGGCGTTGGGCGCCCCGCAGACGATTTCCAGCCGCCCGTCCTTGGTGTCGACCTGGCAGACGCGCAGCCGGTCCGCGTTGGGATGCTGGACGGCCTCGACGATCCTGGCGACCGAGAAGGCGCCGAGCTTGGCGCCCGGATCCTCCACATGCTCGACCTCGAGGCCGGCCATGGTCATGGCCTCGACCACCCGCTCGACGCTGGCGTCGGTGTCCAGGTGATCCTTGAGCCAGGAGAGGGTGAACTTCATGCCGCGCTCCTCAGCTCAGGCCGGTGGCCAGGCCGGGCGCCTGGAAAGCCGAGAAGCCGTAGTGGTCCAGCCAGCGGACGTCGGCGGCGAACATGTCGCGCAGGTCCGGCATGCCGTACTTCAGCATCGCCAGCCGATCGATGCCCATGCCGAAGGCGAAGCCCTGCCATTCGTCGGGATCCAGGCCGCAGTTCCTCAGCACGTTGGGATGCACCATCCCGCAGCCCAGGATCTCCAGCCACTGGGTCCCCTGGCCGATCTTCACCTCGCCGCCGGAGCGGTCGCACTGGATGTCCATCTCCGCCGAGGGCTCGGTGAAAGGGAAGAAGTGCGGGCGGAAGCGCGAGACCACGCTGTCGATCTCGAAGAACCGCTTCACGAAGGTCTCCAGCGTCCACTTGAGGTGCCCCATGTGGATGTCGCGGTCGATCACCAGCCCCTCCATCTGGTGGAACATGGGCGTGTGGGTCTGGTCGGAGTCCTTGCGGTAGGTCCGGCCGGGGATCACCACCCGGATCGGCGGCTCCTGGCCCGCGGAGATCCAGGGGGCGGGCGGCGGGGCGTTGGTCCGCTGCATGGTGCGGATCTGCACCGGCGAGGTGTGGGTGCGGAGAAGCTTTCGTTCTCCGTCCGGCCGGGTGTTGAAGAAGAAGGTGTCGTGCGTCTCCCGCGCCGGGTGCTTGGGCGGGAAGTTCAGGGCGGTGAAGTTGTGGAAGTCGTCCTCGATGTCGGGACCCTCCGCCACCCCGAAGCCCATCTCGGCGAAGATCGAGATCATCTCGTCCATCACCTGCAGGGTCGGATGCACGGCGCCCTTGCGGCGGGGCGGCGGCGGCAGGCTGACGTCGAGGGTCTCGGACGCCAGCTGGGCGTCGAGCTCGGCGGCTTCCAGCTCGGCCTTGCGCTGGGCGATCGCGGCGCCGACGAGGTCCTTCAGGCCATTGATCTGGGGGCCCCGCGTCTGACGCTCCTCGGGGCTCATGGACCCCAGGGTCCGCAACAGCGCCGAGATGGAGCCGGACTTGCCGAGGGCGGCGATGCGCACCGCCTCCAGCGCCGCCACGTCCGGCGCGGCGGCGATCTGGGCGGTCAACTCGGCTTGGAGTTCGGACAGCTCGGTCATTCCATCATCCTGCAAAGGCGCAGTGCGTCCCCCCGGGACCGGCTTTGCCGAGCCGAGGGCAAGCTTACGACGCGTCCTCAAGGACGCTCCTCAGGATGACGAGGGAATAGGGGCTGCAGCGGCCTTCGTCATGGTGAGGAGCGGCGCCGCAGGGCGCCGCGTCTCGAACCACGCACCCCTTACCAGCGTCAAGCCAGCGCGGCGCGAACCTTGTCGACGATGGCCTTGAAGGCGGCGGGATCGGCGCCGGCGATATCGGCCAGCACCTTGCGGTCCATGTCGATCCCCGCGGCCTCGAGGCCGTGGATAAATCGGGAATAGGTCAGGCCCTCGATGCGGGCGGCCGCATTGATCCGCTGGATCCACAGGGCCCGGAACGAGCGCTTGCGGACCTTGCGGTCGCGGTAGGCGTATTGCCCGGCCTTGTCGACGGCCGCCTTGGCGGTCCGGATGGTGTTCTTGCGGCGGCCATAGAAACCCTTGGCCTGCTCCAGAACCTTCTTGTGCCTTGCGTGGGCGACCACGCCTCTCTTTACACGCGCCATATCAGCTTACCCCTCTCAATCCAGACCGTACGGCGCCCAGCCCTTGACGTGGCGGGCGTCACCGGGCGCAGCGACCTTGGTGCCGCGCTGTTGACGGATGTACTTGGAGTTGTGGCTGATCAGGCGGTGGCGCTTGCCGGCCACGCCCATCTTCACTTTTCCGGTCGCAGTCAGCTTGAAGCGCTTCTTCACGCCGGACTTGGTCTTCAGTTTCGGCATTTTGCAGCGGAGCCGAGGCTCCGTCCTTATACTCGCGTGAGGGGTCGCCATGGCATGCCATGGGCCAGGCGGCCGGAAGAGGGGCGCTGATAGGGGAAAAGCGCCGCAAACGCAAGCCGAGTGGCGCGTTCAGAGCAGGAAGGCGCCGAGGCGTTCGCGCGCGTCGAGCAGGGCGCGGGGGAAGCTGTCGTCCAGCTCGCGGCGCACCAGCCCGGGTTCCTCGCCCGCCCGGATCCTGGCCAGCAGGGCTTCGAAGTGCTCGGCCGTGTGGTGGGCGAATTGGGTGTGGCTGTAGCTCTGGAACTTGGCGGGCAGGTCCGCGGCCTCGCGGATGGAGCTGAAATGCCAGCCGGCGTCGGCCACGCGGAGCTTGGTGGTTCGCGCGAGAAGCTCCAGACGCGCGGTGCTGAGGCCGATGTGCTGCAGATACTTGGCGCGCCAGACCGCCCCGCGCACGAAGCGCTCCTCTTCGGCCAGCAGCAGGTTGAAGTAGTAGGCGTAGGTCGGCATCTCGAGGATGGCGAACTGCTTCTCGAACCCTTCGATCGCCTCGCGCCTGAGGATCTCGTCCACATCGGTGACGAGGACGAGGTCGTCCTCGCCGCACAGCCGGGTCAGGACCGCCAGCGCCGCGTCGCGCTGATAGAATTCCCGCGCCCAGGGCGTGTCCACATGCGCCGGGAAGTGGACCGGGACATGCACGATCTTGTCGGCGAAGCGGGCGAAGTCCGCCCGCCTCTCCTGGAACCGCAGCGGCTTGGGCTTTCCGGTGAAGGTCTGCGTCGCCTCCAGGATCACGAAGTGATCGACCCAGTCCGCCATCTCTTCCAGCTTCAGCTGCAGCAGCGCGAACTCGTCGAAGAACGGGAAGACATCGACGATCTTGCGACGCGCCGAGGGGCCGAACGTCGGCCTCACCTGTTCGATGATCTGCTGGCCCACCGCCTCGGCGAGCGAGACGCGGGTGCGATCCCCGGGCCCGACCCGCACCGCGACGCGGCCGAGCAACTGGATCGCCGCCGGCCATAGCCCTGCCGCGGCCAAGGCCAGGCCGCAGCAGACCTCGATGTCCTCGCCTTGGAGCCCCGTCGGCGGAACCTCACCGCCTTCGTCCGCGCCATCCATCAGCAGCCGCGCGGTATGCTCCAGCACCTCCTGCGCGCCGCGCCGGGCGGCCAGCGGCCGCAAGGCCAGGAGCATGTCCAGGCCAGGTCCAGGCTCGGCGCAGGCCAGCACGACCTCGGCCCGAGGCAGAAGCTCCCGCCCGGCCGGGTCGTCGAGCCCGGATGCGGCGGCCTGGATCAGCCATGGCGCGGCGCGGGCGACCAGGCCCAGTTCGAAATAGTCGTCGATGAGGCCTGCGGCCGCTGGCCACCGCGCGAAGGCTTCGGGGTTGGCCTCAGCATCGATCAGCCGGCCCAGGCGGTCCGCCAGACTGGCTGCGGCGGCGTACTCCGCCGCGCCCGCTTCGACGCCTTGGGCGGCCGCCAGCGCTTCGGCGAGCCGGCCGGTCGCCGCCAGGGCCCTGGCGAGGCTCAGCCGGTAGTCCGCATCATCCTCGACGTTGCGGGGGTCCAGCATGATCTGGAGCGCCTCGGCGTGCCGATGCAGGGCGAGCAGCCGCGTCCAGTATTTGCGCGCGCGCTTGGGCTTCAGGGCGCCGCGCCGATGCGCGACCGTGAGGCAGGCCACGACGCGGACGTTGTCCTGCGCTGCCTGCGCTTGCAGCTGCCGGACCTTCAGCGCGTCCGGATCCGACTCGTAGAGCGCCTCCGCGACCCGCGACTCCTCCGGCCGCTCGGCGCCCAGCCTCGCGAAAAATCGTAACGCCAGGGGATGCAACAGGGCCTCTTTCGGATCCTCGGGACGGGCACCTTGTCCCGTGGCCTGGGCCGGCGCAATCGCAGGCTGAGCGCTCGGCTGCAAAAGAAAACGCCCCCGGACAGCCGGGGGCGCATCGCAGATCCTGTCAGCGGCCGCTCAGCGCGGGGCCAGGATCATGATCATCTGCTTGCCTTCCATCCGCGGCTCGTACTCGACCTTGGCCACCGGTTCGAAGTCGGCCTTCACCTGCTGCAGCAGCTTCATGCCCAGCTCCGGGTGGGCCAGCTCGCGGCCGCGGAAGCGCAGGGTGACCTTCACCTTGTCGCCTTCCTCGAAGAAGCGGTGCATGGCCTTGGCCTTCACGTCGTAGTCGTGGCTGTCGATGTTGGGCCGGAGCTTGATCTCCTTGACCTCGACCACCTTCTGACGCTTGCGCGCCTCGGCCTTCTTCTTCTGTTCCTGGAACCGGAACTTGCCGTAGTCGAGGATCTTGCAGACCGGCGGATCGGAGTTCGGAGAGATCTCGACCAGGTCCAGCCCGACTTCCTCGGCGGCCTCCAGAGCAGAGGCGGTGGGCATGACGCCCTGCTTCTCTCCGTGCTGATCGATCAGCAGGACGCGCAGCGCGCGGATGTCTTCGTTCATGCGTGGGCCGTCCTTGGACGGCGGTGCGGGCATAGGGCGACGAATAGTCAGGCTCTCCTGGACCGTGAATGGGACGGGGGCCATGCCAGAACGCGCATCGACCCCAACGGCTCAATATGGCCGTCCCGACGGCCCTGATCAAGCCGAGCGGGCGAGCACGAGGGCGGTTTCGGCGACCTGTTGCAACGAGATGTCTTTCGCCTCCTTGCCGGTGAGGATGGCGACGTAGCCGCGGGGGCCGGAAAGTTCGGGATCGGCGGCGCCCGCGTAGATGGCGATGGTGGGGGCGCCGGCGGCCGCCATCAGGTGCACCGCGCCGGATCCGTTGCCCACCGCCAGCGCCGCGCGGGCGCTGAGCACGGCGATCTGGGCGAAGTCGGTGCGGCCGGTCAGGTCGCGCGCGCGCGGCGTGGTGCGCTGGATGGTCCGCGCCATGGCGCTTTCCTCGGGCGAGCCGATCACCAGCACGTCCAGGCCATGGTCGTAGAGCCGCTTGGCCAGTTCGGCGTAGTTCTCGATCGGCCAGCGACTCTGCGCCCGAAAGACGCCGCCGGGCGAGAGCAGGGCATAGGGCTTGGGCTTCTCCGCGCCGGGCATCTGCCGCGGCTCGGGCGCGCGGCGCAGGATCCAGGACAGGTCCGGCGGCGGCGCCTCCCCCGCGACGGTGGGCGCATCGGGCCACACGCCGGCGGTCTTCAGCTGGTCGGCCTGGCGTTCCAGCACATGCATCCGGTTGCGGTTCTTGGTGAGATTGCGATGCGAAGCGCCACGCACGTCGCCCGACCAGTCGGTCCGGCCCGGCCACATGGCGCCGAACACCCGCTTGGTATGGGCGGAATTCTCCAGGTCGTAGACCCGGTCGAACTTGGACTTGCGGATCCAGCCGGCCAGCGACATGGCCGCCCCGAAGCCCTGCCGGTCGCCCGAGGGCTCGACGTGGTCGAAATAGCGGCTCGAACGGGCGAGTTCGGCGAACCGCGGGGTGGTGAGCAAGGTGATGTGGCTGCGGGCATGGGCCTCGCGCAGACGCTTCATGGCCGGCAACGACAGCACGAACTCGCTGAGCGGGCCGAGCTTGATCACGAGGATGCGGTCGAGCGGCTGCATCTGGCTACGGTAATCAACGGTAGAGCCGGGCGCCATGCATGAATAACAAATGATGGGCCCCGGGATTTGACTTGTGCGCCCAGGCCGGAAAAACAGACGATCGGCGGACTTCGCAACTGGGAGACCAGCGCCAGATGAGGCGATCTTGATCATCGTCACCGGCGCGGCGGGGTTCATCGGCCGGTTCGTGGCCCTGCGGCTGCTGGACCGTGGCGAGCAGGTCATCGGGGTCGACGACTTCAATCCCTACTACGACCCGGCCCTGAAGCAGGCGCGGATCCAGGCGCTGCTGGATCGCCCGGGCTTCCGGCTGCAGCGGATGGACGTGGCGGACGCCGACGCCTTCGAGGGCTTGGTGCGGGACAGCGGCGCGCGGCGGGTGGTGCATCTGGCGGCCCAGGCGGGGGTCCGCTACTCCCTGGAGAACCCCTTCGCCTACGAGCGGGCCAACCTGATGGGGCACCTGGCGGTGCTGGAGGCCTGCCGGCGGACAGAAGGCTTCGAGCATCTGGTCTATGCGTCCTCCAGTTCGGTCTACGGCGAGCGCAGCGCCGACGGGGCCTTCCGCGAGGACGAGGCGGCCGAGGCGCCGGCCTCGCTCTACGCGGCCACCAAGCGCTCGTGCGAGCTGATGAGCGGCGCCTACGGCAAGCTGTTCGGCCTGAGGCAGACCGGCCTTCGGTTCTTCACCGTCTATGGCCCCTGGGGCCGGCCGGACATGGCCTACTTCATCTTTACACGGAAGATCCTGGCCGGAGAGCCGATCGAGGTGTTCGGGGAAGGCCACATGGCGCGGGATTTCACCTACATCGACGACATCGTCGACGGCGTGCTGGGCGCGCTCGACCGTCCGCCCGAGGCCGGCGAGAACCGCATCCTGAACATCGGCGACAGCCGCCCGGTGGGGCTGATGGACATGATCGGCACGCTGGAGGGGGCGCTCGGACGCGAGGCGGTGAAGGTCTTCGCCCCCATGCAGCCCGGCGACGTCAGCGCCACCTACGCCGATATCTCCAAGCTGCGGGCGCTGACCGGCTACCAGCCCAAGGTGACGCTGGAAGAGGGCCTGCCGAGGTTCGTGCACTGGTACCGGGGCTACTTCGGCGCGTAGGGCGTCATGGCGCGGCCGCCAGCGCGAGCGCCCGCCCCAGGCGCTTCACCCCAAAAGCTCGGTGATGGCCGCGCGGGCGGCGTCGGCGAGGTCTGGCCGACGCAGGGCGTAGGCGACGTTGGCCCGCAGAAGGCCGATCTTGTCGCCGCAGTCGTAGGTGGCGCCGTCATATTCGTACGCGTGGAACATCTGGTCCTGCATCAGCCTGGCCATGGCGTCGGTGAGCTGGATCTCGCCCCCGGCGCCGCGCTCCTGCGAGCCCAGAAGCTCGAAGATCTCCGGTTGCAGGATGTAGCGGCCCGAGATGAACAGGTTGGAGGGCTCGGTCCCCGGCGCGGGCTTCTCGACCATGCCGGTCATCCGGTTCAGCCGGCCTTCGCGGCCGTCCAGGGCCACGATGCCGTATTTGTGGGCTTGGCCCTCGGGCACGGGCTCGACCACCACCAGGTTGCCGCCGACTGAGTTGTAGGCCTCGACCGCCTGAGCCAGGGCGGGCGGCCGCGCGTCCATCAGCATGTCGGGCAACATGACAGCGAAGGGCTCGTCGCCCACCACCTCGCGCGCGCACCACACCGCGTGGCCCAGGCCCAGCGGCTGCATCTGGCGCACGAAGCTCATCTCTCCGGGCTGCGAGAGCTCATCCTGGAGGTCCTGCAGGATCTCGGTCTTGCCCTTGGCCTTGAGCTGGGCCTCCAGCTCGGGGTGATAGTCGAAATAGTCCTCGATGGCCGACTGGCCGCGGCCGACGATGAAGACGAAGTGCTCGATGCCCGCCGCCCGGCCCTCGGCCACGATGTAGGAAAGGATCGGCCGGTCCACGACGTTCAGCAGGTTCTTGGCGGTGGTCTTGCCCACCGGCAGCACGCGAGTGCCCAGCCCCGCGACGGGAAGGACGGCGATACGGACCCGCTTCATCTGACCTCGCTCAAGCTCCAACGCCCCTTAGAGGAGCGTGACAGCTCAGGCTAGGGGCGGTCACTCAACGGTGACCGACTTGGCGAGGTTGCGCGGCTGGTCGACATCCGCGCCCTTCAACACCGCCACGTGATAGGCCAAGAGCTGGATCGGGGCCGCCATCACCAGGGGCGCGATCAGCGGATCGCACTGGGGAGCGGTGATCACCACCCGCGCGCCGGGCGGGGCGTGGCGGGCGCCCTGGGGATCGGTGATGAACACCACCGGGCCGCCGCGGGCCATCACCTCGCTCATGTTCGAGGCCGACTTCTCGAAATAGCTGTCGAAGGGCGCCAGGATGATGATCGGCGTCGCCTCGTCCACCAGGGCGATGGGCCCGTGCTTCAGCTCGCCGGCGGCGTAGCCCTCGGCGTGGATGTAGCTGATCTCCTTGAGCTTCAACGCCCCTTCCAGGGCCAGGGCCGACATCGGGCCGCGGCCGAGGTAGAGCACGTCACGGGCCTTGGCCACTTCGGCGGCCACTTCGCGGACCGCGTCCTCGAGGTTGATCGCCTCCTTGATCAGGCGCGGGGCTTCCAGGAGCGTGCGCACCAGCTCCTGCTCCTCGCCCTCGTCGATGCGCCCACGGGCGCGGGCGGCGGCCACGGCGATGGCGATCAGGACCGAGACCTGGGCGGTAAAGGCCTTGGTGGAGGCCACTCCGATCTCCGGTCCGCAGTGGATCGGCCAGACCACCTCCGCCTCGCGCGCGATGGTCGACTGCGGCGCGTTGAGGATCGCCGCGCCGCGCATGCCCTTGTCCTTGCAGTAGCGGAAGGCGGCCAGGGTGTCGGCGGTCTCCCCGGACTGCGAGATGGCGATGGCCAGGGCGCCGGCCCTCAGCGCCGGCTCGCGGTAGCGGAATTCCGAGGCGACCTCGACGTCCACCGGCAGGTCCGCCAGCTTCTCGATCAGGTACTTGCCGATGACCCCGGCGATGTAGGCGGTGCCGCAGGCGACGATCTGGATGCGGTCGATGCCGGCGAAATCGACGCCGCCGGGCAGGGCGGTGCGCGAGGTGATCGGGTCCACATAGGCCGCGATGGTGTGCTGGCACCCCTCGGGCTGGTCGTGGATCTCCTTCTCCATGAAGTGCCGGTAGTTGCCCTTCTCCATCAGCACCGCCGAGGCGGAGACGATCTTCACCGGCCGCTGCACGGGCTGGCCGTCGGCGCCGAACGTCCGCGCGCCGTCGTGGTCGATCTGCACGTAGTCGCCGTCATCGAGATAGGCGATGCGGTTGGTGAAGGGGCCCAGCGCCATGGCGTCCGAGCCCAGGAACATCTCGCCTTCGCCATAGCCGATCGCCAGCGGCGGGCCGTTGCGCGCGCCCAGGATCACCTGGTTCTCGCCGGCCACCAGGACCCCGAGCGCGAAGGCGCCCGTCAGCCGGTCGAGCGTGGCCTTGAAGGCCTCCAGCGGCGGCTTGCCGTGTTGCAGTTCGCGGTCCAGCAGCTGGGCCACCACCTCGGTGTCGGTGTCGCTTTCGAACACGCGGCCGGCGGCCTGCAGTTCGGCCTTCAGCTCGGCGAAGTTCTCGATGATGCCGTTGTGGACCACCGCCACCCGGCCGGCGATGTGGGGGTGGGCGTTGCGCTCGGTGGGCGCGCCGTGGGTCGCCCAGCGGGTATGGCCGATGCCGGTCTCGGCGTGCAGCGGATGCTGCTCCAGCACCGCTTCCAGTTCGCGAAGCTTGCCCGGCGCGCGCCGCCGCTCGAGCTTGCCGTCCACCTGCGCGGCGATGCCGGCGGAGTCGTAGCCGCGGTATTCCAGACGCCGCAGGCTTTCGATCAGCCGGGGCGCCACGTCCGTCCGGCCGACGATGCCGATGATGCCGCACATGTCAGGACGCCCCGCAGCTTGTTGCGGCGAAGATCGCCGCTGGCCGCCATTATGAAATGCCGGTGATTTGCGCTAGGCCTTCAGCATTCGCAAACAGGCCACCCGGTACAAACCCGGTTTCCGATCATTTCGCGAGTCATCATGAGCCAACGCAACTACTTCGGCACCGACGGCATCCGCGGCCGGGCCAACAGCTTCCCGATGACGGCCGAGATCGCGCTGCGCGTGGGCCTGGCGGCGGGCAAGCTGTTCCGCTCGGGCGGGGATCGTCGGCACCTGGTGGTGATCGGCAAGGACACCCGCCTGTCGGGCTACATGATCGAGCCGGCGCTGGTGGCCGGTTTCACCTCGGTGGGCATGGACGTGCGCCTGTTCGGGCCGCTGCCGACGCCGGCGGTGGCGATGATGACCCGCTCGATGCGGGCCGACCTCGGCGTGATGATCTCCGCCTCGCACAACAATTTCGCCGACAACGGCATCAAGCTGTTCGGCCCGGACGGCTACAAGCTCTCGGACCAGCGCGAAGCCGAGATCGAGGCCTTCATGGAGGAGGGCCTGCAGGAGGGCCTGGCCGAGCCGCGCGACCTCGGGCGCGTGGTGCGCATCGACGACGCCCAGGCCCGCTACGTCGAGATCGTCAAGGCGACCTTCCCGCGCCAGCTGAACCTGAACGGCATGCGGGTGGTGATCGATTGCGCCCATGGCGCGGCCTACAAGGTGGCCCCGACGGCCCTTTACGAGCTCGGCGCCGAGGTGATCGAGCTCGGGGTTTCGCCCAATGGCCTGAACATCAACGAGGAATGTGGCTCGACCCATCCCAAGGGGCTGGCCAAGGCGGTCAAGGACTACCGGGCCGACATCGGCATCGCGCTGGACGGCGATGCCGACCGGCTGATCATCGCTGATGAGCGCGGCGAGGTGGTCGACGGCGACCAGATCATGGC
>FTJL01000060.1_pt1 | contig 11427 bp, 8 predicted proteins | sample 1658551 | NCBI WGS metagenome assembly FTJL01 (sample SAMEA3914835, study PRJEB12502) | metagenome | biome: forest; material: soil | place: Canada | collected 2011-07-03 | depth 0.3 m
GGCGCGGCAGCGCGAGCTTGTAAAGCTCCGTGACCAAGGAAACGTCCCCGGCGACGTCACGCAATTGAACGTCGTCCAATTGGTCAGAGAATACCTTGAGGACCCTGAGACGAAACGGCTTAACACGTATCCCGACGTGACGCGGCTGTGCGCCGAATGGGTGATCAGCGAGGCAACGAGAAAGCATTGCAGTTCAGCAACGTGCTGCTGCTTCGCAAGGCCCGCACGCGTCTGTTGAAAGGCGACCACAGAGGCCCCCGATCGAACGCGACCGTGAATCGGTATCTGGCGCGGCGAGGTCCTGTTGGAACTGGGCCCGCAGTGCCGGCGCGGTGCCTGTGGATATGCATTGGTCTGACAAGATCATGCTGACCGAGCCAAAGGGACGGGTTCGGTGTTTGGACGACGAAGAGCTCAAGAATCTGCGGACCGCGTTCAGGCGCACAGTCCGGCTCTGTGTGCGCTGACGATGGTCAGTCTGGCGACTGGCATTCGCCAAGGCGAACTCATGCGACTGACCTGGGCGGACGTTGACTTCGACCGATCGCGGATTCGCATCCTGCTCGCGAAAAACAAGGAGGCGAGGGGCGTACATCTCCCCGCGACAGCGATGCAATCACTGGGGCGCGGCCTTATCGCTCGCACGCTCTGCGTCGGCGCTACGCGGCTGCCTGTTGCTCCACTTCCCAGCCCTTGCAGGCCAGCAGAACGGTCCGCGGCACCTCGTGCTCGCCACTGGCGTAGTAGGCAATCTGCCGACGCGACATCCCGAGCGCTTCGGCAGCCGCCGTCAGACTCAGGCCGTGCTTCCAGCGCCACCGGATGAACTCGGCCGCATCGGCGTGCCCGTTCTGTCGCAGGGCGAGTCCCCAAAGGGTATCTGCGCCGATATCGAGGTCACCGGGCCATTCAATGCTGTGACCGCCTTCCCCGAGCGCGACGCGAGCGAATACTTCCGCGCCGCGCAGCTTCTTCAGTCTCCTCGAGCCTTGCACGGTTTCGCGCAAGTCGACGGCAAAGGTCTTGCCGCTCTCAAAGCGCAGCGTCACAGCCTGGTCACCCGCGATCTTGACGCTTGCCAGTCGAGGCAGTTTGCCTTCGTCGATTCTCATGGTCATTACTCCGAATACTCCAGCCACAGACGGCGCAAGGCCTCACGGTTGTCCGCGTCCTTCGCCCACTCCAGCGCCTCGGCGATATCGCGCGAGTCAGCCTCGCCAGCAAGGATCACCAAAGATTCGATGATGACGCTCACGCGCTCATCGCCCTGCATGATGACGTGGAAGTGCGGTGGCGCGTGGTCCTTGAAATACATCGTGATCCGGCATCGGCCGAAGCGTTTCACGGTAGGTATGGAGCAGTGTAGTGCAAATTGTGCATTAGTGCAACCCGTGCACTCTGGGCCTCATAAGTCATGAGCCTGCGCCCAAGAATCGGCGGCGCACTCGAGCTCGGCGCGCAGGCCGCACCGTGTCGTTGTGGCCTACGGCGAGGCGCCGAATCAGGGGCGCGGAACGCAAGTACAGCCCGTCAGTCTGCACCGGGGCACGCAAGTCCGTCGTGACCGGCGATCCGGACCTCGACCACGTCTCGACCTCGCACGTCGAGCGCCAGAACTTGACCATGCGCATGTCCATGCGGCGGTTTACTCGGCTCACCAATGCGTTCTCGAAGAAACTGGAGAACCACTGCCATGCGCTCGCCCTGTATTTCGCGGTTTACAACTTCGTCCGGATCCACAAGACGCTGCGTGTCCCCCCGCCAATGGCTGCGGGCATCACGGGCAAGCTGTGGACGATGGAGGATTTAGTGGCGCTGATCGATGCGGACCCCCCAAAGCCGGGACCGCGTGCCCCCGTACCAGAAGAAGCAGCAGCCCGTTGCGTAGCACAGGAGTACGCTCGCCACTGCCTGCCAAGGAGGAGGAACCGATGGCTCTCTACAAGCACAAGCACTATCTGAACGACTCGGATCATGGCGCATTCGATCTGCTCCACCGTCCGGGCAATAGCGCACCAAATTCCGGCATCTACCGGTGCGAGGTTTGCGGAGCAGAGATAGTGTCCGAAAAATCTAAAGTGCTGCCACTGAAGAATCACCACATACACGCGGAAGAGCTAGGGCAGATTCAGTGGCGATTGATTGTGCTTGTCGAGCCCCGTGGGGGCCTTGGCGTTACCGTCGAGAGCAAATCAACCCCTTCCCGCTCTCCTGGCCGAGAGTTAGCACTCGAGCTCGATGAGGACGCGTCGAAGGGCTAGGAAATCCTTGACGCACATCAAGGTTCTGGCTGGGAAAAAAGGAAAATTCAAATTTTGGAGGCGGCCTCGTTTGGCAGGTTTCGCCGCTAGGGGGTCAACGCGCGCGATGTGCAGATCGATGTGGTCGAGCTCGATATAGACGGCATTTAGAGCGGCGAGTCCTTGCCGCAGCACAAGCTCTTTCTGCGCAGCTAGAATGCCGGCGACTTGAATTCAGGATGCGACCTCTACGGTAACGCCCGGCAGGGAGGCCCCGCAGGGGCGATGCGCAGCGCCCCGAGTAATCCCACCCTCTCCGCCACCCTAGGCACCTCGAAGGCAGCGTTCGCGTGCGCGCGCATTTGTGTCCAAGCGGCCGTTGAACTGCGTCGGCTTTCCGGAAACCCGGCCGATTGCAAGTTCAAGAGTGTGACCCCCATTGCATCACCCGCTGAGCGAGGCGACCAAGCTCTCGACGCGCAGGGTCGTGCCCCAATTGGCGAGGGTAGACCCAGGCAACGGACGCGTTGTTCGTGGGAGGGGACTCCCGAAAACCTGGAAGTTTCCAAAAAAAGCGTAGGTCCATGAATCACGTTTATCGGCTTGTCTGGAGTCATCGGCGTAACGGGTGGGTAGCGGTCGCAGAAACCGCACGGGGAAGAAAAAAAGGAGGGGCTCGCAAGCTTATGCTCGCGGCCCTGTCACTCGCATCGGCCGCGGCCCAGGCGGGTCCGAGTGGCGGCCAGGTGGTCTCTGGCAACGGGCAGATCAGCAGCTCGGGCACCACGACGACCATCACGCAGTCCAGCCAGAACCTCTCGCTGAACTGGCAAAGCTTCAACATCGCACCCCGGGAGACGGTGAACTTCCAGCAGCCGTCGACCTCCGCGGTCGCGGTGAACCGCATCTTCGACACCAATGGGACCCAGATTCTCGGGCACCTGAACGCCAACGGGCAGGTGTACCTCATCAATCCGAACGGGATCCTGTTCGGCCGGGGCTCGGTGGTGAACGTCGGAGGGCTCGTGGCCTCGACGCTCAATCCGAATGACGCCACGCCGGGCGGCACCACTCGTTCATTCAGTGGCACCGGCACAGGCAGCGTCACCAACGAGGGGACGATCACGGCCGCCCCCGGAGGCTATGTAGTCCTGCTGGGCAATCGCATTGGCAATACCGGCACAATTGTCGCGCAAATGGGCTCGGTCGGACTCGGTGCCGGCAGCGCGGTGACCTTGACCTTCGCCAGCGACACTCTCGTGAGTGTGCAGGTTGATCGAAGCACGCTGAACACTCTCGCTGCGAACGGCGGCCTGATCCAGGCCGACGGCGGCAGGGTGATCATGACGGCAGGTGCGCGCGATGCGTTGCTCGCCAGCGCCGTGAACAACACCGGCGTGATCGAAGCTCGCACGGTTGAGGACCATGACGGCACCGTCACGCTGCTGGCAGGAATGTCAGCGGGACAGGTGAACGTCGGCGGAACTCTGGACGCGAGTGCGCCGAACGGCGGGAACGGTGGCGCTATCGAAACCAGCGCGGCACATGTGACCTTTGCGAACGACGCCCGAGTCACGACTGCGGCGCCGAACGGCCTGACCGGCTCCTGGCTGGTCGATCCGCAGGACCTCACCGTCGCGGCCACCGGAGGCGACATCACCGGCAGCGCCCTGTCGAGTGAGCTGGCCAATACCAACATTGAGCTGCAAAGCAGCAGCGGCGGCACGGCCGGCTCGGGCAATGTGAATGTCAACGATCCGGTCACATGGAGTGCGAACACCACTCTGACGCTGACAGCCTCGAACAACGTCAACGTGAACGCCAATATCACGGCGACCGGCGCGACGGCCGGTCTCGTATTCAAGCCCAACACGGCCAATGGCGCCGAAACGGCAAGCGGGACCGGCGTATTTGCCCTGAATAACGGCTCCAGCATCACACTGTCCGGCGCTCATCCCACGCTGTCCATCGCGGGGCAGGCTTATACGGTAATCAACAACCTCGGCGTGCAAGGGAGCACTACCGGCGCGGATTTACAGGGCATGAGCGGAAATTTATCCGGTCACTATGCCCTGGGTGGCGATATCGACGCGTCGGCCACCGCGAGCTGGAACAGCGGCAAGGGCTTCACACCGATCGGGTCGTACAGCCCCGCCTTCACCGGTACGTTCGACGGGTTGGGTCACAGCATCGAAAATCTCACGATCAACCGGACCGTCTCCTACACTGGGCTCATCGGGAATGTGGGCACGACAGGCGTTGTTCAAAACGTAGGACTTGCCGGCGGCAGCGTGACTGGCGGCCAGTCTACCGGTGCCCTGGTTGGCGCGAACGGCGGTACGGTCAATAACAGCTACGCCACGACCCCTGTGACAGGTTCTTACAATGTCGGCGGCCTGGTGGGCGTCAACTATGGCGCGATCAAGAACAGTCATGCGACGGGCGCCGTCAGCAACTCCTCGTATAGTACCGGCGGTCTAGTAGGCACCAACGGCAGCTACACCAACAACAGCACCGCCAGCATCAGCAACAGTTATGCTACGGGTGCCGTAACCTCTACCGCGGCGGACGTTGGGGGCTTGGTGGGAGGCGGCTACGGCTCGATCGCCAATAGCTATGCGACGGGCTCCGCGGCCAGCACAGGCAGCAACCGGGCCCAGGTCGGCGGACTCATCGGCGCCCTGACCGGTCCCGTCAGCGACAGCTACGCCACGGGTCTAGTGTCCGGCTCTTACAATATCGGCGGCCTGGTGGGGCAGGTCTATTCCATCGGCGCGAACCACGGCACGGTCACAAACAGCTTCTGGAATGTGACGGCCACAGGGCAGGGCTCCTCGCATGGCGGCGGCATGGGTTTGACCACGACCCAGATGCAGACGGCGTCAAATTTCTCCGGCTTCAATTTCACCACGACCCCGGGAGCGCTGGGCAACAACTGGGTCATGGTCGATGTCGACGGAACACTCAATAACGGCGGCGGCGCGACCGGCGCGACCTACCCGATGTTGGCCTCCGAGTACGCGACCACGATCACAAATCCCCACCAGCTGCAGTTGATGACGATGGCACTGTCGGCCAACTATTCGCTGGGCGCTGATATCGATGCGGCGGCCACGGCTGCGGGACATGATATCTGGAACAGCGCCGCCGGCTTCGTGCCGGTGGGATCATCAGGCAGCACTTCCTTCACCGGGACGTTCAATGGCTTCGGCCACACGATCAGCAATCTCACGATCGACGCTCCCGCAACTTCAAATGTCGGATTATTTGGCGCGGTCGGCAACGGGGGTGTGATCACCAACGTCGGGCTGGTTGGGGCAAGCGTAACCGGATACGGGAACGTCGGTGCGCTGGTGGGCGTGAATTACGGCGCAATCTCCAACAGCTACTCCACGGGCAGTGTGAGCGGCTCGCGCGTCATCGGTGGCCTCGTCGGAAGCAACAGCTACTCCGGTGGACATGGATCGATATCAAACAGTCACTCCACCGCGAGCGCTCAGTCCCAGTACGGCAATGTCGGGGGGCTGGTCGGCCAGAGCTACGGCACGATAGCAAACAGCTTTGCGACAGGTAACGTCGGTAGCTCAAACTATGCAAGCGGAGGGCTGGTCGGCGCTACTTTCACTGGAACCATCAGTAACAGCTACGCCACAGGAGCAGTCGCCGGAAGCGGTAACAACGGCAGAAGAGTGGGCGGACTGGTAGGCACAAACTACGGCGCGAACATCACCAACAGTTTCGCCACGGGAGCGGTTTCGGGCAATCACGCGATTGGCGGCCTCGTCGGTGTCGATTTCGGCGGAACCACCAGCAACGTCTATGCGACGGGCGCTGTTTCGGTGAGCAGCGGACAGGGCGGCGGCCTCATCGGTGTCAACGAAGCCACCATCAGTAACGCCTATTCCACGGGATCGGTCACGGGCAGCGGTGGACAACTGGGCGGACTGATTGGCGCGAGCTATGGCGCCACGATCACCAACAGCTTCTGGAACTCACAGACCTCCGGCCAAAGCGTTTCGAGCGGCGGCGGGCTGCCCCTGACTACGGCCCGGATGCTGCAGCAGAACAGCTTCTCCGGCTGGGATTTCGCCGGCACATGGGCGATCTACGAGGGTTACACCAATCCGCTGTTGCAAACCTTCATGACGCCGCTGACTGTCACGGCTAGCGATGCCGGCAAGACTTACGACGGCGCGGCGTATTCCGGTGGAAATGGAGTGAGCTATTCCGTCACACCCATCGGCAACAACCTGCTGGGCTCGCTGAGCTACGGCGGTTCCTCGCAGGGAGCGATCAATGCGGGAAGTTATGGCATTACGCCCCAAGGGCTGTACTCCGATCAGCTGGGCTACCTGATCACCTACGCTGATGGGGCGCTCACGGTGAATCCGGCGGCGTTGACGGTGACCGGTACGAATGTCGCGAACAAAGTCTACGACGGTAGCGCGGCGGCGACTCTCACGGGTGGGACGCTTTCGGGCGTCATCGGCTCCGACGTGGTGACTCTGACGCAAGCAGGGTCCTTCGCCTCGGCGAACGCCGGGACCGGAATTGCAGTCACGGCTTCGGATAGCTTGAGTGGCGCGGCGGTCGGTAACTATACATTCACACAGCCCACCGGCTTGAGCGGCAACATCACCCAGGCAACGCTGACCTACAACGCGTCACCTGCTACGGTCGTATCGGGAAATTCCCCGCCCGGCCTATCCGGAACGGTTAGCGGCTTCGTGGCGGGAGATATGCTCGCCAATGCCACATCCGGAGCCCCGGGTTGGACGACGAGCGCGACGGACTCGAGCCCGGCGGGCTCTTATGCCATCGATGGCAGCGGGCTCACCGCTGCGAATTACGTGTTCACCGAGGCCGCCGGTAACGCGACGGCGCTTACCCTGACGGCGGCGCCTCCAACCGTGACGCCTCCACCTGTGACGCCGCCAGTCGTAACGCCTCCGCCGCATACAACTCCTCCGGCGGTCGCGGGACTTGAAAGCATCACTCTGCCTTCGTCGGCCTCCAGCCCGACGCTGGTCCTCGGTGCGGCGCAAACCGGTACCTCACCGGCGGCCAACACAGCCGCCCCTAGCGGGGATGGGCCTGCCCTCGTTCCCGGCGGGTCAACCACCGCCTCAGCCGGCGATTCAAGCGTTGGCGCGCCTCCCAATTCCGCTGCTGGCGGATCCGGTAATCCAACCGTGATCGACGCAACGATCGATCTCAACGGCAAGGGCAAACTGGTCATTGAGAACCAGGGTGTCAATTTGCCGGGCACCGTGTCCGGCATCCACTAAAAGAAGACTTCTCTTGAGAAACAATTTCTTCGACCGTAGGGCCCAACGGCCGCTGTTGGCCTTACTCATCGGGGTGTGCCCGGTCCTGCCGGCGCTGGCCGCCGCCCCGCCGCCACTGCCGAACGCGGGGACCATCCTGCAGCAGGCACAACCGACACCACCGCCAACGCCCGCGTCCAGCAACAACGGGCTGAGTATCGAGCAGGCTTCGCCAGGGACGCTGCCCCCCAGCGCGCCGTTTCTGGTTTCAAAAATCGACATCACCGGCAACACCCGTATAGAGACGGCGCCGTTGCATGCACTGGTCGCGAGCGCGGAGGGTCAGCGTCTCACGCTGCCCGAGTTAGCCGCGTTGACTGCGCGCATTACGGACTACTACCACGCACACGGTTATCCGCTGGCTCGGGCGATCCTTCCGGTCCAGACCATGCATGAAGGCGTGGTAGGCATCGAGGTCATTGAAGCGCGTTACGGCAAAGTGAGCGTGAACAACCAAAGCGGCGTGCGCAGCGGCCTCCTCGAGTCCACACTCGACGACTTGAAGAGCGGCACGGTGGTATCCCAGGGGCAGCTGGATCGCAGTCTGCTGCTGCTTTCCGATATCCCGGGATTACTGCTGAATGCCGCCCTTAAGCCTGGCACCGAGGTGGGCAGCTCAGATCTTCAGGTCGAGGCCAGGTCCTCTGCGCCGTTTATCGGTAGTGCGACGGTGGATGACAGCGGCGACCGCTACAGCGGGCGAGCGCGAGTCGGCGCCAATGTGGACCTCCTCGAGCCGTTGCATCAGGGCGATGTCCTGGGGCTCAGTGTTCTGAGCTCAGGAAGCGGTATGAATTACGGGCGCCTGTCCTACGACGCATTGCTCGACGGGGAGGGCACAAGAGTGGGCGCGGGGTATTCCGCACTCCACTACCGTCTTAGCGGAGACCTGTCGGATCTCGATGCGCACGGTAACGCACAGGACGCCAATGTCTTCCTGAAGCAGCCACTCGTTCGCGGCCGCGATCTGAACCTCTATGCGCAGATTCAATACGACCACTTAAAGCTGAATGACGACATCGGTGTAGGCGACATCGAGACACGGCGGCATCTGGATAATGTGACGGCGAGTCTGACCGGCGATCTGCACGATGGGATGCTCGCTGGAGCGGTGACCACGTGGGCGGCGAGCGGCACCTACGGTCGCGTCGGTTTCGACAACGCCCAGGCTGAGGCAGCCGATCTCGCGGCCGCGGACACACAAGGCAGCTTTTCGAAGTGGAATCTGAGCCTGGCGCGCTTGCAGGGCCTGGGTGCCAACGATGCCCTGTACCTGGAGCTGGGGGGGCAATGGACTCACGGCAACCTGGATGCGTCACAACAGATGGTGCTGGGCGGCCCTACCTCGGTCCGTGCCTACGATGTCAGTGCCATATCGGGGGACACGGGGTGGCAGCTCACTACCGAGCTGCGTCATACGTATCCCCGGCGCTGGCACGGTCAGTGGCAAACAGTCGCTTTCGTCGACGACGCACACCTCACCATCAACAAAACCGTGTTCGCTCCCGGCCCCAACACAGCGAGCCTGAACGGTGCGGGCATTGGATTGAACTGGGCCGGTCCCGAGCAGTGGACTGCGGGTGTGGCGGTCGCTGCCCCGATCGGCTCGCGCCCGGAGCTGCTCGGCAGCACGAATTCCGTCCGTGCCTGGGCGCAGATCAGCAAAGGATTTTAGGAGCGGGCCGGGGGCGTCTCGGCGGCTTTGGCCGGATAATAGAGCTGATAGAACCAGCTCCAGACGCTTTCGATCTGCGCCTGTATGCGCGGCGAGATTTCGTGGCGCGGCGGCGAAGCGATCTGCGGTGCGCGTTTGTGCGGGAACTTCATGTGGTAGTGGCTGTCGCTCTCCTGCGCCCCCGAGGTAATCCGTTCCGAATCGATCTGGAAGGGCGACATGCCCAACCAGGTAAAAACATGCGACATGCAGGCCGCGGGCTGCGCCATCAGATCCTCGAAGCGCAGGAAGTACAGCCGGTCTTGCACAGCTTTGGGCAAATCCAGCACGGCGTGCAGCGAGATCAACGGCGCACCGATCGCCTTGTCCTTGGCGAATAACATGTCAGCGCGGCCGAAGCGATCGTAGTCGGCGAGGTGATCGATGAAGTCGAGCAGAATAGTGCGCTGGTGCTGCGCCTCGATTGAGCCGTAGATCTGTCCCAGCTCCCGCAGACACACGATCAGCTTTGCATCCGGCTCGAGATGCAACAGCAACTCGACGGCATGCAGCCAGGCGCGGTTCTTGTCTACCACCACGGAACGCTCGCAGTCGTGATACCAACCGCGCAAGAAGCCGCGCATGGCCGAGGTGAGGTGCGCGTAACTTCGCTCGAATGCCTGATCGAGCTGGGAGAGGAAGAACGTGTCGTCGCTGACCATCCGGCGCATGCCGAGCAAGGTGTTACACAGCGGTGAGCTATGTCCCTCGCAGTGAATGTCCGGATGCTGCGCCAATAGCTGGCACAGCAGGGTCGAGCCCGCACGCGGCAGGCCAGTCACGCCAACGAATTTTGGATTCATTCAAGTCAAAGCCGGGCCGTACGAAAGGCGAAAGCCTACCACTAAAGGCGCCGGCCTATGCGCAGAATTAGCCTGCAGGAGGACCTGGGCGCCGCTCCTGCGGGGCCAGCATAAGCCCTACAGGGATCTCAAGAATTCGATGATCGATTCCTGATCCGCCTGACTTTGTTTGTCGAAACGCTTTGTAACGTCGGTTGCTTCGCCGCGGTGACGGAGGATGGCATCGCGAAACGTCAATGATGCCCCGTCATGCATAAGTGTCGTGTGAATGCGCACTCCCCACAGGGGTGCAGTGCGAATTCTGTTGGCGCTGGCCGCAAAGTCTTTTTGGGAAAACTCCTTCCACTGAGCCTTGTACACTTGCTTTCCGTAGTGCTCTTCCATGGCCACGGCAATGCCGTCGCCGGTGCCGATATCGTGCAACAGGTAGTCACTGTATGGATGAAAAGTTTTGTTTCCGAGGGCGTCGGGAATTGTGTATTTGCCGCCATTGATCAGCGTGCCCGGGGGCGCGGTCGTCAACGTTGCAACATGACAGCTGCTGCAACCGATAGCGGCGAACAGTATCTCGCCGGCCCTGGCCTCGGGAGTGCCGGCTCGCTCGATGTCGCGCGCAGGTGCTTTGGTCGCACGTATGAAACGTGCGAAATGGTCGAGATCCGACATACCGTCCGGCCCCGGCCTGTCGTTCGGCTCGGCGACGGTATTGCACAGGTTGGTGACTTCATCCGGAAACAGGCGGTTGGTAATCCCGATTTCATTCAGGTAAGCATCGCCGGAGAAAGACAGCAGGCTCGCATGCTGACTCTTCCAGCCGAAGCGGCCAACGCGAGTTTCGCCCGGAGATTCGAGGACGGGTACATGCACAGCGAGTCCGCAGATCTTGCCGTGACTCTGCTTGCACTGTTTGTCCGAAATGGCGATGAGGGTCGAATCGTCGAGCGCCTCGACAAAACCGTCTCCGAGCAGGCCCACTGAGCGGCGCAAGGTACGAATAGTCTCCGTATCCGGCACCCGTTCCTGAATCTCGACACCGGGAAACGCGGCGTTCGGGCAGATGGCTCGCTGGTTCACCAGCGTGCGTCCTTTGATGACTTCCGATCCGCGGTTGATAGGGATTTCGGGGGTCTGGAATTGGCCCTGCGGCCCTTTGTGACCGACGCGCAGCTCCGTAACCTGACTCACGCCGCCGGAAACCGGACTTTGATGGCACTCGCGGCAGGACTGGCCGTTGAAGAGCGGACCGAGCCCGTTAGAGAGGCCTTCGAACTGGTCGAACCTGGCCTCGTCAGTCTGGTGCGTCTGATTGTCCACCACACCGTTGGTCGCGTTGTCGAAGCCAA
>FTJL01002238.1_pt2 | contig 11312 bp, 10 predicted proteins | sample 1658551 | NCBI WGS metagenome assembly FTJL01 (sample SAMEA3914835, study PRJEB12502) | metagenome | biome: forest; material: soil | place: Canada | collected 2011-07-03 | depth 0.3 m
GCCTCGTCCTTGGCCGGATCCCACGCGGCCATGACGCGCCGGCCGGCGGCGTTGAGCGGTACTCCGGTGAAGTCACCTTTCTCCGGAGTCAACATCCGGTACTGCCAGTCTTCGGTGACCATGGAAACCCAGTAGCCGGTCATGTCCTCGGGTGCGTCGAGGCGCGGATTGGCCGGTGGCGGCAAAGGCGGTGCTCCGAGCTGAGCCTGGATCGCCACCGACCAGACCAGCGACAGCGGTGCCAGCCATGCCGGCCAGCGCGCGGCGCGTCTCACTAGCAAACTCATTCGTGCCCCCAAAAGTCTATCCAAAGTCGCACTCGTCGACCGTGCGCCTACATGATGACGCCTTCCCATTTCCAACCATCCGAGGTGCGCACGATCTTGTGCAGGCGAATACGGTGGTCTGAAGGGTCGCGACCGGGATTGCCCGTGACGACGACGTGATCGCCGGGTTTCAACGTGTCCCGCGTCACATGCTCCTGGTTCAACTGGGCGCCGCCGCCCCATTCCACCGCCCAGGTCTGCATCTGTCCCTTGTCATCCGGAGCCTGCACCTTCACGAAGGAATGCGGGTTGCGAAACAGGAACTGCGTCAGCGTGCCTTCTACGGTCATCTCCTTGTCCACGAAATACGTCGCGGCGAAGGAGTGATGGGCGTACGCCGCCCCTGCGGCGAGAACCGCGCCGACCAGCGATACGACCAACAATGTGCGCTTCATGAACCTTCCTCCAAGACCGAAGCTTAAGAACCGCGCGCGACGCGTCGCTTCAGTGCTTCACACTCAAACTCTTGTACACAGCCTCGACGAACTTGTCGGTCGTCCAGAAGCCCGTCGTAGATCCGTAGCGCGGATCGTAATCCTGCGTCGGCTTCGCCGATTTGACCTGCTCCAGGGTCATGCCCTTGTTGATCAGGTCCTGTACCCGGTCGCGGATAATCGTGACCATCTCCTGGTAGAAGGCGACGTCCGCCACGTCACACAGCCGCCCGTGACCCGGTATGACCAGGGTACCGTCTTCCTGCAGATCCGCCGGGATGGCGATCTCGATGATTCTGTTCAACGCGGCGATCACACCCTGGATGTTACCGCCGTGGGCCAGATCGACGATGGGATACCCATTGGTGACAAAAATGTCGCCGGCGCTGATGACGTCCGAACGGCGGAAATAGACGATCGTATCGCCGTCCGTGTGCGCCTCCGGAATGTGGATCATCTGGATGCCTTCCTGATTGAAGTACAGCTTCCGCTCGGGCGTGGTGAAGGTCTCGGTCGGCCAGTCGCCCTGCGCAATCGCGCGCTGCTGCCCATCGGTCGCGCTCATGCGATCGAGAACCGTCTGAAATGCGATCACCCCGGCCTGATTGCCGGCGCTCGCCCCGATGTCGCCGACAACGTTACCGCCGGCGATCGTGATGCCGGCCTTGGCAATTGCCTCGTTGCCGCCGGTGTGATCGGCATGCAGATGCGTGTTGATGATATAGCGGATGGGCTTGTCCGACAGGCTGCGCACTGCCGCGAGGACTTTGTCGCTCATCGGCGCAAGGCCCGTGTCGACGAGCAACACGCCCTCATCGCCCACCTGCACGGTGATGTTGCCGCCCGCTCCCACCAACATGTAGATATTGCCCTGGACCTTCAGGATGTGGACTTCATCCTTGGAAAAGTCGTGGGCGGGAGCCGCACTCGCCGGCTTGGCAGACTTGGCGGGCTTAGGCGGCTGCGCGCTCTGCTGGGCCACGGCGCTGTGCACGCACAGGGCCCAGGAGAAGAGCGCCGACACGCCCAAAGTCACCAGGGCACGTCGCTGCTGCGCGACAAATGTGCTGTCTTTCATGGCCACTATGGGCTCGTCGTCTTGGGCTGTGGGCGCGGCAGCAACTTCATGGTCTTCAGTCGCTCCATGTATTCCGGATAGATCGTCTCCGCGCCGCCCCGGGCCGCCTCGCGCGGAATGCCGTTCTTGGCCGGAAACTCATCCAGAAACGGGTTGGCGCCCGGCAGATGATGCGGCACCACGCCCACCGCACGATCCGTCTCGTTGACGGATTCGCAGGGCCACGGAGCCATCTGCTGCTGCGGGTTGTAGACGAAGTCGGTCGTACGGATCAGCGGCTCGGACAGATAAACCGGATCGTAGGTGATGACCGCCACCGTCAGATAATTGCCGTGGCGCATGAGATGCACGCTGGCGGTGGCCAGGTCACTGCGCGGGACACCGTTCAGCCCAAACCAGTTTTCCTTCAGATGGGTCGTCGTGATGACGAGCGTGTCGCCGTCCCACTTGCCCGTCGAGAATCCTGCCCAGGTGTGCCGCGCGTAATCGGGCGGATGCGGCCTGCCATCCATCCAGATCGTCTGCTCGGCGCCGTACGCGGACAGATGCGTGTGGTAGGCAATGACCTGCTGGGAAGCCTTGTCGACCTCCTTCCAGATCCGCAGGTTCGAGGGACCGCGCCAACCGTAGTCCGAGCCGTGCGCCCGGCACTGGTTTTCCGGCAGTTCCATGAGTGCCGCGTCCCAGCTTTCGGTTTTCATCTCTCCCGCAGCATTCAGAGGAATGCCCAGATGCTCGCCGATTTCCGGGCCCGCAATTCGCTCCTTGCGATCCTCGTCGAACCGGGGCGACCAATCGCCGGTGGGATCTAATTGCGCAAGCGCGGCGCGGCTCGCCAGCAGAGCCAGCGAACAGACTGCGATGCAAAATGCGGCGTTCCGCCCTCGAGTGACCCTACGCATTACCCCCCCGCGATAGAGACGGCTCAACGGACTTGCCGCTGGGTCGAGAAAGACGTTTTACCACAGTTGGTATGGAACACGCGGACCGCAGCGCAATGATCCCTCCGCTGAGCGGTCAGAGCGGCTTGTCGCACTCCTTAAGGCGGGTAGTGCCACTCATCGACTTAAGGTTGCCCGTCACCGTCAGGCGGCTCGTGCCGGACTTGCGGTTGACAAATCTTTCAGGGAGAGTCAACTCCAACGTCACAAGAAATCGGGGGGACGGCTCATGATCGATCGGCGCAAGTTCATCGGTATCGGCGCGGCGGCGGGTTTGCTGACTCAGCAGGGTATCTCGGCAGCATTCGCCAAGGATGCAGCCGCAGCACCGGCAGCGACGGTGCAAACCACTGCCGGCAAGATCCGGGGCACGGTTCACAATAAGGTCCATGCCTTCAAGGGAGTGCCCTACGGAGCGAGCACCGCCGGGGATCACCGCTTCATGCCGCCCGCCAAACCGCAGCCTTGGACGGGAGTCCGCGACTGCCTCGAACTGGGCCCGCGCTCGCCGCAACTGGTGTCCTCGTTCAAAGGACAGGTCATTCCCGAGTTCGAGCCGATGGATCGCGCCGAACCTATCAGCGAGGACTGCCTGAGGCTCAATCTGTGGACCGCGGGCGTCGGTCCCGCCGGCAAACGGCCCGTCATGGTGTGGCTGCACGGCGGCGGATACACCAGCGGTTCGGGCGGATTCATTTGCTACGACGGGGAGCGGATGGCGGCTAAGCAGGACGTCGTTGTGATTACCGTCAATCACCGGCTGACGGCCGTCGGTTTCCTGTACTTGGGAGATCTGGGGGGAGCCAAATACGCGGATTCCGGCAATGCGGGCATGCTGGACCTCGTTGCGGCCCTTGAATGGGTGCGCGACAACGCCGCTGCCTTCGGCGGCGATCCCGGCAATGTCACGATCTTTGGCCAGTCGGGCGGCGGCGGCAAGGTAAGTACCCTCATGGCCATGCCCTCGGCCAAGGGGCTCTTCCATCGGGCCGTCGTACAAAGCGGCGCGGCCATCAAGGGAGTTTCGCGCGAAGCGGCGACCAAGACGGCCCAGGCCTTCATGGCAAAACTCAACCTGAAACCCAACCAGGTCGATGAGCTGCAGAAGATCCCGATGGAGCAGTTGATGGCGGCCACCGACGGCGGCAATGGTCCTCCGTTGAACTTCGGGCCCGTCGTTGACGGGCGAGCGCTCCCCACGGACCCGTTCGATCCCGCAGCGCCTGCGATCTCGGCCGACATCCCACTGCTGATCGGCACGGTAGAAACGGAGGTAACGTTCTTCGCGAGTCAGTACGTCGAGCCTTTGGACGACGCCGGCTTGCACCAGCGCGTGAAGCAGACACTGCGCAAAGCGAGCGACGCACAAGTCGACAAGGTGATAGCCGCGTACAAGGCTGGACGCCCCAAGGCGAACAATACGGACATCTACCTCATCATTGCGTCTGATGCGACTTTCAGGGCGGGCGTGATGCTCGAGGCGGACCGCAAGGCGGCACAGGGCAAGGCTCCCGTATACAACTACTACTTCACGTGGCGAACCCCGGTACGTGACGGCAAGCTGCGAACTCCCCACACGCTCGAAATTCCATTCGTCTTCGACGTCGTGGACCTGGAAAAGTCGCTGACCGGCACCGGCAAGGATCGCTACCCGCTGGCCAACAAGATGAGCAGCTCGTGGGCGGCATTCGCCCGCACCGGCAATCCGAATTGCAAGGAACTCCCTCACTGGGAGGCCTTCGATTCCCAACATCGCGCCACGATGATCTTCGATAACGAGTGCAGACTGGTCAACGATCCACACGGTTCGGAGCAGGCGCTGCTGCACTCAATCTTGATGGGTGCATGAATGAGATCGAAAGCCATCGCCGCGGCCGCGGCATTGGGGTTCTGCATCGGGGTCGGCGGAGTCTCACAGACCGCTTCCGCGCAGCAGCTGCCCGGTGAAAGGGCTGCCGCCGTCGCCGAGATACCGGGGGTCGTCGCTGCAGGTACGACGTGGGAACTCGTCTGGGCCGACTTCAAAACGGCGGACGGCATCGTTGGGACTGCGGACGGGGGCCTGCTGTTCGCACAGGAGCAGGGCAACACGATCCGCAAGCTCGACGCGAACGGCCATGAGCAGATCTATCTGACGGACACCCACGGTGCCGGTGCCTTGTCACTAGACGTGCAAGGACGGTTGTATGCCGTGCAACGCACCTGCACGGATCCGGGCCTCCCCTTCAGCGCCAGCTGCGAGGAGCTCACTCGAGTGAGCATCGTCGCCCCGGACGAAAAGGTGCTCGCGAATAGCTTTCCCGACGGCAAATCGCTGGGTCGTTTGAACGATCTGATCGCCGACGGCAAAGGGGGTGCCTATTTCACCGTGGGTGGTCTGTACTACGTGAATCCGCAGGGTGTGGTCAGCACCGTCGCCGACCAGGACATCCGGACGAACGGCCTCATGCTCAGCACCAACGGCAAGACCCTGTACGTCACCAACGTGACAACCGTAGTTGCCTTCGATGTGCAGCCTGATGGATCGACGCGCAACCGGCGCGATTTCGGCACATTGGGCGGCGATACCGGCGGAGACGGAATGGCGATTGACTCCGCCGGCCGTCTGTACGTGACGGCCAGCACCGGCGTCCACGTGCTGGGTCCGGATGGGCGTCACCTGGGATTGATTCCGACGCCACGCGTCCCGATCACCATCGCCTTCTCAGGCCTCGACAAGAAAACCCTGTACGTGGGCCAGATGGGCGCAGTGGGACCCAACGGGAAGCCCTGGGCGACGCCCACGGGAGTGCGCAACACCGCGATGACTCTCTATCGCATCCCGATGCTGGCTGAAGGGTTCAAGGGTCGGCCCAAGTAAGGCCAGGCAGGTGAGGCCCGGGCGCCGTGGCTTATGCGTCGCCGCGATGCGCTTTGTCGGTCCTCGCCTGCAGCTCGCGCAGCACCCGCAACTCCAGGTCCGTCGGGACCGGAGTTGCGGCCAGGCGGTCCGAAAATCGAAGCGGCCAACCGCATGCCAGGCGTGCGGCTTCCTGCGTGACGCCGGGGTGCAGCGCGACGACGAGAAATTCCTTCGTCTCGGGGTCGGGCTCCAGCACGCATAGATCCGTCAGAATCTTCGTCGGCCCACGAGTCTTCAGTCCCAGCGCCTCGCGGGATCCGCCACCGGTGCCGTGTCCGAACGAAGTGATGAACGGCAGGCGATCGACGAATGTCCGCTGCGACATGGGCATCGTGATGAACACTTCTTGGCAGCTGGATGCAATCTCCGGTGCACCGCCACCGCCGGGTAGGCGCACCTTCGGACTCTCGTACGGACCCACTACCGTCGTATTGAGATTTGCATAGCGATCGATCTGCGCACCCGCGAGAAATCCCACGGTGATGCGGCCGCCCTGCAACCAATACCGGAACATCTCCGGCACCGACACCGTCGTCAGCGCGGTCTCGCACAGTTCGCCGTCGCCGATAGACAGCGGCAGGATGGTCGGGCGCGTGCCGATGGTTCCCGATTCGTAAATCAGCGTGATGTCGGGGGCGTGCGTGAGGCGTGCCAGATTGCAAGCCGCGGACGGAGCACCGATGCCGACGAAACAGACGTCGCTGTTCTTCAGCGCACGGGCGGCCACTATCGTCATCATTTCGTTGGCGCTGAAGGCGCCTGCGGGAGTGGTTGCCACGTAAACCTTTAGACCGCGGCGCGGCGGTGCGCAAGAAATGCTTCGGGACCGCTGTTCAGGACGTTGTCCTGCATCCAGGCTTTGAATTTGTCACGATCGCGGGCGATCTGATCCCACGCGATATAGAACCCGTTGGCGCGTCGATAGTAACCCTGCGCATAAGAGGGATAGGCGCCGCCCGGAACCACGGCGATCGCGGAAATCGTCCACGACGGCAGAATCACGGCATTCAGGCCGGGTGCTTTGAGATCGTCCACCAGTTCTTCTACGGTAACGACCGCGCGCTTTGCGGCCAGCACGGCCTGCTTCTGCACGCCCACGATTCCGTCCAACAACACGTTGCCCGCGCGATCCGCGCGTTGCGCGTGAATGACAGTAACGTCTGGACGGATCGCCGGAACCGCCGCGAGGATCTCGCCCGTGAAGGGACACTCGACAGTACGAATCTTCGGATTCACCTTGGGGAGGTCGACTCCCTTGTACCCGCGGAACGCCGCGAACGGCAGGTTGGCTGCCCCGGCTTCGTAGGCATTGGCCATCGCCGCATGAGAGTGTTCCTCGAGAGCCAAGGGATGCGGCCAGCCGTTCTCCACGGCGTCGCGCAAGCGATGCAATGAACCGACGCCCGGATTGCCGCCCCAGGAGAAGATCAGCCGATCGGCCGCGCCCATGCCGATCAACTGGTCGTAGATCAGGTCCGGAGTCATCCGAACGAGCGTCAGGTGCTTACGGCCCTGCCGGATGATCTCGTGTCCCGCGGCGAAGGGAATCAAGTGCGTGAAACCCTCCATGGCCACAGTGTCGCCGTCGCGTACATTGGCCGCGATCGCTTCCGCGAGAGAACAAAAACAACTCATGCAGGCCTCGTGCCGTCGTAGGCCGCCGCCAGCAATGCACCGATAGCGGCTTTTTCCAAAGGGCGCGGGTTCCAGTAGGGGTTGGCCAGGGCCGCCTCCGTAGCCGGCGCAATACCGCTGTGCGGCATCCCAAGTTGACTGAGCGCCATGGTCGCGCCCAGCGAAGCGGCGAGGTCGTAGAGGCCGGTGGCCGGATCGTCCTTCCCCAAGGCACGAGCCACGGCTTTCATGGCAGCGGGCGCGGCTTCGCGATTGTAGGCAACGGCATGCGGCAGGACGGCCGTGTGAGTCTCGGCATGAGGCAGATCAAACATGCCCCCCAACGTATGACAGAGCTTGTGGTGCAGAGCCATCCCCACCGTACCCAGACAGATTCCGGCGAGCCAGGCGCCGTACAGTGCCTCGGAACGCGCCGAGCGGTCGAGCGGATCGGCAGCAATGCCCGGGAGCCCACGTGCCATCGCGCCGATGGCATGCTCGGCCAACAGGGCGATCAGCGGATTCACTTCGCGTGTATAGAGCGCCTCAACCGCGTGCGCAATGGCATTCATGCCGCTCGTGACCGACTGAGCCACGGGGAGCGTCAGCGTCAACTCGACATCGTAAATAACCACTTCCGGCAGGATTTTGGGGGATGACTGGGTCACCTTGCGGCCCCCTTGAGTCTCTCCCAGGATCGGGGTCATCTCGGAACCCGCGTAGGTGGTCGGAGCTACGATCTGCGGCAGGTCGGTGCGAAGCGCTATGGCCTTGGCAAGACCGGTAGTGGATCCTCCACCGACCGCGACTACGCCGTCGATGTTCTGTGCGGCGACGATAGCCATCGCACTTTCCGTAACTTCGATGGGGGTATGCATCCGCGCATCAGCGAAGACGCCCGCGGCTCGACTGCCGATCTGGCGTGCAATGTCGCGCGCGTAGGATTCCTGGAAGGGTGTCGCCAACACCAGAACGCGGGTCAGGCCAAGGCGCTCGACCTCGGCGGGAAGACGGGACAAGGTCCCCCCGCCGAAGATCACGCGCCCCGGGTTGGCGTTATAGACGAATGCGTCCATCAGACAGCGAACCCGGCGTCGATGCGTCGCTTCAATACTGCAGCGGCTCGATCTTATCCAGCAGCTCCTGACGACGATTCGCGAAGAACGGCGGAATCTGCATTGCGGTGCCGAGCATCTCGTAAGTCTCGTCGACGAGGAAGCCTTCAGGCTTGGAGACGGTGGCCTCGAACAGCGCCCCGCCGGGTGTGCGCACGTACACGGAATCGAAGTACCCACGGTCCTTCATTTCCGACACGTCGGTGAACCCCAGGCCTTCCAGGTGGAACTTGACCTTGCTCTGCGCGTCATGGTCGGCAACTTCGAAAGCGCAGTGATGCGGCACGCCTTCCCCGTATGCCCAGCTGCCGGCAGCCAGATTCGGGTCGATCCGGAACTCGACGATTGCGCCACTGCCGCCCTCGCCTACTTCGTAACGCACGTAGCGGCCGTCGGTCTGACGCTTTTTGCCATTCCAACCCGCATGCATGAACTCGTCCGAGTTCTCTCCGTCGCGCACCGACACGACGATTCCATGCGTACCGCGGATGCCGTGCTCCTCCGGCAACGCGCCGTTGGAAAAAGGCTTACGCGCATCGTGTTTGGCAGCGACCAGTTCGTATTCGATACCGCAGGGGTGACTGAACGCCAACAGGCGCTCGCCGAAACGCTCTTTGGCCTCCACGACGAAACCGCGGTCCTTCAGGCGCCGTTCCCAGTAGCCCAGCGAGCCTTCGGGAACCGACAGCGAGATGGTGCAGATCTGGCCGCTGCCCTTGCGGGCCTTGCGACCGGAGTGCTTCATCGGGAAGCAGGTGATCAGTCTGCTGACGTCGCCGGTGTCGTTGCCGTAGTACAGGTGCAGGATGGGCTCGTCACCGTCGTAGAGAGCGGTCTTCTTGACGCTCTTCAGGCCCAGAACTTTCGTGTGAAAGTCATAGTCCTCCTGGGCATTGCCCACGCTGAGAGTCAGGTGATGGTGCCGCTTGATGTATTGATTCAGGCTCATCTGCGCTACTCCTGCCAAGTTGTAATCGACATCCGGCCTAGGACCGGCATGATAGACCGGACGGGCATCCCCCGACGAGTAAACCTTACGTTTCCCGCTGCGCGGACAGCGCCGGCTCAGGCCTCCAGGTAGGCCCCCAGATCGGCGTCGAATCGAGCCGGCGCCTCCCAGAAAGGCGCGTGTCCGACGCCGTCATAGATCAACGCCCGGCCGTTGCGACTGCTGCGCGCGGTATATAGCGCCATCTGCGGCAGATTGATCCGGTCTTGCGAACCGTGGAGGGCCAGCACCGGGACGCGCAACGAACCCAGCACGGGCCCATAGTGCGCAGGCCTGCCGTCCATGGCCGATCGAACCGCCGGAGGACACAGCAGATTGTAAGCCAGCATCAATTCCTGTTCCGCGGCAGGCAGCGGCTGAGCCACACAGGCGCGGAGGAACTCCCCGGTGGCGTCCGCGTTCTGCGACTCGTCGGTGGCGGTAGCCATACGTTGCAATAGTGGAGCCGCCGGCCCGAACAGTGATCGCTCGGCGCTCGAAGTGGCACCCACCATGACCAGCCCTGAGATGGCCTCACCGCCTGCGGTCTGCAGATAATCCAGCGCCACCCGTCCCCCATACGACCAGGCAACGATCACCGGTTGCCGTAAACCGGCGGCTGCAATGACTGCCTGGACTTCGCCAGCCCAGCGAGCGCCGTCCTGGTAGTACTCCCGGGACAGGGGTTTATCCGAGCCGCCGTGACCTCGCAGATCATATGTCACCAGGCGATAGCGCTCGGCCAGGGGGCCCGTGAGCTGCTTGAACCAACACAGATGCGACTGGGAAATGCCGTGAATCAGCAGGACGTCGCGTTTCGGGTCCGCGACATCCTGCGATGAACCCCAGTCCTGCGCGCTGATAGCCAAGCCGTCCGGAGTGTGTACCGTCAGCGGCCGGTAACGCAGGCCGTGCCCGAGGGCTTCGGTCTCGACGATCCTCCGGGGAGCCGTCAGGGCCAGAACTTCCGGCTGGCCAGGGCCGCACCCTGCGCCAACGCACCCAGTTTGGCCCAGACCACATCCGGATCGACGCCTCCCGAGCCGACGTGGATGCTGAATCCACAGTCCACCGCAGCCATCACGTTGTCACGGCCCACAAGGTGGGCATAACGACCGATGCGTTGCGCCACCAGGTCGGGATGTTCGATGTAGTTGGATTGGCATTCGATTACACCGGGTACCAGCACTTTGCCTTCTGGAACCTTGACCTCCTCGAATACGCTCCACTCGTGGGCGTGCCGCGGATTGGCGGCCTCGAACAGGATGGCGTGGGGCTTCGCCTTCCAGATGATGTCGACGATCTCGGCCAGTGGCACATCGCAGTGATGCGGGCCCGGATAGTTGCCCCAGCACAGGTGCATTCGCACCCGTTCGGCGGGGATATTGACGAGCGCCCGGTTGAGCGCCTCGACATGCAGTTCCATCTTCTCGCGGAACTCGTTCAGTCCCAGGTCGGCGAACTGCGTATGCCGACCCATGGCGAGGTCCGGGCAATCGATCTGCAGCATCAGACCTGCGGCGACAATAGCCTCGTATTCGTGACGCAGGGCTTCGGCGACGGCAAAAACGTAGTCCTCGTGACTGGGATAGAAGTCGTTACGGAAGAAAAACGTCGTCACCCCGGGCGAGGCAGAACTTAGAAACATGCCGGTTGGGGCTTTACCCGCCACGGCCTCTTTCAATCGCTGGGCGTCGCGGCGCGGAGCTTCCACATCCCGCATGCTTACAGGCCCGTTGCAGGCCGGAGTCTTGCGATGCTTGCGACCGGGATCGGCAAACACGCGCGCCTTCGTGTTCGGATAGGCTTCAATGTCTGCGAACTTGAAGCTATTGCCGGTGCCGCCGAAGCCGTTGAGACGGTCCTTGACGTAAGTGGCATAACTCGGCTTCGACATCTCCCCGTCGTTGATGA
>FTJL01000052.1_pt2 | contig 11299 bp, 10 predicted proteins | sample 1658551 | NCBI WGS metagenome assembly FTJL01 (sample SAMEA3914835, study PRJEB12502) | metagenome | biome: forest; material: soil | place: Canada | collected 2011-07-03 | depth 0.3 m
TCAAGCCGGCGGAGCTGACACCCCTGACGGCTATCCGCCTCGCCGAACTGATTCAGGAAGTCGGCTTCCCACCCGGCGTCGTCAATATTGTCACCGGCTTCGGCGATCCGGCCGGCAAGGCGCTGGTCGCGCATCCCGAGGTCGACAAGATCTCCTTCACCGGGTCGACCGTCGTGGGTAAGTCCATTGTGGCCGCGGCGGCGGGGAACCTGAAGCGGGTAGCGCTTGAACTCGGCGGCAAATCGCCGGTGATCATTTTTCCGGATGCCGACCTGGATCGAGCAACCGAAGGTGCAGCCAACGGGATTTTCGGCAACGCGGGTCAGGTGTGCGTGGCGGGGTCGCGCCTCTATGTTCACAAGAGCGTGTTTGACCGTGTCGTCGGCGGCATTGCGGAGCGGGCGCAGAAGCTCAGAGTCGGGGCTGGCCTGCAGCCGGATACGCAGATGGGACCGCTGGTGTCGCAGAGGCAGTTGGAGCGGGTGACCGGCTACATTCAGTCCGGCGAGCAGGACGGCGCCGAAGTGGTGGTGGGCGGCAAGCGGGTTGAGGGCCGGGGTTATTTTATTCAGCCGACGGTGCTGGCGCAGACCAATCGTGACATGAGAGTGGTGCGGGAGGAGATCTTCGGACCCGTGGTTTGCGCCATGCCGATCGACGACGACGACCTGGACCGGATTGCGAAGCAGGCGAACGATACCGACTACGGCCTTTCTTCCAACATCTGGACGCGGGACATCAGCCTGGCACACAAGCTTGCCAGGAAGATCCGGGCGGGCATGGTGCGGATCAACGGCGGCCAGGGACTCGACTACGCGTTGCCGTTTGGCGGTGCCAAACAGTCAGGGTGGGGCAGGGAGAACGGACGCGAGGGCGTGGAGGCGTATACCGAGGTCAAGTCGATTAGCGTGGCTCTATAGAGGTTTTGCGCTGCACTTCAGGTAATACAACTTCGCGCTGATCCACCTGTCCCAGGGGCTCGCGGGACCAGTTTGCCGCCAAAAAACGCCAGGCTTCCCAACACGCTGTACACGACGGCGGGTCCCGCCGCGTTGAACAGCGCCCAGTCGTTTTGGCTGGCGTACACTGCAAACAGTGTATTGAGAACTGCCATGCCCAGCGTGACCGCTGCGTAGACAAAGCCCATGACCTCTACATAGCGACGGCGTGCGTGCGCGATGGCCGGCGGCGGCGGGTCAGCGGGAGTCGCTCGCTTCAAGTAACGATACATCCAGCCCGGCTTCAACATCGTCAGGCCGTTGTAAGCAAAAAACACCGTCGGCTTGAACATGACGAACCTGGGATCATGAAAGAGGATGGTCGCGCCACCCATCACCACGACCAGTCCCAAGCCCAACCCCTGCCTCGGCTCGATCCTTCGAGTTTTGATCCAGCTCCACCCCGCCTGCCCCAGCCCCAGGATGATTCCCGCCGCGGTCGCTTTATAAATATCGTTCGTGAGCAGCAGCACCGCGAAGAACAGCAGTCCCGCACTCAAGTCACTCAGTAAAGTTCTCACGAGTTGCTCCTTGCGTCGTACACCGCCTTGCGGAACTGCCGAAGGCCTTCCATACCCGGTATGCGCGGCATTGCGTCACCAGGCTGCGGCGGCGCGGGAGTGCACTGCTGCAGCCAGAGCAGGACCATGTCTTCCTGCGGGTCGGCCTGCCACCATCCACCGAAGGCACCGGGCCAGCCGAATGAACCCACGCCGCCGGTGGCGCCTGGTTGTGTTGCATCGGTGATCACCGATACACCGAGGCCGAAGCCCTGTGTAAAGGGTTGTCCCAGGAAGGGATACTGACGTTGCGCGGCCGTGTAGCGGTTACTGCGCATCAGCTGCACGGTTTGCGGCTTCAACACGCGCACAAGATTTAGCTGCCCATCGTGCGTCAGCATGCGCGCAAAGCGCAGGTAGTCGTCGGCGGTGGACACCAGCCCCTGGCCGCCGGAGGCATAGGCCGCCGGCGCATCGGGCGTGAAAGGGTTCCCCTTCGACGGGACGAACTGCCCGGGCTGTGTCGAGATATAGAAGGACGCCAAGCGCGAGCGCTTTTCGGGCGGAATCCAGAAATCCGTATCGACCATGTCGAGCGGTGCGAACAACCGCTCGCGCATCGCGCTGCGCAGATCGGTGCCGAGGACGCGGGCCGCGACGAAGCCCAACACATCGATCGAGTGGCCATAGTTGAAACGCTCGCCCGGTTGAAAGGCGAGCGGCAGCTCCGCGAGGGATTTCAACCAAGCATCCGGCGTCAGCGCGCTCTCCATGCCCATACCGAGACGTGCTGCCAGGGCAGCACCGAGTGGAGGCGGCGTCATGAAGCCATAGGCCAGACCCGAGCGATGCGTCATCAGGTCTTCCACTGTGATCGGCTGCGCCGCGGGAACGGTGTCCTCGAGCGGACCATTGGGGTGGCGCAGTACACGCATCTGGGCGAACTCTGGCGCCCAGCGGGTAATAGGGTCGTCCAGCCGGAGCTTGTCCTCATCCAGCAACTGCAGTGCGAGGGCCACCGTTACCGGCTTTGACATCGAGGCGATGCCGAAGATCGCGGTACGATCCATGGGGATCCGGCGTTCCACGTCGCGAAATCCGGCAGCCACATCGCAGCACAACTCTCCTTTGCGCCAGACCTGCGCCACGACACCGGGGATGTCGCCGGATTCGACAGCCGCGCGCACGGCCTGCTGTGCAGCGTCTTGCAATTTCGCAGACAGCGCCGCACGCGCAAAGGCGCCGTGGGCGCTGGGAATAATCGCCGCAGCACCGGACGCTCCCGTTTCCGCTGCCAACAAGTGACGACGGGTGATGGGTTTGCTCATTGGGAGCACTCCTCCACTGGAAAGTAGTGATCGATCCAACTGCCCGGCGTGACGGAGAGCCCCTGCGGATAGACCTCAAGGAAAGGAAATCGCACGCGTGCTTGCGGCCGGCGCGGCAGGTAATGGGCGAAGATCGCTTCGCGTGCCGCGTGGATCTGCGGATACACGTCGCCCTTGCGCACGACGTGGCGAAACACCGCGCAAGTGCCGGCTGGAAGGCGATGTCTCTGCAACTCAGGCGGCGCAACGGCATCGGCACGGACGCGCACCGCGGCCATCATCTCCATGCCGCCATCGCGGCGATCGATGTCGAGAATCAACGAATACGTGCTTGAGTCGAGTGCTCCTGGAAAACCCCGCAACGACTCGAGCCGACGCCAGATTTCCGGCACGTCCTGAGAATTCGCGGGTGTAATGCGCCGCACCAGACCGGCCAGATGCAGTTCCGGAACCTCCTCCAGACGCTCGTGAATTTCCGGCTCGAGCGGGGAGACCTTTTTCCGTCGCGCCATGCTGCGCACCGGCCCCAGGCTGCGCAGTCGTCCCGGTGGATGTCCGAAGGCTCTGGCGAACGCACGCGTGAACGCTTCCTGGGAATCGAATCCGCTGTCAAAGGCCAGATCGACGATGCGTACGTCGGGCTCGGTCAGGAGTCGGCGCATGGCCGCTTCCAGTCGCCGGCCCCGCACGTAAGACATGACGCTCTCGCCTTGCAGCCGGGTGAAGCCGTGCGCGAATCGCGACGGAGAATAGCCGGCGCGATCCGCGATGCTCTTGACCGTCATCGGCTCGAACAGATGAGCCTCGATCCACGCCATGGCGGCCAGATGTGCCCGGATCAGCGCCTCTTCGTCCGTGGCGGCCTGGGTGTCGTGCGTGTGTTCTGGCGCTCGCATGGTCGTATCTTAGACAACCGGGCGAGGCTGTCTTGATCGATCCTGCTTTCGCCCCTGGCGGACACGCTTACAACTTGAACGCGCGTTCCGCGTTGGTCTGGTAGAACTTCTTGCGGTCTTCGTCGGAGATGTTGGCGCGTTCCATTTCACCGACTTCTTCGGCGACGAACTGGTAGGGGTAGTCCATTGCGTAGAGCACGCGGTCGACACCCAGGACCTGTTGCGCGAACTGTATTGCGGGAGCCCAGGCCACGCCGCTGTTGGTCACGTAGACGTTTTCCTTCAGGTAGTCGCTGACCTTTTTCTTCAGCGGCTTCAAGGCCTCGTAGCGCTGTGAGTTCACGGTCGCGCGGTGCATGTAGTCGAGGCGGAACATCCAGTAGGGCAGGGCTTCGCCCATGTGCCCGATCATCATCTGCAGTTTCGGGAAACGGTCGAACACGCCGCTGGTGATGATCGCGAGCATGTGCATGCCGACGTCGACGCCGAAACCGAAAATCGCGCCGTCCAGGCCGCGCTTGAGCATGGGCTCGATCAACCCCTTGGAGGGCCCCTGCGGATGCAGGTAGATCGGTACATCGAGCGCTTCGGCAGCCGCGAAGATGTCCCAGAACTTCTTGTCGTCCAGGTATTCATTGTGCGTGTGCGAGTTGATCACCGCGCCCTTCAGGCCTAACTTGGTGACCGCGCGTTCCAGTTCTTTTGCCGCTTCCTGCGGGTTCTGCGGCGCGATAGCCGCGATACCCGCGAAGCGGGTCGGGTGTTTCACAACGGCTTCCGCCAGCTGATCGTTGCTGGATCGTGCGACCGCGACGGCGGTCGGCGCATCGAAAATCTGTACGCCGGGTCCCGTCAGCGACAGGACCTGGACATCGATTCCGGTGGCGTCCATGTCACGAATACGGCGGTGGTCGAGGTACTGCAGCTTCTCGATGATCGCGCGGGCCCGCTCGCTGGGGCTGTTCAGGTAGAAACCCCACAGGCTTTGGAAGCCCGGATCGTCGATGCCCTGCGCAAGAAGTTTGCGGTAGAGGGTCAGCAGCTCGGGGGTCGCAAACGCCTCTTCCGTGGCAATCCGCTTATAGGGTCGGCCGCTGATGGTATCGCTGGGTGCCATGAATTCGCCTTTACGCTGGTGGACGGTCACCGGTCGGCGCTGCACGCGCGCCCGGCAATGTGAAAGTATGGCACCCGGGGCGCACCACTCAAGTGCAACGGTGGCTAAATCCAAATGAGGGGGACTTTTTATGACGGCCGACGATCTGAGCATGCTCCGGGCGCAGGTACAGCAACTGTCCGCGGAGGTAGGCGCGCTGCAGGACGTGCACGCGATCCGCAAGCTGCAGCATGCCTACGGCTACTACCTGGACAAGTGTCTGTACGACGAAGTCGTGGACCTCTTCGCCGACAGCGGCGAAGTGCGCTTCATGGGCGGGGCGTTCCGCGGCAAGACGGGTTTGCGTCGCCTTTATTGCGATCGTTTCCGTAAAAGCTTCACAGGCGGGCACAACGGTCCCATCTACGGATTTCTGCTGGATCATCTGCAACTGCAGGATATCGTCGATGTGGCTCCCGGCCGTGACCGTGCGCGCGGGCGTTTCCGCTACCTGATGCAGGCCGGGGTGCACGAGTCCAAGAAGGATGCACCGCCGAGACTACCGTCCCAATGGTGGGAGGGTGGGGTCTACGAGAACGAGTACGTCCGGGAGAACGGCGTCTGGAAGATTCAGATCAATGACTGTCACTGCGCGTACCACGGTGTCTACGAAAAAGGCTGGGCGCATACCCCGCCGAATTTTGTGCCGCTGTTTACGCGGACATTCCCGGAGGATCCGCTGGGTCCGGATGCACTGGTCGAGCTGAAGCACGTGCTGTGGCCGGACACCGCCGTCGTGCCGTTTCATTATGTTCATCCGGTGACCGGCAAGCTCTGGTCGGAGGGCTGACGCGTGAAGCCCTCACTGGAACTGGTTTTCGAGCTGAACGGCGTATTGGATCCGACCCTCGTCATCGGCGAAACGCCCCAGGGACTGAGCCGGATGGTGCCCATTGTCGGCGGCAGTTTCGCCGGCGCGAATATCCGCGGAACGGTACTGGGCGGCGGGGCCGATTGGCAGGTCGTTCGCAGTGACGGGGTGGTGGAGCTGCAAGCCCAGTATCTGCTGCAGACCGATGACGGCGTGAAGATCCAGGTATGCAACCACGGGCTGCGCCACGGGCCGCAGGCTGTCATGATGCGGCTCGCCGCTGGTGAGCCGGTCGATCCCAGCGAGTACTATTTCCGGGCGGCGCCCCGATTTACCGCGCCCGCCGGTCCGTACGAGTGGCTCAACCGGAGCCTGTTCCTCTGCACCGGCTCGCGCGCGGCCCTCGGAATCCATTTGTGGTTCTACCGGGTCACCTGAATTGAACCTTTAACGGAAGAACGCCTTATGTTGCGCACGACTTACGCGGACCTGAAGCTTTTCATCGGCGGCGAGTGGCTATCCAGCGAGGGCCGCCACGTCGAACCGGTCATCAATCCGGCGACGGAAGAGGTGATCGGCCAACTCCCGCATGCTTCCACGGCAGACCTGGATCGGGCACTTGAAGCTGCACGCGACAGTTTCCCGCGGTGGCGGGCCCTTGCTCCTCATGAGCGGGGAAAAATCCTGCGCAAGGCCGCCGATCTGCTGCGAGAGCGCACCGAACACATCGCCCGACTGGCGACCCTGGAAGAAGGCAAAACAATTGCCGAGACGCGCTGGGAAGTCAGTCTCTCAGCCGATATTTTCGATTGGTATGCAGAGGAAGGTCGGCGTGCTTATGGACGCGTGCTGCCGCAGAGAGCTTCGGGTGTGCGCATGACGGTGCTGAAGGAGCCAGTAGGTCCGGTTGCTGCATTTGCTCCCTGGAATTTCCCCATCGGCAATCCGGCTCGGAAAATCGGCGCCGCGTTGGGGGCAGGCTGCCCTTGCATTCTCAAGCCCGCTGAAGAGACGCCGGCGTCTGCGCTGGAAGTGGCGCGTGCACTGGTTGACGCAGGTCTGCCCAAAGGCGTGCTCTCGGTGGTGTTTGGAGTGCCGTCGCAGGTATCGACTCACCTGCTGCAGTCGCCGATCATCCGCGCCATCTCCTTCACCGGTTCAACCGTTGTAGGCAAACAGCTGATGAAGCTCGCCGCGGATGGTATGAAGCGCACGACAATGGAGCTGGGTGGGCATGCACCCGTGTTGGTTTTCGACGATGTCGACGTGGATCAGGTCCTGGACCAGTCGATCATCGCCAAATTCCGCAATGCCGGGCAGATTTGCGTCTCGCCGACCCGATTTTACCTGCACGACAAGATCTATGACCGCTTTGTCGCGGGCTTCACGGCTCGCGCCAAGGCGCTCCGGGTGGGCGACGGCTCCAGCGACTCGACCCAGATGGGTCCGTTGGCTCACCCCAGGCGACTCGCGGCCATGGAGACACTGCTGGCGGATGCGCAGACCCGTGGTGCGCGCCTGCAAACGGGGGGATCGCGGTTGGGTCACAAAGGCTATTTCTGGGAGCCCACCGTGTTGTCGGACGTTCCGAACAGCGCGCGCATCATGAACGAGGAGCCGTTCGGTCCGGTGGCCCTCCTGAACCGATTCTCGAAATTCGACGAAGTCATCGAGCAGGCGAATCGGCTGCCTTACGGTCTTGCGGCGTACGCTTTCACTAACACGGCGCGCACGGTCAATCTGCTCGGCGAGCAGATCGAGGCGGGCATGATCGGCATCAACAGCTTCGGCATCTCGGTGCCGGAATCACCTTTCGGTGGCGTCAAGGAGAGCGGCCACGGGTCGGAGGAAGGTATCGAGGGCCTCGAGGCCTGTCTGGTCACGAAGTTCGTGGCCGAGTGGTGAGGGCCGGCTCGCGGCTGCTGCGGAATTCTCGCGGCGTGACGCCGAAGCGTGAGCGGAATACCCGGCCGAAATGAGTCGGGCTGTTGAACCCGTACTCGAACGCGATTTCGGTAACGGTGCGATCACGCTGCGACGGCAGCGTCAAGGCTCGTGAACATTCATCCAGGCGGCGCTTGAGAATGTAGCGGGAGACGGTCTGCGACTCGGTGGAGAACAGGTGATGCAGGTAGCGCGGCGTGATCTTGCACGCGTCGGCGACCTGCAGCGGCGTGAGGTCGGGGTCGCCCAGGTGGGCTTCGATGAAGTCCACGATTCGGATCCGGTGAGCTGCCGCGATCGAGGAGCGGTCCGATTGCGCCTCGGGCAAGGTCGAATAGGCGCTCGCCAGCAGATCGAGAATTGCACGCGTGACCTGGGGTGCTGCGACCGGCCCCAGCTCATCCTGGCACCGCGTCCAGAAGTCGCGCAGGAAGCGCGACAGCAGTCCGTTCAGCCCGTTGCCGCCCGGCATGGGGACGGCCACGACGCTTTCGGGCGAAGACAGGTGTTGTCGTAGCGCCGTTTCCGGAATGCCGACCACGAACATGCGGTTGGGATTCTCGAAGAAAATCTCGTAGGGGCGGGTGGTGTCGCACAACGTGAAGTCACCGGGCCCCAATCTCGCCTCCCGTCCATCCTGGCGGCTGATGCTGTTGCCTTCGATCATCATGTGTACGAAGAACATCGGGCTTAGCACGCGCGCGGCGTGCGAGCGCAAATGTCTGACGACCTGGGCGTCCGAATAGACTTCCGCGAAACTCAGCTCGCCGACACTCGTGCGACTCAGCCGGCCGTTGAAATTATTCAGGTCCGACGGATCGGTGACCATCGGAGTGAACGATGCGCACGCCGTGTCATTCCAGAATTCGATCTTGCGGCGCGGCGTCAGTCCTTCCGTGGAGAACGTTTCAAGCGCGACCATGTGCTTGCCCTTAGCCTTTTACAGGTCCGTGATGGGAATGGAGGTTACGGGAACTGAGCCACTGCTTACAGCCGCCCGTGCCGTGCGGGTCCGCGGCAGTATTCGTGCAGCGTAAAAAGCGGCGAGTTCGAGGAGGGAACCGGCTTGCGGATCGTCCGTTTGCGAGACGGCTTGCGCGCACAGCGCCCACTGCCACCCACCGATCAGAACGCCCAGCCAATTCAGGAAGTCGTAGGCGATGGCGCCCACCAGCTGCGGATCAGTCGCAGACTTTTCGATGACCGAGGCCGTCGTGTCACGCATAGTCACGCAATTCGCCAGCAAAGCGGTTTGCAGTCCTGCCAGGATAGGCACGCGTTCGACCGGGAGTTGGCGTGCCGCAGCCTCGATATCCGTGAGAAGTTCGCCAAGCGCTACGCCCCGGTCCCGGATGATCTTTCGACCCAGCAGATCCTGTGCCTGGATGTAATTGGTTCCTTCGAAGATCGACCCGATGCGGGCATCGCGGTAAACCTGGGAGATTTCCGCATCGTCGACATAACCGGTGCCGCCGTGGACCTGCACGCCGAGCGATGCGACTTCGAGGCCGGTGTCCGAGCCCCAGGCTTTGACGACCGGTGTCAGAAGATCGGCCCGGCGCAGCGCTGCGGCACGGGTGGCCTCGCTCTTTGCCGCATGGGCCACGTCAACGGTGGCCGCGGCGGTGTACACGAGGCAGCGCGCCGCGTGTGTGAGCGATTTCATCGTCAAGAGCATTCTGCGCACGTCCGTGTGCTCGATGATGGGTCTTTGCGCGCCGGCGGCGTCGCGACCCTGTAATCGTTCGCGCGCGTGATGACGCGCCAGCTGCAACGCGCGATCCGCGAGTCCCAGCGAATGCACCCCGACTCCGATGCGCATGTGGTTCATGATCGTGAACATGCACCCCAGGCCGTCATTGAGGCGGCCGATCAACCAGCCTTTGGCGCCGGCGTGCTCGCCCAGCGCCATGACGCAAGTCGGGCTGGCACGTATTCCCATCTTGTGCTCGACGGACACGGCGTGAATGTCGTTGTCGGCGAGTTTGCCGTCGGCATTCGCGATTTTCTTCGGCACCACGAACAGCGATATGCCTTTCAATCCCGCGGGCGCATCCGGCGTGCGCGCGAGCACGAAGTGCAGGATGTTATCCGTTAGATCGTGGTCTCCCCAGGAGATGTAGATCTTGCGGCCATAGAGTCTCCAGGCGTCGCCGTCCGGCTCCGCCCGGGTGCGCAGCGTCGAAAGATCCGAGCCGGCTTGTGGCTCGGTGAGACACATCGTGGTGGCCAGTTCGCCGCTCGCAATGTGCGGCATGAACTCGTCCTGCAACGGCTGGGATGCATGCACGCGCAAGGCTTCGAGCGCGCCGACTGACAACTCCGGACACATGGCGAACGCCATGTTGGCACCGGCCCACATCTCGGACACGGCCACTGCAATCAGTGAGGGCAGACCCTGTCCGCCGTGCTGCATCGGTGCGCCCAGGGACGCCCAGCCGTCATCGCAGAATCGACGATAGGCTTGCGGAAATCCCGGCGACGCCACTACGCCTTGTGCCTCGCAGTGCGCAGGCGAGCGGTCACCAACACTGTTCAGCGGCGAGAGTACGTCTGCCGCAAATCGCGAGGCGGTCTCGAGGACGGGCTCTGCCAGATCGTCAAGGACCTCTGCGTAACCTTCGAGGCCGCGTGCGCCGGTGGTCCGTGCCGCCTGCTCAATGGCGAGCCGCATCAGTGTTAGAGGTGCTTCGTACGGGTTTGACATGAACGTGCTTTTTTTTCCGCCTCTTGCAGTAACGCCTGCGCGGGTGGGAGTTTCCGCTTTGGGCTATTCTATTCCCCGTACGAAGCATATTACGGAATCCGCATTGCAGCGCGGGTTCATGCGGGCGGACAATCCAGGGCCCGCCAGGCCCGACGGCCCTCGATGGAGCGTCCGACATGTTCATGAAAAACTGTTGGCAGGTGGCCGCCTTCAGCCGCGAAGTGGTCCCGGGCAGGATGCTGCCGCGGCGGCTCCTCGATCAACCGCTGGTGCTGTTCCGGGCTTCCACGGGGCGTGTGGTGGCGCTGGAAGATCGTTGTCCGCACCGCTCGGCACCGCTATCGAAGGGCAAGCTGCTCGGCGACACGATACGTTGCGGCTATCACGGCCTGCGCTATGACGCGACGGGGAAGTGCATCCTCATCCCGGGGCAGAATCTGATTCCGCCGAAGGCTCGCGCACGCGCCTTTGCGATCGTGGAGCGCCATACTTTTGCGTGGATCTGGATGGGCGAGGAGGCGCTTGCCGACGACACTCTCATCCCCGATGTGCACTGGCTCGACAGCCCGGGCTGGATCGCAAGCGAGGGTTACCACCGGATTCACGCCAATTACAAGCTGCTGAACGACAATCTGCTCGACCTGTCGCACGAGACCTTCGTGCACGCGCATACCATCGGCAATGAGGCGGTGGCCGATTCGCCGGTCGAGGTCAAAGCGGACGGCCAGATGGTGTATGTGACGAAGGAGATTGCGAGCTGCAATCCGCCGCCGCTTTATCAATACCTCGCCCGCGTTCCCGCGACGGCCAATGTGCAACGGTGGCAGCGAACGACCTATCGGCCGCCCGGCTATTGCGTGATCGACGTCGGCATCCAGGCGCTTGATGAGATCGCGGGCTCGAATCGTGTGGAGGGACGCGTCATCAATCTGATCACGCCGGAAACCTCTTCGACATCG
>FTJL01000088.1_pt5 | contig 11234 bp, 9 predicted proteins | sample 1658551 | NCBI WGS metagenome assembly FTJL01 (sample SAMEA3914835, study PRJEB12502) | metagenome | biome: forest; material: soil | place: Canada | collected 2011-07-03 | depth 0.3 m
AGCGACTCGAGGACACGCTGGAAATTCACAAGCTGCAGTCGAAGTACGCCCACTACCTGTTTACGCAGCAGTTCGACAAGGTGTTCGCCGAGTGCTTCGCCAAGCACCTGGAGACGGTGTCCGTCGAGTTTTCCGACAGCGGAGTGTATCGGGGCGCGGACGGTGTACAGGCGCTGTACCAGGCGTTCGAAGCGACCAAGAACATTCCGGGCTTTTTCATCCTGCATATGACGGTCAACCCCTATATCGAGATCGCGCGGGATGGCCTTTCGGCGCGCAGTCATTGGCTGTCGCCGGGAGCGGCGGGTTCGGACACGTCGGCCACCTGGATATGGGGCCCCTGTTACGTCGACTACGTGAAGGAGGGGGATGCCTGGCGCATCGCCCACACGAACCTCGCTCCGCTGTTCCGCAATCGCTACGAGACGAGTTGGGCGCAGGCCGCCGATCACGGCAGTGTTCGCGGGCCGCTGTCGGTGAAACCTGATGAGCCCTCAACGGTTTACCGACCGTACAACGAGCTCAAGAAGGAGCGCGACATGTTCAAGCGCCACCCCCGGTTACCGGAACCGTATTGAAGGTGATGCATGGACAAAGCCCGGTTTCACGACTACATCGATGCGTTCAACCGCGACGACTTCGAAGGGTTCTCGCGCTGCTATGCAGACGATGTCGTTCTCGAGTTGCCGAGCAAGGAGTTGCGCGGCCGGCAGGCTATTGTGGACTTCTATAAGGTTGTGAAGGCGCGCATTCGCGAGACCTTGCAGATCAAACAGGTCATCTGCGATTCAGAAGGTCTGGCGGCGGAGGTGGATACCGAGTTTTACGCGCTGGAAGACTGGCCCGACTTCATCGTGGGACCCATCCGCAAAGGCGAATCGATCCGCATCGTGAGCTTCGTGCACTACCGCATCCGGGACGGCAAGTTCGCGCACATCCGCTCGGCCAGGGTGAAAAGGCTTTAAAAGTCGCGCCCCGCCGTCCCGCGTCCCGCGGCTGCCACTATTCATCACAACCTGTCAGCAGGCTGCCGCAATTCCATCATAGCCGCCACGCTCCTGTGAGCTGAACTGTATTCCAGGCCGGAACGAGAAGTTCCGCTCGCTTACAGACCGAAGCAATAGGACGTGACATATGAGTACGCTGATCACCAAAGTGCGGGTCCGCACCCTCGGGCTCACTCTGGCCGCCGCCTGTGCGGCGTCGCTACCCGCCCACGCCGACGAGCGTCCCGGCGCCTCCAAGCAGGAGAACGTGGGATTCTTCACCGGACTTACGGTGGGTGCGGTGGCCGCCGGCCCGTTTGGTGCGATCGTGGGCGGTGCTGCCGGCGCCATTCTCGGCGATCACTATCACAAACAGGCGGTCAAGAATGCAGCGCTGGCCGGCGATCTTTCCAAGAGCGACGGAACGCTTGCGGAAACGCGCGCCCGCGCTACTCAACTCGATGCGACGTTGAGTCGCACCAACGAGATCGAAACGGATGTTGGCTTCCGCACGGACGACGCATCGATCAACACGAAGGCGCTGCCGCCACTGTTGAAACTCGGGGCTCTTGCGGCTGCGATGCCGGACGTGAAGGTGCGTGTGTCCGGTTATGCCGATCCGCGTGGATCGGACAGCTACAACGAGGAGTTGTCGCAGCGCCGCGCGGAGGCGGTGGCTGCCGTTCTCACCCAGTCCGGAATCACGCCAGACCGGCTCATTGTCGAGGCACACGGAAAGTCGGATTCGTCGAGCACTTATGGCGATTTGGACGGCTATGCACTCGATCGGCGGGTGACTGTCAGGATAGAGCGCAAAGGTGAGGAATCGCTGGCCAGCCGCTGATCAGCGGTTAGTCAGTGGAAAGGGGTTGCGGCGGTGCAATGGAGAGTGCCGCCGCAGCCGGCAGCGGTTTCTAACATAAGATAGCGTGTTAGTGACGGTGGTCGCATAATCGCGACCTTCTGCTTCACTAGGTGAACATGAAGTGAAAGTGTAGGGCGGTCCCCGCCATTTCAAAGTGGGTTGTGGAGGTCGCAATGGAAACTATCACCGTCGCGGCGTCGCGAGGTTCATCGCTGACGGATATGGAAATCTACGTCGGAAGCGTCATCGTCATCGTAGCGGTTGCTTGGATGGTGTTTTCGGCGGTCAGGCATTTCCGGAATCGACATCATTTGCCGCGAGTCTGATCGAATCTGATTGGGAGCGCGGACCCGGTATGAACGCCGGGTCCGCCCGAATGCCGACCGGTGCGGATTACAGACTGCGCACGACGTCGGCGATGATGCCGAACATCTGATCAATGTGGGTACGCTCGACGATGAGCGGCGGCGACAGGGCGAGGATGTCTCCCGTCTGTCGCACGAGCAGCCCGCGATCGAAGCACTTGGTGTACACCTCGAACGCGCGTACCCCGGGCTTCCCTGCAAGCGGCTCGAATTCCAATCCCAGAATCAAACCGTAGTTGCGCACGTCGATGACGTGGGGCAGCCCGCGCAGCGAGTGGGCGGCATCTTCCCAATAGCCCGCCAGGGACTTGGCACGGGTCAGGAGCCCTTCGCGCTCGTAGATCGCCAGGGTCGCAAGTCCGGCCGCACAGGCCGTCGGGTGCGCGGAATACGTGTAACCGTGCGCCAGCTCGATCGAGCCCTCGGGGCCTTGCATGAAGGCCTCGTAAATACCCTTTTTGACGATGACCGCGCCCATGGGTACACAACCGTTCGTCAGGCCCTTGGCGGCAGTAATGATGTCCGGTGTCACACCGAACTCCTGCGCCGCGAAAGGCGAGCCGGTTCGCCCAAAGCCGGTGATGACCTCGTCGAATATGAGAAGGATGCCGTGGCGATCGCAGATCTCGCGCAGGCGCTTGAGGTAGCCACGAGGCGGGATCAGCACGCCGGTGGAGCCGGCAATGGGCTCGACGATCACAGCTGCGATCGTCGATGCGTCGTGGAGCGCGACCAGGCGCTCGAGTTCGTCGGCCAGATGGGCGCCGTGCGCCGGTTCGCCTCGCGAGAAGGCGTTCTTCGCCAGGTCATGCGTGTGCGGGAGATGGTCGACGCCGGGTATCTGCGAGCCCGACCACATCTTGCGAACGGCCGACATGCCACCCACCGATAAACCGCCAAAATTGACGCCGTGGTAGCCGCGCTCCCGCCCGATCAGCTTGGTGCGGGCGGCTTCGCCCCGGACACGGTGATAAGCGAGCGCGATCTTGAGCGCGGACTCAACCGATTCCGACCCGGAATTCGTGAAAAACACGTGGTCCAGGCCTTGCGGGGTGAGCTTGACGATGGCATTGGCCAGCTCGAAGGCCGGCGGGCTGCCCATTTGAAACGGTGGCGCGTAGTCCATCGTCTCCAGCTGCCTGGAGACCGCCTCCACGATCTCCCGGCGGCCATGTCCCGCGTTGACGCACCACAACCCGGCCACGCCGTCGAGGATCTGCCGCCCTTCCGGGGTCCAGTAATGCATGCCCGAGGCCTTGGACAGGATTCGGGGCTTGGACTTGAACTGCCGGTTTGCCGTAAACGGCATCCAGTGGGCTTCCAGTTCATTGCGGGGGGTGACTTCTGGGGTGGCCGCGGTGGACATAATTTCGCTCGTCAGTGGGAAAAGGGCTGGGGGCTTTGGTGGCTGTCCGCCTTAGGCGGCCTCGCCGAAAAGACCGCGGATCATAAGGAAAGTTGACAAGCACGGCCATCGGGACCGACATTTCTGCCGCCGCTGTCCTATATATTGAACACCATGACAATTGACGTAGGGACCCGTCTGCGCACCGTGCGGACCACTTTCGGCCTGTCCCAGCGAGAACTTGCACGCCGCACCGGTGTCACGAACGGGCTTATTTCTCTCATAGAGCAGAATCGGGTCAGCCCGTCGGTCAGCTCGCTGAAAAAGGTGCTGGATGGGGTTCCGATGACGCTCGCGGAGTTTTTTGCGCTCGATCTGGCGGCCGCGCCGCAAGCATTCTTCGCTGCCGACGAGCTCGTAGAGCTTGGCACTCCTGAAGTTTCAAAGCGGCTCGTTGCCGCCAGGCGCCCAGCCCGGCAGCTGAGCGTTGTGCACGAGCATTTTGCCGTCGGTGCCGCGACGGGCGAGGAAAGCATCGCCCACCGGGGAGAGGAAGGCGGGGTGGTGGTGCGCGGTCAGATCGAACTCACTGTCGGCGACAGCACTCGCGTGCTGGGTCCCGGTGAGGCCTATTACTTTTCGCGCCAGCTCCCGCATCGCTTCCGCAATATCGGGCGCGAAGTGTGTGAGATCGTCAGCGCCACCACTCCAGCCGGCTTCTAAATGACCAGTCTGCAATTTCTCGCCAGCTCCCCTCGCGGCCTGGCGGACCTCCTCGCTCGCGAGCTCAATGCCTTCGGCGCGGAAGATGTCCGGGAGCGCTCGACGGGGGTGACATTCTCCGGGCCGCTCGCTGCCGCTTACCGCGCCTGCCTCTGGTCGCGTATCGGCAACCGGGTATTCCTGGAGCTGGCACGATTCGAGGCGCCCAGCGCCGAGGATTTCTACGCCGCGGCACGCGAAATCGACTGGTCGGCCCATCTCGCGTCGGGGGCAACACTCGCTTGCGACTTCAGCGGTCGGCATCCCGCCATCACGCACACGCATTTCGGCGCACTGAAGCTGAAGGACGCCGTCGTCGATTCCCTTCGGGAAAAAGAGGGTTTCCGGCCCGACATCGAGCTCGAACGCCCCAGCGTGCGGGTTCACGCGCATGCGAACGGGAGCGACATCACTATTTCTCTGGACCTGGCCGGCGAGAGTTTGCACCGACGCGGTTACCGAGGCGCGGCGGGTGAGGCGCCTCTGAAAGAGAACGTCGCCGCGGGCGTGTTGGTTCGCTCGGGATGGCCCGAGCTTTGCGCTGCGGGAGCCGAATTTCTGGATCCGATGTGCGGCTCCGGGACACTGGTGATCGAGGCGGCGATGATCGCGGCGGATCGCGCGCCAGGCTTGTTGCGAGACTATTTCGGCTTCCTGGGCTGGCGCGGGCACGACGCACAACTGTGGAGCGAACTGCGTGCCGAAGCGCAGTCGCGTGCGCACGCTGCCAAGCCGCAATTAGTGATTCGCGGTCAGGATCGGGATGCCGGTGCAGTTCGCATAGCGCGTTCAAACGCTCAGCGCGCGGGTCTGCAGGATCTGACAGCGTTCGAGGTCAAACCCCTTTCCGAGGCCGAGCCAGCGGTTGCTGAAAAAGCCGGATTGCTGTGTGTCAATCCTCCCTATGGCGTGAGGCTGGAGGATCGGGAAGTCGCGCGTGCCCTGCATCGCGAGTTGGGGGAGGTGCTGCGTGCACGCTTTCAGGGATGGACTGCGGCCATTCTGACCGGCGCGCCTGAATTGGGCATGGAGTTGGGAATTCGGGCGCATCGCACGCACACGCTGTGGAACGGCGCCATCGAGTGTCGGCTGCTGAGGATGAAGGTCGGTCCCGAGAGCGAACGCGAACCCGGCAGGTTGGCGAAAGGCGCAAGCGAATTGCGCGAGTCGCCCGGCGCCCGCATGTTCGCGAACCGTCTGGCGAAGAACCTCAAGCAACTGAAAAAGTGGGCGCAGAAAGCCGACGTGGGCTGTTACCGGGTCTATGACGCCGACATGCCCGAATACGCCTTCGCCATTGATCTGTACCACACCCTGGAGCCGGATCTGGACTGGCTGTATGTGCAGGAATATGCGGCGCCCGCCGAAATCGAGCTCGATGCCGTGAGGCGACGTCGGGGTGAGGCGCTGTCCACGCTGCCTGAGGTCACGGGTGTGCCGACTGAGCGCATCCGCGTCCGGGTGCGGCGCCGGACCAAGGGAGCCGATCAATATCGGAAGGTCGAAGCCCGAGCGAATTTCCACGTGGTGGAGGAAGGCGGCCTGCGATTGCGAGTCAACTTTGACGACTACCTGGATACCGGTCTGTTTCTCGATCACCGTCTTACGCGCCAACGTCTGCGGGATGCCGCGCAGGGGAAACGCTTCCTCAATCTGTTTGCCTACACAGGTACGGCAACGGTGTATGCCGCTGCGGGCGGGGCGTTAGGCAGCACGACAGTCGATTTGTCCCGCACCTACCTCGAGTGGGCGCAGCGGAATCTGGCCCTGAATCGGCTGGACGAACGCCGGCACGAGTTCGTGCAGGCCGACTGCCGCGAGTGGTTGAAAGAGGCTGCGAGCGGGTCTGCGCGGTACGATCTGATCTTTCTGGATCCGCCCACGTTCTCAAACTCCAAACGCATGGAGGGGGTGCTCGATGTCGAGCGCGACCACGTGGAGCTGATAGAGGTGTGTGCGCGCCTGCTCAGGCCCGGCGGCCTGATCGTCTTTTCCACGAACGCGCAGCGCTTCCGGTTGGACGAGCAGCTGCCGGACCGGTTCGACGTCAAGGATGTCTCGAAGGCCACCTTGCCGCGCGATTTTGAACGCAATCCACGTATTCACCGCTGCTTCGAGATCCGCGCTTTACAGCCGGCGGACTCTGCGGTAGCGTTGCCGACATGGCCCGTTCGATGAAAAAGCGCACGAATACGCTGAAAAAGCCCGATAGCGGGGCTTTGGAGTGTCGCGCGCGCTGAAGGTCGATCGAATCAGGCAAGCGAATCCAGGAAGCCCCGCCGGTCCCCGTCGGGGCTTCGTCGTTTATGGAGTGCCCTATGTCGTCTGTGAAGTCTCCCGTTGTCGCCATCGTCGGCGCCACCGGTGCTGTGGGTGTCGAGTTGATGCAGTGCCTGGAGCAGCGGAAATTTCCACTCTCCGAGCTGAGACTGTTTGCATCGGCGCGGTCGGCCGGCAAGACGCTGCCGTTCCGCGGCAAGCCCGTGTCGGTGCGCGAGTTGACGGAGGATAGTTTCGGCGGCGTCGACATCGCCCTGTTCTCGGCGGGCGGCAGCATCTCGAAGCATTTTGGTCCCATTGCGGCGCGCGCCGGCACCGTTGTCGTCGACAACTCCTCGGCTTTCCGTATGGATCCGAACGTGCCGTTGGTGGTGCCCGAGATCAATCCCGAGGCGGTCAAGCAGCACAAGGGCATCATTGCGAATCCCAACTGCTCGACGATCATTTCCATTACGCCGCTCTGGCCGATCCACCAGCGCAACCGCATCAAGCGGCTGATCGTCTCCACGTATCAGGCGGCCTCGGGCGCGGGTGCGGCGGCGATGGAAGAACTGCGCGAGTCGACGCGGGCTTACCTCGAAGGGCGGCCCTACGAAAACACCGTGCTACCGCACCCTTATGCCTTCAACCTCTTCAGTCACAACTCGAAGATCGATCCGGCGAACGGCTACAACGAGGAGGAGATGAAGGTCGTCAAGGAGACGCACAAGATCTTCGGCGATGCCGACATGCGCATTGCGGCGACGGCGGTCCGGGTGCCGGTGCTGCGTGCGCACTGCATCTCCATCAATGTCGAATTCGAAAAGCCGATCTCGCCCGCCGAAGTCAGACAGATCGTGCAAACGGCTCCCGGCGTGAAGGTGGTCGACGATGTCGAGCGCAACTACTTCCCCATGCCCAAGGATGCCTCCGGCCAGGATCCGATTCTCGTCGGCCGCATTCGCCAGGATATTTCCGATCCCAGCGGCCGTTCGATTGCGATGTTTGTCGCGGGCGATCAGCTCCTGAAGGGCGCGGCGCTCAATGCCGTGCAGATCGCCGAACTGCTCCTGTAGCTACAACAGGTCCTTGAGGCGGTAGTAGAGCATTGCCAGCACCAGCAGCGGGCGGCGCAGAACTGCGCCGCCGGGAAAGTCCCGGTGCGGGATCGCGGCAAAGACATCGAAGCGCTCGGCCGTTCCCGCGATAGCCTCGCCGATGAGCTTACCGGCCATCCCGGCCAGGGCCACGCCGTGGCCGGAGAAGCCCTGCAGGTAGTAGACATTGGGTGCCAGGCGTCCAAAGTCCGGAGCCCGGTTCAGCGTGATGTCTACGTATCCGCCCCACGAGTACTCGATCCGTGCATCGGCGAGTTGGGGAAACACGCGCAGCATTCTCTTGCGGGTTACCGTCGGCGCGTCGAATGACGCGAGGCCGGAATAATTGACGCGCCCGCCGAACAGCAACCGGTGGTCCGCTGTCAGGCGGAAATAATCCAGCACCCAGTTCATGTCACTGACCGCCGCGTTGTTGGCGATCAGCTGTCGCGCGCGCTGCGCGGCCAAGGGTTCCGTGGCGACGATGTATGTGCTGACACCCATGATCTTCGATGCCAGCGTCGGCGCCGTCTCCCCGAGGTACACGTTTCCGCACAGCACTGCGTGACGCGCGCGGACTTCCCCGTGGTGTGTCCGGATCAACACGCCGCCGGGCTGTGTGACCGAAACCTGCTCGGCCCGGGTGCCCTCGAACAAAACAGCGCCCGCCCTTTCGGCCGCCGTGGCAAGACCGATCGTGTAATCGAGGGGGTTTAGATGGCCCGCATTCTTATCGTACAAACCGCCTGTGTAGCGATCCGAGGCGATCACGCTACGCAGTTCTTCGCGTTCCATGTAACGCACGCTGTCGTAGCCGAACTGTTTGTGCAGTTGCTCGAGCTCCTGTCGCAGTTCGCGCTCATGACGGGGTTTGAGCGCGGCTGACAGGTGGCCGTCGGCCCAATCGCACTGGATCCCATGCCGGGCGATCAGTTCGCGCACCAGGGCAAGTCCCTCGACCGACACGTCCCACACGGTCCGGGCGGCGGTGCTACCGATCAGCCGATTCAACCTGGCATGGCCGGAGGCGACGCCCGGGAGAACCTGGCCACCGTTGCGCCCGGAGGCCCCCCAGCCGATGCGATGCTCTTCCAGGAGCACAACCTTGTAGCCCCGTTCGGCGAGGTGCAGGGCCGCCGAGGACCCGGCAATGCCCCCGCCTACTACGCAGACGTCACAGTCGACGGAGGCGCTTAAGCGTGGCCGTGCAGGTGCCGGGGGCGATGCAGCGGCGTAATACGAGTCGGCGTCCGAAGAGGAGATCATCACTGCGAGCTGTGGTGTAATGGAAGGACAATTGTACAGTCGTTTAAAATAATAGACGGCAAAATGTCCTCCAGCCGCCCACTCATTGGAATTCCGGCCGACCGCCGCATGATGGCTGCGCATCCCTCCCACATGGTGGGGGAGAAGTATGTTCGCGCCGTCCTGGATGCCGCCGAGGGCCTGCCGCTGCTGATTCCTGCGCTAGCGGAGGAACTGGGCATGGACGAGCTGGTCGATCGTCTCGACGGTATCGTGTTCACCGGCAGTCCCTCGAACGTTGAGCCGCACCACTACCGAGGGCCGCCCAGTGCTCCCGGCACCTTGCACGACCCCGCGCGAGACGCGACGACCTTGCCGTTGATCCGCAAGGCCGTCGAGGCCGGCGTGGCGGTCCTGGGTATCTGTCGCGGGTTTCAGGAAATGAACGTCGCTTTCGGCGGCACGCTGCATCAGAAACTGCATGAGGTCCCGGGCCTGATGGACCACCGGGACGACGAGTCCCAGCCGCTGGATATTCAGTATGGCCCGGCACATGAGGTGACCCTGCAGCCGGGTGGTTTGCTGTGGACCCTGGCCGGGGCGGATCGCCTGCGGGTCAATTCGCTTCACTCCCAAGGGGTGGATCGCTTAGGGCCCGATCTCGTGGCTGAAGCCCACGCGCCCGACGGTGTGGTCGAGGCATTTCGCGTCAAGGACGCGCGACGCTTTGCGGTGGCCGTACAGTGGCATCCGGAATGGAACGTGATGAGTAACCCGTTTTCGCGCGCGTTGTTCGCGGCCTTTGGTGCCGCAAGCCGTGAGCGCGCCCTGGCAAAGTGAAAGGTTTCCTATGGCGAGCGAGATTCAGCAATTTTTCCGCGATCACGGCATTTCCGAAGTCGAGGCCATCATCCCCGACATGGCTGGCATCGCGCGCGGCAAGATCATGCCCGCCGAGAAGTTCGGTGAAGAAGAGGGCATGCGCCTTCCCGAGAGTGTCTTTCTCCAGACCGTAACGGGCGACTATCCCCCGGATACCGGCGAGGCGATGAGTCCTGCCGAGATTGATATCGTGCTGAAGGCCGACCCCAAGACGGTGCGCAGGGTGCCCTGGGCAGCGGAACCCACGGCGCAGGTGATTCACGATTGCTTCTACTCGGACGGTCGCCGGGTGACGATGGCTCCGCGCCACGTTTTGCGCAACGTCCTGGAGCTGTACGCACAGCGCGGCTGGGAGCCGGTCGTCGCACCGGAGCTGGAGTTCTACCTCGTCGAGCAGAACAAGGATGCCGACTATCCCCTGAAGCCGCCGGTCGGCCGCTCGGGACGCGCCGAACCCGGTCGCCAGTCCTACAGCATCGCCGCGGTGAACGAGTTCGATCCGCTGTTCGATGACATCTACCAGTTCTGCGAGGATCAGGAGATCGAGATCGACACGCTGATCCACGAGGATGGGCCGGCGCAGATGGAGATCAACCTGATCCACGGCTACCCGCTGGACCTGGCGGACCAGGCTTTCCTCTTCAAGCGCACGGCCCGCGAAGCCGCCCTGCGCCACAAGATCTACGCGACGTTCATGGCCAAGCCCCATGCCAAGGAGCCGGGCAGCGCCATGCACATCCACCAGAGCGTGGTGGACCGCAAGACCCGCAAGAACATCTTCAGCAACGCCGATGGCACCCCTTCACAGCTGTTCTTCTCGCACATCGCCGGGCTGCAGAAGTACATGCCCCATGCCATGGCGCTGTTCTGCGCGAACGTCAATTCGTATCGGCGGCTGACGCGCTACCTGTCGGCGCCGATCAACGTTCATTGGGGCTACGACAACCGTACCGCAGGCTTGCGTGTGCCGATGTCCAAACCAGAAGACCGCCGCGTCGAGAACAGGGTCGGGGGCGCGGACGCCAATCCGTACATTGCGATTGCCGCGTCTCTGGCGTGCGGGTACCTAGGAATGATCGAGGGCCTGCAGCCGAGCGATCCGATCACCGGCAGCGCGCATGACCTGCCGTTCGGCCTGCCGCGTTCGCTGGATGAGGCTTTGCGCTCGCTGCGCGCCTCGGACGCGCTGGTGAATCTGCTCGGGGAAGCCTTCGTTTCCGCGTTTACTATCGTAAAAGAGGCGGAATACGAAGTCTTCCTGCAGGTGATCAGTTCGTGGGAGCGCGAGCACCTTCTCTTAAATGTCTAATGCGACGCATTCGATGACGATGTCCACACGAACCGTCTGCCTCGGCCTCCTGCTGGGCTTGTTGGGAGGCTGCGGCGGCGCGAGCCCTCCGGCCGGGGACGCGGGGGCTGCCGCGGCGG
>FTJL01000431.1_pt3 | contig 11190 bp, 5 predicted proteins | sample 1658551 | NCBI WGS metagenome assembly FTJL01 (sample SAMEA3914835, study PRJEB12502) | metagenome | biome: forest; material: soil | place: Canada | collected 2011-07-03 | depth 0.3 m
TCGAGCTCGATGCCGATCGAGAAATCGTTGCAAGCAGGGCGGCCGCGATACTCGGACCGGCCCGAATGCCAGGCTCGCTCCCCGAACGGCACGTACTGCACGATCTGCCCATCCCGGCGGATAAGCAGGTGCGAGGACACCCGGCCGATCGACAGCGAACGAAAGTACGGATGCGCCTCAGGCGGCAGCCCACCCGTGAACAACCGGTCGATCCACGGGCCGCCAAACTCTTCCGGCGGCAAGCTGATGCCATGCACGACGATGAGTTCCGGAACCGCGCCAGTGGGGCGAGCGTCATAGTGGGATGACAACACCTGCCGCACGCCCACCAGCAGGCCCGTCGCCGTCTCGATCTTCAATGGCTTGTCCGTGTGCGCACCGTCCGCAAGAGATCGCCTCAGATCATGCCACAATCCTCATTATGAGCACCCCAAACGCTTCATTCGTCACGCGCGACCTGGCGCATGTGTGGCACCCGTGCACGCAGATGAAAGACCACGAGAGGGAACTGCCCCTGGTCCCGATCCGCAGCGGCAAGGGAGTCTGGCTCGAGGATTTCGAGGGACGACGCTATCTCGATGCCATCAGTTCGTGGTGGGTCAATCTGTTCGGCCACTCGAACGAGCGAATCAATGCCGCCGTCAGGCAACAGCTCGAGCGGCTGGAGCAGGTCATCCTCGCGGGGTTTACCCACGAACCCGTCATCGAGCTGTCAGAGGGGCTCATCGCAGTGGCACCGGCTGGGCTGAATCGTTGCTTTTACGCGGACAACGGCTCGTCGGCGGTCGAAGTAGCGGTCAAGATGAGTTTTCACTATTGGCGCAACGTTGGAAGTACGACCAAACGCCGCTTCATCACCTTGAGCAACAGCTATCACGGCGAGACCCTTGGTGCACTCGCCGTGGGCAACGTCGACCTGTTCAAAGAGGTCTACCGTCCGTTGCTGATGGATGTCATTACAGTGCCCTCTCCGGATTGCTTTGAGCGTGAACCCGGGGAGAGTTGGGAAGCACACTCGCGGCGCAAGTTCGAGCACATGGAAGCGGCGCTTGCGCGGCACGCGCATGAGACCGCTGCCGTCATCGTAGAGCCGCTCGTTCAGTGCGCCGGCAACATGCGAATGTACGACCCGGTGTATCTGCGGTTACTTCGGGAAGCATGCGACCGCCACGGCGTGCATCTCATCGCGGATGAGATTGCAGTGGGTTTCGGTCGCACCGGCACGATGTTCGCCTGCGAGCAGGCGCAGATCCGCCCTGACTTCATGTGCCTCTCGAAGGGACTCACCGCGGGCTACCTGCCGCTGTCCGCCGTTCTGACGACAGAACCCATTTACGCCGCGTTTTACGACGAGTACGTGAAACTGAACGCGTTTCTGCACTCTCACAGCTTCACCGGCAACCCTCTTGCGTGCAGCGCCGCAAACGCCTGCCTCGCGATTTTTCGCGACAGCCCGGTGCTGGAGAACAATCGCGCCCTCGCCGCGCACATGGGCTCCCTGGCACGCCAACTGGAGGACCATCCGCACGTGGCCGAAGTCCGCCAACACGGCATGATCGTGGCAATTGAGCTGGCGCTGGACAAGAAGACGCGGCAGCCTTACCCGTGGCAGGAGCGGCGCGGCCTGATCATCTATCGACACGCGCTGGAGCGCGGGGTCCTGCTGCGTCCCATCGGCAATGTCGTCTACTTCATGCCGCCGTACGTTATTACGCCTGCGCAGATCGACCTGATGGTGACCGTCGCCACCGAAGGCATAGAGAAGGCAACATGCGGCTGACCCGTGTTTACGTCGATGCCGGCATCGCTGTGGGCGAAGATGTGCTGGTCGAAGGCGCTGCCGCGAATCACATCATGCGTGTGCTGCGCCTGAGAGTGGGCGATGCGCTTACGTTGTTCAACGGACGCGGCGGTGAGTACGGGGCCAGGATCGCCACTTTTCGCAAGGATGCCGCGCTGGTGTCGGTAAGCGAGGAGCGATCGGTAGACCGGGAGTCCCCACTCACGCTGACACTGGCCCAGGGTATTTCACGCGGCGAGCGCATGGACTGGATTCTCCAGAAAGCCACCGAGCTCGGCGCTTCGCGTATCGTCCCCATCTTCGCCGAACGCAGCGTCGTACGACTCGATGCCAAGCAGGCGGAGAAAAAACTCCATCATTGGCAGGGCATCGCCGTGGCGGCTTGCGAGCAAAGCGGCCGAAACCGGGTGCCCGAAGTCGCCCCGCCGCTGGGGTTTCACGAGTTTCTGAGCTGCCCCACGGCAGAATCGACCCGCCTGCTACTCTCACCTACCGCGCAGCTCGGCATCGACGACCTCACAGATGTGAGCGCCGGCGTCACCGTGCTGATCGGCCCGGAAGGCGGCTTGACGGACATCGAACAGGAATTCGCCATCCGCACGGGTTTTCGTCCCGTTCGCTTGGGGCCCAGGGTGTTGCGGACCGAAACCGCCGCCATTGCCGCCCTGACCATCATCCAGCAAAGGTTCGGCGATCTATGAAATACGTCGTCATCGCGATCCTGGCCGTCGTGTTGGGCACTTTCATCGGCCGCTCGATCTGGAAGGAAGCCCCGCAGCAGCCTGTCGATCCGCTGCAGGTCATCGTCATGCAGCTGAAGACGCACGCCGTCATCGAACACGAACGCCAGATTGCCATCTGGTATCGCGCCTGCCCCGAGGTCGTCGGCAAAACGCCCACCATCTTCATCGCCTGGCCCGCGAAGCTGTCCTACCAGGTCGAACTCGCCGATGTGCAGGTCACCCGCCAGGGATCCGTCATCAAGGTCCGCACCGCCGCCATCCATCCGGACGAGCCCTCCGTGCCGACGGACTTCATGGACTACCTGTCCACGAAGTCGATTTTCACCTTCGCCAACGAGGAGGAACTGGTCAACCACGAGATCGGCAAGGCCTCCCCGATCGCTCGTTACCTGACGACTTACTTCCTGGCGCGCGACCCCTCGTTGCGGGCCGACTTTTCGGCTGAGGTGCAAACGTTGGTGCAGCACCTGGCCTCGGCTCTCGGTGTGGCGGTCACCCAGATCGACGTGGATGTACCGATACCGCAGGTAATCTGGCCGACGCTCCCGCAGCTGAAGCTATGTGCCGGCAGCGTGGCTTCGGTGAACGGCTTGCCCTTCGCCAAGACTGACGAGGGGTACACCGCGCCGATAGCTTTTCATCCCCAGGCGATGGGACACGCCGTAGCGAGCGCTGCGGCGGCGGCGGCAGAGTTGCCCAAGGGAATCGCGTCAGTCTACGGAGCGGTCAAGCCGTAATGCGTGTTTCGTCGGCGATCATTTCTTCGAGTCGCTCGAGATCCGGAACCAGCGGCGTCTCGTTGACCATCCGGACCTGACAGATCACCGGCGCACGGTCGGGGAAGCTGCGCGAATTGTCAGGCCGCACGACATCCGAGCTGACTCGCACGAGCTGCGGGAACCCCTGCGAAACAATTGCAAAGTTGCCACCCTCGACGCGCGTGCCCAGGCAATGAAGGATCACGACCCGCGTACGGCCGGAGGCTGGAGGAATCATTTGACCGCAGGCGCCTTCGAAAGACACCAAAGGCACCGCGCGACCGTTCCACGGCACGGTCCCGATGTACCAGGGCGGCGCTCCGGTCATCTCCGACGGCGTCTGAAAGCCGATGACCTCCGCGACGCAGGCTCGCGGGATGATCAGACGCCCGTCCGTCAGGGGCACCAGGAGGCTGTAGATCTCTGTTACGCGCTCTGCCATGTTGGGTCTCAGGCGTACTTGGTGTCGCGCGCGGCGCGACTGCGTTCGACCAATGGCGAAATCGCATCCAGCAACTGCGCCTCCTGGTAGGGCTTGCCGAGATAGTCGTCGACCCCCAGTTCGATGGCTCGGGCCCGGTGCTTCTCCCCGACCCGCGACGTGATCATGATGATCGGAACGTCCTTGAGGCGAGGATCGTTGCGTACGTGCGCCGCGACCTCATAACCGTCCATTCGCGGCATTTCGATGTCGAGCAGAATGATGTCCGGGACATTGTCCTGGAGCAGCGCCACAGCATCCATTCCGTCACGCGCCGTCAGCACGCGCATACCGTTGCGCTCCAGCAAACGCTGGGTTACGCGCCGCACGGTGATCGAGTCGTCGACTACCATGGCAAACGTGCGCTTGTCGGTCTTCTCTTTCGCTACAACGGGGCCCTGAGGGCGCCCGCGCCACTCGGCGCGCACTAGCGCACCGATGTCCAGAATGATCACTATGCGCCCGTCACCCAGGATCGTTGCGCCGGAAATTCCGCGGATGCTCGAGATCTGCGGACCGACCGACTTCACGACGATCTCACGGCTTCCGACCAGTTCGTCGGTCACGAGACCGGTGGAGTGCTCGCCCGCACGCACCAGCACGACGGGAATGGTGACATCCTGTTCCGGCAGCGGCGAAGGTTCCAGACTTACGAAAGTCGCAAGATGTTGGAATCGGTATTTCTGTCCGCCGTAGTCGAACGCAGCCCCATCACGGCCCAGGTGCGCCGTGACTTCAGCCTTCGACAGGCGCAACACGCCCTCGACCGTCGGCAGCGGCAGCGCATAAAACTCTTCGCCGGTGCGCACGACCAGGGCATGGCTGATTGCCAGCGTAAACGGCAGACGGATGGTGAAGATGGTGCCCTCACCCAGCTTCGACTCCATGTGCAAAGCGCCGCCGAGACGTTTGATCTCGGTAGCCACGACATCCATGCCGACGCCGCGGCCGGCTTGTTGCGTAATCGTGCCCGCCGTCGAGAAGCCGGGCTCGAGGATGAGTTGCATCGCATCCTCATCGCTCAGCACCTGGCCTGCGGGTATCAGTCCGAGCGCCACGCCTTTCTCGCGGATCGCATTGAGATTCATGCCGCCGCCGTCGTCGCTCAGCCGCACCATGACTTCGGCGCCTTCGCGGTGCAGCTCGAGCACAATACGACCCGACTCGGGCTTATTGCGACGAACGCGCTCGTCCGGCTTTTCGATTCCGTGCACGACGGCATTGCGCAGCATATGCTCGAAAGGCGGCAACATTCGCTCGAGCACCTGCCTGTCGAGCTCGCCGGCAGCGCCCTCGACCACGAATTCGGCGCGCTTACCCGTGTCGGATGCAGCCTGGCGGACGATGCGGGCAAGTCGCTGTACGTGCCTTTGGAAGGGCACCATGCGCGTGCGCATCAGACCGTTCTGCAACTCGGTGATCGTTCGAGCCTGCTGCTGCAGAAGATTCTGCGTGTCCTTCGTGAGGTTCTCGAGCAGCTGCTGAATACTCGCCACGTCGTTAGCGGTCTCGGCGAGGGCGCGCGAGAACTGCTGGATCGACGAGTAGCGATCGAGTTCGAGCGGATCGAAATCGCCTCGATGCCCACTCTCATCCTCGTGCCGATGGAGAATCTGCGCCTCTGTCTCGATTTCGAGGCTGCGCAGCTGCTCCTTCAGGCGTGTCACTGTCCGCGACAGCTCACCGAGATTGAAATCGATCGAACCTAACTGCTGCTCCAGCCGCGAGCGCGCAATGCTTGCTTCGCCCGAGATGTTGAGTAGTTGATCGAGAAGATCAGCGTCGACGCGCGCCATTTCGACACGGTCGGCAGGTGCAACCGGCTCACGGCCCGGAGGTACCGGAATCGGTGAGGCAGGCGTTTCGTCACCTCGGGACTCGGATAGGCGAGCAAACGCCACGGCAACCGACGTCGCAACGGGCGCCGGAGCAGGTGCCTCGACCAACACCGGCTGCGGGTGTTCCGGCTCCACTTGAGGTGGCGGCTGCCCGGGCTCGAATTGCGGCTCGACGGGCTGGAACTGAGCCACGGGATCCGCGGCAAAAGCCTCCGCAAAGAGCTCTTCGGGAGTGGCCGGCGGCGCAAGAGCTTCCTCTGCCTGTAACGCCTCCGTGTTGGGTTCCTCAGGCGACGCGGCCAACGGCCCGGCCGACGGCGGCTCGCCCAACGGCCCGAGAGATTGCGCCCACTGTTCCTGCAAGTCCTGCGAAGGGGCCAGGTCGTCCGAGCTCAGTACGATCTCTTCGGACCCGGCATTCTCCAGCGCCTGCGCATCGGGCCATCCCGACGCGCCCGATTCGGGCGCGAACTGCAACTCTATCGGCTGATCCTGCGCATCGAACTCGACCGATCCGGTCTCCGGCATCGAGGCGTGCTCGATCGGCACTACGGGAGGAGTTGGCGCCGGGGGCACCACTACCGCAGCCTGCGAAACGGGCGGAAGGGGCGCAGCAATCGGCGCTGCCGGCGGCGCGGGCGCAATCGGCGCTGGGCGCGGGGGCGTATCCAGCGCCGGTGCCGCAGCCTGTACGGCGCCTGGACGGGACAAAGCATGAATTCGGGCAATCGTTGCGCGGGCCGAAGGCACCGGGCGACCGTTGGCGACCGCTTCGCGCATGCGGGCCAACTCATCCAGGCTGGCCTGCATCAGGTCGAATACCAGCCGATCGGCGACAACGTTGCCATTGTCGATCTGCATGACGAGCGTTTCCAGCTCGTGACTCAGATCGCCCATGGCCGTGATTCCGGCCATGCGCGCACCACCCTTCAAGGTGTGCAGCGGTCGCTTGAGCGCCGAGCGATATTCCGCGCTCATCGGCTCGGAGCGCCAGTCGGACAGCGCGCGCTCGGAGGCGTCGATGAGTTCCAACGCCTCCTCGGTAAAGATGGCCGCGACTTCCGGATCGAAATCGCCTTGCTCTTCGAGTGGCTCGTCGGCGCCAGGCTCCCCACCTTCCAGTGTCGAAGACTGTGGCTCGGCGCGAGCAGCCGCTAGCCGCTGCTCGAGCAGGGCCTCCGCCTGATTTATGCGCTGCTGCAAGTCCCAGTGAGTGACAAAGTAGCCGGTCGACTCATCGAGATGCGTAGCGACGGCTTCCATCGCCAGCATGCTGTCCGACAGCAGCGAGAGGTCCTGCTTCTGCAGCCCGAGCCCACTGGTGACCACGCGGCGCAGCCAATGATCAAGCGGTTCCGCCAGGCGAATTCCATGACGTGCCTGCGCCATCTTCGAGCTGCCGGAAAGCGTGTGGCAAGCGCGATAGACCTCTTCGGGAATCGCGTGCGGTTCCGACTGCGTCAGCTCTCGTTCCAAGTACGCACGCACTGTCGCAATGTGAGCGCCTGTCTCTCGCGCGTAAATCTCGCGAAGCACTTCATCGGGTGGAGGCTGAACGGGCGCGACATCCGCCGTAGCAGGTGGCTTCGTTGCGACGACCGGCGGCGCGGGTACGGGAGCCGGCTGTGGTGCGGACGGCTCATTCGGATGATCCATCGCCAGCGAGGCGGCTCTGAATTCCGTCATCGTCCTGGACGGCGAGAAGGTCTCGGCAGCTTGTGCGGCCGCGTCGTCCAGTCTTTGAATGGCCGCCACTCGGGTCGTGGCTGCGGAAGGCTGACGCCCTGCCGCCAACGCATGGGCACGCGTCGAGATCGAATGCACGTCCACTCGCGGAGCACGCCCCGTCTCGAGCTGTTCTACGATCTCCGGCAGTGCGGCCACCGACTCGCGTAATACATCGACAATCGCAGGGGAACGCGACAGCGTGTTGTCGAGTATGCGGTTCAGCAGATTCTCGATGGACCAGGCGAACTCACCCAGATCGCGTGCGCCCACCATGCGACCGCTGCCCTTCAACGTGTGGAAGGAGCGGCGAACGTTGATCAGCGAATCGCGGTCCAGCGGGTTCTGATCCCATGCCGGAAAGTGCCGGGTGATCTTGACGAGTTCTTCGTGCGCTTCCTCGATGAACAGCTTGACCAGTTCGGGATCCGCTGTTTCGGCCAATGCGGCCACAACCGCCGTACGAGACGGAGAAAGCGTCGGAGTGCTGGAGCCCACTGCGGTCGTCGTCGGATCGGTCTCGGCCCCGAAGGCGGTTCCGGGACGAGAAATCTGCACCGTCCGCGCGAATGCCGAAGATTCTAACGGCGGCACAGTCGGTACGGGCGGGGCCTGTTGCTGTTCGAGCGTCTGCACGCACGATTGGGCGTTGTCCAGCATGTACCACGGATCGCTACGCCCGGCCTGCAGCGTTTCCATGTAGTACTCGACGCTCACGATCGCGTCGGCCAGCCGATCCATGAATCCGTGCGGCAGCGCGCGTCCACCGGGCTGCATTACACGCTTCAGCTGCGTGGTAATACCTTCGATGACTTCGACGGCTCGCGGTTTCCCCAGCATCAGCATGCCGGCCTTAATGCCGCGCATCAGTTCCTGCCAGCTGTCGAGGCCCGCCGCATCGAGCGTTCCACCGGCGTTCTGGGAAACGGATTCCTTCACCCGGGCGAGATTGAGTATGCATTCCCGCAAAACAGCGGCCTGCACCTGTTGGAATTCGGCGTCCTCGTCCTGCTCGGTGACGCCCTCGCTCTTCGGACGGATCAGCCCGACGAGACTGTCGTCGAGCCGGTCCTCGACACCGATCAGCGTGGCTGCGATATCGATCAGCGTTGTCTCGTCGGCGCGAAGCGTTCCGGCTACGATCTTGTCCAGGCGCTCGGTCTCCGCCTGCACCTTGCCTCGTAACTCGCCCAGACCCAACACCCCCAGCGTGTCGCCGATCTTGCGCAGCAAATCGACCTGCGGCGCGAGTTCCTTCGGCTGACCGGCGCCGCGCCGCACGAAGATGTCGAGAACGTCCTTGACCTTCGACAGGTCCTCGCGGATGGCGACGGCGACCGTCTGCATGAGCTTCACGCTCGGTGCCGACAGATTCTCCCGCTCCTGCTCAATACTGTCATCGACCGGCAGCAACTCCGACAGTCGGAAGGAAGCACGCACAGCCATGACGCGCGGACCGGTCGACTCGGCGCGGCCCACGTAATAAAGGAGGTTGTTCAGCAGCTCCACGGGAGGCGACTGCGCATACCGCGCCTCGCCCTGTTCATAGACACGACGAATTTCGCGGTCGCCCAGGCCGAGCAGCCGCTTCACCGACACTCCGCTTTCGAGACCGTTTTCCCGCAGCGCTTCGATCACCGCGCCGATCACCCACCACAACTGGAACACGGGCTGACGGGTCGCGATCTGCTCGAGCTTCTGCGCGACGGAGGCGAGGATGCTGAGATTCTGTTCGAGGCGCTCGCCGCGGATCCAGCCGATCAGGCCGACCTGGTAACGCCCACGCAGACGACGAGACCATTGCTCCACGGTCATCGGCGTTTCGCCGGACTCGACGCTCACGGGGTCCGCTTGCTTGTCGGACTTCAGATTCAGCAGCAGCAGCGTGCCTTCCGACAGCAGCGAGCTGCCCCGTACTGCCCGCAAATCGTTCAGCAACGGCAGCAGGACCAGCGCGAGATCCCGGCCACCGGCGAGTACACGCTCCAGGTAGCTGGGCAGCTGAACCATTGCGCGCATCAGCGCATCCAGACTCTCCGCCTGGTTCTTGCGCTCGGACATCGTTGACAGCAGGTATCCGGTGACCTGCTCCATCTCTTCGGCGAGCAGTGCCGCGCCGTAGATTTCGAGTACCCGCAACACCCCCTGCACGCGATGCAGTTCCTGCGTGCAACGCTCCAGAAGCGCGGCATTGCCCTGGCTCTCGACGTAACTTTCGAGCGCAGTGCGAGCCTCGGTCAGCGTGACGTTCAGCTCGCGACCGACGAAATCCAGCGTCTGGGAAGCGACTTCCGGCATGAAGGGCTCTCGCGACTAAATCTTCAGTTGCCGCCGAGTGCGGAGGTGATCTGCCGCACCGTGGCCGATTTGCCTTCCTCGAGCCTTTTGAAGGCTCCGGAGGTCCCGATCGGTTCGTTCGCGGCACCCGGAAGGCGGAAGCCCGCGGCGGCTTTGCGCAGGCCCGCGGACAATTCGGCGAGCTTGGCGATGGCGGCGGACGTCGCGTTGGTCGAGTCGGCGGTCTGTGCGCTGATCTCCTTGAGAACTTGCATGTTACGCGCGATGTTCTGTGCGGCTCCCGTCTGCTGACGCGAGCTGCCCGAGATGTTCTGCACCAGGCTTGCGATCTGGTTGGACACCTGCTCGATCTCCTCCAGGGCGGCGCCCGCATTCTCTGCGAGCAGTGCTCCGCCGACTACGTCGGTCGTACTGCGTTCCATCGAGACTACGGCCTCGTTCGTGTCAGTTTGAATTGTGCGCACCAGCACCTCGATCTGCTTGGTCGCGTTGGCGGCACGTTCCGCCAGACGCTGCACTTCGTCGGCGACGACCGCAAATCCGCGTCCCGCCTCGCCCGCCATCGATGCCTGGATCGACGCGTTCAATGCGAGAATATTCGTCTGCTCGGCAATGTCATTGATGAGCTCGACGATGTTGCCGATTTCCTGCGAGCTTTCTCCGAGGCGCTTGATGCGCTTCGAAGTCTCCTGGATGGTCTCGCGAATGGTGTTCATGCCGTCGATAGTGCGACGCACCGCGTCACCACCCTTGTGGGCGACTTCAACCGAATGCCGCGCGACGTCGGCCGCGCGCTCCGCGTTGCCGGAAACCTCTTCCACCGAGGAGGCCATGCTGCCGGCCGATTCGGTGGCTGAAGCGATCTGCTTGGATTGGGCGCCGCTTGCCTTGGCCAGGTGTTGTGAAAGCGCCTGCGTCTGGCGAGTCGCGCTATCCAGAGAGATGGCGGACTGATTGATCGTAGTCACCAGCCCGCGCAGGGCATCCACAGCGTAGTTGATCGAGTCCGCGATAGCGCCCGTGATGTCTTCCGTCACGGTGGCCTGCACCGTCAGGTCGCCGTCGGCCAGGCTCGACAGCTCATCGAGCAGCCGCAGAATGGCCTGCTGGTTGCGGTCGTTCTCTTTGCGTTGGGTATCCACGGCGATGCGCTGCTGGTCGACGGTCTTACGCAGGCGCGCAGAGGAAACCAGAGCAAACAGCACCAGCGCCAGGGCAGCCAGGACGAAAGCGACCGGTACCCACGCAGGCACGATACCAGCCGCCGGCGTCACTGCAGACCCGACGGATACCGCGCCGGCCAGCGATCGCGCATCGGTCGTTACCGCCCGGGCGGCGACCTGAGCCTGTGGCAAGGAGGGCGCAGCGGCGACTACGTGCCGAACGGCGGCATTCAAATCGGTATGCAGACTGTCGAGCGCCTTTAAGTGCTTCTCAGCTTCCGCGCCCGTCAGGTGCGGCAGCCCCAGTCCGGTGCCGCTGCCCTGCAAGCCTTGTATGACCTGCCCCAGATAGTCGGTGCTTTCCGCGAGGCGCTGCGCAGCGC
>FTJL01001594.1_pt1 | contig 11187 bp, 6 predicted proteins | sample 1658551 | NCBI WGS metagenome assembly FTJL01 (sample SAMEA3914835, study PRJEB12502) | metagenome | biome: forest; material: soil | place: Canada | collected 2011-07-03 | depth 0.3 m
TCCGTACCCCTCCAGCCCCGCCCCCATGATCTTGAGGTCCTTGATCGCCGGCAGCAATTCGAACGGGAAGGCATCCTCGGCCCAGTACTTGTTGATGATCGGTGCAACCTTGCTCTGCATGAACGCGCGCACCTGTTGCAAAGTCGCCAGCTCCTCAGGCGGCAAGGTTGCGGCGAGCTCGTAGAAGTCGACGTTCGGGGGTGGCAGTCGCTTGGCTTGGTGGACATCTTGCGTTGCTGTGGACACGTCCCATCTCCTGTGCAGTATCGTTTGCTGCTGCGATTGACACGTAGCGTGCGCCATCGCGTGGGCGTGCTATAGATCTCAATTGAGAACTTTGGCCCCGAATTACTGCGATCGTTGCCGACGATTTTCGTGAGCGGCCAGCGAGCTCATCGGGTGAGCGCCTCGCGACTCGCTCGAAGGTTCGCGCGCCGTCCAAGCTTCCAGTGCTTGCCTTGCGAGGATGAGATCCCGCGTGCCGAAGCCCTCGGCAAATTGCGTATACGTGTCTCGCAGGAGCAGATGCGCCTCGTGCGCATGTTCTCGCGCAGAATGTAGCCGTGCCAGACTCATCGCCGCACGCAGTTGCCAGGCGAGGGCGCCCTGACGACGCGCCTGTTCAAATGACAGACGCAGTAAGGCTTCCGCATCCACCGGGTGGTCTGGGAAATGTGCAGCCAGAAGATCGCCTTTGGCACGCAGCAGCTCGGGAAGCATGCAGGAGCTTCGGTCGGCCTCGTTCGATTTGAGCGCCAGGTCGATTGCGGCGATGGCCTCGGCCACTCTCCCCAGCGCCGCGAGGGCCCGCGCCAAGGGCTCGGCGAAGTACGCGCCTAAAATTTCGAACCGCGAGGCTTGCAACACATAGGAGGCCTCGAGGAGCGCCTCGAGCCCGGCAGCGGGATCGCCACGCTCCACCGCCAGCTGGCCCTGAAATCCGCGACAGACTGCGGCGTGGATGCTCATCGAGTGTTGCGCAGTGTGTTGCGTCAGACGACTCACATAAGCCTGCGCGACTTCCCACTCACCCATCCACACCCACACGGGTGCAATCCCCGCCAGTACAATGGCCAGGGGAATGGGATGCCCAAACTGTTCGGCTTCCTGCACTACCCGGGAAGCGGCACTGCGAGCTTCGTCCGCGTTTCCCAGCAACCACAAGCTGCGCACCAGCGCACACAATGCACGAACCCGCTGGTCATCGAATCCGAAGCGCACCCGCGTTACCAGACTGGACAGAGGCGGCCTCGACCACGCTTGTTCGCAAAGCCGGCGCGCCGTTGCGTGGTCTCCTATGAGGTGCGCTGTGGTGCCGAGCAACCAATTGGCCATCGCCAGGCAGGCGGGGTCACCCAATGACGTCGCTACGATCTGGGCTCTTTCTCCCAGGCGGCGAGCTTCCTGAAGGTCGCCGGATCGATCACGAAAGATGTTCAGGGCACCCAGCAGTCTCATCTGATTGTAGGGATCCCGACGTTCTTCGGCCAACTGCAGCGCGCGATTCAGGCTCGAGTGCGCCTGCTCGAGACCGCCGCGTACGTAGAACAACGACAGTCCAAGAGAAGCCTGTAGCTCCAGCTCGTACGATGACCCGCGCTGGCTCGGATCGAGCGCGTCCAACCCGATTTGGGCCCAGTGCGCGCAGTCGCTCAACAAAGACAGATCGAGAAAGAATGGCCCCGCTGCGGCTGCCAATCGCGAAATCAGCTTCGTGCCACTCTTTTGCCTCAGCGTCCAGACCAGCGCTGAGCGTACGTTACCCAGACAAGCGACGTGCGAGTGCCAGACTGCTCCGCGAATGACTTCTGTCGAACCCGCGTACGCGCTCTCGAGGAATTCACAGAAGAAAATCGCGTGTCTTTGTGCCGCCCAGGTCGACTCCCCGCTTTCTTCCAGCATTCTGCTCACGAATGCCCGCGTAACACCCAGAAGCCAGAAGTGAGTCGATCCGTCAACGCAGGAGGAACTGACCAGGGATCGGGCGACGAGATTCCACAGTGCCGTGGCTACGGAAGCGGAGTCGCTTCCGACGACGTACTGCGCCGCTTCGAGTGTAAATGGCGCCGAGAACACCGCGAGCCTGCGCAGGACTACTCGTTCGCCATCATTGAGGAGGTCAATCGCCCAGGCGATCGCGCCACCGAGGGTCCTATGTCTCTCGGCCGCAGTCCTGCGCCCCGGCCAACTCAAGGCGAACTGCGTATTCAGTAGCTTGGCGATAGTCGGCAGTGCCAGCGTGCCCACGCGCCCCGCAGCCAACTCGATGGCCAAGGGAATGCCATCGACGCTCCGACAAATTGCGGCAATGTCAGTGCCATTTTCCGCCGTCAGTTGGAACTGAGGGAGGGCTGCGCGGGCTCTGGCTATGAACAGCTCGATTGCGGGAAACTCACGCGCTGTCTCGGCGCTCAACTGCGTCACATCCGCTGGTGCACGCAGCGGGCCCAGGAGATAGGTGCGCTCGCCATCAGCCCGGAGCGCTTCCTGGCTGGTAGCCAGGACTGCAACGGTAGCGCAGCCATCCAGCATCTGCTCCGACAGCATCGCCGAGGCTTCGAGGACGCGCTCACAGCTGTCGAGAATCAGGAGCACCCGCTTGTCGCGGAAGTAGGCAATCAGGCTGGAAACAGGACTTGCCGAGGACACCACCAGGCCCGCAGCCGCGGCGACCGCTCTCGCGACCCAGGACGGTTCCTTGATAGTGTCCAGGTCTACGAAGCACACCAGGTCGAACTGTTCGTGCAGGGTGTGCGCCAGCTCCAACGCCACTGTTGTTTTGCCGACTCCTCCGGAGCCGACCAGGGTGACGAAACGCGACTGGCCGAGAAGCCCCGCAGTCTCTTTGATTTCCGCAGCTCTCCCGATGATGTCCGTGGGTCGCTTAGGGAGTCTGCCGAGCCCAGACCTTCGGGTGAGGCCCCCTGGCAAGTCCTGAGTGGCTTTGCGTATTGGAGCCAAGAACGTGTAGCCGCGCCGGGTGACGTTCTTGATGTATTCGGTCTGCGTCCCGTCCTGCGCCAGGACCTTGCGCAACGCGTTGATGTGGAAGCGCAGGCTGCCCGCTCCAACGACGACATTGCCCCAGACTCGCACCATCAGCTCCCGATTGGTCACGATCTCCCCGGCGTGCCCGGTCAGGACGCACAAGATATCGAACGCGCGATCACCCAGTTGGACTGCGACGCCATCTGTGTCCAGGCGCCGAAGGTTTGGCTGCAGGCGATACGGACCGAATGAGATCGCCCCCGCTGCGGCTGGACGCTCCGCGTCGATCGCAACCACACTGCTCACGCGTGGCCTGGAAGCTCCAGTGCCGTGTGCCATGGCTCATCTCCTCGTTAGACATCGATGGCGGCAGATCAGATATAGACATCGGCTAACCGGGTTTCCCCTATCAGAAGTTATGACTTTGCAGCTGTTAGAAATACGAACTACACGGCAAACAGCAGGTGCAATGACCGTGCCAGCGGTGCTGCGCCGGCGCAAAGGCCTGATTTGGTGTCACGGCGCTGCGGTTGGTGTTTCGCGGTGTAGCGTCTTGATACAGCGCCGTTAGATCGCACCGTCTCATAACGACACACAGGGTCCGGCAGTCGCCAGGGTCGACGACGTCTTCAGGGCGTTAGGATGGCCTCCAGGCCATAACGCCGGACCTTCCTGTACAGGGTACTGCGCGAGATGCCGAGAACGCGCGCTGCCTGCGTGAGGTTTCCGCGCGACGCCTCCAGTGCCTGTTTGATGGCCTGGTGCTCCATGTCATCAAGACTTGCGGCCTGCGGGAGTAGCGGCTCTGTCGCAGCTCCGGCAGCCGCTTCCCTCGCGGCTGCCCGAAGAACTTCTTCCGGCAGGTCTGCAACTGCAACTTCAGTCTCGCCAGAGGTGAGCACCAGACTCTCGATCACATTGCGCAACTCGCGAACATTGCCGGGCCAGCGGTATGCGCGTAGCAATTCCATGACCCGGGCGCCGAAAAGCTTCTCGCAGACTGCGTGGCGTTGCGCTGATTGGCGATTGAACCGCTCAACGAGCAGTTCGATGTCGGCGTGGCGCTCGCGCAGCGGCGGGACGCGAAGTCGCGTGACACTGATGCGATGATAGAGATCCCGTCGGAAACGCCCAGCCTCGACCTCTTCCAGCAGATTGCGATTAGTCAGGGCTAGCAGTCGGACGTTCACGTGCCGCGGCTGAGAGTCGCCCAACCGGTAGATCACGCCCTCCTCCAAGGCGCGTAGCAGCACCGGTTGCAGTGCGAGTGGCATATCGCCGATCTCGTCCAGGCAGAGCGTGCCGCCATCTGCAAGCTCGAAGCGGCCGGGACGGCCTTCGGTCGTGGCTCCTGTGAATGCGCCCCGGACATGGCCAAACAGCTCATCTGCGAGCAACTCCTTGCTCGTGGCCGCGCAGTTGAAGGCAATGAAAGGCGTATTGCGGCGCTCTTCGCCGTGCAAGGCGCGCGCGAAGAGCTCTTTGCCTACCCCGGTCTCCCCTTCAATCAAGACTGTCACGCGCTTGCCCACGAGCTGTCGCGCTCGCTCCACGACAGAGCATAGGGGCGCGCTGCGACCTTCGATGTGCGCAAATGCGCTGCGTTGTGGATCGGCTTCGGAACTCTGGTCGGCGATACGGCTGCTGCCCGGACGAGCGCGTCGCGATCCGACCGCAGGTATCACGAGCATCGCGCCAATCTGGGCCCCGTCCAGCATGACCGGATTGAGCCATTCGGGACGCAACCCCTGAGGCAGTCGACTCGCCCAAGCCTCTACCGGGGAACCGGGCTCCAGTCCGGGCACTCTTTCGCCCACTCCAATCGGCAGCGGCACCCTGCCGCTGAGATGCACCAGGCATCCGCGCCGATCGATCGCAATCAATCCCGCTGCGTCCGCTAGTGAGAGCTGTGCGAGACAGGCCTCCAATAGCTGCGCCCGCTCCCGGGTACGCAGGCCGGCTAACACCGCCTCGATCTGCCGGGCCGCTGCGACAGCCAAGGTAAGGTTATTGGGGTGGTAGGTCTGTGGGGGCCCGGAGATATCCAACACACCCAGGATCGCGCCTGTTCCCGGTTCGCACACCGGTGCCGCTGCACAGGTCCAGTATTTGACGATCTCGCAGAAATGTTCGTCTGCGTGAACGTGTGCCGGCGCGTGCGTCGCGAGCGCCATGCCGATGCCATTGGTCCCGATCGCGGCCTCCCGCCAGTCCCCGCCCGGCATGAGGTGAATCTTCTCCCCTGCATCGAGGGTCTGGGTGTTCCCGGCTGCATCCAGAATGACGCCCGCCGCACTGGTGAGGACCATCATCGAACCTGAGGCGGTCAGCAGATCCCGGGTAGTCGCGAAAATTGCAGTCGCCGCGTTCCGCAATTCCCGCTGGCGCCAGCGCAGATCCTCGAACCCGGTGCCCAGTACGACAACGGGCGCCTCGCAAGCCTCGGGGCTGATTCCAGAATCCGCACTGCGCCGCCATGAGGCGACAATGGGCGCGTCGATCGTTTGCCGGGGGAAGGAGTCGCCTGTGACAAATCTCTCCCAGGCCCTCGTCGTGGCCGAATGCTCATCGCGTGATCGGGGCAGTCGGACCTGATTCACTGGTGCACTCCAACCCGGAAGAGTATGCCGGGGTTTGGGTTACAGGGAAGCCACATCGAAATTCTAAAGACTTGACCACCGCGGTTGCCCCTATCCAAAGTTAGGACTCGTAATAGCGCTTTGTCTTCTCGCCATGGAAACGCGCAGGCAGTAGCATCTGTGGTGGGGGTAGAGCCAGCTATGAGCGGCGAAGAACGCGCGGCGCCGATCCTTGAGAGCAAGCTGTATCCCGCCACCGGGACAGGGCGGCCGCTGCCCAGGCCCAGGCTGGATTCTGCCGTCGACGTGCTGGAGGGCAGCTACCCGGTCGTCGTCGTCGTCGCACCCGCCGGATACGGCAAGTCCACTCTAATGTCGCGCTGGCATGGCCACCTCACCGAGCGTGGTATTCCGTGCGCTTGGGTTTCGATGGACGAAGACGACAACGACACCACGCGCTTCATGCGCCACCTGATTGCCGCGTTGCAGCATGCCGCCGCCCGTATTGGGAGGGGTGTCGCAGGCCATCCCGTCGCGGACTTCGCCAGCGGCTCAAAACCCCTGCTGGAGACGCTGGCCGGGGACATCGCGCAGCTCCAGCATCGCATCGTGCTGTTCCTGGACGATCTGCAATTCGTCGCAGAGCCGGAGGTGCTGAAAATCCTCGATTGGCTGGTCAACTACGCGCCCCGAAAGTTGCAGATCATCCTCGGCAGTCGCGAAGAACCGCGCCTGCGACTGAGCGGGCTGCGCGTACGGCGGCAGTTGTTTGAGCTCGGGGTCCACCAGCTGCAATTCGACGCAGAGGAGGCAGCGCGGTTCTACAGAAGCCGGCTCGGGCGAGACCTGCCGGGCCAGGATCTGCAGAGGCTGCTGAGTAAGACTGAAGGCTGGCCCGCGGCGCTCGAGCTCGTAGCGATGGCGCTCGCGGACCCGGCCAGACAGGCCGCTTTCATCGAGCACTTCGCCGGCACCGACAGCAGCCTGGTGGATTATCTGGGAGAGGTGGTCTTGTCACGGATGGACGAGCGAACGCGCACGTTCGTATTCCGCATTTCGATGTTCGACCGCATCTGTGCACCGCTTGCCGCAGCGCTCGGCACTGACGACGCCGAGGAGCTGTTGCAGGAGGCGCGGGTCCGTAACCTGTTCCTGATTCCACTGGATCAATCCGGGACATGGATGCGCTTCCACCATCTGGTCGGCGAGTTTTTTCGTGAGCGCTATCGCCGCACGGCGCCGGCGCAGGCCAGAGACTGCTTGATCCGCGGGGCGTACTGGATGCACGCCAACGGCAATCTCGAGGATGCCGTCAACTGCATGATCCGCGCACAGGACTGGGAACAGGCCACGAATTGGGTGGCGCAAAGCGTGGAGGAACTGGTGTTTCGCCGCGGCTATCACCAGACCATCCTGCGCTGGATGAACGCCCTCCCGGAAGACTGCGTCGACCGGTATCCGGTGATCCGCATTCAATATGCTTTTGCGCTGTCGTTCTACGCCCGGCATCGGGAATACGAAGCGCAGATCTACCGCCTGCAGCAACTGCTGCACAGCCTGGTGGCACAGTCGCATCACGACACGCTCGCGATCGACGAGTTGCGTTGCGCGGTTGAGCTGCAAACCGCGATGGCGTCCGGCCTGCGAGACGAAGGAAAGCGGGGCGGCGAACTGGCTGCAGCCTGGCTCGCCGGCTGGCCGCAAGCATCACTGCGGCGTAAGGGAGTGATGGGGAATGTGTTGGCCTTCGGGCACAAGAGCACCGGAGAAGTCGGGCGGGGACTGGAGGTCATAGGCGAAACCCGCCGGTGGCTCGAGCAAGACGAGGGCTATTACGCCCTGGCTTGGACCGCCTACCTCGAAGCCGTTCTGCACCTGAAGCGCGGCAGCTACCTGGAGGCGAGGCTTGCGTGCAATAACGGTCTCGAACTGATCGAGCGCGAACTGCACGGCCACCCGGCGCACGCGAGCTTGTCCCACGCACTGCTGGCCGGCATCGCTTACGAATTCGACGACATTGGCCGAGCTGTCGAGCATATCGAGCAGGCGATGAACGGCGTGAACGAGTACGGGCAAGCAGACGCGCTAATCGTCGCGTATATGACGCAGGCTCGACTCCAGCGTCTGCACCGCGATGAAGACAGCGCGGTGGCGATTCTGAGAGAGGGTCAGGAGTTGGGCGCGCGTCGCGCGCTTCGTCGGGTCACGCTCACGCTAGCAGCCGAAGAATGCTGCGGTTTGGCGCGCGTCGGACGTTACGAAGAAGCACGGCTCGTGGCGACCCGCTTTGGGTTCAACGATCTGCCCGTCGGGAGTGGCGCGTCTGACCTGGTTTCGGACAAGGCCGTGCGTGCAGCCTCTCGGTACTTGCTTCAAGAATCGCCGAAACTCGTCGTGAAGGCGCTCAGTGGTGCGATCGAACGTTCCCGGCACCTCAACCTCGCGCACCGCTTGGTAGAGCTGCTGCTACTTCGCGCCCTCGCACAAAAGCAAGACGGCGATTGGTCCAGCGCTCTGACCGATCTCTCTGATGCACTGACCATCGCGGCCCCGAGACAGTACGTGCGGGTGTTCCTGGACGAAGGCCGCGAGCTCGGCACCGTACTCGAGCGCTTGGACCCGGAACGCCTCCGCGGTTCCGAGGCTGCCCCTCTGGCACGCCGGCTGCAACAGGCGATGATCAAGTCCGACGCTCACAGTGGACGCCAAGCTTCGCCCATCAGGGAGGAGGAGCTGACCAAGCGGGAGGTGTCGATTCTCAAGCGCCTCGACTCGGGCCTGAGCAACAGGGAGATCGCCGAGGCGATCTTCGTATCGGAGGGCACGCTGAAATGGCACCTCCACAATGTCTACAGCAAACTCAATGTCAGGAACAGGGCCGGCGCGATGGTTCGAGCGCGATCCCTTGGCATTCTTTGAGAGGCACGAGCCGCACACGGTTGATCACAGTCTGAAGCGGCTTGGCTCCCCCGGAAGGGGGGCTCCTCTGCGCGTGACACATTCGCACACTGGAGCTGTGCTCAATACCCGAGGCAATTTCGCCATCCGCAGTGGCGCGACGAAACTACCGCTTCGCGGCGGGCCTACCGGCGCGGCGGCGATGGAGCAAACGTCGCACCAGTATTTGGCGGTAGCCGCTCAGCTCGTTGAGGCTGCATGTTGCGCACGGGTTGGTAATGGAGAAGCAACCAAATCCCATATTGGGAATGCGCTCGCCCTCCTTGACAGACAATCGCCGCCTGCAGCACCCGACGTTGGAGGACTGGGACGCGTTCTGCGCGGGGGACTTGCGCCATGGCAGGCGCGGCGCGTTGCGGCATACATCGACGCCAACCTGGGCGGTCAGATATGCATCAAGGATCTTGCCATCTTGCTGGACATCAGCACCAGCCACTTTTGTCGCGCCTTCAAATGCACTTTCGGCACGTCTGCCCGAGCCTGGATCGGGCGTCGACGCATCGACGTCGCCCAATCTCTCATGCTGTCGACGCGCGCCCCCTTGAGTGAGATCGCACTGAGCTGCGGCATGAGCGATCAATCGCATTTCACTCGTGCCTTCCGGCGCATCGTAGGCGAGACACCTCATTCGTGGCGCCAGACGCGCCGGGGCGCCATCGAGGACCCCATCACCGATTTGACTTGTGCCCGTGCGAACCGAGCCCTTTGGCCGCCCCCCGAAAGGGGGACTCCTTAGTGTCTAGCGGATTGCGCACACTAAGAACGTGACTGGTCTCAATACTCAACGCCATCTCGCCACCTAAAACATGCATGACAGCACTCCCGGAGCTCGCTGTATCCCGACAGTTGTGTCGGCGCTCCTGCTGGTGGGCACGATCTGTGGGTGCAACGGCTCTCCTTCGCGCAATATCCTCGGCTCGTATTTCCCGTCATGGATGGTCTGTGCTCTGGCGGGTCTCGTGGTGGCGCTGACTGCGAGAGTTGCGCTGAAGGCCACCGGACTACTTGCCGAGTTACCTGCGCCGCTGGTCGTACTCCTTTCGATCGGCTGCGCCACCACGTTCGCGCTATGGTTGTTGTGGCTCGCATGAGCGTGGCACAGGCAAACGGTATTACCGTGCGTGGCAAGGTCATCGCGCTCGGCTCAGTCGCCGCCGCGCTGGTCTTGGGTACTTTGGTGGTCTTCGCCATCGATCGGCGCCCGCGCACTCATGACGCCCGCCTGTTCGCCTTCAGTGCCGCCATGGCATCCGAAATCAACGGACGCATCGTTCGGGTCAGCGTGACCAACGACCAGCACGTGTCCAAGGGTAGCCCCCTGATTCTGATCGATCCGGCGCCCTATGCAATGCAGCTGCGACAGGCGCGCGCGCAAGTCGCGGCACTCAAGGCGCAGATTGGTCTTACGGGCAGACAGGTGGAATCACAGAACTCCGGCGCGCTCGCTGCACAGAGCCAGGTCCAGAAAGCACTCGATCAGTTGAAGTACGCCCAGGACACGCGGCGGCGTCTGGAACCGCTCGTCGGTCCGGGCTTCGTGACTCAACAGCAGCTGGATGAAGCCCGCACCAACGAGTCGTCTGCTCTTGCCGCCCTGAACGCACTGACGAAGAGCGCGACACAGGCCCGGCAGGCGGTCGGCGACACGCTCAGCCTCGAAGCTCAGTTGGAGGGCGCCGAGGCCACGGAGGCGCTGGCAGCGCGCAATCTCGAGTTGACCACACTCCGGGCGCCATTTGACGGCGTGGTCGTCGGCCTGCAGATCGCTGAAGGGACCTTCGCACTTTCCGGACATCCGCTCTTCAGCCTGATCAAGTCCGATGCGTGGTACGCAATCGCCGACTTTCGAGAGACCGAGCTTCCTCGAATAGCCGTCGGCGACCGCGCGACCGTGTGGACCATGGCCGACAGCGCGCGGGCCATCGTAGGACGGGTGGAAAGCTTGGGATCAGGCGTGCAGTCAACCGATCAGGATGGACCGGACCTGCCCAAGGTCGGACGCGACCTGAACTGGGTCGTCGTCGCGCAGCGCTTTCCAGTCTGGGTGCATCTCGATTCCCCTCCCCCCGAGGCGATGCATGTCGGCATGACGGCTTCCGTCAAAGTTCATCATGGCGACTCTCGTTAGAGAGGCGGAGCGCCGCACGCCGTTCATTGCCTTCCTTGCGCAAGAGCTTGCGCCTAAAGAAGGTCGCGGCCTTGCGGTCGCGCGCATCGCCGTAGCCACCACGCTCACGGTGGCGATTGCGATGGTGTTTCGCATTCCCGAGCCCGCCTACATGGCCTATCTGGTGTTTCTGACAAGCCAGGCCGACCGCGCAGCGACTGTCACCATGGCGGTGGGTGGGTCGCTCGCCATTACCCTTGCGGTCGTTTTCACACTCGGTCTATCCCTCGTCGACCTCGGGGATCCGGCGATCCGCTTGCCCGTGATGGCCCTGACCACCTTCCTGGCAATGCTCAGTGTGCGCACGTTTGCGCTTGGACCGGTTTCCTTCCTGGCAGGGTTTCTGGTCGTGACCATTCAGACGATCATCGACGACATACCCAACACGGAGGTGTTCACGCGAACGGCACTGTGGTTGTGGGTCGTCGTCGAGGTTCCCGTCGTCATCACCGTGCTGATCGATCTGCTCTTCGGCCCCCGCGCGGCGACTGTGGC
>FTJL01000036.1_pt2 | contig 11141 bp, 9 predicted proteins | sample 1658551 | NCBI WGS metagenome assembly FTJL01 (sample SAMEA3914835, study PRJEB12502) | metagenome | biome: forest; material: soil | place: Canada | collected 2011-07-03 | depth 0.3 m
GCTGGCCCATCCGGTGGGCCGCAGGCGACTTTCTGCAATCGACTAGTAAGGCAGTTCGCTGGTCAGTAATTTCAGCAGCTGCCTGCGAGCCCGGCCCTGGCTGAAGACGTGGTCCGCGCCGTCGATGATGTGGATGCGGCAGCGATCGCCGAGCGCGCGGATAGCCGAGCCACCTTGAATCTTCAGCAGATTCTCGCCGCCATCGCCGCGAGCGAACAGAAAGACGACCCGCACGCCCCGTGAGGTCAGTGACCGCAGGTCCCAGCCCAGGTCCTGCGGCAAGCGAATATTCAGCTGCCTGCACAAGTCGCGCACGTGGCTGCCCGCGGCCAGCAATGCTCTGCGGATGAAGACCATGAGCACGCGCCACAGGTTCACGCGGCCGCGCAGCAGCTTGCGCCACGATTTACCCGACAATAGGGCTTCAGCGTAAATTCCGGGATTGCGCACGACTTCGGCCACTTGCAGGTCGCTGAGCTTCGAGCCTTGTTTCCAATAAAACGTCAGCGGATTGACCAGCAGCACGGTTTTGACGGGCAAGCCGGAAACGGCCGAACGCAGGGCGTGATAGGCCCCGGCACACAGTCCCGCCAATGTGACGTCTTCGACGGCGAATTCGCGACGCAGATATTCAATCGCGGCCGCCACGTCATCCAACGCACCCGGGGGGTAAACTTCGTTGCCGCTCTGACCGGGCCGCGTGGCGCTGTCGCCGAGTCCGGCCAGGTCGAGCCTGAGGACGCAGTAGCCTCGTGCCGCCCACTGCCGCGCGAGATCAACGTACATTCGATTTGGGCCGATATGGCTGATGGCGCCGCCATTCAACATGACTACGCCGTGGCGCGGTCGTGCTCGAGTCGGCGCAGCCGGCTGCTCCAACTCCGTGGTAATTGCAAATAACGTCTTTTCCGCATCGACGAATACGGCGCGTTCGACGATCCGCGAACCGTCATCTGCCGTCAGGTGGATGGACGTCGAGTGTTCCGATGCGGCGCTTCGGGCCGATCGGTGCCTGTCTGGCCCTTGCCGGGCGGGCCCGCGCTGGGCCAGGTAGTCGACGATGGCCGTCACCATCTCCCGCGGTACCTGCGCCGCGTGCGGTGTGGACACCATCTCCAGATATCCAGGCAGGGTTCCGTAGCGAACGGCGGTGCCGAGGGTGACCAACGCATCGGCCCAGGGCTTGGCGCCGGCCAGGTCGCTGCGATCCAGAACGAGCGCATTGGCAACGGCATGGCCACCCAAGGCCGTAAGGTCGATCTTCGCCAGACGATCCACGGAGGCCTGCGACAAATGGAATCCGGTGATTTCCATACCACCGTCGGAATCGGCTTCGCTCGCGGGCGTCCCTTCTGAACCGCCTTGTGCAGATTCCGCCGATGAAGTCACCTGAAACGCTCGCAGCTCGCGTACGTAACGGCGCCCGTTGACTATCGGCGCCACCGCCATGATGGCCTCGACGGACGGATCAGTGGAGGCGACCAGGCTCGCCAACAGCGCACCGAAGCGCACGCCGAGCAGGCCAATCCGCGTGACGTGGCTAGTCTGCCGCAGAGCTTCCATAGCGGCGCGGATGTCACTGCACCATTGATCTATTTGATCTGCGTTGGAGTCTCCGCCGCTCGAGTCGCCAGTCCCGGTGTAGTCGAACCGCAAGACCGTGGCGCCCGCAGTAGCGCACGCGTCGGCGAATGCGCGAATGCTGCGGTGGGCGCAGACCGCTTCGTAGCCGAAAGGCTTGCAGATCACGACTCCCAGCCCCGAGCGCAACTTCTCCGGCGGCTGATGCAGCCAGCCGAACAGGGACTCCTGGCCGGATTTGAAATAAATTGAACGCGTCGCGATGCTCATGAAGCTATCGCAATGCGACAGGGGAAAGCCGCGTTGAGCGCGTGCACGCTACCTTCAGGAACCTTCGCAACCGCCGTCTTGCGCGGCTGCAATGTCAGCGTGCGCGTCGAATTGGGGGTCATGTGAAAATACTGATCGTCTGCAACGAAGCCCGGCACGTCCACGTGAACGGACTGAGCAAAAGCCTTGCACTGCACACCCAGCCGCCACGCGCTCCCCACAGCCGTCGCGGTGGCGGAAAGGCCGATGTCGCCGGCTATGTTGTTGGGCAAGCCTTGTGGAAAGTGAAACGATTCGGACAGGACTCCATCGTCCTCACGCAACAATGCAGCATATAACACATCGTAAGAAGGGGGTCCGAAGCGAAACGTGTACGAAAGATCCATGAAGCCATCGTAGAGATCCGTAGCGGGGATCTGTGCGGTCGATGCCGGTGCCAGGGTCAGTAGCTTCGACACGGGGCCGCCGACCGGCACCGAATGCCGGAAGAGGCGTACTTCCAGCCGCGCGCTCATGGCCACGGGAGCTTCGTTCACCACGTGAATCACGAGTCCGTTGCAGCCCTCATCCGTGACGAACACCACCGATCTTTGGAGCATGCGCCGGATGTAGTAGTAAGCAGCCTTGGGAAGGCCAGTGGAATCGACGAGTCCCCAGCCGGCCCCTGGCCATAAATCACGTAAGAACAAGACCAGCGCGCCATTGCAGGTGGACTCGGACCGGCGCCACTCGGCGAAGCTGGCGGCCATGACCTCGCCGCTGGTCACACGCCCCAAGCGCAGATAGCGATCGTGATCGGCGTAACGCAACTGCATGGGATCGACTCGAAACAATCGTTCGAGGTAATGGTCGCGCACGTCCTCGAAGTCCCACCCGGCTCCGAGATCCCTGGGAATACGCTCCTTCCAACGGGGGTGATGGCAGCGTAAGGCCTGGCCGGATGTCATCGCGGCTAAGGTCTCGTCCTCGGGGACATTGGCAAATGCCAGGCACTCGGATGTGAAACGCACAGCCGACCGGCGCGCGTCTGTCAATGGCTGCAGATACGCGCCTACTCCATAGTACGACGTGACACCCTGATCCACCTGGAACGGGTACGCGCCGCCGTGGGCGCTCGAGGGACAATAGGGCACATCGGAACAGACTTCGTTTGCCAGCGATGCCAGTTCCACTTCGAACAACGGTGGCGCCCAGCACTCTCGGGGGGCGCCGGACATCGCCGCTTGCTGGGCGCCCTCGCTGTTGCCACAGATCACGGTCAGGGCCGGGCGGCCCTGCAGACGCGACAACTGCTGACGTACTTCGGTCCGAACGCTGGACGCAAAGGCAGCGTCCTCCGCAGGATAATCCATGTTGGCGAACATCAGGTCCTGCCACAAGAGGACACCGGCACGGTCCAGGCTATCCAGAAACTCATCGCTCTCGTACACCAAAGGGCCAGCCACCCGCAGCATATTCATACCGGCGTTGCAGGCTTGTTCGATGGCCTCGCGATAATCCGCGCTCGTCGTTTGTAAGCTCACGCAGTCGAGCGGTGTCCACACCGCGCCGCGGCAGAAGATTTCACGGCCATTCACATGCAATGCAAATCGACCTGACTGCCGATCGAGGCGCAATGTACGGAATCCCACATGGCCCAGATCCGCCTGGACGAGTCGGGCTTGTCCCTGGGAATCGTGCATCTGCAGTTGCAAGGAGGCTTTGTAAAGGGCCGGTTCGCCGTGCGTATGCGGCCACCAGAGGTCGGCATTCGGCACAGTCAGATCGCCGTGCACCCGCGAAGAGGGCGCCTGCACTTGCAGGGCGGCTTCGAATCGTCGGCCCATCCGTTCTGCGACCAATCGCGCGGACTGGAGAGTTGCACCGCCGAGGGCCGAGAGTGCACATGAAAATGACAACCGCCCGCTGGTGCCGACCACCGAGGCGTGAAGTTGGTGCTCGCCGATGTCCACCCATCTCTGGCGTTCTAACCAAACCGGACGCCATGGACCCACCGGCGCTGCAGGCGGAGTCCACCCCGGGGTGCGTCCGAGCAAAGTGGTCCGCGCCCACCGCAGTTGCTGATGCTGAACCATCGGCGTGCGCCACCGCGCTCGCCGGCGGCGAACGGCCAGAAACGCGTCCAGAGACGAGAAGCGAATGAGCAGTTCGTTTTCCCGTTGCAACAGCGAACCGATGTCGCAGCGGTGTTCGACAAACATATTCGAGGAATCGACGAGCAGGCTGCCGTTCAACCGCACCTGCGCCAGGGTGGCCAGACCCTCCAATCCGAGGATCACGCGCTCACCGTCCGTCGCCGGCTCAGCCTGGAATCGAATCCGATACCACCATTCCTCACCGTCGAACTGGCGCGGTGTTGAATCCAGACTCCACTGACCGGCATCGCGCAGGCCGGCAGCCACCGTGCCGGGTACGCTGACTCGCAGCCACCGGACGTCGCTGGGCGCAATATCGGGCGAGGCCGGAGAAGTAGCGGGCGCTACTGCGGCTTCCCATTCGCCATCCAGTGGGGCCCGTCGGTAGCTATTGCACGTCCGCACCCGCCCACTCATCGCAGGCCGCTCAGTCCCGCGGCTGCGCGATTCCATGCGTTCGCCATGTCGTCGAAGCTTGCCGCGGCATCCAGTGCACGCTTGGCGTTGACCGCGCGTGCGATCTTCAGGAGAAGAGACTTGGCTGCGGCGGAGATATCCGCGAACGCTACTGCGGCGGGTTCGAAGCGCGCCGCCTCAGTTGGGTCCAGCCAGCGCAGGTAAAGCGCCGACAGTTCGGAGGCCGCACCGAGTTGCCGCAAGGTGCCAAAGACCCACGAGTGATAGTGGTCCATGCCCTGCCGGGCGATTTCCGGCAGGTCGCGCTCGAATCGGGCGCGAAAGCGCTGTATCGGGTTGTCCTGGGGGCGCCGTTCAACATGCTTGCGCAGCAGGTCGAGGGAAGTGCGGCGAAGGCAGTCCACGGATTCATGCGTCGCGCGGTCGCGCCGCACCAGTTCCGCGAACAGGGGCATGAAGGTCGGATCGGGCGCGGCGTCCAGGCGGAACGTCTTGATGAAATCCTGTCCTTCGAGACAGAAATAGCCGGCGTTGTGAAAGTAATGCAATCGTTGCGCGGTGACGTCGATCTCGCTAAGCACGATGGTGGTCTTGGTGTGCTGCTGCCGGTAGTCGGTGCCCGCCGTGTCGGGTAGCCAGAAGGCATCGGCCTCGGTGCTGATGAACTTGCCGGCTCCCAGGTGTTCGAGCGCATGGTCGAGCAGCGGGCGCCAGACATACAGCTCCTGGACGTCGACGCCGTAGAGCACTCGCAAATCATCATGCGGCGGCTTGAAAAAGGTCCACTGGTCGCCCTCGAAGTCGACCGCCACCGTGAAAGGGAGCATCGCCAGAGGTTCCAGCTCGAGCGCATGCAACAGCTCGATCCAGATGTCGACGTAACAGTTCTTTTCGACCCAGCTGCGCTCCGGGGCGTGCAGCGGATGCCGGTTATAACGGGCTGGATCGAGACCGGACAGTGCCGCCGCGCGCTGCATGGATGTCCTAAGTCGTCTGCGGCCAAAGCTGCTGTCGCACCGCGGCCGGCCAGCTTTCGACCTGGAAACCGTGGGTCTTGAACAGCGCCATGACGATGCGCTCGAGTCCGAAGCCGAGGCAGGCGGTGTTGGCCGTCTTGCCGTCGGCGGTGCGGATGTCGAAGCTGGAGCCGAAATGCTCCTGGTGGAAATTGAAGGAGCACACCGCAGTGGGCTCATCGGCCGAGATCACCGGGACCAGCACCTCGAACTTCAGTTTCTGCTCTTTCTGACTGACGGCCAGCATTTTGCCTGCGCGGCCGAAGAATGGATCCGATGCAACGTCCGCTCGCGCGGGCAGTTCGAGCGACTGCAGCAGTGTGAGACCTCGCTGCAGCCACATGTCGCGCCACTCGACGACCTGGTCGGGCGTTCCGGCCTTTACGAATTCGCGCACGCGGAAGGATTGCATGCGTGTGGGCTCGGGCGAGGGTTCGTGCCGATACACCCAGTTCAGCATCGTGACCAGGCGCCCATCCGCGGGGATGACGCCGGTCAGGCTGGGATAGACGGGATAGCAGGCTGCCGGGTTCAACGTGACTTCCGTCATCCCGAGCTCATCCCCCCACGGTTGGCCATCGTTGACCTTCTGCGCGAGCGCTTTCGCCTGCGCGTCCTTGCCGAAGAAGCTGTAGACCGCTCCGCACAGGTGGGGAAACGAGTCCAGGTAGTGCACTTTTTCCAGGATCCGGCGGTTGATGATCGGCGGAAAGGTGTAGACCTCGGCCCGGTCGGCGTCCGCGACCTTGGACACCAGCGCGTTGAATCGTTCGAGCACGTCCTCGAACAGCGCACCGCGGCCGAACGCACCCTGCACCCCGACCGGAATGATCAGGCGATGTTTGACCAGGCCGTCGTAGAAATCCTGGGCATCGTACGTTGCGGCCATGATTTATTCGTCTTTGAATACGAGCAGCATCGAGGCACTCTTGCCGACGATGCGGTCGTTTGAAATCATGAGCGATGCCGACAGCGAGTCGCGATAGTGGCGCGCCACGCTGAATTTCGAGTCGTTCTTGAATCCCAGCACGCCGATGATCTGCAGCGCCTTGTGCACGACCTGCGGCGCCGCTTCGGAGGCATTGACCTTCAGATTGTTCATCTTCAGCGCCCAGCCGATGGTGAGCAGCTCCTCCAGCCCGTCCTCGCGTTGCGCAAGCTCGTCGAACTCTGTGGCCAGGGCGAGCCAGTTGTGCCGCAGGGCCTGAAGTTGCGCCGACACCTCCGCAAGGCGCGTCGCGCCCGGCGGAACGGTGCCTGGTTTGCGACGTGCTTCGGCCCGGACGAACTGGCCGGCCTTGGCAACGGCATCCGCTGCAATGCCCCACCAGAGCGAGGCCCACAGAATGTGCGAGTACGGGACCATGGTCTGAGCGGAAGAGTCCGCAAAGGCTCCCGGTACGATGTTGTGCTTGGGGCCCGACGACTCGAGCTTGTAGCCCGGGCTGCAGGTACCGCGCATACCCATCGTGTCCCAGGTAGTCGTCTGGGTGAGTTTGCTGTCCTCTTTCCTGACGAGCACCAGGACCTGATCGCTCGAGGCTGCATCCGGTTCGCGACGGCACGTGACGAGAATGCCATCCGCGTAAGCGCAGTAGGAGGCGGTCGTCGCATCCTTGTTCAGCTTGAAACGGCCCCCGTCGCGCTCGACGGCGCAGACGCTCGAGCGGGTATCGCCCTGCGTTCCGACTTCGGAAGTCATGGAGCCGAGGAGATACTGATGCGTGACGAGGTCGCGCAGATATTGCCGCAGTTCCGGCGAAGACAGTGCGTGCCGGGCGAGGCACGCGACCTGGATATGGTGCATCGCCAGTACCATGGCACTCGAGCCACAGGCGCCGGCAAGCGTGGAGCACATCGTTGCCAGCTCACGCATTCCGTAACCCTGGCCTCCCAGCTCACGCGGCACTGCGGCTGACAGGGCTCGCGCCTCGCGCAGGGCGATTAGAGTTTCGGAAGGAAAGCGCGCACGCGCATCTACGTCGCCGGCGTGTTGCGCGGCGACCTCGACAACCTTGGTCCGAAGGGCGTCAATGAGTTCCATATTCGCATTTTTCTAGTGGGTTACCGAACCGCGAGTCCCGTTGCGATCTATTGCTCATGGCAAAAAGCGTGGTTTTTGCCGGCCGCGATGCGCGACGACCCGCGATATCCCCAAGCAGCCCGAAGCCTTGAGCCTGAACGAATCGACCAGGCCTGCAACAGCCGCTAAGGGTCACTCGCCGGCGACTTTCCGGACGGCGGCCTCGATGGCACTAATGGACATGAACATCGAGCGATTGAGCATCTGATCGGGAAACTCTATGCCGAATTCATTTTCCAGTCCCAGCATCACGTTGACGCTGGCGAGGGAAGTCATGCCGGCGGAGTACAAATCCGCGGTTTCGGCCAGTTGCTGGGCATCCGCGCCGAGTCGACCGTGTTTCAGCAGCACGGAGCGAATGCGGGCGACTGCGGTTGCGTGGTCGCCGACGCCGATATCGTCACTTTTCAAGGCTTCAAGGGTTGCGCTCATGTTGTAATATTCCCATGCGCGCGACGGGAAAAGTAAGTAACAGATCACACTCGTCGCGCATTTAAGACAATCCGGACCGGCGCGTGGACGAGGATCGGGCACCGATTAAGCGGTGCGTCACGGTAATTTTTACCAAATCTCGTGTCTTGTCACCCCATGATTCGCCAATTGCCCGCTTCCCGAAATCGTATGACGGCTGTGGCCCTGGTCCTGATCGCTGTACTGGTCTGTACTGCCCTGGCAGCCCTCGTTGGCCGGCGCAGCTACCGCTCGGCGCACAGCATGTTCGAAGCCGATCCGCCGTCGGCGCTGCTGAAGCAGCCCGGGCAAGCGGGCATAACGGGCCTGCAGGCAGTGTCTTTTCCGTCGCACGACGGATTGCGCATCGCCGCCTGGTACGTGCCATCGAAAAATCGCGCGGCCGTCATCGTCGCGCACGGTACCAACAGCGATCGCTCGACCCTTCTGCCCGAAATACGGCTGCTTGCCGCGGCGGGATTGGGCGTGCTGGCGTTCGATTGGCCCGGCCTTGGCGAGAGCCAGGGACCCATTGTCTGGGATAGCGGAGCACGCGAGGCCTTGCAGGCGGCACTCGACTGGACCTCTCAGCGGCCCGACGTCGATCCGGCCCGGATCGGAGGTCTGGGCTTTTCCATGGGCGGCTTCGTCATGACGCAAGTCGCGGCCCACGATCGCCGCCTGCGGGCCATCGCACTCGAGTCAACCCCAAGTGACTTCCAGGCCTACGTCAAGTTTCACTACACCCAGCGGGGCTGGTTCAGCGAATGGCCCGCCCGCTGGGCGCTGCGTGGATCGAGTCTGATGTCGATGGAGACTGCGCCCGTGCGACTGATCGGCAGCCTCTCGCCGACGCCGCTGCTGTTCATCGGACAATCGGATGACTTCGAGATCCCCGCGTCCATGGTTCAAGCGCTGTACGCGGCCGCGCGTGAACCGAAAAGCATATGGATCATCCACGGTTCACAGCATGGGCACTACGACCAGGTGGCCGGAGCCGAGTATGAGCGCCGCCTGCAGGCTTTTTTTGCAGCCAACCTGCTCTAGCAGGCAAGCGCCCGTCCCAAGGTCCGGTAGCATGGGGCAATAGGCTACCGCGCGTATTTCCGGGGGGATTCGATGATGCGTTCGATGTTCATGCGAGCCCATATCTGCGCGATTTGTCTGCTGATGTCCGTAACTGCGTGGTCAGCCACGAGCGACGGGCCCCCGTCCGCGGCAGGCTCGAAGCTGTACGAGCAGTTCTGCAGCAGTTGTCACGACCATCCCAAGGATCGGATTCCGGCCCGCGAGGTCATTGCCAAACGCTCTCCCGACGAAGTCATGCAGGTGCTGACGAATGGCCTGATGCGGACTCAGGCGGCCGGGCTCAATATGAACGATCGGGTGGCCGTCGCGACCTTCGTCACGGGCAAGGTGCCCACCGGTAACCTCAGCGCGGTCCCCGAACGGAATCTGTGCACCGCGCAGGGTACTCCGGCCACTAACGGCGATGCGGGCTGGAACGGATGGGGTCGCGACCTTGATAACTCGCGATATCAACCGAAACCGGGGCTCGCCGCTGAGGACGTCCCGCACCTGAAAGTGAAGTGGGCGTTCGGATACCGTGCGACCTACATCTACGGTCAACCCACGTTCGTGGGTGGCCGGATATACGTTACGAGTTCCACTGGGCGCGTCTATTCGCTCGACGCCAAGACCGGCTGCACCTACTGGACGTTCGATGCCTCGAACGCTGTGCGGACCGCGGTGTCCGTAGTCGAGATTCAAAGCGATGCAGGAGCGAAGCCTGCCGTGGTGTTTGGGGACGATTCGGCCATCGTGTATGCCCTTGATGCCGCTGATGGCACGGCAATCTGGCGCAGAAAACTCGATGAGCATCCCGATGCGCGAATCACCGGTGCTCCCGTGTTCTACCAGCAGCAGCTGTACGTGCCGGTGTCGTCCTTGGAGGAACTTTCTGCGCCTTCGCCAACCTATGAGTGCTGCAAGTTTCGCGGCAGCGTTGCGGCCCTCGCCATCCAGGACGGCAAGGTCCTCTGGCAGACCTACATCATCGCTCAAAAGCCCAAGGCCTACCGCAAGGCCGAGAACGGCACGCAGCTGTATGGACCCGCCGGTGGTTCCGTCTGGTCGGCGCCCACAGTCGATCCGAAGCGCAACGTGCTGTATGTCGGCACCGGCAACTCCTACACCGATGTCCCGACCGCCCGCACGGATTCCATTCTCGCTTTGGACTTGAGCACCGGCGTCGTGCGCTGGGTCAATCAGCTGCGTGCGAACGATAATTACATCGTGGCCTGCGATTCGCCGGACGCCGCAGGCAAGGGCAACTGCCCGCAGACGCTCGGCCCGGACGTCGATTTCGGCATGTCGCCGATCTTGCGAACGCTGTTGAACGGGCGTCAGGTCCTGTTGACGGGAGAGAAATCGGGACGCGTTTACGGTCTCGATCCAGTGAAGGGCAGGCAGCTGTGGGCCGCGCAGGTCGGAGTGGGCAGCAGCCTGGGCGGCATCGAATGGGGAGGTGCCGCCGACTCCAGCCAGATGTACGTCGCCGTATCGGATGCAGCGGCGAGCAGTGCCAAGCCGGGAGGACTGATTGCGCTTCGCATTGCCGATGGTAAACAGGTGTGGCGAGCGGATCCGCCGGCACCCATTTGCAGTTGGGGAACCAGAAATTGCAGCGCGGCTCAATCGCAGGCTGTCACGGTCATGCCCGGAGTTGTTTTTTCCGGCTCTGAGGACGGCCACCTGCGGGCGTACGCGAGTGCGGACGGTCGCGTGATGTGGGATTTCGATACAGCGCAGTCTTTCACAACGGTGAACGGCGTTGCCGCCGCGGGCGGTTCGCTCGACAACGGCGGCGCAACGGTTGCCGACGGCATGGTGTACGTAAATTCCGGCTACGGCCGCATCACCGGCCAGCCGGGCAACCTGCTACTCGCGTTTGGTCTGGACGGTCCGTGACGATCGGGGGGCGCCTAGCCGCGCGCTTGTTTCAGTGCCGCATCGCCGTCCCACAGTTCCGTCAGATACGTGAAGTTCCAGTTTTCGGGAGATTCACGCGCCTCGATCTGATCGGTGGTATGCGCGGCCGCCAGATCGAGAACCTGAGGTTTCAGTGGCAGTCCGGCTTTGGTGGAGAAGAACACCTTCACGCGCGGCTTGGTCAGCGCGAGATAGTTC
>FTJL01008577.1_pt1 | contig 11132 bp, 7 predicted proteins | sample 1658551 | NCBI WGS metagenome assembly FTJL01 (sample SAMEA3914835, study PRJEB12502) | metagenome | biome: forest; material: soil | place: Canada | collected 2011-07-03 | depth 0.3 m
CCGCGGCGGCGCTGGCGGCCAGGCGTCGCACGGCCGCGGATATCACGCGACTGCGCACTCATATCGCGCAGATGAGCGTCTCCCATCACACGCGACAGAGTTTTGCCGAAGCGGATCTCGAATTTCACCTGGCAATCGGCTCGGCCAGCGGCAATCCCCTGATGCGAGCCATCGCCAACGTCATCGAGGCCGCGCTGGTGGCCTCCTTTTCGATGAGCTCACCGGTTGATGATGCAGGCGATCACGAGATGACCGCCAACAGTCATGCAGCGATAGTCGATGCCATCGAAGCCAAGGATGAAAATGGCGCGGCCGCCGCCATGCTGAAAGTCATCGATATCGGTGTACGGCGTATCGACTCAAGCCGCAGGAAGCGACGCGCGCGAATCTAGTCCATTTGGCTGCAAACGCCTGCGGCGTTTGCAGCCAAATGGATCAGCGGGAGGCGGACTTGATGGCGGTTACCGGGAAGCCCGGCGCCAGCACTCGAGGCGCCGCGGCAGTCTCGCGAATCAGAAAATCCACCACGGCTTGCAATGCTTCACGCTCGCTCGCTCCGGCGGAGCGGGCCGCCTCGTAAAAGGCGATCTGTCGATGGGCGCTGGTTCCCCGTCCGAGGATATTGCGCATGTGCGCCACCTCGCGCACACAGCCGAGCGCCTGCGCATCCTCGTTCAGGAGCACGATCAACTCCTCGACCATCTCTCCAAACGGGACGAGCTCTTCGCGAGCCAGATCCAGCAGCCGCTCGTCAAAGCTATAGCGCATTGCACGCCAGCGGTTTTCCGCGATCAGTACGTTCGGATACAGCCGCCAACTCTGATTGGCGCACCGCAGGCGGTAGAGCATCCGCAGCAGGCAGACAACGACCGCGGCCAGGCAGATCGAATCGTCGATACTGGTGCAGCAATCCATGACGCGGGTTTCGAGGGTGGGATATCTGGGGTTGGGACGCACGTCCCACCACATCTTATTCGTGTCCTCGATCAGGCCCGTACGAATCAACATATCGAGATGGCGCCGTAACTCCCCGTAACTGGCAAATCGCTCCGGCAGGCCGGTGCGGGGCAGCGAACTGAACAAGGAGAGCCGGAAGGACATCAGGCCCGTGCGTTCCCCCTCCCAGAAGGGCGAAGAGCACGACAGCGCCAACAGGTGCGGCATGAAATAGGAAAGCTGGTTCATCAGGTCGACGCGCAAGTCATCGTCGTCAATCCCGACGTGCACATGCATGCCGCAGACCATCATCCTGCGCGCGGCTCCCTGCATTTCGCGGGCGAGGGCGAAGAACTGCTCCTTTTCGGTGGGCAGCTGCTGGGTGGAGCGCGCAAACGGGTGGGTGGAGGCGGCAATCGGCGCCAATCCATAACCGCCCGCGAGTTCGACGATCACCGATCGCAGTCGCGCCAGATCGGCCCGTGCCTCGGCGACCGAATGGCAGATTCGCGTACTGACTTCCAGCTGCGAGCGCAGGAACTCCGGACTGATCTGACCGTTGCCGCGTTCCGTGCACTCGTGCAGCAATTCGTACGGCGGATTCTCGTTGACATCGCGCGAATCGAGATTGACCAGAAGATATTCTTCTTCAATCCCGACCGTGAATGGCGGCTCTGAGGTACTCACGCCTGCTCCCGCGCCCGGATGGGCCAACAAGGACGGGTAGTTTAGGCCGAAAGGCTTAAGCTTTGCCTGATGCGTTGCTCAAAAAACCCCAGTCAGTCGCCTAACTCCGCGATCGGTTTCGGTGCAGCAATGAAGAAACCCTGGGCAAAGTCCACGCCGATGCGCTGCAACTCCTCGAGCACCGGCTTCGTCTCGACGCACTCCGCCACCGTGGCGATCCCCAGGGCCCGGCCCACCTTGCTGATGGCCTCCACCATGCTGCGGTCCACCGCGTCCGAGGCAATCTGGCTGATGAATTGACCGTCTATTTTCAGAAAGTCGACGGGCAGCGTCTTCAGGTACATGAACGAGGACAAGCCGGTGCCGAAGTCATCAAGGGAGAATTTGCAGCCCCGCGCCTTCAGCTCGCGCATGAAATAAATTGCATTCGTGAGGTTCGTGACCGCCGCGGTCTCGGTGATCTCGAAGCACAGGGCCGCGGCGATCGCAGGATCTGCGACGCTTTGCAGCACGAAATCGACGAACGACTGCTCGTTGAGCGAGGTCCCCGACAGGTTGACCGCGAGAAGCGGTAGTCGCGCACCCCGGGCGCTACGCGCCCTCAGGAGTTCTACGGCCCGAACCACGACCCAACGGTCAATGACCGACATGACGTTGTAGCGTTCCGCTGCGGGGATGAACTCGCTGGGTGGCACGAGCTTACCGTCGTCGTCGCGCAGCCGGACCGTGAGCTCGTGAAATTCGTCGGGACCCTGCTGCGATATGCGTGCAATGGGCTGGAAGAACAGCTCCAGTCGATTCTCTTCCGTAGCCCGGGTGACGCGGGCGACCCAATGCATCTCACGGTGGCGGTTAGCGACACCGTCCTCTTCGTAGACGTGGATGCGGTTACGGCCCTCATCCTTCGCAGCGTAGCAAGCTATGTCGGCCGCGCTCATGACGCTTCCGACACTTTCGGTGTCCGCCCTGATCTGGACGACGCCCACGCTGGCACCGACCGTCAACGTGCTGGCTCCCCACATGAATCGATAGTCCCGGATCGCCTGACGCACCCCCTCAGCGATGCGCGTGGCTTGCTCTAGTGTGCAGCCTTCCAGCAACACACCGAACTCGTCACCCCCCAAGCGCGCAATCGTGTCGGAAGCCCGTACGCGTGTTTGCAGCAGTCCGGTCACATCGCGGAGCAGACGATCGCCCGCCTGATGTCCGCAGGTATCGTTGACCACTTTAAATTGGTCGAGATCTATGTAGAGCAGCGCGTGGGAGCCTTCACCTCGCTGCGCACTGAGTACCGCGGCGTGCAGGCGATTGTCGAATTCGCGACGATTGATCAGCCCGGTCAGGGCGTCATGGCTGGCCTGGTAGGACAGCGCTCGCCGCAGCCGACGCTCTTTGGTCACGTCGTGAAATACGATGACCGCGCCGATAACGCGGCCCTGGCGATCACATATCGGGGCTGCGGACTCCTGGATGGCCACTTCCTGCCCGGAGCGCGTAATCAATACGGAATGGTCCGCCGGCACGCCAGTCTCGCTGCGTCCCAAGGCGCACATCAGAGGATTCTCGACCGGCTCGCGGGTAATCTCGTTGACGAGACTCAACACATCGGCGAGCGGTCTGCCGCGTGCCTCGTCGAGGCTCCACGCAGTCAACGCTTCCGCAATCGGATTGATGTATTCGATGCGACCTTCGGCGTCGGTGCTGATCACCGCGTCACCGATGGACTGCAGCGTCACCTGCGCCCTCTCCTTCTCAGCGAAGACAGCTTGCTCGGCGCGCTTGCGTTCAGTGATGTTCGCAATCGTACCCTCGTAGCCGACTATGCGATCCGTGGCGTCCCGCACTGCTCGCGAGTTTTCCAGGATCACGACCTGTTGCCCGTCACGCCGCCGCATAAGGAACTCTGCATTCCGGAGCTCGCCCTCGGATTCAACCCGACGCATGAAATCGGTCCGGTCCGCCGGGTCCCAGTACAGCAACTGAACGCTTGGCAGTGCGTACAGTTCCTCGGCCCTCTCATAGCCCAGGATGGATACGAAAGCGGGGTTCACCGAGAGCAGGCGCCCGGGGCTGCTGCTTTGGTAGACGCCTTCGGCAATGCTTTCGAACAGCCCTCGAAACTTGGCCTCGCTACCGCGCAACGCCTCTTCCGCAAGGCGCCTTTCGATGGCAATTCCGGCAAGCTGAGCAGCGTGCCCGATGATCTGTCCCTCTTTGCCTGTCGGCAGCCCAGGCGGTCCGCGGTACACCCCAAGGGAGCCCAGAAGCTGGCCGCTCGCCGCTTTGATGGGCGTAGACCAGGCGGCCCGGAGGCCCGCTGCGAGAGCCTCCTCGCGCCGCTGCGCCCAAAAAGGGTCGGTAGAGACATCGGCGACCAATACCTGCCGGGCCAGATAAACCGCCGCGGCGCAGGAGCCATTACGAATGTCCACGGCCGAGCTGCCCAGAACGGCCCTGAGCGGCTCGGGAAGATTGGGTGCGACCATGTAGGCGAATTCGTGGCCGCCGGCCGCCAGAACGCTGACCGAGCACATGGTCCCGACGCCTAGCGACTCGATCAGGCGAGTGATCGAGGCGAGGACCTCCTGCAAACGAGTGTTCCCGGAAAGCTGTGCGAACACCTCGCGTTCGGCGGCGGCAACGCGCTCAGCACGCTTGCGCTCAGAGATGTCCGCGATGCTTCCCCGCACCAGACGCTTACTGCCGCTCGGCAGGCGCACCAATCTCACTTCGCAGTGGATCAGCTTGCCGTTGACATCCCGGAACACCCATTCGATGACCTGCGCTTTCCCGTCAAGCACGGCTTGAGTATGGGTGTGCGCGTGCTGCGCTGAGGGAACCCCATCCGGTTGAACAGGAGGACTGAGCTCGGCGGGCCCGACTTGCAGCAAGCGCGCCCTGTCCAGGCCGAAAAGCTTCTCCGCATTCTCATTTGCATCGACAAAGCAGGCGGCGTCCGCATCGAAAACCACAATGGCTTCGGGTGCATGATTGACCAGTAAACGGTAGCGAGCTTCGCTCTCGCGCATAGCCTGCTCGGATTCGCGCCGGTCCGTGACGTCGCGCAAGCAGAGGATGAACATCTCGCTCCGCGACAGGGGCGCCTTGCTCACCGCGATTTCCACAGGGAAAAACTCGCCGCCCTTGCGCTGTCCCCAGGACTCGCGGGAAGCCAGATCCAGATGGGTGTCGCCGGAGCTGGCAGCCAGTCGATGCAGGGCTTGAGTGACGGTCTCGTGCATCGCCAGCTTCGGAATCAGCTGATCAATGCGCTGCCCCACGACCTCCGCCTCGGCGTAGCCGAAGACCCGCTCGCCGGTCGGATTGAAGCTCCGGACTACGCCGTCCTCGTCCAGCGTGAGCACAACGTCTTTGATGTGATCGAGAATGACTTGCAGATGCTCGGAGCTCTGCTCGCGAGCCTCATGCGCGAGGGCGCGGGCTTCATCCGCCATCAGACGCATGGATTGGACGATGCCGCGTCGTTCGTCGTCGACGGCCTGATACTGCGCGCTGACCAATCGAAGCAGCATGGCCACTTCGGCGTTCGAGGATCCGACGGCCAGGCCCCCAGCCGTCGCGCCGGCGCGCAGACGGGCTTCCTTCAGCTGAGCGCGCAGCTGAGGATGAATATCGAGGCTATCCTCGTCACAGACCCTCTCGTCCGCCCGGACAAGGGTCGTCGTCCCACCGGGACCCGCGTCAGGTAAGGCACCGAGGGTCCGTATAGTCTGCGAATTTGACATAACGGACGCCGCTGGACCCAAACCCGATCATAAGAATTTGAGAGCGCCCGGCGCGTGAAGCGCCTCCCGATTCCACCAGACGCCTGGCAACCTTGCTAGCGAGGTTTGACGGCCGTCGCGCTTGAGTCCACGCCAGAGGCCGCACCGCCCGCCGATGGTGCTATCCCCACGCCCGAAATCACCGGCACCAGAAACTGATTGGTCCTGGAATCCGTATCCGACACGGCGGTCACCGAAGCGATGAGTTCGTAAATACCGTTGGCGCCCGGCATGACGGTCACGCTGTGACGAATGGGAACACCCAGAGCCGGCTTGTCCACCGGGGCCAGCTCAGCGCCGCTGACCAGAGCCAGGCCCTCTTCGCCGGCAAACCTGGCCGACAGCGTTGCAACGCTGCTGTCCACGGGAATCAACGCAAAATCCACCTGCAGCGGCTGCCCCGGCTGCGGATGGGAGGTCACCTCGAATTTCAATTGAACCGGGGGGGTCAGCCGGGTCAGGCTGACGGCGGAACTCATGTCGGCCGTGGATGAGTCGCCGATGGCGACATTTGGCTTCGGCTTGGGAGGCGCCTGGGCCTGCTGGGATGCGGTTGGGCCCGGCGCAGTGGACGAACCGCAGGCACTGAGCAAAGCGCTCGCGGCGGCGGCGATGAGCCAGCCGGCGGTGCGAATGCGGAAACGGGGTCGCATACCTAGCGCGCGCTCCAACGGGCAACCTGTGCGGGGGCGAACAATACCGCGCCCCAAGGCGGCAGCGCACGTCCGGATTCGCGTTTCGTGACATTCACCGCCTTAGGTCTCAAGGCCTTAGGCTCGAGGCGCTTGAGGCGTCAAGCAAACAGCGGAGGTTCGTCGATAGCCTCGGTCTGCTCGCGCAAGTCGCCTACGTACCCGTCCCAATAACGCTCCTCGCCGAACCAGGGGAAAGCACGGGGAAACGCCGGGTCGTTCCAGCGAAGCGATACCCAGGCGGCGTGGTGCAACATGCGCAGAGCCCGCAAGGGCTCGACCAGCCGCATCTCCAGAAAATCGAACTCGGCGAACTGTTGGTAGCCCTCGACGATCTCGGCCCACTGCCGCTGCTGGTCCGACGCTCGCCCCGACAGCAGCATCCACAGGTCCTGCACCCGGGGCCCCATCGCGCAGTCGTCCAGGTCGACGAAGGCGGGACCCTGTTCGTTCCACAGCAGATTTCCCAAGTGGCAGTCGCCGTGTATGCGTATCTCACGCACCGGGCCGACGGCGTCGAAGGCCTGCTGTACGCTATTCAACAGCGCTTCGCTGACCTGCGCATAGCGTTCGAGAACCCGGGAAGGCAGCAGGTCGTCCGTCAGCACCTGCTCGCGCGCTTCGAACCCCAACCGCTGAATTCCCAAACGCGGCCGAGTCCGGAAGGCTCGCCGCGCACCTACCTGGTGAATGCGCGCCAGGCTGCGCCCGAGTATCTGACGTGCCTCGAGCGCGTCCAGCTCCGGCGCCCGCCCGCGCATCCACGGAAAGGCGGCAAAGCGAAACCCGTTGAAGTAGAAAAGCGTGCGACCGTCCACCGTGACTGGCGCGGCCACGGGCAGCTCCGCTACGGCCAGCTCGGCCGTGAGCTCGTGCTCCTCGCCGATCTGCGCATCGCTCCAACGTCCGGGCCGATAGAACTTCATCACCAGCGCCCCGGCCGGACTGCCGAGCTGGTACACGCGATTTTCGTAGCTGTTCAGGGCAAAGAGCCTGCCGTCGACGTCCAGACCCACGGAGGCAGCCGCGTCGAGCACCACATCGGGCGTGAGGCCGGTGAAGGGTGTCACATCGACGGCATTGCTTTTGCTTATCATCAACGGCCTTTGGTACCTAAGTCGTCAGGAATCCTCTCACACATGAATCGCGGCACGATATTGGTTACGGGCGGCGCCGGTTATATCGGCAGCCACGTCGTCCTGCAGCTGCGGGCGCAAGGTGAGAGCGTCGTCGTCCTCGACGACCTCTCAACGGGCTTCCGGCAGTCGCTACAGGACACCCCGCTGGTCGTCGGTCAGGCAGGAGATCGGGATCTCGTGCTGGAACTGCTGCGCGAGCGCGGCGTGAGCACGGTAATGCACTTTGCCGCACACACCATCGTGCCCGAATCCGTCGCCGACCCGCTGAAATATTACGGCAACAACACCTGCTCGACGCGCAACCTGCTGCAATGCTGCGTAGAGGTGGGGGTCCGGCAATTCGTCTTCTCTTCCACTGCAGCCGTTTATGGGGTTCCCTCGAACCCCATTGCGACCGAAACCACCGCTACGGCACCCATCAACGCGTACGGAACCTCGAAGCTCATGTCCGAGTGGATGTTGCGCGATGTTGCGGCGGTCACTGCGCTGAAATACGTAGCGCTGCGGTATTTCAACGTCGCGGGTTCGGATCCCCAGGGCCGCGTCGGGCAAGCGACGCGCAAAGCCACTCTCCTCATCAAGGTCGCGTGCGAAGCGGCGCTCGGGAAGCGCCCACATGTGTCGATTTTCGGCACCGACTACGAGACTCCCGACGGCACCGGAATCCGTGACTACATTCATGTGGACGACCTCGCCCGAGCGCATCTCGACGCACTCAACTACCTGCGCAATGGGGGGTCATCCACCGTCTTGAATGTAGGCTATGGCCACGGGTACAGCGTTCGCCAGGTACTCACGAGCGTCGAACGTGTGACCGGACGCCCGCTCATCATTCGCGAGGAGCCGCGTCGTGCGGGGGACCCTCCCACGCTGATCGCCGGTGCCGACCGGATCCGATCCGAGCTGGGGTGGCAGCCGCGGCTGGACGATCTGGATACGATCGTCCGCACCGCCTTCCAGTGGGAGCAGCGCCTTCAGCAGGAGCCCTGGAGCTGACCGCAGCAGGACGCCGCTTGACTGCCCAATTTGCGCGGTAGAATGCCCGCCATGCAATGGGCCCGTCCCAAGTCATTGAGCGGATTGATGCTACTCGGTTTGGCGCTGATCGCCATTCCCCTGCTGGTGGCCATTCTCAATGCCGCGCTCCAGATTCGCCAGATATCCATCACCGGACAGGATATCGTCGTCGAGGGCGTCGGTTCGGCCCGCCTGAGCCAGCAGCTCATCAGCCAGATTTCCTTACTCGAGCGGACCGCCCAGCTGTACGGCGTCCTGAACGATCCCAACCTGCTCGATGTCTATCGCAAGCAGGACGCGCAACTGACCACGGTTCGAGGACAGCTCGGCCGGCAGCTCAAACAGCCGGATGCACAGAAAACGCTGGGCGATTTTGCCAACCTGCAGGAGCAGATTCGCCTGGCGGTCCTGGCGCTCCCCGCCGGGACCACCGCCGTCCACAGGGCTGAACTGTCGAAGAGCTTCATGGACCTCGGAAATCTTGCGGAACAGGTCACCGCGCAGGGCAACGAGCAGATCGACTCCGAAGTCGCGGCTCTGGAGGAGCAGACGCAGAAATCCCGCAGGCGGCTGCTATTGCAGGCCGCGCTGCTCGTCCCGCTGACGATTGTGTTGATTTTCGCGCTGACGGTCGCTGTGGGCCGACCGCTGCGCGTACTGGATCGGGCGATCAGCGAGCTCGGCCAAGGGACCTTTGCCAACCGGATCGTCGTATCGGGGCCGCACGATCTGGAGCGTCTCGGCGGCCAGCTGGAGTGGCTGCGCCAGCGACTTCTCGACCTCGCCTTAGAGCGAAATCGCTTTCTGCGACACATGTCGCACGAGCTGAAGACTCCGCTCGCCAACATACGCGAAGGCACGGAGTTGCTGATGGATGGCGCGGTGGGCGAGCTGGACCCCAATCAACGCGAAGTCGCGGGAATCCTCAGGGAAAACGGTATCAAACTGCAACGCATGATCGAAAACCTACTCTCCTTCAGTGCCTGGCAGACCTCGAGCGTGGGTCTGGACTCCAGTGAATTCCGGCTGCGACCCGTGGTGAAGCAGGTGCTGGAGAACCAGCAGCTGACGCTGCTGTCCCAGCGCGTGCGCCTGGACGTGAAGGTGGCCGACGTCACGCTGGTAGCGGACCGGAGCAAGATGCGGCTGATTCTCGAAAATCTGGTGTCCAACGCGGTGAAGTACTCGCCCAAGGGTGGCACCATTCACCTGCGCGCCACCACGCAAGGCTCCGAGTTGCTGCTGGATGTCGCCGATAGCGGTCCGGGCATCCCGGAGGAAGATCGGGCGCATATCTTCGAGGCTTTTTATACCGGTCGTGCGTCGAAGAACACGGCCGTGAAGGGCACCGGTATCGGCCTGTCCGTCGTTCTGGAATTCGTCTCTTTGCATGGCGGCAAAGTAGAGATCGTCGACGGCGAATTCCCAGGCGCGCACTTCCGCATCACCATGCCGATGCACGCCACGGGGGGCGACCGGCCCGACCGCAGCGGCCAAACACACAGCGAACAACAAAAGGCTCACGCTCATGCCGCTTGAACGCGTTGTGACGCGCGTCACGGTTCTGATGACCGTCGCGACCGCCACGGCCATGCTTGCGACGGCGTGCACGACCGATTTCGCCCCTCGCGAGCAACAGAAGCCCGTGCCCGTGGTCGACCGTGCTGCGGTTTCAGCGGCCGTGCTGGCCGACGATATCCAGTTGCTGCAGCGCCTCGTGCAGGGCGCTCCCGCCGAGCAGGCTGAAATCGCCGCCGCGGCGCAAAAAGACTATGAAACCGCGCCTACGCCCAGTCGCCAGCTGAAGTTTGCGCTGGTTTTGGCCACCCCCGGACATCCGGCGACCGACCTGCCGCGGGCACAGCGGCTGCTGCGTGAGCTTATGGCAAACCCCGAAATGCTGCTGACCGGCGAGCGGGCACTGGCCTTGGTGGAACTGCAGCAAATTGACGACATTTTGACGGTGGAGACGGAAAACCGCAGGCTACAGGGTGACGCCGTGCGTGCCGATCGGGAAAAACTGAGTAACGTGAACCGCCGCCTGCAGACCGAGATGGATGAGAATGCGAGGCTGCGCAAGGAACTCGAGGAAGCGCGCGCGAAACTCGATGCGATTGCCAACATCGAGCGCTCACTGAACGAGCGCAAACCGAACACCGAAGGACGACCACAGTGATGACTCCAGCCGGTCTCATGCCCCTGCCAACCGATCACCTGAGGACGCGACCTTTGAACCAACCGGGAAAACGCAAAGCGCGCATTCTCGTGGTCGACGACGACCCCGGTCTGTTGCGCCTGCTGACGATTCGGCTGCGGGCGGAGAGCTACGACGTCGAGGCCGTGGAGAGTGGACTCCAGGCACTCGGAGCGGCGAGCCGCTTCCGTCCCGATCTCGTGATCACCGATCTGCGGATGGATCACATGGACGGCATCGGACTGCTCAAGGAACTGCAGAACCGCTGGCCGGGACTGAAAGTCATCATCCTCACCGCCCACGGGACGATCCCCGACGCCGTGCAGGCGACGCAGATGGGTGCTTTCGGCTTCCTCACCAAGCCGGTCGACAAACAGGAACTGCTCGACCAGGTGCAGAAGGCCCTGCGCATCTCGGGGTTTGGAGCCTCGGACGAAGATTGGCGCGCCGAGATCGTGACGCGCAGCTCCGTCATGGAAGAGAAGCTCGCCCAGGCACACATGGTCGCAGGCACCGATGCACGGGTGTTGATCACGGGTGAGAGCGGCACCGGCAAGGAGTTGCTCGCACGAGCCATCCATCGCGCCAGTCCACGACGCAACAAGCCGTTCGTGGCCATCAACTGCAGCGCAATGGCCGAGAACCTGCTCGAGTCCGAGTTGTTCGGTCACGAGAAGGGCTC
>FTJL01000728.1_pt3 | contig 11100 bp, 10 predicted proteins | sample 1658551 | NCBI WGS metagenome assembly FTJL01 (sample SAMEA3914835, study PRJEB12502) | metagenome | biome: forest; material: soil | place: Canada | collected 2011-07-03 | depth 0.3 m
TCGGCGCCGCGCTCGTCGCGGAAACAGTGCCCGAGAACCGGCGAATCGAGGCCGGCGTGATCATGCAGAGCTCGTCCCCCGTCGGCATCGCATTCGCCAGTCTCGTGAACTACCTGGTCGCGGGCGTCTGGTTTGCCGGTCAGCCCGAGACTTCCTGGCGATACGTTTTTCTAGCGGGACTCACGCCGATCGTCTTTGCGGTGCTGGTGCGGATCTTCATACGTGAGAGCGATCAGTGGAAGACGCAGTCGAAAGCCCTGGTCGCTCCGTCTCCACGCGAGTTGTTCCAACCGAACATGCGCAGAATTACCCTGAGTGGATTCATCCCCGCCGTGACCGCGCTCCTCACGTGGTGGGCGTGCAATGCTTTCATTCCTCTCCTCGGCGGCACTCTGTCGAGCGAGCACGCGGCCAGTCTTGGCCTCTCACCCGGCGCAACAAGCCTGCTTGCCGAGGCTTGGAAAGCCCGCGCGTCCAATCTGTTCAACAGCGGCGGGCTGCTCGGAACGCTCGCAGCCATTCCGTTGGCCCGACTCCTGGGGCGGCGGCCCATGTTCGTGGCGTATTTTTCTTTTTCCGCGCTAGCGCTGCTGGCGAGTTTCGGGTTGCCGCTCCAACCGGCAACGCGAATGGCCATGCTGGTGCCGGTCGGGGCGGGAATCTACGGCGTGTTCGGGGCGTTTTCCTTTTACCTGCCCGAGCTGTTTCCGGCGCGCTTGCGGGCTACGGGGGCCGGCTTCTGTTACAACATCGGACGCGTGTTCGCCGCAGCAGGCCCCGTAGTCGTAGGATCCATCTCCGCCGCAGCCGGAGGCTCAAGCGCGGTAATCATCGACACCCTCCTCTGGCTCGCTCTAATTCCTCTCGCCGCTGCAATCGCGACCCCGTTCTTTGTGATCGAAACGCGTGGCCGAACGTTACCCGCTTAAGCCAAGTCCCTCACACGCCCAAAGCCTTGGCCAGCTCAAGACAATCCGTTACGACCAGGTCCGCCTCCGACATCCCTCCGGGCCATTGCGTCCCTCTCCTGTTCATCCACGCAGTACTCATCCCCACGGCCCGTGCCGCCTCCACATCAAGCGTCGGATCGTCTCCAACGTACAGGATCTGCGCCGGTTCGCGTTTCATCCGCGTCGCCAGTTCGCGAAATCCGTGCGGGTGTGGTTTCGCGACCCCCACGTCCCGGGAGTTCAGCGAGAGATCGAACAAGGTCGCAAGACCTATTCGATTCAGGTCGGCGTTGCCGTTCGTCAGCGTTCCCAGCGCGTATCGAGTGCGCAGACGTCTCAACGCCGGCGCAACGTCATCGAACACCTCGACCTGGTTGCGCACAGCAAAAAAGACCTCGAAAGCCTGCTCGGCAACCGCCTGATCGTACCCACAATCGCGCGCGTGATCGGCAAGCGAGGCAATTCGCAAGTATGTGAAGTCGTGCGCTCTTTGCGGCTCGTCGAGCGCTAGCTGCTGGCGCGCGGCTCGCATGTCTTCGACCGAGAAGCGCTGCGGAATGCGCGGGCAGTGCGCATGGAGCCACTCGAAGAGCCGCTCTTCCGCGCGGGCAATCACCGGCTCTACTTCCCAGAGAGTATTATCGAGATCAAAGGCGACGGCACGGATGTCGGCGAGCATGGGCAGTCTTTAAGACTCAGGCAACGCCGATGATAACCCGTTCCTTGGACTGCGGAAGGCGCAGTCCCCGCCCCGGCTGTCTTACCCCTACTGCAAAGGCTGGGTTCTCATGTCGGATCTCACCCTCGTCATCGGCAACAAGAACTATTCCTCGTGGTCGCTGCGGCCGTGGATGGCCATGAGGCACCTGGGAATTGAATTCACCGAATGGCTCGTGCCGCTCGACACCCCGGAATTCAAAGACGCGGTGGAGCAGTTCAGTCCGAGTGGACGCGTGCCGGCCCTTAAACACGGTGACCTGTGTGTCTGGGATTCGCTTGCCATCTGCGAGTACGTCGCGGAACTCACCCGGTCCGGCTGGCCTCAGGATCCGGCTGCCCGTGCAATCGCGCGCGCCGTGAGTGCGGAAATGCATTCGGGCTTTGCCAACCTGCGCATGGAATGGCCGATGAATGCGCGTGCCCGTAATCGCCACACGCTCAGGACGCCCGGCCTGGACGCGGATATCGATCGTATCGATGAGATCTGGAACGATTGCCGCAGCCGCTTCGGAGCCGGCGGGCCGTGGCTGTTCGGCGAGTACTCGATTGCCGACGCCATGTTCGCCCCGGTGGTGCTGCGCTTCAAAACCTACGGCGCACAGTTGTCCGGGACGGCACGCTGGTACCTGGCTACCGCACTCGAAGACGGCGCAATGCAAGAATGGGTGAAGGCGGCACAGAACGAGTCCTGGACCCTCCCCAGCAGCGAAGTCGGTTAGACCGTACAATATCGCTCTCGTCTGAGATGGAGCCGTCCATGCGTTTATTCGTAGCCGCCGCCCTGCTGGCGTCATCTATTGCGAGCGCGGCTACCGGTGTTTCCGGCTCTGCCCCCTTCACAGTGGAAGATCTCGTACGTCTCAAACGGGTGAGCGATCCGCAGGTCTCACCCGACGGTCACTATGTTGCGTACGTCCTCAGGGAAACCGACATGGATGCCAACAAGGGTCGAACCGACATCTGGCTTCTTGACCTGCGCGCGAAACAACCCGAGCCGCGCCGGCTCACACAGAATGCCGCCAACGACTCCAGTCCGCGTTGGACTGCGGACAGCCGCACGCTGTACTTCCTTTCCACGCGATCGGGCAACTCTCAGGTTTGGCGCCTGTCGCTGGACGGTGGCGAATCTGCTCAGGTCACCAGCTATCCGCTCGATGTGGGTTCGTTGAAGGTCTCGCCGCAAGGCGAGCGCCTCGCACTGTCGATGCAGGTCATGCCGGACTGTACGACGTTGAGCTGTACGAAGGACAAGCTCGATGCACGCGAGAAGTCCAAGGCCTCGGGTCGCCTCTACGACAAGGTCTTCATCCGACACTGGGATACCTGGTCTGACGGCACGCACTCGCATTTGTTCAGTGTCGTGGTGGGCGCCGACGGCAAAGCGGGCACGCCCGTCGACCTGTCAAAGACACTGGATGCGGATATTCCATCCAAACCCTTCGGCGGCGACGAAGAGTACGCCTTCAGCCCGGACGGAACCGACATCGTGTTCTCCGCCCGCATCGCCGGGCGCACCGAACCCTGGTCGACCAATTTCGACCTGTTCGAAGTCCCGGTGGACGGCAGCGCAACGCCGAAAAATCTCACTGCGGACAATCCAGCCTGGGATACGCAGCCGGTATTCCTGAAGAACGGCGATCTCGCGTGGCTCGCGCAGGAGCGTCCCGGCTTTGAATCGGACCGCTTCCATGTCGTCATCCGCAACGCGCGTACCGGCGTCGTGCGCCCGCTGACGCAATCGTGGGACCGCTCGGTTGCTCGACTGGGTGTAACTCCGGACGGCCGCAGACTACTGGCTACCGCCGACGACACCGGCCAAGTCGCACTCTTCTCCATCGACCCCACGAAGGGAACGCCGACCCGATTGGTGGCCACGGGGGAAGTCGACGACTACGCAGTGACCAACGATTCCATCGTGTTTGCCTGGGCGAGCCTGGGTGCGCCCGCGGATCTGTTCACCGTCGGACTCAATGGCGGCGCCCCGCGCCGGCTCACGCAAGTGAACCGCGAACTGCTCGGCGCGCGGCACCTGAGTGAGTTCGAGCAGTACAGCTTCAAGGGTTGGAACGACGAAACGGTGTACGGCTACGTGGTCAAGCCGTTTGGCTTCGAGCCCGGCAAACGCTTTCCGATCGCTTTCGTGGTGCACGGTGGTCCGCAGGCAAGCCTGCAGAACGTCTGGACCTACCGCTGGAACGCGGAAGCGCTGGCCGGCGCCGGCTACGCGGTCGTCATGATTGATTTCCACGGAACACCCGGCTACGGGCAGGCCTTCACTGACTCGATTAGCGGCGATTGGGGCGGCAAGCCGCTGGTAGACCTGCAGAAGGGCCTGGCGGCTGCGACCGAAAAGTTCGCATGGCTGGACGGCGAGCGCACTTGCGCCCTCGGAGCCTCTTACGGCGGCTACATGATGAACTGGATCGAGGGCAACTGGCCCGACCGGTTCAAGTGCATCGTCAACCACGACGGCGTGTTCGATGCACGGATGATGTACTACTCCACCGAGGAGTTATGGTTCGAGGAGTGGGAGAACAACGGCACGGCGTTCGAGCATCCGCAGAATTACGAAAAATTCAACCCGGTGAACTTCATCGCGAAATGGCGTACCCCGATGCTGGTCGTGCACAGCGAGCAGGATTTCCGCATTCCCTACTCACAAGGTATCGGGGCGTTCACCGCGCTTCAGCGTCGCGGCATCGAGAGCAGGCTGTTGATCTTCCCGGATGAGAATCACTGGGTGTTGAAACCCGCCAACAGCGTGTTGTGGTATCACACGGTGATCGACTGGCTCGACGCGCACCTGAAGAACTGAACCGGTGAGGTTACTTCCGGCCGGGCCGCGTAGGGCCGGGCTTACGGGACGGCGTGACCTGGTTGTACGGGTCGTAGCCGCCGCCCGGATCGCGGTCCGACTCGATGCGCAGTTCCTCGTCCTTGGTGTCCTCGACCTTGAGCTCCGGCATCTCGAGCTTGCGCAACAGGCGCGACGTGCTCTCGATGGCAATGCGACTCGTCTCCTTGACCCAGTCCCAGACCGCATTGCCGCGCTCATCGTGCACCACCCGCCCGCGAGCGCCGTCCTTCTCCGTCGGCGGGGAGGTCGTCTTGTCCGGCGTGCCGGACGAACCGGCCGCTCGCAGCTTGGTGTCTTTAGGGTCGCCCATCGAGGACTACTCCGCAGCGCAGGCGCGCCCGTGTTCCCACTCTAACCCGCAAGGGGGGAACGGCAATATGTCCGGGGGGGGCGCATGCTGGATTTGTGTCAGCGATCACAGATCGTGCCCGCCGCGGCGCAACAATGCCGCAAAGGCCAGCTGCTTAGCCGGCAAAGTGAGCGGGCTGTGCCCGCGTAACAACCACGTTTTTTGCCGGCGGGCCGGACAGCACTTGCGCGTCTGGCCTGCTGCAAACGCCGCAGGCGTTTGCAGCCAAATGGAAAAATCCGCCTGGCCTCGGGGGTGCCGGCGCCCTGCCCCTACGGCTGTACTTTGTGAAACCGGAAGAAGGGTTCGTCCGTGCGCCCTTGAACGAGCTGCCCCGCAGCGTCGGTACCGGTCTCGGCCAGGCCCAGCTCGGTGGCGTCGAGCTCGAACCGGCTCTCGATGTGGATGGTGCCGCTGGTGATCCGCGAGGTTGTCTGACAATGCTTCGGATCGTTCTCAGCGACAAAACGGGCACCCGACTTCTTCCAATGAAGGTCGCAGCCCCGTATCTGCACCACATCCGGCTTCATCATGCTTCTGAGCAGGTCGGGATCCCGCCCGCCCTCGCGCCAGCGTAACGGCTCCGCAAGGTTCCACACCGTCTGCTCGATCCCTTTGTCGCTCACATCGAAGGTCCAGATCCTCTGCGCCATGACGCGTGACGGATCGTCCGCGGCGCTCTCTTGCACATAGAACACAAATTTCCCTATCAGATCGTCATCGACGGGCAATACAGACAGGGCGAGCGCCTCATGTGGGGGGCGCAGTCCGTGCGCCACATCGTCCTTGACCTGCAGGCTATTGTCGTACAGTCCCGGCAGCCAGTGCAGCAGTTGGTCGAGCTCCGCTTCGCGCAGCTGCGTTTGACTCGTGCAGCTGCAAAGCGCCGCGGCACCGGCAACCAGTGCGCTGCGGCTGCGCTTATTCATAGAACGCCCGCCACTCGGCCTGGTACGACAGACCCAGACCGATGATCTTCTCCAGCAATTCATCGTAGGTCGTTCCCGCGGCACGCGCCGATTCGGCCAGATCTTCCGCCGCCTCCAGGTTGGGGTTGGCGTTCGCCTCCAGAACGTACACCGTCCCGTCGGGCTTCACCCGGAAATCCATGCGTGCATAACCCGAAAGTCCCAAGGCGCGATAGATGCGTCGCGAGAGCTTGTCGAGCGTCGCGAGGACGCCGGGAGGCAGATCCTCCGCGGCGCGGGTGGTGATGCCGTACTTTTCCTGGTAGCGCTTGTCCCACTTGACCTTGCGGGTTGCGATCGCGGCAAGCGAGCCCGGCATCGATCCGAACACCATCTCCCAGACGGGCAAACGCGTGAGCCGGTCATTGCCCAGCACCCCCACGTACAACTCGCGCCCTTCGATGAACTCCTCCACCAGTGCGTCCGATCCCACCTGTTCGTGCACGAAGGCGATGCGCTCCTTCAGCTTCGCAACATCCTCCACGACCGAGGCTTGTGCTATCCCCAAGGAAGCATCCTCGACCGTCGATTTGACGAACAGCGGGAATTTCAGCCGCCGCGGCACCTGAATGCGCGCGCCGCGGCGGAATACCGTGAACAGCGGGGTTGGAATGCGGTGGTAGGCCAGCAATTGCTTACTGAGCGATTTGTCGCGCGACAGCAGCAGGCCACGCGGATTGCATCCCGTATAGCGCTGACGCATCAACTCGAGAAACGCCACGACGTGCTGATCGTATGTGACGATGCCGTTGAATTCCTCCAGCAGATTGAAAACGACGTCCGGTTTCCAGTCGGCGATGGCGGTGCGCAGTTCCGTCAGGCTGTCGAGCACGCCCAGGCAGTGCACGTCGTGTCCGTTCTTGCGCAGAGTCGAGGTCACGTCGTACTCGGTACGCCACTCCTCTATCTCCTTTTCCGTACGGCCCTCAAGAGTGTCCGGCGGCACCAGGCTCGCGTGCACGACGACGAGCGTGCGCAGTTTTTTCATAGTGGCAGTTGCGGAGTCTCACCTTGCGCATAGAAGCGCGTGATCCGTTCCAGCATTTGACGTGAATTACGAGTGGCCTCACGTTGGCTGCCGCGCACATAAAGCCCCAGCGCTTCGCTGCGTTCGATCAGCATGCGCAGGATTTGCCGAACGGTATAGCGCTCGGTGGACAGCTCGCGTGCAACACTGGCGATGAGAGAGGATTTGTGGGTGCGCAGCAGCGTCGCCGCACGCGGAGCACCGTTTCGCAGCCGCTGCGTGCTGAAGACTTTTTGCAGCAATTGATCCGAGACCCCACGGCGACTTAGACGATTGTGAGCGAGCTTGCGGCGGTAGTAGTCCGCCAGCGTGCCGGTGTTGAGGTCGATCGGCTCGATGCGGACGCGGTTGCGGACCGGCGCGCGCTTTTCGCGCACTTCCGCGATCAACTCATCGACGACACTGAGCTTCTGAAAAGCCGGCCAGTCGGCATAACTGGTGCGCCAATTCGAACGCGGCTGCAGCCAGACGGCAAAGGTCTCGGCGAAATCCTCAGTTGGATGTGCTTGCGCGTACCACTCGCCCAGGTGATGTACGTAGCGGCGGCTGCCGGGACGAGCGCGATATCGATTCGGATAGGGCAATGAGGCAGGACCGAATACTTCCCGCCACCGCCGGCGCCGGCGCAACCGGTACGCGTTGTCCAGAGCGTGTCCCGCTTCATGTCGCAGAATGCGCATCAGCCAGCGGCTATTGCCGCCTTCCGCCTCCCGCATGATCCGGCGCTCGAGCCTCTCCAGCCGCGGGTGCGCCAGGTAGAAAGGCACGGCGATTCCCGGCACGCCATCGGGCGAGAACCATTCTTCCGCGAGCCACACGTGCGGTCGAAAGCTCAGGCCGCGCGCCTCCAGCTCGGTGTAGAGCCGCGCAACGTAGTGCTTCAACGATGATTGTTCGATGGAGAGCTTCAGATCGCAGAAACGCAGCGACAGGAGCTTCTCGTCGGACAGACGCGCCCACGGCTGCGCCTTGCGGCGCCGTTGTGCACTAGTGCTAGCGGCGGTTTCCGACGACATTGCGGCTCAGCCCTGACGAATCGAAGAGGAGACCACGTGCTTCGATCCCGATGCGGAACCGCGCGGTTTGACCCGAGCTTACCGAACCATTTCTCTGCTGTCTTCAGCCAGCTAAGCCGACGAGCGCATGCGTCAGCAGGCGATCGGCCAGGCCTGCGATCAAGTCCTTATGCATCAGGCTATTGCGCCAGCCGGTGGGAATGGCCGCCACGCTGTAGTGGGCGCCGGCCAGCTGTCCGCACAAGGTGCCGATCACATCCGAGTTACCCCCCAGATTGACGGCCCTCAGCAGCGCGTCACGAAAATTATCGGTGGTGCTGAAAGCCCAGATCGCGGCCGCCATGGCTGACGGCGCTGAGCTGCCGGCTGCCTCATGGGGAGGGCCGTCCTGAGGGGTCAGCCCCTGTCCGGCAGCCTCCGCCAGGATTGCGGCCTTGGATTGGCCCGAGAGCGCGCCATGCAGCAGCCCAGCAAAGACACGGCAGGCATCCACCACGGCCGGTACTTGGCAAGTCGTTCGGGCTGATTCCCCTGCCCGGGCGGAGGCCTCGGCAGCCGAAGCCAGGAAGAACATCGTCGGTGGCGCTACCCGGGACAGGGGCTCAGGGTCCAGCTGGTCGGGGTCGTGCGAACCGGAAAAAAGCTGCCGCCGCCATTGAGCCATGGTCAAGGCGCGAGCCGTGCTCGCCGTAATCCCGACGCACTGGCCCGTGGCCGATAGATACCCGTCGCGCTGCCACCGGCGGTAGCGCTCGACCTGGTCGCGGGCATCGAACCCACCGCACTCCACGAGGCTCTCGGCGAGACACAGCGCCATCGCCGTATCGTCGCTCCAGCCGCCGCGAGGGAGGTCAAACGGGCCGCCGCCGAGCAGATCCCCGACCGGAGTGAACGTACCGGGCCGTCGATACTGGGTGGCTGCCGCCAGGGCGTCCCCGACCGCCAGCCCCAGAAGCGCGCCGTGGAAGCGGTTGCGCACGGCGCGGGCAGCAGAAAGAGTGGCCTCTTCCAAGAGCGGGTCAGTGCGCGCACCAGCGGCGAAATTCGGTGCCGCTGCCTCGGCCGGCTCCAATTCCGGTGGCCTCGACCGTCGCACCCATTTCCGAACGTACTCGTTCTGCCCGTCCGTCTCGGGAACCCAATTCCAAGTGCGGGAGCGCTCGGATTGCTGAAACCGTCGATTGAGCTCGTCCAGCGCGTCGGGCCCCTCGAGCCCCCTGTCGACCAGCAGGCAGCCGATCACCGTGCCGGTTCTGCCTATGCCGGCCCGACAGTGCACGTAGACCTTGCGGCCGGATTGCAGCGCGTCGTGCACGCAGTCCAGGATCTCCTCCATGTGTTCGCGCCTTCCCGGCAGACCGTGGTCGTCAATCGGCTTGCGCAGGTACTCGACTCCGAGCGGCAGGTCGACGTCGTAAGGCGGCAGTTCGGTGGGCAAGGTGAGGTCGATGAAGCATTCCACTCCTGCATCCAGAAGCTGCTTCAGCCGCTGCCGGGTCTGCTCCCGCGACTTGCCGCCGGGATGCTCGCCGGCGAGCAGCCGGCCGGGCAACACCCAGTAGCTGTTGCGCAGAGGCGCGGGGAACGGCGGCTCGCTCATAGGGACGCGAAGGTACCCGACTTAGGCGGGTACCGGTATGGCTTCCAGACGCTCAACGAGCGCCTCTTCCTCTTGCTCGCTCATCATTGGAACGCGCTGCTCGTCGAGACCGCAAAAATCGAACTGGCGGGGATCCGCGAGGTGCGCGGGCTCAACATTGCGCAACGCTGAGAAAATAGTCTGCGTGCGCCCCGGGAACTCCAGCTCCCACGCTGCCAGCATCTTCTTGATGGCCACCCGCTGCATGTTGTCCTGCGAGCCGCACAGCTTGCACGGAATGATCGGAAACGCCCGGCCTCGTGCATAACGCTCGATCTCGCGCTCCGACACGTAAGCGAGCGGACGGATCACGATGTGCCGGCCATCGTCCGAGAGCAACTTCGGCGCCATCGCTTTCAGCCGCCCGCCGAAAAACAGATTCAGGAACAAGGTCTCGACAATGTCATCGCGGTGATGCCCAAGAGCCACTTTCGTAATGCCGTTCTCTTGCGCAAACCTGTAGAGCGCCCCCCGCCGCAGCCGCGAGCAAAGCCCACACATGGTGCGCCCCTCGGGAATCACTCGCTTGACGACGCTATAGGTGTCCTGCTCGATGATCCGATAAGGAACGCCCAGGTCCTCCAGGTATTCGGGCAGCACTTGTGCGGGAAAGTCCGGTTGCTTCTGATCTAGGTTGACGGCGATAAGCTCGAATTGTACGGGGGCACTGCGTTGCAACGACAGCAGGATGTCGAGCAGCGTGTACGAATCCTTGCCGCCGGACAGGCACACCATGACGCGATCGCCGTCGGCGATCATCCGGTAGTCCTGGATCGCCTTACCGACATCGCCCCGCAACTGCGCCTGCAACCGATGAAAGGTCCGCGAGGGTTCAGGCCGCTGCACTGCTGGCCACGCTTTCGAGATATTTTGCCTCGACATAACGGATGAAGGGTGTGGCTGAAACCGGCTTCCCGGTCGCGCCTTTCATCAAATCCTGGACGGCCACCTTGGCCCCGACACCGTGCACATGCGTACGCAACCAGCCAAGCAGCCCGGAGAATTCGCCGATCCCGAGCTGCTCGTCGAGAGCCGGGACGTCGGTGCGCAGGCTCTCGTACAGCTGCGCCGCAATGACCGCCCCAAGGGCATACGAGGGAAAGTATCCGAATGACCCCACAGCCCAATGGATATCCTGCAGACAGCCTTCGACGTCGTTGCCCGGTCGAATGCCTAAGCGCTGCTCCATTCCCGCGTTCCAGGCCTCCGGTAGATCACGGACCGCCAGGTCGCCGTTCAGCAACTGCTTCTCCAGCTCGTAGCGCAGCATGATGTGCAGCGGATAGGTGATCTCGTCCGCATCGACCCGGATCAGGCTGCGGCGTACGCGCGTCAGATGCGTGTAGAGGTTTTCCTGGCCCCACTCCGGGCCCGTGACACCGAAATGCTTCAGCAACAGGGGCTGCACGTAGCGCACGAAGGGGCGACTACGGCAGACGATCATTTCCATCAGCAGGGACTGGCTCTCCTCGAGCGCCATGCCACGGTCCCGGCCGACCGGCTGATCGCGCCAGTCCTGCGGCAACCCAAGGTCATACATGGCGTGACCCGTCTCATGCAGTGCGCCAAGCAGC
>FTJL01003077.1_pt3 | contig 11027 bp, 9 predicted proteins | sample 1658551 | NCBI WGS metagenome assembly FTJL01 (sample SAMEA3914835, study PRJEB12502) | metagenome | biome: forest; material: soil | place: Canada | collected 2011-07-03 | depth 0.3 m
CGGATCAGACCGAGCTGGGTCGTGATGATGTCGATAACCAGACCAAAGCGCGCTTTGCGCGCGAATTCGCGTCCGTTCTCGGCTTCTCGCTGCACGTCGCCGAGCGGCTCTCCCGTCGCGAGCAGATTCGTGTTCAGATTGTTGCAGCAATACGCCGCAAAAGTGAGGTCGCCCATTTGGCTTGCGGTGTCGAAAGCGCGCCGCACCATATCCCGTCCGGATTGGATGTGCTTCGTCCAGGGCAGCACAAGATTTCCAAAGGCCACGTAGGCACGCGCCTGGTAGCGATGCAGCCCGCGCTTTTCCACCAGATCAAGCGCAAGCCGACCGAAGCGGAATCCGGCCTTATAGTCTGCGAAGTGCGACCCGAGAATCATTCCCAGCCAGACATAGGCAAAGCACGATCCATCGCTGTTACCATGCTCAAGGCTGAGGTTCGTGATCCGACCGACGATGAGGTTGCGCAGAATCTCGTCGGTGAACATTGCCGGCGAAATGACGATCGTGAGGACGTCTAGGGTTGCGCACCAGTCCGGATCGGTCATCCTGGGCAGGTCGATGAGTTCTTCGATCGAGCGGCTGCCGAGCTGTTGCCAAATCCTCTGGTATTCCTGTGTTACGTCCTCATGTGAGGGATGCAGCGACCACTGAACGCCGATCCGCCGGAAGTATTCGAAGCCAACCTCGACAGCCCGGTCGCTGCGATCCAAAGTTGTAAAGAGCTCCACCCGCAAGCAGGTGACAGCGGCCAGATGGGCGAGACTTTTGGCCCGGCGCGCCAGCCGCAGGAGCCGCTCTTCGGCCGCCGCCAGCTCGCCGGTCAGGAACTCGCATTCGGCCTGGTTCAGCTGCAGCGCGAAGGTGAGCTCGTACCGGCGCTCCCACGAGTCGTTGCCCAAAAGAGCTGCGCCGCTGGTGAGATAGGTTTGTGCCGAGGCATAAGCGGTAGAGGCCTTGGCGCGCTTGCCGGCGACAAGATTGAATTGCGCCAGCTGATCCTTTTCCTCCTGAGCGGTGATCAGCGCCGCGCCACGGTTGAGTTGATTCACGATCTCGAAGATAGCCTCTGCGTGCTCCTCTGCAACTGTATGCGCCGCAAACAGCCTGCCAATGCGCAGATGCGCCGCGGCGCGTGCAGCTTGCGGGATTTGCGAATACGCCGCTTCCTGGATGCGATCATGAATGAAACGGTAGCTGCCCGCCGGGCGCTCGACGAATTCCTGCCGCACTGCCGGCCACAGAGCCGTGTGGACCTGTTCCTCCGAAGTCCCGAAGACGATCGACAGTGTCCTGGTGGCGGCGATGTTGCCAACACAAGCCAGCTGCTGCAGCGCATTCTGCGTCTCCGGCGGCAGGCGGGTGAGCTTTCCGACCATCAGGTCCACGACGTTGTCGGTGTAACCCTTGGCATGAATGCGGTCGAAATCCCAGCACCAGCGCGCACCCTCATGATCGAAGCTGAGCATCCCCTCTTCGGCGAGCGAAGCGATGAACTGAATGGCGAAGAACGGATTGCCACCCGTTTTCTCGTGCACCAGGCGCGCAAGCGGCGCTGCGCGCTGCGGCTCGCAGCGCAGAGCGTCCGCAATTAGCTGCTCGAGATGCTCTCGGGCCAGCAGAGCAAGCGTGATCTGCGTGACCTTTCCGCCGGCGGACTTGATGGCCTCGAGCTTCCGCATCAGCGGATGGGTGTCAGTGACTTCGTTGTCGCGATAGGCACCCACGAGCATGAGGTGCTGCAGATCGGAGCGGGCCGCGTCAGGCCGGGCCGCGTCAGGCCGGGTCAACAGCTCCCCCAGCAGGTCGAGCGTCGCCACGTCGAGCCACTGCAAGTCGTCGATGAACAGCGTCAGGGGATGCTCCGGTCGGGCAAAGATGCCGATAAACCGTCGAAACACCAGCTGGAAACGCCGTTGCGCGTCCTGCGGCGGCAGCTCGGGCACCGGGGGCTGTTCTCCAATGATGTGCTTGAGTTCCGGCACCAGGTCGACTATGAGCCGTCCATTCGGGCCGAGAGCCTCCAGGAGGGCGTCGCGCCAACTGCTCAGTTCGGCGTCGCTCTTGCTCAGAAGAGGCCGCACGAGGCTCTGAAAAGCCTGAGCGAGAGTCGAATACGGGATGTCACGCTTGTACTGATCGAACTTGCCCGCGGCGAACAGCCCGCGCGGCACCAGCACCCTGTGCAACTCATTGACGACGGCGGACTTGCCGATGCCCGCGTAGCCCGAGACCAGCACCAACTCCGGAGCGCCACTTCTGACCACGCGGTCGAAGGAGGCGAGCAAGCTCTCGATCTCGCGCTCTCGCCCATACAGCTTCTCGGGCATCAGCAGCCGGTCTGCGCGATCGTGAGTGCCCGGCGGGAAGGACAGGATGCGTCCGCGAGCCTCCCATTCGAGGAGACATCGCCTGAGGTCGGCTTCGACGCCGGCAGCGGTCTGATAGCGTTCCTCGGCGGTCTTGGCCAGCAGCTTCACGATGATCGCGGATACTGTTGCAGGAACTTCCGTCAGCCGCTGGCGCGGCGGCACCGGCTGCCTCGCGATGTGACAGTGAACCCACTCCATGGGATCGGAGGCGGTGAATGGCAGGCCGCCCGTGAGCATTTCATAGAGAGTCACGCCGAGCGAATACAGATCACTTCGAGAATCGATGGAACGATTCATTCGTCCGGTCTGCTCGGGCGCCATATAGGCGAACGTCCCTGCGATGACCTCCGGGGGTTGCGGGGACTGGCGCTCGCGTGGCAGCTGCGATGCGATTCCGAAGCCCATCAGCCACACCTGGCCGGTCTCAGGGTTCACCAGAGCGTTGCCGGGCTTGATGTCCTTGTGAATGAGACCGCGCTGATGTACCCGGCCAAGGGCGGCCGACAATCCGATGGCGAGACGCAGGAATAGCCGCAACTGCATCGGCGTTCCAACCAGGCGGCCCAGCGGCACTCCTCCGGGGTCCTCGAGCACGAGCACCGGACGCCCCTGGTGCGCTGAGAGTGCGAGAGGCCGAACTGCCCACGCGGGATCCAGCTCGTCGCGCAACGAATATTCGTGCTCCATGCGGCGCAGACTGCGCAGAGCGGTGTGTTTCCGGAGCGGCGCAATCACCAGCGTCGAGTGCACGGGTGCGTTCAGCGAGTTCCGGCGCCGGTGACGGTAAAGGAGGAACTCCCCATCGTCGCGGAGCGTCTCGCGCGTGCTGTCTGCGAGCAGCTGCAGCGTGGCCTTCTCCAGCATCGAATCCATGCGGCCTCCTCGAGAGTGGCCGTCATCGTCACAGATCAATTCGCTGAGAGCTGGCCGCTCAGCACGACTTGCACGCCAATCAGATTACGACGTCGAAGGCCGAGCTGCCAGCCCGCGCGGCGGAGATTTTCTTGGCACGTGGCGGCCGAGGGACATCGCCCTGCGTCGAGGTGCTTCATGGCGCACTTCCGGGAAGAATCGCGGTACTTTAGGCGCAACTTGCGCTTCGGGAGTCTGCCTCATGACGCTCTATGTATTCGCGTTGCTGATTGGCGTGGATTCGGGGGCACGGACTTTCACGGCGCCCGCGGCTGTCAGTTGGGCCGCTCATTTGGGGTGGCTGCACCTGCGCAACACGCCATTGGGTTTTCTGGCAGCCAGCGTGACGCCCTATATCCTTACACTGCTGGCAATCGGTGAACTGATCACCGACAAGCTGCCGACAACGCCGAGCAGAAAGGCGCCGGTCGGATTCATCGCCCGGATCGTCAGCGGTGCGTTCTGCGGTGCGGCAATTGGCGCTACGGGAGGCGTCGCGACTGGCGGCTTGATCGCCGGTGCACTGGGCGCTGTTATCGGAACCTTCGGCTTCTACGAGTTTCGATCCAGGTTGGTCAAGGCGATCGGGGGTCGGGACCTTCCCATCGCGCTGCTCGAGGATGCCTGCGCCATCGCCGGGGCGATTCTGATTGTGGAGGCAGCGGCATGACCCAGACCTACGATGCGATCATCATTGGCGCCGGTCAGGCGGGACCTCCCTTGGCCGGCCGTCTGACCGCGGCCGGCATGAAAGTCGCCCTCATCGAACGCAAGCTGTTCGGGGGGACCTGCGTCAACACCGGGTGTACGCCGACCAAAACCTTGGTAGCGAGCGCACTGACCGCCCATCTGGCGCGCCGCGCCGCTGACTATGGCGTAATCGTGAGCGGCGCCGTCACCGTTGACATGAAGAAGATCAAAGCCCGGCAAGACGGCATCGTCCGCAACGCACGCGAGGGCATTGAGGCGTGGCTGACGAGCATGCGCAACTGCACCGTCTTCCGCGGCCACGCCCGGTTTGAATCACCACGCCAGGTCCGAGTGGGCGACGAACCGCTGACCGCCGAGCGAATCTTCATCAATGTCGGCGGCCGAGCCAACGTGCCCGATCTGCCGGGCGTGGATCAGGTGAACTACCTGACCAATTCCAGTGCGCTCGAACTGGATGCCCTACCGAACCATCTCGTGATTGTGGGCGGCAGCTACGTGGGACTTGAGTTCGCGCAGATCTATCGGCGCTTCGGGTGTGAGGTCACGGTCGTCGAGATGGCCGATCGCCTGGTTCGGCGCGAAGACCCGGAGGTCTCGGCTGCCGTCCGGGAGATTCTCGCGGCCGAAGGGATCCAGATCCGCTTGGACGCGGAATGCATTCGCTTTGAACCGCGCGGCCAGGATCTCTGTGTCCATGTCACCTGCCGCACCGGTGAGCCTGAGGTCGTTGGATCGCACGTTCTTCTGGCGGTGGGGCGCCGGCCAAACACCGACGAGCTGGGGGTGGAAGCGGCAGGGATCGAGATCGACAAGCACGGCTATATCGTTGTCGATGACCAGTTGCGAACCAGCGTGCCGGGCATCTGGGCGTTGGGCGACTGCAACGGGAAAGGGGCGTTCACCCACACCGCCTACAACGATTTTGAGATCGTCTCGGCCAATCTGCTCGATAACGAAGCGCGTCGGGTCAGCGACCGCATACCGGCCTACGCCCTCTTCATCGAGCCGCCCCTGGGCCGCGTCGGACTGACCGAAGCGGAGGCGCGAACCGCGGGGAAGCGCGTCCGGGTTGGATTCCGGCCCATGACGAGGGTCGCCCGGGCGATCGAAAAAGGCGAGACGCAGGGGTTCATGAAGATGATAGTGGACGACGAAACCCGCCTCATTCTAGGCGCCGCAATCCTCGGAACAGGCGGCGACGAGGCGATCCACGGAATCCTCGACATCATGTACGCCAAGGCGCCCTACACCACTCTGCAGCGTGCCGTACACATCCATCCGACGGTTTCGGAGTTGATCCCGACGGTGCTCGGCGAGCTTAAGTCCGCCGAGCCGAGATAGTGAGCTCTTCAACCGCGACCGCCGGGCCGTCGGATCCTTCTGCGCCGCGCCGGAGCGCCTCCGCGTGGGCTCCGTTTCGGTATCGGCCGTTCGCGGTGATCTGGGCGGCGACGGTCGTGTCCAATATCGGAACCTGGATGTACAACCTCGCTTCCGGGTGGCTGATGATGAGCCTCGACGCGAACCCGTTCATCGTCTCGATGGTCCAGGTCGCAAACAGCCTGCCGATGTTTCTGCTGGCCATTCCGGCTGGCGCGCTCGTGGACATCGTCGATCGGCGCAAATTCCTCATTTTCGGTGAGTCCGCAATCACGGTCACGTCGATCATGTTCGCCGCGCTTGTTTGGCTTCATCTGATCACACCCGGCAGCCTTCTGGCATTCGCGTTCATCGTGACCGTAGGTTCGGCCATCACGGCGCCCGCCTGGCAAGCGGTAGTGGCCCAACTCGTGCCGAAGGCGGATCTCTCGTCGGCGGTCGCAGCTAACAGTGCCGGGATCAACGTCAGCCGCGCCGTTGGCCCTGCGATCGGCGGTGTGCTCGTTAGCTCGCTGGGATTGGCGGCACCATTCTGGCTCGATGCGTTCAGCAACATCGGCGTCATTGCAGCACTGGTTTGGTGGCGACCTCCAAAGCGAAGTGAGCATCGATTGCCGCCCGAGACATTCGGACGCGCCATGCGTACCGGTCTGAGGCACGCAAGATACAACGTGCACCTCAGGTCGACATTGATCCGGGCATTCGGCTTCTTCATGTTTGCCAGTGCCTACTGGGCGTTATTGCCCTTGATTGTGCGCAATCAGATTACTGGCGGTCCTGCGCTGTACGGCGTCCTGCTCGGCGCCATCGGAATCTCAGCCGTGACAGGTGCATTGGCCATGCCGTGGTTCACAGCGAAGTGGGACGCGGACCGGCTGCTTGTCGTCGCGACGCTGGCCACAGCGTTGGCGACAATCCTGTTTGCGCTCGCCCGCGCGCCTGTGACGGCAGTAGCCGCAAGCCTGCTCGCCGGAGCCTCCTGGATCGTTGCATTGTCCACTCTGAATGTATCGGCCCAAGTTGCCTTGCCCGAGTGGGTTCGCGGTCGCGGACTGGCAATGTATGTAACCGTCATGTTCGGTGCGCTGTCCATCGGGAGCGCGGTTTGGGGCAAGGTTGCCGCCGAGACCGGCCTGCCTGCTGCCCTGTTCTTCGCAGCGGGGGGCGCGCTGGTCGCCATTCCTTTGACCTGGCGGCAGAAACTGCAAACCGGTGCGAATGTCGATTTTTCGCCGTCGATGCATTGGCCCGCGCCTGTCACGACCTTTGCCGTAGAGGCCGATCGGGGACCCGTACTGGTCACCACTGAATACCGGATCGATCCGCGAAACCGCGAGCTGTTTTTGCAGGCACTGGGCAGATTCGGTCGAGAGCGTCGGCGCGACGGCGCCTATGACTGGGGCGTGTTCGAGGATCCCGCCGTGCAGGGCCGCTTCGTTGAAACGTTTCTGACAGACTCATGGCTGGAGCACCTGCGACTGCACCAGCGTGTGACCAATGCGGATCGTGTGCTTCAGGAGGGGGTGCGTCGCTTTCAAGTGGGTGGCGAGCCGAAGACGACCCATTTGATCGGTGCACACGCCGGCAACTGATATCGCGCCGGATTGCGCTGCCTGACTTGCATATACTTGCCGATTTTGATAAATATTACCCGTATTGAGAAATATGGAGCTTTACATGGCCACCACGGCACCTCGACGACCCGCATTCATTCCCTCGATCATCTATAAAGACAATCGCGCGGCGCTGAAATGGTTGCAGGCGACCTTCGCCTTCGAGCCCAGCGAAGTGCTTACCGACTCCCAGGACAACATCGTGCATGCGGAAATGACCCATGACGACGGCGTCATCATGATCGGCACTGAGTTCGCCAGTTGGGCCAAAAGCCCGGAGTCTGTGGGCGGCGGCAACACGCAGCGCGTGCACGTACGCCTGACCAGCGGTATTGACGATCATTGCGAGCGTGCGCGCCTGGGTGGCGCGAAAATCGCGATGGAGCCCGCCGACCAGTTCTACGGCGACCGCTCCTACATGGCAATCGACCTCGAGGGCCATCACTGGACGTTCTCGCAGGCGGTCAAACAAGTCTCCGCAGCGCAGATGGAGCAAGCGACGGGCTTCAAGCTCAAGTCATTGAAGTGAGCGCGCACGAGCTGGATCGCACGCTCGCTGCCCTGGCGGACCCATACCGGCGAGGCGTCGTGGATCTCCTGCGCGAGCGGCCGCGGCGGGCAGGCGAGCTAGCGGAAGCCACGAAGATCGCATTTCCGCTGATGAGCCGGCATCTGAAGAGGCTGCGCGAGAGCGGACTCGTCGAGGAGGATCGGGATCAATTTGACTCACGCGTGCGGATTTATCGCTTGAGGCCGGAGCCCATGGCGGATCTGAAACTGTGGCTGGAGGAGACCGAGGCGCTGTGGAGCCGTCAGCTGACGGCATTCAACGCGCACGTGCAAAAGAGCCGAAAATGACATCGAAGGTCTTTCTCGCTCTGCGCGTTCCCGCCGATCCGATGCAGGCGTTTGAAGTGTTCACGCAGGAGATCGCGTCGTGGTGGCAGCCCAGCGGCCTCTTCAGGGTCGGTGACACGGGCGATGGCCGGCTCGCCTTCGAGGCCGGCGAGGGAGGCCGCCTGATCACGAGGTTTGAAGACGGCTCTACGTTTGAGATCGGACGCATTTCCGTCTGGGAGCCGGGCAAACGGCTGGTGTTCGCCTGGCGCCAGGCGAATTTCTCCGCGGAGCAATCCACCGAGGTCGAGGTTTGCTTCGAGCCCGTCGGCGCAGAAACGCGGATATCGATCGAGCACCGCGCCTGGGACACGATTCCACGGAGGCATGCTGCGAGGCACGGGTTTCCCGAGCAGGCTACGCTGCAGCGGGCGGCGGATTGGTGGCGCAACTCGCTACATGCATTCCAGGAACGGATCGCCGGCGGCGGCGACGCAAGCTAACGTGATGGCGGGTGCGCGTGCTCAATGTCGCTGATTTCAGCGGGCCCTCATCCGGCCTCGAGCTCAAAATCCGACAGTCTGCTCTTGCAGTGCGGACACTTCCAAACGGACTGCCCGTGCTCCGAAGTGTGTAGCTGAGGACGTGTAGACGCTTCTCGCGCCCTGACCTCTTCGCGTGCGCGCTCCACAGGGTCGTGAAAGTGCCTTGTGAGATCAATGATCCTGCCGATCCAGTCCAGCCCAACCATAGTTGCCCCCAGTCGCTGGTTCAATCAGCCCGCGCGGGCGAGCCTCGGCGACCCAGCTCTTATTGTTATGCACGCGTCCTATCGTCCTTCCATTTTGGCCGGCCGTCAAGTTTGGACGGCTGTCAGGCCGACGGACAGGCGGCTTCGGGCTGCCGCGCCGCGTGCGATACTGTTGAGGTTGCTTTGCCTCAGCGCGCAGCCGCGCGGGACAGGCTCTGTAGCTCGCTCCCGGGCTCGAGTTCGGCTGCACAGGCCGCAAGGCCAATCGAAAAGGAATGACATGAGAATTTATCTGGGGTTCCTGCTTTGTCTGGGGACGACGCCCGTCTTTGCGCAGCACTTTGACTACCCGCCCGGCTTTCACAGCCAGGAGATTGCGACAAACGGAGTCACGCTCCACGTGCGCACAGGCGGGTCCGGACCTGCGGTCATGCTGGTGCACGGATACGGTGAGACGGGGGATATGTGGGTGCCGATGGCGGCGGATCTAGCGAGGGATCACACGGTGGTGGTGCCCGACTTGCGAGGCATGGGGTTATCTTCCACACCTGCAGGAGGGTTCGACAAAAAGACGCAGAGTGCGGACCTGGCCGGAGTGCTGGATGCGCTGAAGATCGACCGCGCGGACATCGTGGCGCATGACATCGGCAACATGGTGTCATTTTCCTTTGCCGCTCAAAATCGCCAACGCGTCAAGCGTCTCGTGCTGATCGACGCGCCGATCCCCGGCATCGGCCCCTGGGAGGAGATCCTCAAGAACCCACTGCTCTGGCACTTCCGTTTTGGCGGTCCTGACATGGAGCGGCTCGTAGCGGGTCGCGAGCGAATCTACCTGGACCGATTCTGGAACGAATTCTCCGTCACACCCAGCCGATTCAGCGAGGCGGCCCGGGTTCACTACGCGCAGCTTTACGCCCTGCCCGGCAGGATGCATGCGGGATTTGCGCAGTTTGCCGCATTCGATCAAGACGCGCTGGACGACCAGGCCCTGATGGCCAGCGGCGGCAAATTGTCCATGCCGGTGCTTGCCATGGGAGGCGAGAAATCCTTTGGGCCCATGATGGCAACCGTGATGCGCTTTGCGGCAACCAACGTCACGCAACAGATCGTCCCGGACTCGGGGCATTGGATCATGGAGGAGAATCCTAACGCCACCATTGCGATGGTCCGGGCGTTTCTCGAGAACGCGCCGGCCGCGGCCGGCGCACCGGGGCCGCTGCGGCTGACGCCTGCAGAAATTCAGGAGTTGGGCAAAGGCGGCGCCGGAGCCGGGACCTCGGGTGTTGCTGGAATTCAGACCCGCATCCTGGAAGGCGATCCCACCAAGCCAGGCCCGTATACGATCGAAATTCGCGTTCCGCCCAACACCCGAATCGCCGCCCACAGCCATCGTGATGACCGCTCGGGCGTTGTCGTGTCCGGAACCTGGTACTTCGGCTACGGAAGTCGCGCCGACGAGGTGAACATGAAGGCGCTGCCGCGCGGGAGTTTCTACATCGAGCCAGCCGGAGAGCCGCACTTCGCGATGACGCGCGGCGAGGCCGTTGTGGTGTACCTCACTGGAATGGGTCCGACCAGCACGGATTACGTGGGGAGCACCGCCGATTCAAAGCGCTAACGCAGCCCAGACTCAAATCCCCAGCAACGCTAGCAGGATGTGGCGCTAGCCATGCGTGGCGCTAGCTGGGCGTTGTGCTAGCGGGGCATGGCGCTAGCCGGGCGCAACTGCGACGGGACAGGTCGCGTCACTTCGACCGTAACATGAGACAGTGACGTAAACCGGCTGAGCACCGCGCGGTAGAAGGCGGCATCACGGGGCTTGCCAGTCACGACGGACACGACGGCTCCCAAGTGTCCTGGACCGAGGCGCCAAACGTGCAAATCGATCAGCCGGTCCCCATCGCTTTCGACGGTCTTACGCAGTTTCTCGGCCAAGGCCGGGTCTGGAGTCATATCCAGCAGGATGCCACCCGTATCCCGTAACAGGCTATAGGACCAATTAGCGATGACCAATGCGCCGACGATGCCGGCCAGGGGGTCCATCCAAAGCCACCCGAACGCGCTAGCGAACACCAAGCCGGTGATCGCAAGAATCGACACCGCCGCATCGGCGATGACGTGGACATAGGCGGAGCGGATGCTGTTGTCGCGCAACGCGGCACTGGCCGGACCCGCCTCCTCATGCTCGCTGTGAACCTGTTCCTCGAACACCACGCCATGTTCGTGAGCTGCATGCTCGTGACCTGCATGGTCGTGCGCATCATCGTGCGCGTGGTCATGCCCGTGACCGTGATGATCGCCGCCGCTCAGCAACCAGGCACTGATGATGTTGACCAACAGGCCGACTACGGCGATCGGGATGGCTTCGCGGAAATGGATAGCCACCGGCGACAGGAAGCGCGAAATCGCCTCATAGCCGATCAGCAGGGCGATCATCGCCAGCACGATGGCGCT
>FTJL01008541.1_pt3 | contig 11022 bp, 10 predicted proteins | sample 1658551 | NCBI WGS metagenome assembly FTJL01 (sample SAMEA3914835, study PRJEB12502) | metagenome | biome: forest; material: soil | place: Canada | collected 2011-07-03 | depth 0.3 m
TTCGGCGGCTCGCTGATCTCGATCTTCGCGCGCCTGGGCGGAGGCATCTTCACGAAAGGGGCCGACGTCGGTGCGGATCTCGTCGGCAAAGTAGAAGCCGGCATCCCCGAGGACGATCCGCGAAATCCTGCCGTCATTGCCGACAATGTCGGCGACAACGTGGGCGACTGCGCGGGTATGGCAGCGGACCTCTTTGAGACCTACGCGGTCACCATCGTCGCAACCATGCTGCTCGGCGGCCTGCTGTTCGCAAACGGGACGGAAGGCGCGACCGCCGCGATCATCTATCCGCTGGTCCTGGGCGCCGCTTCGATCGTTTCCTCGATCATCGGCACCTTCTTCGTCTCGGCGAAGCCGGGCGGGAAGATCATGAATGCGCTGTACAAGGGCGTGATCGTGTCCGGCCTCGTTTCCGCGGTGGCGTTCTACTTCATCACCCAGACGATCATGCCCGAGCACGCGATGGACCTCTTCGGGTGCACCCTGGTCGGGCTCGCCCTGACCGCCGCGCTGATCGTGATCACCGAGTACTACACGGCGACGGAATACGGCCCGGTTCGCAAGGTCGCGGCGGCCTCCCAGACCGGCCATGCCACCAACATCATCGCCGGCCTCGGCGTCTCGATGAAATCAACCGCGTTGCCCGTCATTGCAGTATGCCTCGCCATATGGGGCTCGTACGAACTCGGCCAGCACATGCGCGACGGCCTGGGGCTCTACGGCATCGCGATCGCCGCCACCTCCATGCTGTCGATGACAGGAATGATCGTCGCCCTGGATGCTTACGGTCCCATTACGGACAACGCCGGCGGCATCGCTGAAATGGCCGGCCTGCCCAAATCGGTCCGCGATATCACCGATCCGCTGGATGCGGTCGGCAATACGACCAAGGCGGTGACCAAGGGCTATGCCATCGGCTCGGCGGGCCTGGCCGCCCTGGTGCTGTTCGCCGACTACACGCACAACCTGGAGGCGGCGGGCAAGATCGCCGAATTCTCGTTGGCCGATCCGGCGGTCATCATCGGCCTGTTCATCGGCGGCATGGTGCCCTACCTGTTTGCCGCCATGGCGATGGAGGCGGTCGGCCGCGCCGCAGGCTCGGTGGTGAACGAGGTCCGCAGGCAGTTCCGCGAGATCAAGGGGATTATGGAAGGCACCGCCAAGCCGGATTATTCCCGAGCGGTGGACCTGCTGACCAAGTCGGCGATCCGCGAAATGATCGTGCCGTCGCTGCTGCCGATCGTAGTGCCCGTCGCGCTGCTGTTCGTCATGAACCTCCTCATGGGGCCCGGTGCGGGCATCCGGGCGGTCGGCGGACTGCTGATCGGCACGATCGTGACGGGCCTCTTCGTGGCCATCTCGATGACCACAGGCGGCGGCGCCTGGGACAACGCCAAGAAGTACATCGAGGAAGGCAACTTCGGCGGTAAGGGCTCAGACGCCCACAAGGCCGCGGTCACGGGCGATACCGTCGGCGACCCTTACAAGGACACGGCGGGGCCGGCCATCAACCCGCTGATCAAGATCATGAACATCGTCGCGCTGCTGCTGGTGACGATTATGTAAGGCTGTGGCGAAGCCGAGCCGGCCCTTGCGGGTCGGCCCGGCCTTTAGCCCGTATGAATGGCTCAGCCCGGATGAATGGCGCTGAGCAGCCGATGCAGTACCGCCGGAGTTGCGGGCTTCACCAGGTGATGATCGATGCTCGCTTCGCGCGAGCGACGGCGGTCTGCCTCCTGACCGAGACCCGTCAGTGCAATGATCGTGGTGGACGTGCCCTGGGGCATGGAGCGAATGCGGGCGGCCGCCTCCAGACCGCTCAATTCAGGCATGCTGATGTCCATGAACACGACGGAAGGCTGTACCTCGCGGTACTTATCCAGCGCCTCGCGCGGCCCGTAGGCCGTATGAACGTCATGCCCCATCAGGGAGAGCATAAAGGCCACGGCATCGGCCGAATCGGCCTGGTCGTCGACGACCAGCACCTTGAGCGGCACCGTGGCGTGAGGCAGATCCTCAGTCATTTCCGGGCCTCTTTCCACTTCGAGCATGTTCGCATCCAACGCGTGACCGCATCCGATGTTGGCGTAGTAGCAAATTTCGTGCGCGTAGTGCAAAAACGCGGGTCGCAATTGCGCGACAAACTTTCCGACCCGGGTAGAAAGTCTTAGGACCAGTCAGAACAGGCACGGAACGGCCCGAAGGCTGGCAGGGGGGCCTAGCCTCGGCCGGCTCGGGTCTCCGTCAGTACCGCGCTGACCAGTTGATTAAGTCGCGCGCAATAAGTCGCTACCGGTTCTGCTTCACGAGCCTGCTTGTCGCTGAGTGCGACGCTGATGTCGCAGAGACGCCGCTCGATGCGCTCGTCGACCGTCATCGCGCGACACAACAACGCGCTGACGCAGGCGGTGATTTCAGCGTCCAATTCACGGGCATCGCTACCTGCGATCTCCACGCCTGACAACTCGTGCGGGCAACCCGCAGCCAAGTGTTCACGCCATAGACGGGCAAGCTGCATACGTCAGAAGCGTCCCCGCTCCGTGTTTTATTGGCGCCTTTCTTATCACGGCGCGGCGCGGACGGCTAGGCCGCCAATAAAAGAGGCTGGGGGCGGCCTACGGCAAATCCTTGGACGTAGTCCACGCCCATGCGGCGGGCCGCCTCGAGGGAGGCTGCGTCTTCGACCTGTTCGGCGATGACTTTGAAATTGAGCGTGCGGGCAAGCTTGATCATAGCCGCTACCATGGCCTGATTGACCGTGTCGACGGCCAGGTTGCGCATGAACGAGCCGTCAATCTTCAGGTAGTCCATCGGCAGGTTCTTCAGATTGGAGAACGAACCCATCCCCGAACCGAAGTCGTCCAGGGCGAACTGACAGCCCATGCCGTGCAGCACGCCGACGAAACGGCGCGCGTGATCGATATTGGCAACCACCGCGCTCTCGGTGATCTCGAAGCACACCTGCGCGGGATTCACGCCCGTGCTGTCGAGACATTCCACGACGAACTCCAGGAACTGCAGATCCGCCAGAGTCTGGCCCGAGATGTTGATCGCGACGCCGCGATTGGCGGGAATCTGGATCGCCCCGCGTCCCAGCGCGGCCAGCGTCGTCTGGACGACCCAGCGGTCGACCAGGCTCATCAGCCGGTAGCGCTCAGCAGCGCGCACGAACTCCGCCGGCGGCACTTCGTGGCCGGCCTCGTCCTGCAATCGCACCGACACCTCCATCGCCGGTCCCGTGCCATCCTGCCCGTAGGCGGGAACGATGGGCTGGTGATAGAGCTGGAAGCGACTTTCCTTCAAGGCACTCTGCAGTCGCTGCAGCCACTGGATTTCGCCGCTATGACGCGCGAGTGCCTCATCGCGCGCGGAATACACGGCGACGCGGCCGGTACCCTGCTTCTTCGCGACATAACAGGCAGAGTCGGCCGCCGCGAGCAATTCTTCCAGGGTGCCGCTCTCGCGCGAGATCTCCACCAGACCGATGGAGACACCGATGTTGAATATCTTGTCTTTCCAGACGAAGCGGTAGTCGCCCACGGCACGGCACACGTCGTCCGCGATCTGTCGCGCCTTGTCCAGCGGACATCCGACCAGCAACATCCCGAACTCGTCGCCGCCGAGCCGCGAAACGATGTCGCTATCGCGCACCGCGTCCCGCAACACCTTCGCCACCTCGCGCAGCATGCTGTCGCCTGCCAGGTGCCCGCTCGTGTCATTGACGACCTTGAAACGATCAAGGTCCAGATAACACAGCACGTGCTGGCCCTCGCCTCGATGACCACTCTCCGTCGCCTCATCGAGTCGTCGCTCGAATTCCCGACGGTTGACCAGTCCCGTGAGCGCATCGTGAGTGGCCTGATAAGACATCTGACGCGCCAGGCCACGCAGCTCACTCACGTCGTGCAACAGTATGGCCGCGCCGATGACTTCCCGGGCTGCGTTGCGGATCGGTGAGGCGGATAACTCGATGGAGCGCTCGCTGCCGTTAGCCCGCGAGAGCAGCAACGCACGGCGGCTCAGATTGACGGGCGCACCGCTCGTCAACGCCTGCCGCACCGGATCGGAGAGCAGCCGGCGATCCGTCTCGTCGACCAGGCCGACCAGATCCTCGAGCAGCTTGCCGAGAGCCTGCCCGTCGACACTGCCCGTCAGGCGCTCGGCGGCCGGATTGAGATAACTGATCCGGCCTTCGGCGTCGGTGGTGATGATGGCTTCAGCCAGCGAATTCAACGCTTGCAGCGATGCATCCGGGGTGGCATCGACTCGCTCGCTCACCGCGGCGCGCGGCTCGGACTGCAGACGCAAGGCCGGCATGGTCTGAGTCGGAATGATCTCCACGCCCGTGATCAGGAGGGCAGCCCCTCCCTCATAGTCGATCACGGACGAGGTGATCTCCAGTCGGCTCAGTTGACCCTGCAATCCGACCATGTCGATCTCGTAGCGCTCGGCCACGGCCTCGCCAGCGAGCCGACGACTGATGTTGTCATTGACCAGATCGGCGTATTCGGGCGGCACCAGATCGCTGAGTTTGCGGCCGACGAGGGCGATGCGATCGGTGCCGACGAAACTGGCAAACTGGCGGTTCGCATAGAGAATGACGTCGCGATGCACGAGAACCGCCTCATGGATCCGCTCGCCGAGGTCCGCGAACAGCGTGGGCATCGCCGGCTTGGTATCGCGATCGGTGATCGTGGAGGCGCGCGTTAGAAGATGATTCACCGAGGTGACCAGCGAGGAGATCTCCGCCGCGTCGGATTGCAATTCGACGCGGCCGCGCAACGCGCCGCCGATGGCGATTTTCTGCAACTGTTGGGACAGCTCGCCCAGGCTGCGCAACGCTCCACGCTGCAGCCAGTAAAGAGCGAGCAGGACGCTCGCAATCAGCGCGAGCAGGAGGCACAACAGCCCTACGATCGACATATAAAGACTTTCAACGCCTCAAGAGGATGAGCGCTCTGCCCTCCGCGACACTTTAGTTCGTCTTGTCGTGCCCGCTGGGGGGTGCGGCTGCAACGAAGCATATCTCGGCGGGGCCACACTTAAGCGCGTATTTCACCATATCTCGTCGCAAGTCAGCTTGGCAGACGCCTGGAAAACCCTTACCTTCATTCGCCGCTGCCAGCGGTTGCAATAAGTCCAATCGAATGCGCGAGTTGAGGAGTGCGAATACGATGTTAACCGTCGATGCCCGCGAGCAGATGATCGAACAGCAGGTGCGGGCCTGGGATGTCCTCGACGCCCGCGTGCTGGAGTTGCTGCGCAAGGTGCCACGCGAACATTTCGTCCCGCCGGCGCAACGGTTCTTCGCATTCGCGGACCTGGAAGTGCGGCTGCCGAACGGGCAGCATATGCTGCGCCCGAGTGTCGCGGGGCGTTTGCTGCAGGCGCTGGAACTACAAGGCACCGACAAGGTGCTGCAGATCGGCGCCGGATCCGGTTTCATTACCGCCTGCCTCGCTGGGATGACTACGCAGGTGCGGGCCGTTGAAGTTCTTCCGGAACTGGCGGCCCTGGCCCGCGAGAATCTGGCGTCACTGGGTATCCGCAACGTCGAAATCGCCACCGCTGACGGGATGCGGATCGAAGGACCGACGCGGTATGGGGCGATCGCCGTCACCGGCTCCGTACCCGAATACCTCGAAGTGTTTCAGCGCGCGCTTGAAATCGGGGGGCGACTCTTCGTGGTGGTCGGCGAGGGTCCTGCGATGGACGCCCGCCTCATCCGTCGTATCTCAGAAGAGGCATGGACGAGCGAGAGCCTGTTTGAGACGGTCGTGGACCCGCTGATCAACGCGCCGCGGCCACCGGAGTTCAGGTTCTGAAACCGGCCACTCATGACACGGCGGGGCACCACCGCCCTCGCCCAAGATAAAACATTGATTTTTAAAGGGAAAGCTATGATACGCGCCTGGATTTCACTTGTGCTGTCGCTGAGCTTCGCGGGTGCCGCCGCAGCCAAGGACCTGGTCGGTGTGTACGAGGACGCGACCCACAGCGATCCACAGGTCCGCGCTGCGGACGCTAACCGGCTGGCGCAGCGCGAGAGCCGCCCCCAGGCCTGGGCGCAGCTGCTGCCGCAGCTCACCGGATCGGGCTCCTGGACCAAGGACAAGCAGAACAACGAGGAATCCAGCCTGCTGTTCGACCCGGCCATCAATCCTCCCACCCAACTGGCCATAGGGGTGAACTCCACCGCCAAGCGCTATGGGCTGAACCTGCAGGAGAGCATCTTCTCCTGGGCGAACCTGATGACCCTGAAGGAAGCCGCAAATCAGGTGACCCAGGCGGAAGCCACCTATCACGCGGCCGAGCAGAACCTGATGCTGCGGGTCTGCCAGGCTTATTTCGCCGTCCTGTCGAATCAGGACAACCTGGATGCGCAGCAGGCCTCGCTGGAAGCGATAGCCCGCCAGCTCGACCAGGCCAACAAGCGCTTCGACGTGGGCCTGATCGCCATCACCGACGTCGAGGAAGCCAAGGCCGCGCGCGACACGGCTGCCGCGCAGGTCATTGCAGCCAAGCGAACGCTCGCGACCTCAGTCGATCAACTGAGCGAGATCACGGGGCAGAAGTACGACGTGCTGTCCAAGCCCGGCGACCACATGCCGCTGAACAATCCCGACCCCGCCAGCGAGGACCGCTGGGTGGAGGTGTCAATGGATCAGAATCTCACCCTGATCTCCAGCCGCCTGGCGGCCGACATCGCGCGGGACCAGGTCAAAGTGGCCTTCGGCGGTCATCTGCCCACTGTCAGCTTCACCGCCAGCCGGACCCACACGAATACGGCCGAGACCGAGACATTCGAAGGATTCACCCTCCCGGTCCCTACTTCGGGCACCGATACCAGTTATGGATTTCAGATCAGTGTCCCGCTGTTCAGCGGGGGAATGGATCAGTCGCGAGTCCGACAGGCTCAATACCTGTGGATCGCGGCGAAAGAGACGGTGGTGCAGACCTCCCGCGCAACAGAGCGCCAGGCGCGAGACGCGTACCTAGGCGTCATCAGCGGAATTTCCAGGGTGCAGGCGCTGCGGCAGGCGCTCGAATCGAGCCAGGTTGCCCTGAAGGCCACTGAAGCAGGCTATGAAGTCGGCACGCGCACCGCGGTAGACGTCCTCAATGCCCGGCGTCTTCTGGTGCAGGCGCAGACCGACTACTCCGGAAGCCGTTACGACTACATCCTGAGCATCGTGCAGTTGCGGCTGGCTGCCGGCACGCTGAATCGAAAGGATCTGGAGGAAATCGCCTCCTGGCTCGAGGTCACTGAATCCACGACGCCAGCGGCACCCCTCGTTCCGGCGACGACCGACGGCACTACGGCCCCGGCTCCGCCCGGAACGCTGCCGCCGCCAGCCACGGCACCCACCACGAGGTAAACGGCGGCCGGGCAAGCAGGGCTCGGTTCAAACTATTGCTGCAGCAGCGGATTGATGAGCCCGAGCAACTTGGCTAGCGCGCCGCGATTGCTGTCGACCGACGCCCTGCCCTCTGCACCAATACGAGCGCGCTCGCCGGGGTTGGACAGCAACGCGGTAACCTTCCCGCCCAACGCTTGAGCGTCCGCCACAATCTGCGCGGCTCCTCGCGTAATCAACAGTCGCGCGATTTCTTCGCTATTGAAGTTATGGGGGCCGGTCAGGATCGGCAAACCAAGTGCCGCGGGCTCCAACAGATTGTGCCCGCCGATCGGTACCAGGCTTCCGCCGACAAACGCCACATCGGATGCGGCGTAAAAGTCCAGGAGTTCGCCCAAGGTGTCGACCAGCAACACTTGCGTGACGGGCGAAGTCCCGTCCGGCTCTGCTTGCGATCTGCGCTGAAAGCTGACTCCCGCCCGCTGAATCACCTCCGCCACGTCATTGAACCGGTTCGGGTGGCGCGGAACAATGACCAGCAATGCATCCGGGTAACGACTCCGCACCAACTTGTGCGCCTCGAGTGCCGCCTCTTCTTCACCCCTGTGCGTGCTTCCGGCGACCCACACCGGCCTTCCTCGAGCATAACGCTCTCGCAACACCTGGCCATGCATCACCGTGTTGAGAGGTACGGCAAAATCAAACTTCAGGTTCCCGGTGACATGGGTGTTTTCGGCCGCAGCGCCGATCTCGCGAAACCGATCCGCATCCCCGGCCGCCTGCGCGGCGACGACAACTCCCTGGGACAGGGCATCTCTGAACAGCGACCCCAGCTTGCGATAACGGCCGGCCGAGCGCGCGGAAATGCGTGCGCTCGCCAACACCAAAGGCACACGCCGGCGCCCGCACTCGTGATAGAGGTTCGGCCAAAGCTCGGTCTCGAAGATCACGGCGAGACGTGGCTGCACGCGATTGAAAAAACGCTTCACCGAACCCGGAAGGTCAAAAGGGATATAACGCACTCGCACGCCGTCCTTGAACAGCGCACGCGCCCGGGCCGCTCCGGTCGGCGTCAGGGTCGTCACGAGCAGAGGAATGTCTGGAAAATGCTGCCGCAGCGAACTCACCAGCGGGGCGGCGGCCTGTACTTCGCCGACCGAAACTGCGTGAATCCAAACCCCCGGGGTCCCCAGCTGTGCCCCGAACCCGAATCGCTCGCTGAAGTTGCGCCAGTAGCTGCGATCGCTGAAACCGCGACACAACATGAGGGCCGAGACAATCGGCGCGGCCAGGTACACGGCCAGGATGTATAAGAATCGCAAGGAGGTATTTCTCGAAACGCCGCGAGCGGCTTGGGTCAACTTTCCGGCTGCAGTGGGCTGTCCCCCGAAGTCTGCCGATAGCCGTTCAGCAGCCCGTGCCAATCGGACTCCCCGAACCGGTCGGCGGGCAGTGCATACGTCACCTTTTCCAACGAGCGCCGCAGGCGCACGAGATTGGCGTCGCGCCACAAGCCTGCGCGGCGCAGCTGGCAGCGATCGAAGTCGATCAGGTAAACCTTGGCGTCCTCGCTCAGCATAATGTTGTTCGCGTTCAGATCGGCGTGACACACGCCCAGATCGTGAAATCTTCGGATGCAGCGGCCGATCTCGATCCAGGTGAGAATCGAGAGTGCACCGGTGGCCACGCACTGGGAAAGCGACCCGACGGTGGGCAGGCGCTCGGTGATGATGTCGCCGCTGTAACTACGGCCGGACTGCTTGTAGCGGGCCGCGATCGGCGCGGGTACGGGCAGGCCGGCACGATGCAATCGGTAGGTCAGCTGCCATTCGGAAAACGGGCGGGTGCTGTCTTCGCCACGCCAGTAGTACCGGTCGCCCGAGAACCTGGCGATCAATCCGCCGCGACGGTAGTGCCTGAGGACCCACCGCTTGCCGTCCGCCTTCAGAAAAAGAGCCGCGCCCCGGCCCTGGGCGCGTCCCTCGACCGCCCCTTTCGCGTCCCAATAGTTGGGATCGAAGCAGGCGGCCGAAAAATTGCTCGCGCGGGAGGCGTCGTATAGCATTGCGCCGCCGCTCAGGGCGCTGTGCTTCACCTCCGAACCGAGCGGCCAACGTCCGCTCATCCAAGCTCTCTCCTTATGCTGCCGTTTGCCGAACCGCCGCGCAGTGTCTGTTTGCTGAGACTGTCGGCAATCGGCGATACCTGTCACCTCGTGCCGGTGATACGCACGTTACAGCATGCGTGGCCCGAGACACAGATCACCTGGATCATCGGCAAAACCGAAGCGCGCCTGATGAGTCTTCTCGACGGCGTCGAGTTTATCACCGTCGACAAACGCGCCCGTCTCGGCGCACGCCATGAGCTTCGCACCCAGCTGCGAGGACGTCATTTCGACGTGCTGCTACACATGCAGCTCTCATTTCGCGCAAGTCTGCTCGCGCGCGAGGTTCCCGCGCCGATCAAGTTGGGCTTCGATCGTGCACGAGCCCGCGAGCTGCAATGGCTGTTCACCAATGCGCGTATCGCCGCGCGCGCGCGTGAGCATGTTCTCGACAGCTTCTTCGGTTTTCTGACTGCACTTGGCATACGCGAGCGCACGCTTCGTTGGGACCTTGCTATTGCGGATAGCGCGCGCGCCCAGGCGGAAAGGCTCATTCCGGACGCGAAACAGACGTTGGTCATAAGCCCCTGTTCCAGCCATTCGCTGCGCAATTGGGCTGCCGACCGGTACGCCGCGGTCGCCGACTATGCGGTGCGCCGTCATGGCATGAGGGTGATCCTGACCGGCGGACCCAGTGAACTTGAGCGGGATACGGGGGCAGCCATCGAGCGCGCCGCGCAGTCGCCACTCATCAACCAGATCGGCCGCGATACCCTTCCGGAACTGCTGGCACTGCTGAGCCGCGCAACCGCCCTGCTGACCCCGGACTCAGGCCCCGCCCATATGGCGACGATGGTGCAGTTGCCGGTCATAGGGCTTTACGCTGCGACGAATCCGGCTCGTACCGGGCCCTACCTTTCCCGGTTGTGGTGCGTGGATGCGTACGCGGAGGCAGCCCGAAAATTCCTCAGGAGCACTCCGGACAAGCTTCCCTGGACGTGCAAGATCGAGCAAAAAGGCGTCATGGACCTGATCAGCGTTGCCCAGGTGACCGCCAAGCTCGATGAATTGCTACGATGGCGGACATGAAAGACATTCTCGTGCCCATCTCACCGGGCGAACTGCTGGATAAGATCACTATCCTGCGCATCAAAGCCCAGCGGATGACCGACGCGGTAAAACTTGCGAACGTGCGACTTGAGCTGGAGCTTCTGGAAACGACGTGGCGCCAAAGCGGCTGCGCCGATATTGACGTGGCGGACGACGAGCGCGCCTTGCAGCAGATGAATGAGCAGCTGTGGGTCGTCGAGGACCAGATCCGCGAAAAGGAAAACGCACAGGCCTTTGACGCACGGTTCATCGAGCTGGCGCGTGCCGTCTACGTCACGAATGACGAACGCGCGGCCATCAAGAAGCGGGTCAACGTGAAGCTGGGCTCCCGGCTGGTCGAAGAGAAGTCGTACCAGCCCTATCGTTGCTAGTCCATTTGGCTGCAAACGCCTGCGGCGTTTGCAGCAGGCCAGACCAGCAAATGCTGTGCGGCTCGCCGGCAAAAAACGT
>FTJL01004571.1_pt3 | contig 11002 bp, 10 predicted proteins | sample 1658551 | NCBI WGS metagenome assembly FTJL01 (sample SAMEA3914835, study PRJEB12502) | metagenome | biome: forest; material: soil | place: Canada | collected 2011-07-03 | depth 0.3 m
GCCATCGCCGGCGGCCTGATCACGGCACTCGACTGCGATTTTCGGGTGGCAGCCAGAAAGCCTGCACGATTCGGGCTTAACGAAGTACCCATCGGCATTCCGATGCCAGCGGCCTACGTCGAGATCATCAAGTACACGCTGGGCGATCAGGTTGGGGCACTGGCCACGCTGCGCGGCAAGCTGTATGAGTTCGAAGAGGCGGAGCGGCTCGGCTTCTTCCACGAGGTCGTGGAGCCTGACCAGTTGCTCGCCGCAGCAATCAGCTATGCACGGTGCATCACTCCCGATTGCAACACGGCTTACGCGATGTCCAAGAAGGCTTTGCAGGACAGCGTCATGAGACAGATCGAGGAGCGAACGGTTGCCTTGGACGAACACCTGCCGGCCGGCATGAGCGACGAAGGCAACCGGCGGGCCCAGGATTTCCGCAGGCAAGAGATCATGCGCAAGCGATAGGAGCAAGCTGATGATCGATCTCTACAGTTGGCCAGCCCCAAATGGACACAAGGCGCACATCTTGGTGGAGGAACTGGCAATCCCCTATCGGATCATACCCATCGACATCACCAGCGGCGATCAGCACCAGACGAGCTACCAAGCAATCAACCCAAATGGGAAGATTCCTGCGATCATGGATCACGCACCGCTGGATGGGGGCGCGCCAATCACGGTCTTCGAGACCGGGGCTATCCTGCTGTACCTTGCCGAGAAGGAAGGCCGCTTCCTTCCGACCGATCTGCGGCAACGCAGTGAGATGCTGCAATGGCTATTCTGGCAAGTCGGAGGCCTGGGCCCGATGATGGGACAAGCGCAGCACTTCTTTCGGTACGCGTCGACCCCCGTGCCCTATGGCATCACGCGATACCAGGGCGAAACTCGCCGTCTCCTGAAGGTACTGGATAGTCGTCTGGCAGAAAGGGAGTATGTCTGCGCTACGTATTCGATCGCAGACATGGCTTGCTTCCCATGGATCCGCATCCATAAGATGACGGGCGTCTCGTTGGACGATTTTCCAAATGTGGAGGCATGGTACGGGCGCGTTCGCAGTCGTCCGGCTGTGGGGCGGGCGATGGATCTACTGAGGGATCTCTGGGTCGACGTCACCAAGTCGGACCAGGCCAAACGAAACCTTTTCCAGACGACATAGCCATGACCGAGCGGAACCTCCAGGTGGTCGACGCATTTGTCGACCTGCGCAGCCCGTACTCCTATCTTGTCCTGCAGCCTGCGCGCTCGTTGGCGCAGCGCAGCGGAGTTTCGTTTGAATGGTGGCCCTATATCACGGATTTCCGCTCGGCCTACGGAGGCGAACTCGAGCAGCGCTCGAGCCGCGACATCGCGAAGTTGAAGTACTTGTACATGGACTGCCGCCGATTGGCACGGCGGCAGGGCCTTACCATCCGCGCCACAACGAAACTCTGGGATGCCGAACTGGCAAGTCAGGCACTGCTGTTCGCCAAGTCCAGGAATCGCCTATGGGAATTTTGCGATCCGCTGCTGGCAGCATTCTGGCGCAGGGAATTTGATCTGGAATCGGCACCGCAGCTTGAGGCGGCCCTTACCAGGGCGGGCCTGGAAGCAAAAGATTGGCGTGAGTACCTGGAAGCCAACGCGCAACCCGACCTGGCGGTGGCATTGGCGAGGGCCGAACAGCTCGGCGTCTTTGGCGCCCCTACCTTCGTCTATGAGGGAGAGTTGTTCTGGGGCGGAGACAGGCTGGATATGCTTGCTGACGCCCTGGGCCGCCCGGGCTCGCCACACAGAGCGCAAGCAGATCAGCCGGCCTCGACGATGTAACTGCGCAGGCGCTGTACATGAACGAGCAAGAATCCCTTACAAGGCTCGCTCTCCACAAGCCCGCTCCGCCTTAACTCGCTGATTGCAATGTTCACTCGCTGCCGGGACAGCCCGCAAATCAATGCGAGCTCATGCTGCGGAATAGTTAGCTCATGCGCGTCTTCCCCCCTGTTGCTCGCAAGCATCAGCAACGCCCTGGCCACCCGCATCCCGGGTCTGAGCAGACGAGATGCCGCTAACATTCCCACAAACACGCCCATCCGCTCGTTCATGTTGTTGCAGAGGAAGTGGTTGAACTCGATGGACGACTGACGTAGTGTCTCAAAAGTCGATACGGGAATCAGGCAGATGTGGGATGGCGTGAGGGATCGAAGATCGTATTGGCGCAGCTCCTTCTTCAGCAATGACCCTTCGCCGCCCCACACTCCCTCCCGCATGCAATGCAAGGTGGTCTCGGCACCGTCCGCCCCGACGACATACATTTGCAGAAAACCATGCATAAGCCCGTACCAGTGCGTACAGGGCTCACCTGCTCGAGCGATGTACTCGCCAGGCGCGGCTGTTCTTTCCAGCGCGGATTCCAACACCAATGAGCGCAACTCTGCCGGAAGTGCGCAATACCACAGCCACTTTTCCAAAAACCCTGACAGTCCAACTGCTTGGTCCCGCTCCAATGTCCACGTATCCATTTTTACCACTACGGTTCATTTTCCCGGATCAGTGTACCGGCGCATCAGTGGTAATTCAATGAATTGGGCCGGCAGGACTAGCCGACCGCCGACGGCTCAGGCATCTCGGCGCTGACGTGCTCGTCATGCGCCGAGGCCGAGAGCCGATGGTCGACCAATGCGATGGCGACCAGTGCGCCGATCACGATGGGTGCGAGGATCGCGCCACTGCGCCCAACACCCGAGGCCCAGCCGATTCCGGTGGAGCGCACAGCCATGGGGTAGAACTGACCGGCATACGCGTAGGCGAGGATCTGCGTGCCGATTGTGGTCGCTCCGGCCATACCGACGAGAAAGTACAGCATTGCGGTCGGAACCTTGTAACCGAGCATGGAGATCGACACGGCCGCCAGCGCGAAGAACACCACCAGCACGATTCGTGCAGGGGGAAGCGAGGCCCCGCTCAATCTCCAACGTGCGCGAACCTTCGCAGCGCGTCAAGGTCCAGAATCCGTATAGATCCGTACTCCAGTGTGATCAATCCCGCGCCCACCATCTCTCGGAGTGCGCGATTTGTATTCTGCCGTGACAGTCCAGACAGACGACCCAATTCCTCTTGGGATAAAGCCAAGATTTTGTCAGTAACCGGATAGAGTTGCTGGTTGAACATCTCGGCCAAGCAGAATGCTACTCGCGCTGATGCTTCGTGTAGCCGTAAGTTATGTACCAAACCGACGTAGTAGCCGCAGCGCGCATTGAGTTGATCTATGACATATCGGCTGAACTGACTGCTATGATCGAGCAGCCAAAAAAATGTCGCTCTGGGAACGAATGCCAGCCGACTGTCCCGAATAGCCACTACCGAATAGGGCCGGGGCTCTTCCTTCAAGACCGCTCCCTCCCCAAACCAAGAGCCAGCAGGGACGCCCGCAAACGTAACAGCGCGTCCTGCACTTGAAGCGGTGTCAACTTTGATCATCCCGCTCACAACTGCGAGCCAGTGGTCGGCGGGATCGCCCCGGTGGCAGACGGTGGCACCGGCATGGTATGAGCGATCAAAGCAGTCGTTCTGCACGTGTGCCTTTTGTTCGCCGGAAAGCTCCGGATACCATGACGAGCGGGAAAGGAAATCCATCAAACTTGAATTCCCCGCGCCCTCTGTTCCTGCTGAACTACGACACAGAATCGCCCCTTCCAGGCTATCCGTTCTTGCAGACCCATCGGGGACAATCCCCAGCCGCTCCACCCGCTCGACACAGAAGGCACTTAGAGAATTCATGATCGTAGCAATGCATCGTGATGGACGGCTGCAAGCGGTGGCATGCGGCACTCACCACAGATTGCGCGCCCAGCAGTCAACCAGGCGCGCGGCAACAGGACGGTTCCGATTTCGCGGCGCAACAAAAGGAACACCTCTTAAGTGAAATCATTATTCACTTAAGATTAAGGGGCAACCTGGGCCGTGTCAAGCTCGTCGCCCTAGGTGTTTCCCTGGCCTACTGCCGAGTCTCAGCGCCCTGCAGCGCCGATCACATGCCATAATTGATCCTCCACGTAACAGGCTCAGGAGGGTCAGATGCTTTAACCGGCACCCGAAATTCTATGTCTACTGAAACCAAGCTTCTACTTACAGCTCCACGTGTGCGCATTCGCCGCCGGGGAGCGGACAAGCATCCCCTGATTCTGAGGGCGGCGCGTGCCCTGGTCGCTGAAATGGGATTCAGGGAAACGCAGATGTCGTCGATTGCCGAGGCCGCAGGAATTGCTATCGGCACTTTGTACCGATACTTCCCGTCAAAGACGGAATTGATGATGGAAGTCGTGAAAGTTACAGCGCAGCGCGAAGTGGATGTGGTTGCCGGAATTGCAATGCGCGAAGGATCAGCCCACGAACGACTAGGGGCGGCGGCATGGACCTTCGCCAATCGTGCCTTGCGAGGTCGCCGACTTGCTCATGCATTGGTTGCGGAGCCGGTCGAGCCTGATGTCGAGGCAACGCGCCTGGTCTACCATCGCGCGCTCTCGAGAGTCTTCAAAACCATAATCGAGCAGGGCATTGCCAGCGACGAATTCCCTGACCAGAACGCTGCCGCTTCTGCAGATTGCATTGTTGGCTGCCTGTTCGAAGGACTAGTAACACCGCTGTCCAATGATGCTAGTGTTGATGTGGTGCAGATTAATACCCATGCATCTGCCATTATCACTTTTTGCTTGAGAGGAGTTTCCGGCTCCCAAACCCCCTACAGCGTGTCGACTCAGTAGCCTCCGAACAGTAGATCCCCGTATGGACGTGACCAGCACAACAATCGGTCGATTAAGTAGTCCAGGAAGCTTCCGGGGGTCCTCCTCAGGCCCAGTGAAATTGGGGCGAATAGTCGCTTACGCCCATGACGATGCCGAAACTACCGTCCGTCAGTAGTCCCGGCATACGCGATGAGCACCTATTGAGACGGATCCGTACAGCTAAAGCTGCTTTCGACATTTGGGTCGCCGGTACCGTTGTACTTCGGGTACTGCGGATACCTGCAAAGCGGACGCGAGATCCGAGCGGCACCGGGGGCGGCGTAGAGCGTTCGCGCAACGATCCTGTTCGCCGAAGGCGGAGTTCCCTTCTCGAGCCAATCAAACATCGGACCAACGAGGTCTACGTTGTCCGCACCATTGCCCAATGCACAGTGATTGACACTAGGCGCCGTGTAGAACTCCATGAACTGGTCAGCCGCAGCTTGCCCACCTGCGGCAGTCATGACCGCGTTATAGTAGTTGATCGTGTTGTTGGGCGTGATCAACCAATCCGCCATCCCATGCCACAGGAATAGCTTTCCTCCCTTGGCCTTGAACTGGCTCAGATCCGGATTGACAGCGTCGATGAGGGACGATAGTTCATCGAGACGGGTCGTGTACTTTGTTGGATCAAGTTGGAGCGGGTCAACTGTTGCATCACGTGCCACCATGTACTTGATGAAGCCATCCATCAAGCCCTTGGCTATGGGATTTCCCCAAATTGGCGTACCGAAGCTCCCGTCCTCGCCCCCTCCAAATGGAAAACCGGGCCACGTATACCGCCCCGATGCAACGTCAGTTGGCTTGTAGAGTGACTTGGCCGAAGCGATCTGCGCGTCGTTCAAGCAGGAATCGCTTTCGGCGCCAGTGCATCGAAGTTCAGCGATATCAAACTGACAGGCGTCCGGCTTCCCGATGATGTTGTCCTTGAGACCATCAAGGCTGTCACATTTGTTCAAGACCGCCGTGGCAATGGTCTTGATCTTTGCAGTGCTAAGCGCAGCTCCGGGTTGCGCAAGCTGCTTGAAGCTCTTCTGGTAGTACAGGAACTGGGGAATATACGCGTTGGCGGGTGCCCTCGCGATGATGCCGTCAAAGAGTGTGGGATTGCGCTGCGCTTGAAGTAGCGCCTGCCTGCCGCCGCCCGAACAACCTTCGTAGATCGATTTCGAACTCGCGACCACTTGTTCCCCATAGACGTAGGCCATGACAGCACGCGCAGGCCCAATAACGCGCGGTACGGAGAGGAAGGCGTAGTCATTCAGCATATCTTGATCCAACGCGAACTCGGCATCGATTCCCCCGATCGATGTGGCGTTTCCCGCGGAGGTGTGTCCATGGTTGCTCGCGATCGTTACGTAGCCACGTTCCTTAAGATTGGGACTGATGTCCACACGCGGGTCGGGTGGGATCAGCCCATCAAAGCCGCCGCCCCCAGAGAAGACTTGGCGTTGGTTCCAGACCGTCGGGAGATTCAGCTCAAAACTCAGATCCTTCGGCATGTGTCCAACGACGACACATCGCTCCGGCAACGCCCCGGAAGCCTGGGAAAAGGTTGCCTTAGTAATCGTCGCCTCGCCGAACTGCATATTCAGCATCGCTTGGCATTTGCTTTCTGCGGTGGGGGTCGGGGTCGTAGTCTGAGGGGGCGTCGAACTGGAGGCTGAGTCTGATGAATCGCTGCCACCGCATGCTGCCAAGGAGCTGGCGATCGCGAGCGCCGACATCGTGCCGAAAAGTACGGCCGCACGGCGCGAAGAAGCGCCCCTGCCATGCCGAAGTCTGCCACTTCTGTACTGGGGTACCTGTTGTCTCTGCATTGTGTGTCTCCATCGTTGGCTCTGGCTGGAATGTTATGAAGCTATTCTTGGATGGCAGCTATGAGCCGCTGTACCTTTCAGCTATCCAGCTATGCCCAACTCTATGAGTCTGACTGGGCGGGGACTGTCCTGTGCGAGACATTCGCGCGATTAAGAAGTCTCGGTGCGAGGCGAAGCGCTTCGGTTCAGAGACATCTCAGCTCTTATGTGGGAGAAGAGGAAGGCGAGGACTGTAATGACTGCAGATACCGCACTGTGACACTCGTCGCAGAACAGCGACGGTCGACGATTACGCGAGCAGTTGCGCGGCTTTGGTCACATGCGTGCCTAAGAGAATGCCCGCCGCTACATCTAGCGGCGGCCAAAGTAGGGGTATGGATAACCGGAAGGAAGACATGTGGCTAAGTTACGAGCCGGAAATCTCTGTAATAGCTTCGCGGCTCCCGGCGAGCTCTCGCAGCCGGAACTTCTGGATCTTCCCAGTGCCCGTCTTCGGGAGCGCCCCGTATATAACGCGGACCGGACATTTATAGTGGGCAAGCCGCTCGCGACAGAACGCAATGATCTCGGCATCCGGCGGGGCAGCGACGTTGGGCTTCAGCTCAATGAACGCGCAGGGTGATTCGCCCCACTTCGCGTCGGGCTGTGCTACTACGGCCGCGATCAAGACCGCTGGATGCCGATGGAGTACGTCCTCAATCTCCACGGAAGAGATGTTCTCACCGCCAGAGATAATGACGTCCTTGGACCGGTCCGTGATCTGGATATAGCCATCGGGATGCATCACAGCCACATCACCGGTATGAAACCAGCCACCGGCAAATGCATTCGCGGTCGCGTCTGGATTCTTCAGATACCCCTTCATCACAACGTTGCCCTTTAGCAAAAGCTCGCCTTGCGTCCTCCCGTCCCATGGAACGGGCTCACATGTCGCCGGGTCCGCCACGCGCAACCCCTCCAAAACTGCGGATCGGTTGCCCTGGCGAGCCATCAGCCGTGCCCTCTCGTCCATAGGCTTGTCGTGCCAGACCGGATTCACGAAGGAACTGACTGGGGTACCCGACGCCTCAGTAATGCCGTAGACATGTTCGACTTCAAATCCCATCTCAAGAACAGACTTCAAGACGGTCGCGGGCGGTGGCGACCCTGCCGTTCGCACGCGGACCGTATGGGAGAAGGCTCGACGCTCAGTAGCGGCGGATGTCGCGAGCGAAGCGAGTACGATGGGCGCAGCGCAGAAGTGATCGACCCGGTTCTGTTCGATTGCGGCAAAGATATTCGCGGCAGTTACTTTTCGTAGGCACACATGCGTGCCTGCGGCTGCCGTAATCGCCCAGGCAAAGCACCAGCCATTTGCATGAAACAAAGGCAACGTCCACAAGTACACCGGCCTCCGCGGCATACCCCAATCCGTCAGTTGCAACAAGCTCATCAGGTAGGCACCCCTGTGGCTGGGAACCACGCCCTTCGGATCCGACGTGGTGCCGGAAGTGTAGTTAAGGGCGATAGCATCCCATTCGTCGGTGGGCCAAACGCCGGCGAAATCCGGATCCCCTTCCGCCAGGAACGCTTCGTACTCCATTGTTCCGATTAACTCACCGCCGATCGCCTCAATATCGGCGATGTCGATTACGAGTGGCTTGCTGTAAAGCTGCTCAAGCGCTTTCGCCGCCAGGGCGGAGAACTCTCGATCAACAAAGAGAACTTTCGATTCCCCGTGACGCAGGATAAAGCGAACGCCTTCGGCGTCCAGGCGGCAATTGATAGCATTGAGCACCGCGCCGCTCAACGGGACACCATGATGCGCCTCGATCATGGCCGGCGTGTTCGGGGCGAGGATAGACACCGTGTCCCCCTTCCTTATCCCCCGATTCACTAGCGCGCTGGCCAAGCGTCGGCAACGCTCCCTCGTTCGGCTCCAGGACTGCCGCAGCGTCCCATGGACGATCGCGGTGCAATCGGGATACTGATCCGCACATCGATCAAGAAACTGCAAAGGGGTCAGCGGCAGGTAGTTTGCAGGGGTGCAGTCAAGGCCATGTTTGTAGATATTTCCGCTCATCATCTGTCTCCGTGTCGGGTCATGGGTGATCGGTTCTGACGGGTGACCCCTCCCCAAGCCGTTCAGCAATCTAACTCCTGCTCGGCCCGGCGATTGTCCTTCGCAAGACATTTCAGATTTCTCCGAGAACGGCTTTCCGATGGATTGCAGCGACTGTCGGCTACGTGACAATGATCTCTTTCCACGCTTGCTACTCTGAAATCCAGCGGACACCTAAGCCCGCATGATGAGACAGCGAGGTAGGAGATGGAACGAGCAGGACCGCCACCCGTTGAGTTGGCATCCCTTCGATCGGCAGTTGAATGGGCGATCGCAACAAGACGTAGCGTCAGAGCTTATCTTCCGCGCCAGGTACCCGACGCCATCGTCCACGCCATTCTTGATGTGGCCCGCTACGCGGCAACCGGCGTGAACATCCAGCCGTGGCGGGTGCATGTGGTAACCGGCCCCGCCAAGGACCGTGTATGCGCCGCCATCAGGAACATCGATAACGATCCGACGTTATCCAAAACGCACTCTGATGAATGGAACTATTACCCGGATGAGTGGGTGTCGCCGTACATCGACCGGCGTCGCGCGCTTGGCTGGAAGCTCTACGGCCTCCTAGGCATCGAGAAGGGAGACAAGCAAAGAATGCACGAACAGCACGGAAGGAACTATCAGTTCTTCGACGCGCCGGTCGGACTCTTCTTCACCCTGGATCGCGTCATGGAACGTGGCAGCCTGCTGGACTACGGCATGTTCCTCCAAAACATCATGGTCATGGCCCGCACATATGGACTCAGTACCTGCCCTCAGGCGGCATTCATGAAGTACCACAAGATCATAGAGCGTGAGTTGCATCTGAAGCCTGAGGAGATGCTCGTCGTAGGCATGAGCCTTGGCTTCGCAGACGAATCGCGCATTGAGAACTCTCTCGTCTCAGAACGGGAGCCTTCGTCCTCTTTCACTGTTTTTCACACCACCTGAACTACACAAAAAGCGAGCGATATCCACTACGGATTCGTCGGATAACGGAGGAGACCATGAATAACCTAGTTGACGTACAAGAGATCGCACAAGACGCCAAATTTTCACGATTCCACGCAGTGATCTTGTTCTGGTGCGTGCTAATTCTTGTTATTGACGGCTACGACCTGGCGGTCGTGGGTGCAGCATTGCCCTCGATCATGAAACAGATGGGGGTCGACGCAGCGAAGGCCGGCTTCATGGCCAGTTCTGCGCTGTTTGGCATGATATTCGGGGCGATCTACCTGGGTACGCTTGCCGACAAGATCGGTCGCCCCAAGTCGATTTGCATTTGCGTGGCGCTATTCAGCGTATTCACCGCCGCGGCAGGCCTCGCGCATGATCCCGTTACCTTCAGCATCACCCGCTTCCTTGCGGGACTTGGTATTGGTGGTGTCTTGCCTATCGTTACGGCCCAAATGGGTGAGTTTGCGCCAAGAAGCATCCGCGCTCGGCTCGTGACCATTGTCTTCGCCGGATATTCGATCGGGGGGATTCTCGTCGCTCTGACTGCTAAACAGTTGATCGAAGCCCACGGTTGGCAATCGGTGTTCTTCGTCGCCGGAACTCCGATACTTCTTACCCCCTTCATCCTGTGGACCATGCCGGATTCCCTCGCATTTCTAGTTCAGAAAAAGCGTGCAGACAAGCTCGTCAAGGTAATCGGCAAGATCGCTCCCCAGGTAAAGGTGAGCGTTCGACACAATTTTGTGATGCCGAAGGACGCAATGCTTACCAGCACCCCGGTAGCACGGTTGTTCCAGGAGGGGCGTGGCGCCAGCACCCTCATGATCTGGATTGCGTTCTTTATGGGCCTGTTCATGGTGTACTCACTCAGTTCGTGGCTCACGAAGCTGATGGCCATGGCGGGCTATAGCCTGGGTTCCGCTCTCACCTTCGTGTTGGTATTCAACATCGGCGCTGTCGTCGGAGCAATTGGCGGCGGATGGCTAGGCGACAAGTTCAACATCAAGTACGTCCTCGTCGCCTTTTATGCAGTCGGTGCAGTATCGCTAGCTCTCATGGGCTACACGAAATCGACGGAGCTTCTGTTCATTGTGGTCTTCGTCGTCGGCGCCTCCACCCTCGGCACTCAACTTCTTGCCTACGCTTACGCTAGCGAGTTCTACCCCGCTGCCATCCGCTCTACCGGAGTGGGCTTTGCTTCTGGTATCGGTCGTCTCGGTGCGATTGTCGCGCCGGTTCTGATCGGAACACTCGTTGCAATGCAATTGCCGCTCGAACAGAACTTCCTTGCGATCGCGTTCGCAGGTGTACTCGGAACCATCGCAGTCATGATGGTCGACCATCGTCTTTGCGCATCCATTCATCAGGAAGCGCGGGCACATGCTGCGGTTCCTGAT
>FTJL01004023.1_pt3 | contig 10999 bp, 6 predicted proteins | sample 1658551 | NCBI WGS metagenome assembly FTJL01 (sample SAMEA3914835, study PRJEB12502) | metagenome | biome: forest; material: soil | place: Canada | collected 2011-07-03 | depth 0.3 m
GTCAGCTTCAACTCGGCGCTGCAGGATCCGCGGCGCGTGTTGATCCGGGGTCCTTTGCGAGATCGGCCCCACGCCTTGGTCTTGAGCGATGAGCACGGGCAGGTGGCTTTCTCGGCGTTGCCGTACTGCGAGATTTTCGCGGCGAGGGAGGCGTTCGACGATGTCGGCATCGCCAGTTGCGCCCACGCCCTCTCAGCCCAACTGGCGCAGGCCCGCCTGCATGTTCCGCCAGGCGCGCGATGGGTGGTGACGGCCCACGCCTTTGTGGAAGGGGGTCGGATCACCGAAGCCGAGCGGCCCTTGGCTCAGGTGGGCGGCATCGAGACTGTCCCGGCAGCAATGTTCGATGGCGCGGCCTATGTCGCTCTAGGTCACCTTCATCGCGCGCAAGAGGCCGGCGCCGCTCACATCCGATACTGCGGCTCCTGGATGGGCTTCGGATTCGATGAGGCTGACGAGCTAAAGACCCTGAGCCTGGTGGAGCTGGACGCCGCCGGCGTGGCTAGAGTGACCGAGCTTCCGCTGGTCAGCCCGCGTCCGCTGCGGGTCGTGACCGGAAAGCTGGCGGACCTGGTCGCGGCCGGGCGAGCGCCTGACGCGCTCGGTGCGGGTGCTCTGATCAAGGCGGTGCTGACCGACGAGGGCGCACTCATCGATGCCATCGGTCAGTTGCGCGCGGTCTTTCCTCATGTGCTGCAACTGGAACGCCTGAACCGGCTCGCCGCTGTTGGCCCGGGCGCCGGCGCAGCAGCGGTTGATCGGCAAGACCCGGTGAAGCTGGTGGCCAGTTTTCTCGATGCGGTGCGCGGGAGGGGGCCGGACGGTGCCGAGACGGGCATGATCGACGAGGCCCTGACCGAACTCCAGAGTGAGGAGGTCTGACATGCGCCCGATCAGAATGCACCTGACGGCTTTTGGACCGTTCCCCGACACGCAGACCGTCGATTTCCGGCCGGCGTTAGGCGCTCGCCTGTTCGGCATCTACGGGCCGACAGGGGCCGGCAAGACCTCGATCCTCGATGGCATTTGTTTCGCCCTCTTCGGAGAATCGTCAGGCCAGGAGCGGCAAGGCGATGACCTGCGTTCGCACCATGCCACGCCCGATGTTGAGACAGAGGTGAGCCTGATCTTCGAGGTTGGCGCCAAGCGATATCATGTCGTGCGTCGGCCGCGTCAGACGGTCCGAGGCAAACGGGGCGATGCCCTTGTCGAGCGCCAGCACTGGGCCGCCTTCTACGACGCCACCGACATTGAGGTCGATGACATCGACGCCGACAACCCCGGCGTCGTGATGGAGGAACGCAAGGTCGAGGTCGTGGCCGATCGAATGCGGTCGATCTTGAATTATAGCGCCGCCCAGTTTCGTCAGGTGGTGCTTTTACCCCAGGGACAATTCCGTCAGCTGCTGACGGCGTCCAGCGACCAGCGCTCCGCTGTGCTGCGGGGTTTGTTCGACGTCTCCCTCTACGAACGCTTTGTTGAACGGCTGAAGGCCGAGGCCTCTGAGCTGCGTGACCAAGTTGAGACGGGCAGGTCGGCGATCAATGGACATCTTCAAGCTCATGCCGTCGCCGACGCCGATGCGCTGGCGGCGCTGATCGAAACGCTGACGGGCGATGTCGGCGTCCAGACGGCGGGCCGCGACGCTGCGCGCGGGGTCCGGGATACAGCCCGCGAAACGCTGCAGGCGGCTCAGCAGATTCAGGATCGATTTACAGAGCGCGACGCGGCGCTGGACAGCCTCAATGGGGTCCTCGCCCGCGCGCCCGAGATTGACACCCTCAACCTACGCAAAGCGGCCGCTGAGCGCGCTGTGGCCTGTGTCGCCGCCGATGATCGGGCCAATGAGACCGAGAATGATCTAACCGCCGGCGTGACAGCCCGGACTCTCGCAGCAGACCAGGCGAGTGAGTCGGCGCTCCTGCTTTCTGAGGCGATGGGAGGCCTGCAGGCCTCCGCTGTACGTCAACCCGAACGGGACGCCGCCATCGCGGCGGTGACCCAGCTCGAGGGTATACAGAAGCGTGTGGCCGGCGCCGAACCGCTTCGAGAGGCGGCGCGCAGCTCGTCGCAAGCCGCTCTAGAGGCGAAGGCCGCTCTCGAGCTGGCGGTCGATGACCATGTTGTCGCCGAGCAGGCGAACGGCGCGGCTAACGCGGAGCTCACCAGCGTTCAGCAGACTGTGCTGCGGATCTCGCAGGTTGAAGGCGCTCTGCAGCTCTTGAGACTGGCGCGGGAAGAGGCCGCTCAGTTCGCGAGCGCCACCGGCGCTGTCGAGAAGTTCGCCGCCGCGAGGTCGGCCGCTTTGGCCAAGCATGAACGACTGTCCGGCGCCCTCGCGGCCTGCAGGGTGGCCGAATCTACTGCCGAAGAAGCGCTTGCTTCGGCGCAGGCCGCGCACTTGGCAGCAAAACTCGAGGATGGGGCGCCATGTCCGGTTTGTGGAGCGACGGAGCACCCTCGGCCGGCCGGTGGGGCAGGCGAGGGTCTCGGCCTCGACGCCGCGTGGCGCCAAGCCCGCAGCGCGCGAGAAGCCGCCGACGCAGACGAACGTCAGGCCGCACAGGTCGCGGCGAGGGCTGACGGCGAATGGACGCAGGCCGTCTCTACGTTGGCGGCGTTGAAGGCGCCCGTGCGGGATGTCACTGCGATCACGGCAGACATCGTCGCCGCGGATGAAGAACTCCAAGCGTTGCAGGCAGGCCCGGACATCGCCGCGGCCCAGGCGGCCGTCGATGCTGCCAAACTGCACCTGGCCTCAGCAACCTCAGCGCTCGCCGCCGCTCGAGATCAGCATGTTGCAGCTGACAAGGCCGCGACCTCGGCGGCAGCCGCCCTGGCGGCGTCGCTCGCGGACGTGCCCGAAGATCTGCGCGACGCTGCGGCGGTCACCCTTCGCGTCCATGCGGCGATCGAACACCGGGACCAGTTGAACGACGCGCACCATTTGGCGGTCGAGAACGAGCGGCGCGCTAGCGAGGTCGCCCAGGCCGCTCGCTCTGGGCTCGGCCACGCTGAGGCTCGGGTGACAGAGCTGACCGCGGCGAACGATACACAGCGCGCTTCGTTCGTGGCCGCAAAGGCGACAGCAGGGCTGAGCGATATGGCTTACACGGCGGCCAAAGCAGATATCCCCAGCATCCAGAACCTAGCCTCTACGATCACCGCGCACGTCGCTGGCTTGGCCGCCGCGCAAGATCGCAAGGACCGCGCCGTTGCGGCCGTTGCTGGTCTGGATCGCCCCAACCTGGAGGCCAGCTCGGCCGCGCTGACGGACGCCGACGCGATTCTGACCAAGGGTGAGGAACTTCTCACCACGACCACGATGAGGTTGTCGCAGCTTGAAGCCACTGAGGCCTTAGTTGCCCGCCTGGCCGCAGCGCTCTCCGCGGCCACAGAGCGATATCGTGTCCTCGGAGAGCTGGCCCAGCTGACCGATGGTCGAAACGCCCATCGCCTGCGCCTGCGCGATTTCGCTATCGCCGCGACGTTCGACCTGGTCCTCGAAGCGGCCAACCAGCGCTTTGCGCGCATGTCGCGCGGACGGTTCTCGCTATTGCGGAAGTATGAGGGGGGCGACGGCCGGGCCAGGGCAGGATTGGATATCGAGGTTTACGACGCCCACACCGATCAGAAGCGCGACGCTCATACGCTATCCGGCGGGGAGGGATTCCTCGCATCTCTGTCCCTCGCGCTCGGGCTTTCCGATGTCGTCCAGGCGGAGGCCGGCGGCGTCAAACTCGACGCGATCTTCATCGATGAGGGGTTCGGCCACCTCGACGACGAGACCCTCGATGTCGCCCTCGATACCCTGCGTGACCTGGTGGGCCAGGATCGTGCGGTCGGCGTCATAAGTCACGTCGAGGCCGTGAAGGAGCAGATCCCCATGGGCTTCGACGTGGTCCGCCAACCGCAGGGTAGCGTGATCAGCCAACGGGTCGGGATCTAGGGACCGCCATGACGGGAAATGCAGCAGTAGATTTGGCGGCAGCGGTTCGCGGGGCTGCCGAGGCGGCGCAGGCTTGTCTGGTTGAGGGGTTTCCCGGGCAGATCGACCGCGCTTCGATCCCTATGGTCCGTCTTGAGCAAGAGGACGCCGCCCGGTTGGTCGCTGCTGCCCGGCCAAAGGCGGTCTACCTGGTCGAGGTCGCCTTCGATGCAGAGGAGGCGATTAACGACGCCGCAGAAGCACTGGCTGAGCTGGGGGTGGAGAAGCTCCCTGCTTCGCTGAAGGCCGCTCATCGGCGGGTCGCGGACCATGCTGGCGAAATTTGCACGACTTTGGCAGCGTTCATGGTCGATGGCGTGCTTCACACGGCCATCGCCTCAGCTCCCTGGCATGATGCCTTCGAGGAAGCTGTCGACGAGACGGTGGACGCGGCCAAGGAGGAGGCTGAGACCCTCGGTCGGGTTGAAGCCAAGGCGGCCAGTGCCGAAATCGCCGCCAAGGCGGCTGTCCTGGCAGCCCACCCCTCGTTCAATTTCAGTCGCGTGTCGTTTGAGAAGCGCCTGACCCTGGCTGAGGCGCTGTTCACAGAGTGCGAAGAGGACAAGCTGCGCGAGGTGACACGCGTTGCTGAGAATCTCTTTTGGTTGAAGCAGTCCGGCTTTGATGGTGGTCGGTAGAAGTGCCCGCACGCCGACCAATGACTCCATTGCGGAGACGTAGCGCCAAAGAGCTTTCAGACGCGAAGTCAGAAGGGAAGGCGGCGGGGGCGCTATTCAAATCGACCCTAAGCGAACTGCAGCAGTTGGTCGCGTCCGTTGACGGCGTTGAGCTAATGGCCCGGCTCGCTTTCACCCTTCAATACAGCCTGGGCCGTAAGGCGCAGCTCGTCGACCGCCGGAGCGTCGAAGTATTCCACTTGGAGCTCTTGCAGGCATTCTTCTTGGCCCAACCGCGACGGACCGCGACGGCGAGTGTCGACTACTCCTCAGTATCGCAAAGGGCGCTGGACCTGGTGACCCAGAACGGCCTTGCCTTCCTGGATCGATCAAGTGGGCGAGCTTCGGAGGACCCCATCGAGGACGCCAAACTGGCGCTGGTGGATCAGGTTCAAAGATGGACGCTCGCCGTGCGCGGGCAGCGTCACATTCATCAGACGCTGGCTTTCCTGAACGAGTTGTCCCCTGCCATCGAGGTTGGGTTCCGACGCCAGTTCGGATGTTCCCTCGCCGAGCTGGTGAAGTTTGTGGAAGGGATATTCGACCTCCTGTCGCGCCGGTTGACAGAAGACCGCGCTTGGCGCCGGGGCTGGATGCGCGACCGCAAATCCTTAGCCGGCATGGTGGACGCCTTCTGCGCGCCGCTGACCCCAGAGTTTGCTGCAGAGATGCGAGCGATGGCTGGACGCCCGGGTCTGTCACGGCGTGACATCTTCGGGCTCCTTTTCACCGCTTCCGAACGGCGCCTAGCAGATCTTTTCACCTTCCGGTTCGAGGACATCGCTTCCTCCTTTCGGAGCGGCGACCAGGATTCGCTTCGGGCGATACTGGAACGGCTTGCCTATGGCTTTGGCGACCTGGCCGACGTCGCGCCCGACCATGTCCACCTCAACAATCCTATCCGCCTCAAACCCTTAGTCAGGCTTGATGGCGACCGCTTCTTTTGGCCGAATTCAGCCAGCATGGGCACGGGCCTGGTCGAACTGATCGAAGCCATGTGCGCTGATGACAGCGCCTTGAAACAGCGGTGGGAACGAGGCAAGGCCGACTGGCTCGAAGCCAAGTTGAAGCGCGTGGTGACGGCTGGTCTGCCCCACGCCGAGGTGTGGTCGAAGGCTAAGTGGACGGATGACGACGGCAAAGGCTGGGAGTCCGACGTCGTGGCCGTTATCGACAAGACCGTGCTGGTCTTCGAGGCCAAATCCGGCCGGATCAGCCCGCCGGCCCGCCGCGGCGCGCCGGAGCGGCTCAAGGGCGATCTCGAAAAACTCGTGGTCGAAGGATCGGTGCAGTCCGAGCGCTTCCGCGACCGGATCATAAGCGCCGATGGGCCGGTCACCTTCGACGCCGCCCAGGGGCCCCTGACGCTGAATCCGAAAGACATCCGACAGATTACCCGGGTCACCGTGGTGTTCGATTCGCTAGGCTCGCTGTCGGCCCATTGGCCGCAGCTCTTGTCGGCCGGGCTCCTTCCACGCGGCGTCGACCTTGCGCCGACCATGAGCGTCTTCGAGCTCGAGACCGTCTTCGAAGTCCTCACCCTGGAACTGGAGCGCTGCCACTACCTCCATCGGCGCGCCGAGTTCGAGAAGAACGCAAAGTACACGGCCGATGAACTAGATCTTCTGGCCTTCTACGTGGATTGTCAGTTCAACGTCGGTGAGAGCGAGTTCGACGACACGCCATTCCCGCTCTATGGCGCGTCCCTCCAACTATCAGCCGGCTACAGCGAGCGTCGAGAGGCAGGGACCCTCGCCTTCCCAATCATACGATCCGGCCTTTGGAAAAAGCTCCTCGCGGCGCTGGAGGAAAGCCGGCCGGTGGGCTGGACCCGCTTCGGTTACCGATTGCTGTGCGCCGACATCGAGCAGCAGCGCGCCTTCGAGCGTCTAGTTCGGGAAGGTTGGCGCAAGGTCGGCCGGGCCCCAGACAGAATGTTCACGACGGGCATCACGTTCGGGAGCCTTGAACACAAGCACACAGTCGCCTTTGCGATCGGCGCCTCAGACCCGCCTGAACAGTTCCGGCAAAACCTCGCCCATGCGTCGAAGGCGGCTGGCCGGGACGGCGGCCAGGACAGCCTGCTCCTGATCTATTGGTTCTTTCCCGCCACCGGCAACGCCTACGACTTCATTGGTGTGATGCGTTCAGCGGGTAGGGCGGACGCCTAAGACAGGGCAGTCAAAGCGCCTGGATCGTCGCGCCGCCGCAGCCGCCTGCGTCGAGGATGGTCTTCAGGTCGTGGGCGCGGGACTTGGGCGCCGCGAACGCAAGCAGGCGTTGGGCGCGGGATGCCGCCACATAGATCTTACGAGCATCTTCGACGATCTTTGGCTTGGTCTCGGTCCCGTTCAGGACATTAAGAATGCCGCCTGCGGTCTGGCTGGTGAGAACCACACAGACCGCAGGAAACTCCAGACCTTTGACCGCATGGATCGCTTTGGCGGGAAGGGCCGTCGGCGACGCCTCGGCGAGGACGGCCGCCAGTTGGTCGTTCGAGCGTAGCCGCTGGCCGATGGTGGATGTGCCAAGGAGACCGGCACTCAGCAGCAGCCGCGCGCGCTTCAACCAGTCGTCCGCATTCTCTCCGGCCGTCAACTTCAGCGCTTGGCCGACGGCGATGATATCCGGGCGCCAGCGCCCGTCGTCGAGTCCCGCGGCCAAGACGTGCGCCGAATAGGCACCGCCGTTCGCAATTTCGCCACGCACCAAAAGCACCGCGCGGTGCAAACGCACCAAAGCCTCGCGCCGATTGCCGGCCGCGAAGGCGAAGTGAAAGCCCATGACGGCCTCGGCCAACAGCAGTGTCTTGTCGTTGCCCGCGTCGGGCATGGCCCGGCCGACCGCACTCCCGGCACTCGCCCATGTCGAGGCTAGAATCGGTGCCTGCGCCGGTGGAATTCCGAGGCCCGCCGCCAAGGCTTGAAAGTGGACCCCTATGGCGGCACGGGTGTGCCTGCCGCCATAGGACAGGATGTAGACCTGGGTCATCTCGTCCTTGTACCGCCCGACGGGCGTATCGACCGCGCCCCGCGTCCCCTGAGGCCGAAGCTGCGAGATCGCAGCACAGATGGCTGGGGTCGAACGAAAATTGCCGCTCATTGGCAGCTGATCGGCGCGGTCGAACGAGCCGGCGAACTTCAGGAGTTCATCGGTCAGCCCGCCTCGGAACGCATAGATCGCCTGGTTTGGGTCGCAGACAACCTTGACCTTGATGCCGGACGCTCGGAGCCATTCGATGATCTTGAGGTCTGCCGGATTGCAGTCCTGAGCCTCGTCCACGACGATTTCCCGGAACCGACCGGAAAGGGCCGCGCCGAGCCGGGCCGAGAAGATCGGATCCGCTAGGCGCTTGGTGACGCAGTCGCGCACGTCTTCGAAATCGAGATGTCCTTTGGAAAGGGCGCCCGCAACCATGTTGCGCGCGCGGGTCTCCCAGGCGCCTGGACCGCTCTTCGGGGCAAACCGGGCCTCAACGGCCTTGTCCGCGAGCAAGGCGCCCGTTGTCCTGTCGAAGTGCTTGAGCTTCATCGGCTGCGCCGTATCGAACGGCTTGACCTCCCACTCGGCCTTGTCCGGCATGAGCCTTGGGGCGTGGTCGCAACCTTCGACGCCGAAAGGTGCGATAAAGAACTGCCAAAGGAAACGGTCGAAAGTTCCGATGAAGCTCGGAAACAACGGCGACGGTAGAATGCCGAAACTGCGGAGCCGCGCCTCCAACTCCTCGACCGCAGCATTGGTGAACGACAGGAAGGCGACGCCACGACGATCCGCGGACTTTGTCAGAAGGTGTCGCGCCCGCTCGACCATGGTGCGCGTCTTCCCAGCGCCGGGGCACGCGCGCACGAAGGCGTGGCCCTCGTGTCCGATAATCGCTTCCTGCTCCGCGGTCGGCAGGTACGCGTCGGCCGTCACGCCACCACCTCTCGGATCGTTTGCTCGATGTACGGCGGGACGACGAAAGTGTGCTCGTTTTTCTCGATCAGATCGGCCAGGATTTGCGCGAAATCTCCCTTCCGGGCATCCTTGAAGATCGCCTGGATTTCCTTGGCTCGCTCGTCCCCTTCGAGCGCTGCGGCCTTGTCCCATTTCTTGCCGGACCGCGGATGCAAACTGAGATAGGCGGCGCGCAGGATAGCGCCATTGCCGGCTTCCAGAAGTTCGCTTTCCAATGAGTACCGTGAGGTGACCGCAGCCAGGACTGCGGCGGCGCCATTCGCCATCGCGAGCTTATCCAGCGCACGTTTGCGCCGCTCGCCTGGCGTGAGTATCTCGCCTTCCGCCTCGGTGCCGCCTTCATCGACCTCGGCGTCTATATCGTCGGCTCCGGTCGCCGTCTCGACGTCATCCTCATCCTCGGCACCGAGGCCGACGCCATGGTCACCATCGGTCATGACCACTACCCGTTCAGCGATGCGCGCGTCATTGACCACGCTGGTCAGGAGGTTCGCGTAGGGGGTGAAATCAACGCCGTCGATCGCAACGAACACGGCCGACCGGAACAGGCGCAGTTTCTCGGCTTCGCCCTTGAGGGTGTGGTGCTCCGCGATCACCGGAAGCAGCAGTGCCTCGGCCATTCCCTCGACAAGCAGGACGCGTCCGCCAAAGAGTAGGGCCGCCTTCGTGACATCGAGATACCGGTCGACCTTCCGCCGCGACAAGTCGTCGAGCTTGATCTGGGCGAGCGGAATACAGCGGCTGGACCGGCGCAGCGCGGCGGCGGCGGCAGTGGTCGCAAGGCCCTCGATGGCATCGCCGGGATCGCCGGCTCCTTCGGCGATCCCGGTCTCGATCACGGCGGCATCTGCCGCTGCAGGCGAGGCCTCGAGATCCGCCTCGTCGGATTCCGCTGAAGGCGGAGGAATCACGGATTTGAAGACCACCAACTGCTTGCTGCTGACCCACGCAGACAGGTTTGGCGAATGGCTGGCGACGATGACCTGCAACTGCCCCGCCGGGCCGTTCTCATCCTTGTTGGCGGCCGATAAAGCGGCTTGGTCTTTCAGAAAGGCCAGCACCGCAGCCTGAAGCTGCGGATGGAGATGCGCCTCGGGCTCCTCCACCAGGAAGAGGGTCAGGTCCGATTTGCGGACCTTTTCCAGCTCGACGGCGATGGTCGCCATGAACAGCAGGTTGGCGTAGCCGTGGCCGGAATATCGCAGATCCTCTGGGTGAACGCCGTGATCGGCCAGCTTGAACCGAAGGTCGCGTGCAATGTCGACAAGGGCCTCCTGCGACGCAAAGCCAAGGGCCGCCGCCTGAGGACGGACACCAGCGGTGAGCGCCGTGAGCCCTTTGCCGACAGCCTGATCAACCTTGGACAGCACGGCGTGATCGGTCTGGCGCGCAAGGTCGCGAGCAAGATCCACGGCTGAGACATCGCCGAGAAAGTGGTTCAGCAGCGCCATGATCCGGGTCGGGTTTCCCGACGCGAGAGCGCGCTTGGCGTCGCGCAGCGGCGGCAGATAAACATGACGTACCATGTCGTGGCAGCCAGGCTCAGGGAGGTTGCCGGCTTTGCCCGCCCAAAGGCTAGGTCGGTCGCCAAGGCCGCCGCTGTAGCGGACACCAAAGCGGGCTTCGGAAAGCGTCGCGTCGGTGGTTGCGGAGATTAGCCGGCCCTGCTGGCCGACGCTCAGGTCACTGAACACCGCTTCCAGTTCGAAGCCTGAGGTCTGGCTTTGGAAGCGAACGTCGGTCGGCTCGCAGTAGATTTCTCGCCGGCCGCCTAGCGGTTGGGTCAAGAGTCTGATCGCATCGATCGCGTTGCTTTTGCCGCCATTGTTCTCCCCCACGAAAACCGTGAGGTCTTTTTGAAGATCGACTTCGCCCGCATCGAACGAGCGAAAATTCCGCATAGAGATTGACTTCAAAAACATAGAATCTCTCCGTGGAGGAGAGTGTCAGTCCATACCGTCAAGCCCGCAACCTCGGGGCGAAACGCGAATCCGGCGTGGAGCCAGATATGTAAATGCCGCAACAGCTCGGCTGACGAAAACGCGCCTCAAAAATAGCAGTAAAATGAACGACTACAGTATCTTAGCAAAAACGTATAATAAGCATTATCGGAAATACGAGCATATTGTTTGCGTAGCTAGGTCAGATTTTCGGGGATAATCCGCTCCACCACGACGCAGTCACGCCACACGCCGTCGAGTTTGCCGTGTTTCTCGTGAACACCTATCTCCTTGAAGCCGAGCCTGGCCATCAGCGCGCGGCTCGCGGAATTCTCCGGGAAGATTCTCGACAGGAGCTTCCAGTGACCGTGGTCCTGGGCGGATTCGATGAGGGCGAGCATAGCCGCCTCCCCAATCCGGCGGCCGCGTTGGTCGCG
>FTJL01001518.1_pt2 | contig 10945 bp, 13 predicted proteins | sample 1658551 | NCBI WGS metagenome assembly FTJL01 (sample SAMEA3914835, study PRJEB12502) | metagenome | biome: forest; material: soil | place: Canada | collected 2011-07-03 | depth 0.3 m
GCGCAGCAGCGCTTCGACGCCCTGGATGCGCCGGGTCATGACATCCACCTTGGGCTGGTAGTGGAGCTCGAACTGCCGCCGCTCCAGCGCGAGCCGCAGTTTGTGTTCGAGGGCCAGGCGGCTGACCATCTGCGAGTGTTCTTCGGGACTGTAGTGCAGCTGTCTCTCGCCGGAGGCGCGTGCGTTGCGCAGCGCCACTTCCGCGTTCTGCACCAGCGTGTTGGCATCCTTGCCGTGCCCGGGAAAAGTGGCGAAGCCCGATCGGACCGCGACCGGGATCTCCCGTTGCTCGATGACAAAGGGTTCGCCGAACAGCGCAGCCGCATGTTCGTGGGCCGCCGCCAACAGATCCTCATGAGAGCGGCTGCCCAGATCGCGGACCACGGCGAAGGTTCCGCCGCCGAAGTGGGCGATATGTTCGGTTTGGGGGAAACGGCGCTTGAGCCGGTCCGCAACATGCTGCAAGAGCAGATCGCCCGTCCGGCGGCCGTAGGAGTCGTTGATCAGGCTCAGCCGCTCGATGTCGATGACGGTGACCGCGAAGCGCGAGCGGCGACCGGCCGGGTGGTTCAGCATCCGGGACAATCTCTCGCAGAACAAGGAGCGCTTGGCGAGACCGGTCTGCGAATCGAAGTGCGACAGAAACTTGACCGTCGAATCCTTCTGCAGGTACTGCAGCGCGAAGGAGAGGTTCCCGGCCACCTCCCGCAGCATCCGCAGTTCCTCCTCGCTGATGGCCCCGGCGTCCCTCGCAGTCAGCACGATGACTCCCATCGCCGTGTTGTCCACGAGAAGGGGCAGTGCAACGACCGATTTGAGCCCCAATTCAACCACTGCCCGCTTGATGTCGAGCGTGCTCAGCAGTTCGGACGTGTCGTTGCAGACGAAGGCGGTGCCGGTTCTGAGGACCTGGCTGGTGATGCTGGACGCGTCCGCTCCAGACTTCGAAATCGCCGTACGAAGTTCTTCGACCACATCCTCGCGAGTGCCGCTCCAGGCAACGGGCTGAACGCTGGGGGTACCCGGTGATTTGGCCGACACCATGGCGGTGGTGTATCCCCCGACGGCCACGGCGAGACGACAGGTCTCTTGCAGCAATTCCCTGCGATCGCGGATGCGGACGACCAGGGCATTGACGCCGCTAAGCATGCGCAGGACGCGATCCAGGCGCGCGATTTGGGCAGTCTGGCGCTGCTGCTCACGCCGCGCATGCGCGTCATCCAGTGCCCGGCGTACCGCCGGCGGCAGACGCGCGAGATTGCTCTTCAATACATAGTCGACGGCCCCACACAAAAGGGCGTCGATCGCGCGCTCCTCGCCGATGGTTCCGGAGACAAAGATGAAAGGGATCTCGGGCGCCATTTCATGCGCGATCCGCAGTGCCGAGACGCCATCGAAGCGGGGGAGGCTGAAATCCGAAAGGATGATGGTCGGGGCGAACTCGCGCAGCGCCTGGCGCAGCTGCGCTTCGGTTTCCACGCGCAAAGACACGCATTCGAAGCCGGAGCCGTGCAGCTGGCTGAGCGCCAGCTCGGCTTCGTATTCGAGATCTTCGACGAACAGGACGCGAATCGGTTTTTGTAGTTGTTCCGGAGGCATGAATGGTCTTCCCGCCTAGACTACGAAATAAAATGTAGCGCCCAGGGTTGGGGCGCTCTCGGCCCAGATCCGGCCGCCGTGGCGCTGCAGAATCCGCTGGACGATGGACAGTCCGACGCCGGTTCCCTCGAATTCCTCGCTGGAATGCAGTCGCTGGAACACCCCGAAAAGCTTGTCGGCGTACTGCATATCAAAGCCCGCACCATTGTCGCGAACGAAATAGACGCGCTCCAGGCGGCTAGGTCCGTTCTCTGCAGCCGTTTCGACGCTGCCGATCTCGATGCGCGCGGACGGGGTGTCGCGCGTGAATTTGAAAGCGTTGGAGAGCAGGTTGATCAGCACCTGCTCCAGCAGCGACGGATCGCCTTCGCAGCCCGGCAGCTCGCCAATCTGCACCGTGATGGTTCGTTGCGGCTCGCGGGTTTTCAGTTCGGCCACCACTTTGCGCATCAGGGCATCGAGGTCGACCGGCCGTTTGCGGATCGGGATCCGGCTGAAGCGACAGAATTTCAGCAGATCCGCGATCAGCTCATCCATGCGTTCGGCTCCGGCCAGTACCTGGTTGAGACGGCGGCGGCCACCCTCCGGCGTCGCGTCGCCGTATTCCTCGAGGTAGAGGTCGGTAAACCCGCGGATTGCGCGCAGAGGGGCACGAAGATCGTGAGAGACGGAGTAGGAGAAGGATTCCAGATCGGCGTATGCGCCCGCTAGCTCTGCCGCTTGCTCGCGCTCCTTACGATGCAGGGCTGCGTTCTCGATCCGCAGCCGGCGGACGTCGAGTGCGCGACTGATCACCGTGACGATGACATTGAGTTTGAACGGCTTCAGGACATAGTCCAAAGCCCCCACTTGCATGGCGGAGACGGCGGTATCGATGGTGCCGTGACCCGTCATGACGACGCCTGCAATGTCAGGATCGACGATGCGCGCGGCGCGAATCAGCCCTATTCCGTCAAGCTCGGGCATGGCCAGATCGGTGAGCAGCAGGTCGTACTCGCCCGGACGCAATTTCGCCAAGGCTTCGCTGGACGAGGTGTATCCGGCGACGCCATAGCCTTCGACAGTCAAGGTGTCGCAGAGGGCCTGCATCTGCGCAACTTCATCATCGACGACGAGCAGTCGTGCGCTCACCACTATCTCGTTCCCTTTCCCTTGAGACAAACGACCGTAGCATGCGCCTCGGATCGAACCTGTGATCCAGGCGGCATTCGTGTAACGCGAGTGTGACCGCATTCACGCGCTGGAGCCTATAAACGCCGGGTTTTCACGCGGCAGCCCTTCTTGCTGCAACGCCCAAGAAACTCCACGCGACATATAGATTTCTTCACACGGGCCGTGAATTAATCTAGTTTACAAAACAAACTAGTTTGTGTATAAAGAGGTCCTCGTTTTCCTCCGGGAGCTGCACATGAATCCCCCCGCATCCGGTCTGCAGTCGGATATCGACTTCCTGAAGGCACTGGCCTCGGACAGCGGACGCCTGCTGCGACGCGACGCCATCACCCTGGTCGCCGTTGGCATGATCTTCGGCGTCAACGCGGTGCTGACGTGGGCCATTTTTGCGGGTTACCTGCCGCAGCCGCGTTCCATGTGGCTGTGGCCGTATATGGGCGCGCTGGTGTTGTTTCTCGCGGTTGTTTTACTGACGAACCGGCGATTTCGCAGCGCTACCGATGGAGCAGCCTCGCGGGCGATGAGCACAGCCTGGAGCAGTGTGGGCGTGACACTGACCGTCGCGGGCGTGGCGCTCGCACTTGCGTCATGGCGTCTCGCCGAGCCACGCATCATGTATTTATTTCCGATTGTGCTGTTTGCGATTTACGGCGCAGCGTGGTGGATCGCTTTCAGCGTCAAGCACGTCACCTGGTACAGGTTTGTCACCGCGGGTTGTTTTGCGACCGTGCTCGCAATCGGTTTCGTGGCCGGCAGCCCTGCAATGTGGCTGGTGCTCGCCTGCGGATTGTTCCTGTTCGTCGGCGTGCCGGGTCTATTGCTGCTGCGCGAAACGCGGGCGGAAGTCTGACCGCACATGGGCGCCGAATTTGACATCGCACGCATCGACGACGTCATACACGGTCGGATGCGTCTGGGAATCATGGCGTATCTGGCCGGCGCCGGATCCGCCGAGTTCAACGAGTTGAAAGCCAAACTGGAAGCGACCGGCGGCAATCTGTCGGTGCACCTGCGCAAACTCGAGGACGCGCACTACATAGAAATCGAAAAAGGTTATGCGGGACGTAAGCCCCTGACCCGAATCAGTCTGACCAAGGCGGGCCGCAAGGCCTTCATCGAATATCTCAACGCCATGTCGCAACTGGTCAATGGCGCAGCTAAGGAGTAGGCCCATGCAAGACGTTCAGCGGGAACCCGATCGGAATCACGCGCTCGATGCGCTGCGCGGGTTCGCATTGTTGGCCGGCATCGTGCTGCACGCGACGATGTCGTTCATTCCGGGATTACTGGCGATACCGGGGCTGCCGGCGCCCGAGAAATCGCCAAGCGTCACCCTGGCGGTCGCGTTCTTTGTGATTCACGTATTCAGGATGGCGACGTTTTTCCTCATTGCCGGCTTCTTTGCTCATCTGATGTTTCACAAGCAGGGACTCGCCGGATTCGTTCGCGATCGTGCGAAGCGGATTCTGGTGCCGTTGCTTGCAGGTTGGATCGTCGTCGGCCCTCTGGTAGTCGCCGCGATGTGGTGGGGAGCCGTGCGCGCCTACGGTCATCTGCCGGCGAATCCGCAGGCCGGTTCACCGGGACTGCCGCTATTCCACCTATGGTTTCTGTACGTTCTGATACTGCTGTACGTAGCCGTTATCTGTGTGCGGTACTGCTTCATCATCCCGGGCGCTGATCGCAGTCGGAGAGTGCGGGCGGCCGTCGATGCAGGTGTGCATTTCCTGGTCAAACACGACGCCCTGGCGCTTGTCCTGGCCGTTCCGTCGGCCATCGTACTGAGTCTCGCGCCGAGATTGCACACATTGGCCGGGATGTGGGCAGGCGTTCCGACACCCGACACCGGCTTCGTGCCGAACCGGCCGTCGCTGGTCGTTTTCGGAACCGCCTTTGCGGTCGGTTGGCTGCTGCATCGTCAACCGGGGTTACTGCGGACCTGGGCGGAACGCTGGGCTCGGCACGCCGCCGTCGCAGTCGCCGCGATGGGGGTCTGCCTGTGCATCACAGGCTTGACGCCGGACCTGAGCAATCGGGCGGTACAGCCGTTCGTGACTCAACTGGTATGCGCGAGCTGCTACGGGATCGCCATCTGGTCGTCGGTGTTCGCGATCGTCGGTCTCGCTGTCCGATACGCGTCCGGCTATAGCGCAACGCGCCGTTACCTGGCCGACTCTTCCTACTGGCTGTATCTGCTGCACCTGCCGTTGGTGTTTTTTCTGCAGTCTGCGTTCGCGCCGCTGCAATTGACGTGGGTCATCAAGTTCCCGCTGATTCTGGCGCTCACACTCGGTGTGCTGCTCGCGAGCTACGAGCTTCTCGTGAGGCACTCGTTTCTGGGAGCGCTGCTCAATGGTCGCCGGGTTCCAAGAACCGCGCGCGCCAGGGTGTTCCCGCAGCTCGGGCCCATTACTTCGGCAGACGAATGAGGCGCTAGGGGCCTGCCCGACTTGACGTGGTCAAACAGCCTTCTGAGCAGCCGGCAAAGTGAGCGGGCAGGTGCCCGCGCAGCAGCCACGCCTTTTGCCGGCGGTAACGAAGCCGATGTCCGAAAAATGGCCGCAGGGCATTTTTCCAATGAATTAGAAGGGGACGCGGGTCCCCAAGGATAGGCGCGCCGCGCGCTCGCAAATGGCCTGTGCCGTTGCGAGGTCCTGCGCGGCGATGCCGACTGACTTGTAGACGGTTATTTCATCGGGGCGGGATCTGCCCGGAACGTTACCGTTCAGCACATCGCCGATCTCGCCGAGGATATGCGATTCACCGACGAGACCGGCGTCTATGGCATGCCGCAGCTCTCCTGCCTCGGACAGTGCTGACTGTCGGTAGTCCACGTAAAAACGCGAGCGGGCGACGACTTCGTCGTCCGCCTCACGAGCGGTTACTCGACTTGCACCGACGAGGTTGACGTGAGCGCCGGGCGTCAACCACGTGCCTTCGAGAATGGGTTCGCGTGAGGCTGTGACCGTGCAGACGATGTCTGCGTTCTCAACAGCCTCTCGCACGCTGGCGCTTACCTTGATTGAGATTCCATGACGGCCTCCCTCACGGGTTGCGAAGGCGCGGGCTTTTTCGACCGAGCGTCCCCAGATGCGGACCGAACGTAGACGGCGCACCGTAGTGATGGCCTCCAGGTGAGTCGACGCCTGTTCACCCGCGCCAAGTATCGCCAAGACTCCAGCATCCGATCGCGCAAGGGCTCGAGTGGCGACCGCACTTGCCGCGGCTGTACGCATGGCCGTGACTTCCGAAGCATCGATGATCGCCTCAGGCGTCCCGGATTGAGGGTTGAAGACGACGATCACACCGGAGTGGGAAGAAAGCCCCTGCTGCGGATTTTGCGGATACACCGCTATGACCTTTGCCCCCAGCGCCGACGGGGATTCGACGTATCCCGGCATTGCCGCGAACAGGTTGCCGCCCGTTCCAACAGGGAACACGGTGCGCGCTGGGACTTGCGCGCCCCCGCGCGAGACGGTGCCCATGGCCCGGGCGATGACTTCAATGCAGTCCGACATTGGCAACGCCCGACGCACATCCGCAGCGCCGATGATCAAGAGCTGACCCCGGGATTGCGGGATGGTCACGGTGGTGGGGATCCCAGGGCTGCCACGAAACGCAGCACTTCCGATTCGGTATTGTAGAAATGCGGTGAGGCGCGGACCAGGCCAGCCCGTTCTTCCACGCGCACCCCTTGCCCGTTGAGCGCTGCGTTGAGCGCTGCGTTGAGCGCTGCGACTATCTGCATCGCATAAGGATGCACTATCGAAACAATTCCTGCTCGGGCCTCGAGCGGCGTCGCGACGCACCATCCGCGCTGAAGTCTCATGGACCACTCCCGTCACTTATCGTGATCGGTGATCTGTGATCCCGATATCACGGCAAAACACCGGTTGCCAACCCGCGGGCGATTGGTACGGTTTGCTCATTGCCGAGTTGTCCCTGCGTCGGCTAGATTGGTGGCGCCCTTTTTGCTCACGAATTTTCCTCATGCCAGCCGCACCGTTGCGCACTCCGCTTCAGCGAATCTCGCACAACACACTCCAGGAACAGGTCTACCGGAACATCCGGCAGAGCCTGATCGACGGTCAGTTCAAGCCCGGCGAGATCCTGACCATTCGCGATCTGGCGCGACAGCTCGGCACCAGTGTCATGCCGGTACGGGAGGCGCTCCACAAGCTGACCGTCGAGCAGGTGCTCGACATCACGGCCAGCCGTTCGGTCTGCGTCCCGGTGCTGTCCGCGGAAAAATTCGCGGAAATCTGCGAGGCCCGGATGATACTGGAGGGCAATATCGCTCGAATCGCCGCCCAGCGGGCCACGCCGGAAGACCTGGCGCGAATTGAGGTGGCGGCAAAAGAGTTCGCCTCGGCCAAGAGCGCGGGTGATCCGACTCAGTTGCTGCGCAGGAATCGGGAATTTCATTTTGCCATCTATGGTGCGGCGCATCATGCGACGCTGATGAGTCTCATCGAGCCACTGTGGGTCCGGTGTGGGCCCTGCACGTTGGCGCTGTTCGAGGATCTCGGGCCCGAACAGATCCGGCGTAGCGCTTGGGCTCCCCATCGCAAGGCGCTGGAAGCGATTCGGGCGCATCGTCAGGCGGATGCCGAGGAAGCCATCGTCAGCGACATCCGGGCGACCAGCGAGAGGTACCAGAAGCAGGTTGGAAAACTGCACCTGCGCGGCGGCGTTGCGCCCGCGACTGCGCCGGCTTCCTGAACCGAAGCTTCCTGAACCTGAATTACGCCAACTTCGCCAGGTAGTCGTCGATGGCTGCTCGGATGACGGGGGCGATTCGCGCCCCGGCCTGCGCCGTACGCAGATCATTCGTAAATTCCAGTTGCGCACCCCGGCCGCGCGCGCCCCGATTGCAGATATTGAGCGGATTGAGTCCGCGATATCGATGGCCTTGGAGGCTGACGGGATAACCCGCGGCCGCCAGGCGCTCGCCCAGCAGCGATGTCAGCTCAACGTCCCGGCCGCCCGCATAGATCTGCGCATGGCCCTTGCATCCATGCACGGCTACGACCACCGCATGTCGTCCAGTCATCGACAGGCACTCGGGGTGATCAAAACGATGGCTGGTGATGTGCAGGTCCCGATTGGTGCCGCAGGGCTTGAGCCCTTCGAAGGCGAACAGGCTGTGCTGCGTTGCGGCGATCAGCGCCGCCAGCTCGGAAGTGCCGATCTCGATGCTCCCGCCGTGGGGTGCCAGGATGATGACCGGCGATGCCGGGCGATCGATCACATGAATCCGGTAGTCGCGGCCGACGGCTTCGCCTCTTTCGAGTTCGGCCATGGAGGCGTATTTGTCGGCCATCTTAGGCGAGCTGCCGGTCGGCTACTTCGTGTCGGCAGGGGCCTGCATGGTCGATCGCATCCGACCGGCGATGTCATCGATATTGGTCGCGCCGCGCGCCAGCACCGCGATACTTCCTTGCTGAACCGGAACTATGACGCCCGCAAAACCGCCTTCGTAGAAACTCTGGCGTCGGGTCACGTGTTCGTTGGGCAGTATCATCACAGTGACCGGTCCACTCGCGGTCTGCACGACCAGGTGAGGCACGAAGTGCCCGCGAAACAGGCAGGTCTGTGCATAGACGACTTCATTCGAGGTCACTGTGGAATCCACGCCGCCGTTGCGCAGCACCCTCTCCAGATACGCGGCATCGACGGGCGTGGTCTTGTCCCAGCTCAGCGGCTCGCCGCCGACGTGAACCGCAATCTCATGCGCGAGACTGTCCGTCGGGCGGGCAAACCACACCACCATCGTCGCGGTGACGGCGATCAAAACGCTGGCCGCTAACGCCCAGCCTCGCCAGGCCATGGGCTTGACTCGCAGGGTAGCGCTGTCGCGTGGGAGCACACCGATCGCAGTGGAGTGAATGGCCTTTGAATCGTGAAGCGCGGACGATTGTGTCGACGATTGCGCCGCTGTCTTCACGACGGGCGGCGACCTTTCAAGTGCATGACGGATGCTGCCTTCCAGCGCCACCATCTCCGCTCTGAATTCACTACAGGCCGGGCAGTTCTCCAGATGCTCCTCGAGTTGCGGCGATGTGGAGTAGGGGTCTGCACCGATGAGCAGCCTTGCGTGCTCGCAGTTCACGGTGCACCTCCAACTATCTGAGCGTCATCGACGTCCGGCGCCGACACGAGGCCGTAGATCACACGCAGCTTGTTGCGAGCGCGGAAGAGGCGTGTCAACACGGCAGTGCTCGACAGCTCCAGCTCACGGGCGATCTCTTCAGTGGAAAAACCTCCAAGCACCTGCATGATCAGCGGTTCGCGATACTCCATGGGCAGTGTGAAAATCGCGGCGCGCAGCGATTGCAGTTCGCTGTCGTCTTCAACCGAGAAAGCGTCGCCGTTGCGCTCCATTTCCTCATCCAGACCGACCAGTTCCAGGCGCTTGCGTTCATAGAGCCGGGCGTGCTCGCGGCGCACGATGGTCAACAGCCACGCACGCGCCGACGTCGACTCTTTCAAGCTCTCCCGGGAACGCCATGCCCGTAAGAGCGATTCCTGGACGATGTCCTCGGCGACGGCCTTATCGCGCGCCAGCCACTGGGCAAAATGCAGGAGATCCGGCCGCAGCGACTCGAACAATCCAGTGATCCGCTGTCGATCGGCCAATGATGTCTCCGGCCCGCCCCCTACAGAGGAGACCGGCTCTCCCGTCCCGGAATTGCGCATGGCCACTGTTTACTTGAAATTTTCTGTAATGTCGCGCTCGCGGCCGCCAGGCGCCCCCGGGGCAAAGCAATAATGCGTCCATTCTCCCGGTCTTACGTATATCGACCCAGGCAGGCAAAGTGAGCGGGCAGCGCCCGCGCAGCAACCACGCTTTTTGCCTGCCGGCAGAAAGCGCTGGCCCATCCGGTGGGCCGAAGGCGACTTTCTGCAATTGACTAGGGAGCAGGCATGAATTTTTTCGTCCGTTGGCTGATCGACTGGCCCCAGGGCGTGGCGCGGCATCTGACCTGGTTCGCACCGCTGCTGGCACGCGTCACGGTGGGATGGGTCTTCATGCTCAGTGGGTGGGGCAAGCTGCACAACCTGCCGCAGGTGACGGCCAACTTCGTGGATTGGGGAATCCCGTTTCCGCACGTACTGACGCCGTTTGTCTCCGGCGTGGAGTTCTTCGGAGGCCTGTTCCTGCTGCTGGGATTCTTGAGCCGGATTTCGGCCGGCGCCCTGGGAATCACCATGATCGTCGCCATCCGCTCGGCCAAGTGGGGTGATGTGGATTCGCTGGAAACCCTGTTGGGATTCGACGAGTTCGAGTACCTGGCACTGTTTGCGTGGCTGGCGATTGCAGGGCCGGGGAAGCTGGCAGTCGACTATGTGTTGCAGCGCCGCTTCGGGCGCCCGGACGCGCGATGAAACGTCAGCGTCCGGGCGAGGAGCACGGCGCGCCGCAGGCGGGCCGCGATGCTTCAGCGCTCCCAGTGTCCTTCACGGAACCGATAGCGGCCGCCGTGCTCTTCCCAAGAGGCGCCGTGCCAGCGGTATCCCGGTCGCTCACGCAGGTAGTGGCCTTCCATCCAGACATGCGACCGTCCGTTCCAGCCCCAGTAACCGGGGGCCCAGACGTAGCCGGGACGATAAACCGGTTCCGCCACGATGCGTATGGGCGGTGGCGCAATGCCTACCTCAACGAAGCCGCGAGGCCTTACGTCCGCTACGACACAAGCGGACAGGCTCGCGGTGAGGCCGGCAATAGCCAGGACGGTCAAAAAGGATTTATGCAGCTTCATCCAGGTACCTCCTTAGGGCTAGTAACGCCCGGCTCACGGAAAAGTTACGTGCGGGGCGCAAATCGCTCCCCCCGCCGGCGTCAAGCTGAACGAAGGCTAAATGAACTATCATCGTCGCCCGTGCGGGCCGTTTCTCACACTCGAGGTGCATCATGAGACAAACACTCCGCGGCTGTCTGTTGCTCGCCGCCGCTGCATTACTGCCGGTTGTTGCCGCGGCGCAGGGGCCTCCGCCCGTCATGCGCGGCCAGATTCTCCTCATCACGCCGGATTCGCTGACCTTGAAGTCAGCTGACGGCAAGACTTCCCTGATCTCGCTGGCCAAGGACTGGCGGGTGACGGTGCTCAAACCGGTGGATGTCAGCGCCATTCAACCGGGTAGTTTCATCGGCACGGCGGAGATGCCGCAG
>FTJL01001437.1_pt7 | contig 10932 bp, 10 predicted proteins | sample 1658551 | NCBI WGS metagenome assembly FTJL01 (sample SAMEA3914835, study PRJEB12502) | metagenome | biome: forest; material: soil | place: Canada | collected 2011-07-03 | depth 0.3 m
GGAAGCCGCCGTCCGAGGTCGCCCGCCATGATGCGGCGGCAGGTCTCCGTCACGTCTCCGACACGCCGGGCCAGTTTGAAGCTGAACCAGAATCCTGCGAGCGCGGCCGCCAGGGTCGACACGCCGATACCCCAAAGCGTCGCGAATCGAAATTTCTCCGCGAAGCGCCGGCCTTGCGAGATATCCGTTCCCACCAGCAGGTGATCCCCGTCGGGAAGGGTTCGCACCGAGGCTCGCACCGGGTGGGCGGCCCGGCGGCCCGGCTCGATGGTCGCGATCTCAAACTCGGGCCAGCGCCCAACCGGCAGGCCCTTGAAGGGCCACTGCTCCACATTTCCGGCGATCTGCTCGTATCGGGCATCCACCAGCATGTACACCGCGCCGACGCGGCCCCAGCTATCGACGCGCAGATTGATCTCATCGGCGAGTCCACTGACTCCGCTGCGCAGGTACTTGTCCTGCAGACCCTTCATCTCGGTGTCGATGATCTGGTTGATGTCGTCCGTGATCAGGCTTTGAGTGAGCAGGTACGCGCTGCCCAGGGTGACTGCCACGGCAAGCGTAACCAGCAGCGTGTAGGCCACGGATAAACGGAACGCCGTCGTCTTGAACGGGTCCAGCCGGATGCGCGGACCGCCACGCCGGGAAATTGCGGTATCGGGACTCATTATTCAGCTCGCAACACGTAGCCCGAACCGCGGATCGTATGGATCAGCGGCCGCTGCGCGCCGCGGTCGATCGCCTGGCGTAGCCTGCTGATATGCACGTCGATGAGGTTGCTCTGGGGATCGAAATGAAGGTCCCATACGCCCTCCAACAGCATGGTGCGCGTCACCACCTGCCCGGCACGCCGCATCAGGAATTCCAGAAGCTTCAGCTCGCGAGCCGTCAGCTCAATCTCCTGGCCCCCGCGCGCCACACGTCGCGCGAGCAGATCAAGCTCCAGGTCGGCCACCTTCAGTTTCGTGGCCTCGGGCGCCGCACCCGTACTCCGCCGCAGCAAGGCCTCTATCCGCGCCAGGAGTTCGGCAAACGAGAAGGGCTTGGTGAGGTAGTCATCCCCCCCTGCCTTCAGACCATGAATACGGTCGTCCACGGTGCCCAGGGCACTCAACACCAGCACCGGGGTGGCGATCCCCTTCTGGCGCATGAACTGGATGATGGCCAGGCCATCGATCTGAGGCAGCATCCGGTCCGTCACGACGAGGTCGAACTGGCCCTGCGTCGCGCGCGTCAGCCCTTCCTGTCCATCGGAAGCATGATCGACGGTATGCCCGCTCTCGAGCAGCCCCTTGATGAGGAATGTCGCAGCCTCGGTATCGTCTTCGATGAGCAGGATATGCACGCCGCGAGACTAGGACGCCGCGCGACAAGTATGCAAGACCCGGGAGGCTAGTTGGAGCGCTCTGCGTTCTGCAGTCGGCCGATGAGGTTGCGCAGGAAGACTCGATTGAAGCGCAACTGGCAGGAAGCGGATACCTGCTCCAGCAGCGTTGAACTCACCTTGAGGACCGTGACGACGCTGGTGGCACGAATGGTCGCCGTTCGTTTCGCGCCGGGGACATAGCTGGCTTCGCCGAAGCAGTCGCCCAATTCCAGTCCCCCGATTCGGGAGCTGTGGCGCTCCACGGCACACGAACCGGAGACGAGGATGTAGAACCGGTCGTCCATCTCGCCTTCCTTGACGATTTCCTCTCGATCGGCGTAGTCGCCCCAGCTGCTGGCCCGGAGCACTTCCCATATCTCGGCGTGCGAGAACTCGTGGAAGAACTTAAGTCGGCGCAGCACGCCGAACTGCTCCTGCCGGTCGATGCGCGAATTGGCCTCGCGCAGCCTTTGATGAACTCGTGTCAGCTCCGCGGCGAAATCCAGACCGCTCTTGTAGCGTTTTTCCGGATCCTTCTGCAGGGCCATGGCCGCGACATTCTCCAGCTCCTCCGGAATGTCCTTGCGCAACGTGTGAATCGGCGGCGGCGTCGCATAAACAATCTGATGCAGCAGCTTCTGAAGATTGCCGGCACGGAACGGCCGTGAACCCGTCAGCAGCTCATACATCACGGCGCCCAAGGAGTACAGATCCGAGCGGTTGGTGAGATCGACGCTCTGCACCTGCTCGGGCGACATGTAGGAGGGGCTGCCCGCAATACCTTCGATACGCGAGATGTCCGAATCGGACACCAGCGCGATACCGAAATCGATGATGCGCACGTCGCTGTCCTGCGTGAGCATTATGTTAGATGGCTTGATGTCGCGATGAATCACGCCGCGCGAATGAGCGTAGTGCAGTGCTTTGGCGCACTTGAACACGATCTCGACCGTATCGTCGATGCGCAGCAGGTTGTCCGGCCGGCAGTACGCGGCGAGCGTACGGGCTCCGTGAACATGTTCAGTCACGATGTAACAGTGGCCGTTTTCCTCGCCCGCATCGTAAATCGGCAGGATATGAGGATGCTGGAGCATCCCGACCAGGTGCGCCTCGGACAGGAACATCTTGCGCGCGATACGCGCCCGTTCCTCGTCGCCGCCGGTCTCACTGTTGTACACCTTGATCGCGACGTCGCGGCCGTAATAGCCGTCGTGCGACAGGTAGACGATACCCGTGCTTCCGCGGCCAACTTCTTTGATGACCACGTACTTGCCGATCTTCTCCGGAATCTTTCGGGGAGCGATCGGTTTGGGAGATTGGGGCTTTGAAGCCGGTGCTGACATGACTCGCAGTTCAGCCAAAAACGCGGCACAGCATAAGGTCAGGCGGCGCGCAGTTGCTGTGACGCAAGCCGCATCGGTTTCCGACCCCGAAAAGCAACCAGCCTTTGGTCTCTAAGCGAAGTGATCGAAACCGGAATGCGAGAAGTGCATCACAGCTGAATCGGCCGAGAGCACGGTCGATCCGGGAGATTCGACCAGAACCCCGATGCGCCGATAGCCCCATTGCCCCGGCGGCAGTTCAGCATGCAGCTTGTGGACATTCTCCGGACGCACGCTGAAGCAAAGCTCATAGTCGTCACCGCCGGTCAGGGCGAGCTCGCGGGCGCGCACCTCGCCGACGGCGCTGACCAATTGCTCCGAAACGGGAACATGCGGGTAGTCGATCTGCACACCACAGCCGCTTGCGGAACTGAGTTTTCCGGCGTCCCCCAGCAACCCATCCGACACGTCGATGCAACCGCTGGCGAATTGGCGAAGCCGCTCGCCGAGCGCCACGCGCGGAGTGGGAAAAAGGAACCGTTCACGCAGTCGCGCGGACACTTCGTCGGATGCAGTCAATCGACCCTGTTCGAGAGCGAGTCCCGCTGCGGCGTCACCGGGAGTCCCTGACACGAACAATGCATCTCCCGGCTTACCTCCGGCGCGCAACATCGCCGTCCCTCGCGGAACGTGTCCCAACACCTGTACCGAAATGCAAAGCGGCCCCGAGGTCGTATCACCGCCCACCAGGGCAACCTGATGAGCGCGGGCGAGTTGCGAGAAGCCGGCCGCGAACTCTTCGAGCCATCCCTCATCAGCCGACGGGAGAGTCAGCGCAAGCAGCGCCCACGCAGGTCGCGCACCCATGGCGGCGAGATCGCTCAAGTTAACGGCCAGGGCCCGATGACCTATCGAGGCTGCGCGGGAGCCCACCGGAAAATGCACCCCCTCCACCAGCGTATCGATGGCGGCGACCAGCTCAGAGCCGGGTGGCGATTCGAGCAGCGCGGCGTCGTCGCCCACGCCCAGGCGGACATCGCTCCGTCGCGCGCCGCTGTGGCGGAAGTACCGCTCGATCAGCGCGAATTCGGAGATTCCCATCGGGACTCAATGCTCATGCGGTCGCAGGACGCGGGCCGCACGATCCAGCACAGCGTTTACGAACTTGTAGCCGTCGGTGGCCCCAAAGCGCTTGGTGAGACTCACCGCTTCATTGATGGCGACGCGGTACGGCACCTCGGGTTTCGATCCCAGTTCGTACAGCCCGATCAGCAGCACGGCGTGCTCGATAGGATCCAGATGCTCGGGCTTGCGATCCATCCAGCCGGTGAGACTGGCATCCAGCTCGGCGTGCGAGCGCCAGACCCCCTCGACGAGTTCGCGGAAATACTCCGGATCCGCCTTGGGCATGTCCTCGGCGTCCGAGAATTCTGTGATCAGATCCTGCCAGGGGCAGGCGTTCAGCTGCCACTGGTAGAGAGCCTGAAGAGCCAGCTTGCGCGCCACGGAACGCGTCGCGGCCAGGCGGTAACCAGATTGAGGTGCGGACATTTGCGCTGACCCGCTTAAACCTGGCGCATCAGCGAGGCCATCTCGAGCGCCGTATCCATCGACTCGCCGCCCTTATTGCCGGATGTGGTCGCGGCACGCTCCAGCGCCTGCTCCACCGTCTCGACGGTGAGCACTCCGAATACGATGGGGATGCCGGTTTCCAGGCTCGCGAGCTGCAGGCCGCGAGCGCACTCGCCCGCAACATAGTCGAAGTGCGGGGTATCGCCCCTGATGACACAACCCAGGGCCACGACCGCCTCATACCGCCCGCTCAACGCCAATTTGCGAGCAATCACCGGAAGCTCGAAGGCACCGGGCACGCGGGCGACGAAGAGGTCGGCCACGGCGCCGCCCCGCCCCACCCAGGAGGCCGTCGCGCCCTTCAGCAGACTCGAGACTATGAAGTCGTTAAAGCGCGCCGCAACGATCGCAACCTTGCGGTCGCGCGCGGTAACTTCACCTTCCACGATGCGGGGAGAATCCATTGCGATTGGGTACGTGACACGAAAGTGGCGGGAGGCGCCCAGTATAGCGCGTCAGCCCTCTTCCCCGACGTAGCCCTCGATTTCGAGGTCGAACGCGGAAATTCCGTGAATCTGCTTGGGCGCCGACAGCACCCGCATCCGCCGGACCCCCAGATCTTTGAGAATCTGGGCCCCCACGCCGTAGGTGCGCAGGACTTCCTGGCCTTCGCGTTTCGGCTCCGCAGCGCCGACCGAAGCGCCCCGACCCGGCGCCAGGGAGCGCACGGCTTCGGCGAGGTCCTGTGGCGACTCGCGATCGCGCAGGATTACGATTACGCCACTTCCCGCCTGAGCGACGCGGCTCATCGCAGCACGCAACGTCCAGGCACGCGAGTTACCTCGTGCACCCAGAAGATCGCGGAGCGTGTCGGCAACGTGAACGCGCACGAGAGGCACTTCAGAACCATCCAGCTTGCCGCGAGCCAACGCGAGGTGGACGTCGGAATTGACGTGATCCTCGTACGCATACAGACGGAACTCGCCGAGCTCGGTCTGCACCGTTTGTTCCGAGATACGCTCGATCGAACGCTCGTTGCGCAGCCGGTAGCGGATCAGATCGGCAATCGTGCCGATCTTCAGATTGTGCCGTTGGCCGAACGCTTCCAACTCGGGCCGGCGCGCCATCGTGCCGTCGTCATTCATCACTTCGCACAGCACGCCAACAGGCTTGAGGCCGGCGAGACGGCACAGGTCCACGGAGGCCTCGGTATGGCCGGCCCTGACCAGAACGCCGCCCTTGCGGGGACGCAGGGGAAATATGTGGCCGGGTCGAGCAAACTGCTGAGCTGTCGCGACAGGGTCGGCGAGCGCACGAATTGTCGCAGCGCGATCGCTCGATGACACTCCGGTCGTCGTGCCTTCGAGCACGTCGACCGACACGGTGAACGCGGTGCGATGGGACTCGCTGTTGGCCTGGACCATCTGCGGGAGATCCAGCCGCGCCAGCATCTCCTCTTCCATCGGCACACAGATAATGCCGCTGGTATGCCGGATCATGAAGGCCACGGCCTCCGGCGTCGCGCGCTCCGCGGCCATGATCAGATCGCCCTCGTTCTCGCGATCCTCGTCATCCATGATGATGACCATGCGGCCGGCCTTGAGGTCCGCCAGGATCTCCTCCACGGAGTTCAACCCCGTGCCGGATCCCGCAGCGCTCTTACCACCCAACGGAAGTACTTTTGCCATGGCATGCCATAGGAAATTTAAGGGGAAGGTCTAAGTATACGGGATTGGCCCAAAGCCGCGACTGTGCGCGCTTTTCTCCTCGCCGGAATACCCCAATTGCCCCGTTCCCGACGCAGTCCCGCCTACAGGCGGGGTTCTAGGACCGTGGCTCCGCGGCAGCGCCTTAACTTCAGGAATACTGCGACAGGCGCTCGACGTAACGCGCGACCTGGTCGATTTCCAGGTTGACGCGCGTACCCACTTGCAGTTTTCCGAGGGTCGTGACGGTTTGTGTATGGAGGATGAGATTGACGCCGAAAGTTGCGCCGTCGACTTCGTTGACTGTGAGGCTCACGCCGTCGACGGCCACGGAGCCCTTGCGGGCGATGTACTTGGCGAGGTGATCGGGTACCGTTATCTTCACTCGCGTAGAACGCGCGTCGGTGCTGATGTCGGCGATGTGAGCAACGCCGTCGACGTGACCTGATACCAGGTGGCCACCCAGCGCGTCACCTGCCTTGAGTGATGGCTCGAGGTTGACCGGAGAGCCAACTGCCAACTCGCCCAACGTCGTCAAGGATAGCGTCTCTCGCGAGACGTCTGCTGCAAAGACGCGCCCCGTCAAATCTGTAACCGTCAGACAACAACCCTGGACGCAGATGCTGTCGCCAAGGCGAAACAACTTCGGATCAAGCTGATCCAACCCGATGACCATACGCACATCGCCGCCGCGCTCGTCGCGAGCCTGCACCGTTCCGACGTCCTGGATGATTCCGGTAAACACTCTCGACTCCTCTTTAGCGCGGTCTCAAGCGAAGACACAGATCATCGCCGAGCTTGCGAACTCCCTCGAGGGAGAATCCCGTAGCGTCGTCCAGATGATCGATCCGGGGCAGGTCAACGAGAGGCCGCCCCTGGGGCCCCAGCAACTTGGGCGCAATGTACAGCAGCAGTTCGTCGATCTGACGCTGCAGCAACAGGGCCCCCGCCAACGTCGGCCCTGCCTCGATGAGCACCTCGTTGCACTGGAGCTCCGCCAGCCGCTCGAACACCGCATTCAGATCGAGACCACCCGCAATCACCGGCATCGCCTCAACCCGGGCACCCTGCGCTTCCAACGCCTGCACCTGGCTCAGCTCAGCATTCTCTGTCGTCAATAGCAATATATCGCCGCCCGTCGTAAACAAGCGCGCGTTCGGCGTCGTGCGCAGCCGGCTATCGAGCACTACACGAAGAGGTTGTCTGCGATCTTCACCCGGCAAACGAACATCCAGGCGCGGGTTATCGATGAGCACTGTTCCGACGCCTGTGAGAATTGCAGAACTGCGAGCACGCCAGCTTTGCACGTCATTGCGGGAGTCTTCGCTCGTGATCCACTGGCTGGCTCCGTTCGCGAGCGCCGTACGTCCGTCGAGACTCATTGCCAATTTCAACCGAACCCAGGGACGTCCGTCTCTCATCCGCATCATGAAGCCGATGTTCAGCTCGGACGCTTCGGATTCCATCAGGCCCGACTCGACCTGAATGCCCGCCGCCTGCAGCGCCTCAGCGCCGCGCCCACTCACCCGCGGATCCGGATCGCCAACGGCAAACACTACACGCGCGACTCGTGCGGCTATCAACGCGTCCACGCACGGCGGCGTGCGCCCGTGATGGCTGCATGGTTCCAGTGTCACGTACGCGGTCGTGCCGGTTGTGTCTTCCTTCGTCGAGCTCAACGCCGCGACCTCGGCGTGCGCCTGACCTGCCCGCTCGTGCCAACCTTCGCCAATGACCCGATCCTTGCGAGCGATGACACACCCGACGCGAGGATTCGGGTCGGTGGTTTCCAGGCCGCGTGCGGCCAGCGCCAGGGCGCGGGACATCGCAAATCGGTCGAAATCGGAGAACATGATTACTTCGTCTCGTTCGAAGCGGGAGATTCCCCGGGCAGCAGGGGCAGCTGATCCCGGTTGGGATCTCTGACGGCGTCCCGCTTGTGCGGACGCTTCGGCTCGCGGGCGGGAGTCGTCACCGGACGCTGGCGCCGGAGCTTTTCGATTTCATCGTGAAAGGCCTCGACGTCCTGAAACTGCCGGTAGACGGAAGCAAAGCGCACATAAGCGACCTCGTCGAGCTGGCGCAGTTCGTCCATGACGAATTCGCCCACGACTCGCGCCGGCACCTCGCGATCGCCGAGCGTTCGGATCCGGTGCGTCACGCGGCTCACGGCCTCATCGATCGATTCCCGCGCGACGGGGCGCTTTTCCAACGCCTTCTCCATGCCGCTGCGCAGTTTGGCCTCATCGAAGGCCTCGCGATTGCGATCGCCTTTGACCACGACCGGCATCACCAGCTCAGCCGTCTCGAACGTCGTGAAACGCTCGCCGCACGACAGGCATTCGCGCCGACGGCGGATCTGCCGACCCTCCCCTGCAAGCCGGGAGTCGTTGACCTTGGTCTCTACATGGCCGCAGAACGGGCAATACATGCGGCGCGCCTCTTAACGCCTCTTCAGGCGCCGTACACCGGGAAGCGATGGCAAAGATCCAGGACCTGCGGCCGGACCCGCTCGATCTCGGACTCGGCCCCTTCCGCATCCAGAATCCGGGCCACCAGGTCAGCCACCTGCTCGATCTCGGCCTCTTTGAAACCCCGGGTCGTCGACGCGGGCGTTCCGAGGCGCAGGCCGCTGGTTATTGTCGGCGGACGCGGGTCGTTCGGGACCGCGTTCTTGTTGACGGTGATGTTGGCGCGACCCAGGGCGGCGTCGGCATCCTTACCCGTGATGTTCCGGTCCGCGAGGCTCAGCAGGAACAGGTGATTGTCGGTCCCGCCCGAGACGATCTGGAAACCGTGCTTCATCAGACGCGCGCTCATGGCCCGCGCGTTGGCGAGAATCTGGTGTTGGTAGGCGTTGAACTCCGGCTGCAGCGCCTCCAGGAAAGCAACCGCCTTGGCGGCAATCACGTGCATCAGGGGGCCGCCCTGGGTACCGGGGAACACGAAGGAGTTGAGTCGCTTGGCGATCTCAGGGTTCTCACGCGCCAGAATCAGCCCGCCGCGCGGTCCGCGAAGCGTCTTGTGCGTTGTGGTCGTGACGACGTCGGCGTGCGGAATCGGATTCGGGTACAGCCCGGCGGCAACGAGGCCCGCCACATGCGCCATGTCGACGACGAAGTAGGCACCCACGCTCTTGGCAATTGCTGCGAAACGCGCCCAGTCGATGATGCGCGAATAAGCGGAGAAACCCGCGACGATCATTTTGGGCCGGTGTTCCTCAGCCAGTCGCTGGACCTGCTCGTAATCGATCTCTCCCGTGTCGGGCCGGATGCCGTATTGCGCAGCACGAAAGAATTTGCCCGAGAAATTGACCTTGGCGCCGTGCGTGAGATGTCCGCCGTGATCGAGGCTCATGCCGAGAATGGCATCGCCGGGCTGCACCAGCGCGAAGTAGGCAGCGGCATTGGCCTGTGATCCGGAGTGAGGCTGGACGTTGGCGTAGGCCGCGCCGAAGAGCTTCTTCGCGCGATCGATAGCGAGTTGCTCCGCGATGTCGACGTATTCGCAGCCGCCGTAGTAGCGCTTGCCCGGATACCCTTCCGCGTACTTGTTGGTAAGAACCGAGCCTTGCGCCTCGAGCACGCGTGGGCTGGTGTAATTCTCGGAAGCAATCAACTCGACGTGATCTTCCTGGCGACGTTGCTCACCCTGGATAGCCTTCGACAGTTCAGGGTCAAAGCCTTCGATTTTCATCGTCGTCCGAAACATGCGCGCGGGCCCTCGGAAAAATGCAAAAAGCGGGCCGCGTAGTCTACCGGATGAAGGCGATTATCGCCCGTGATCGAGGACTACAGCAGGTTTTCGACCACGTTGTTCCAGGCCTGGGCGAGATTGCTGCGGTTGTAGCCCCCGCCGCCCAGCGCCAGGACCCGCCCGTGTCCGAGCCGTTCTGCCAGTTGCACGAGCTCGCGGGCCGCCCGGCCGTGGGCCTTGGGCGAGAGGCGCAGATGAGTGATGGGATCGCCCTCGATGCTATCGGCGCCGCACTGCAGAAGAATGAACTGGGGCTCGAATCGTTCCAGGTGCGCAATAACCTGCGGCCACACCTGATCGAACGCTGCATCGTCGGCGCCCGGTGCAAGCGGCAGATTCAGCTTGGTGCCCTGGGCCGCGCCCTTGCCCTTTTCGTCCGCGGAGCCCGTGCCGGGATACAGGTATCGTCCGTCCTCGTGGAGGTCGGCAAAGATAACGCCCGCGTCGTCCTCGAAACCGTAGTAGACGCCATCGCCGTGGTGCGCATCGATATCGACGTAACCGATCCGTTCGAGGCCCGAGCGTTTGCGCAACAGCTCGATGACGACGCCGCAGTCGTTAAATACGCAAAACCCGGCCGCCTTATCGCGCGCAGCATGGTGGAGACCGGCTATCGGTACAAACGCCCGGCGGCTCGCGCCAGACATCACGGATTCGGCGGCGTTCAGCGTGGCCCCGACAACTAGTGCCGCTGCGTCGTAGACCCCGCGGAAGGCCGGCGTATCACCCGCGTCGAGAAATCCCTGCCCCGAGACGGAGCGCTCCCTTACGAAATCGACATAGGCCGCGGTATGAAATGCGATCAGTTCCTCGTGCGTGGCCTCGCGGGGCTCCAGAATGCGCACCCGGCGATCGAGGCCGCGAGCCTCGAATTCGCGTACGAAGGCCGCATGGCGATCCGGCCCGAAGGGATGGCCATCCCCGAAGCCATAGCGAGCCAGACGTTCGCTCACCACCACCGCCACGTCAGACTTCATGTAAGGCGCCGGTACCTTGAGGAAAATCCGCACCGAGCCTAGCACAGCAGGCGCGCGCAGCCATCGCCAATCGAAGGTGGGTACAGGATAATGGTCCTCATCCCATTGCGCCCTCAAGGATCCATGGCTCAATACATCTATACGATGAATCGCGTCTCCAAAGTGGTGCCCCCGAAACGGGTCATCCTGCGCGACATCAGTCTTTCCTTCTTTCCCGGCGCCAAAATCGGCGT
>FTJL01700488.1_pt1 | contig 10900 bp, 7 predicted proteins | sample 1658551 | NCBI WGS metagenome assembly FTJL01 (sample SAMEA3914835, study PRJEB12502) | metagenome | biome: forest; material: soil | place: Canada | collected 2011-07-03 | depth 0.3 m
CCGTTACGAGTACCCGCCGTCCGCCGCTCATCGCGGCTTGCTCGCGGAAACGGCCACGGCATAGCCCCCCTTGCCGGGCACCAGTTTGTCGAGAAGCGAGAACAGATACATAAAAGGATAGATCAGCGAGTACATCCGGTATTCCTTGCGCACCGCTTCCAACTCGCGCTTTGACGTGGGCGCGATCGTGCCCTCCATCACCGGCGGGTGCTCCTTCTTCTTCGCGAGTATTTTGACGTAGGCAAAATTGATCACGAGTTCGGCGAGTTCGGTGAAGAATCGCGAGTATCCCCCGGAGCCCTGTGGGACGAGACCCACCGCCTGCACCATCTGCTGAAGCTCGCGTATACGATAGCCCTGCACGACGTGCCCGTAGGTTTCCGGGCCCATGCCGATCACGCGCTTGAGGGCGGCAACGGGAAGCCGGGTGTCCCCGTTGGGGGTGGTGACAATCGCCAGGCCCGCCGGCGCCAGCACGCGCGCAATCTCACGATTCAGGCCGTCGAGGGAGGCAAAATGCTCATGCACGTCGATGATGATGACGACGTCAAAGGCCTCGTCGCCGAAAGGAAAGCGGTCGATGGGCACCGGGGACACCGGATCGCCCAGGAATTCCGCCATCTCCGCGATGCCCTGGCTGTAGACCTGCCCCCAGCTCCACGAACCGCCCGCAGCGCGAAACTCGTGATTCATCGCACCGTTGTTGTCGTGCCCCGAAATCAGCAGACAGCGCTTCCCTCGCGTGGAACCCGCCAGCCGCATCAGCAATTGCACCTTCTGACGCTTCTTGAGTGACTTGCGATACATCTGCAGTTGCCAGGGAACGGCAGCCGGCGTGCCGGGAAGCGCCGAGTCGGGCGTGGGCGCAATTGAGGGCTGTTGTGCTCGCATGATGACTCGTCCTTAATGATCAGCTCGTCGAGAGGATGCGCGGCATCCGGACCGGCTCCGCGGCGCGCAGCGTCGAGAGGTTCGGCGCACGAAAACTCAGCAGCTCAGATTCGGCCCGCTCCACCTGCTGCCGGGATTCATGTGGATCCCATCCCAACTCACTCGCCGCGATGGCTGCGCACGCCGACAGGGTGTAACCGTCGAGCGCTTCACTCAGATACAGCGGAGTGCGGCGCATAACGACGTCGGCAAGCTGAACTGCCATCTCCTCTCGTACGCAATGCAGGATCTGCGCTTTGCTGACGGGCAGATCCGGGACGACTTTCGCGGCCAGGGCGGCGTCCCGATTCAACAGTTCGAGGAGCTCACCACGCGACGGGCCGTATACTTCGTCCAGGTGATTGTCGAGGTGCGTCAGGGGTAGGGACTCGCCCGCACCGCGGGGAGCGGGTCGGCCCAGATATCCACAAGCGGCGCGCACGGCCCTGGCAGCCACAGTGCGAGAGGTAGTCCACTTCACCCCTATGACCGAATAAACGCCCTCGACCCCGCTGCTGCCGTGGTCGACGATTTCAGGTGCGCGCTGCAGCTCGACGTTTGGCCCCGAACTGCCTTCCTGTTCCGGCAGCAGTCCGCTGAACAGCCCGATCACGTCAGACCCCGACAACCGGTATCGACCCAGCACGCTGTTGAGATCGGCGATGAAGTCGACGACCTCGTCACGCGTCACCACGGCGGAGCGGGCGGATCGATCGCAAGGCAGGTGCCGGGTTCCGATCAGCGCGCGCCCATTCCAGGGCACAATGAAATAGGTATGCAGGCCCCGACCCGGGGACTCCGCGGCAAACCCCATTCCGTCCTTGAAGGGAAACGGACGCGTCAGCAGATTGAAAGCTTTGGAAGCATTGAACATTGTGGGCATTCGCGTCGATCCGCCCATCCACTCGCCTACCTGCGCGCCAGTGGCATCGATCACGGCGCGCGTGCGAATCTCGAATTCCCGGCCAGTCAATTCGTCGCGCGCCAGAACGGCCGACACCGCTCCGTCCTGGTTCGTGAGGCCCGTGGCACGCAGATAATTGGCCGCAGTGGCGCCCGCTCTGACGGCCGCGGCAATCACTGCAAGCAACAGGCGCTCGCTGTTCAGGCACACCGCGTCATACCATGCAGCGGCACCGTTGCATCCGTCGAGTCGTGTGCCCGTCAGGATGGCCCGCGCCAGCTTGCCACTCCAGACCCTGCCCGAACCAATTTTCCGCTCCGAATCCAGTCCCGAATTACGATCCCAGCTGACCAGATCATTGACCCACAGCGCGCCACGCAGCGCCTCCGGCCCCCTGGCACCATGGCCGAAGGTGGGGAGTACAAATCGCATTGGTCGGACCAGATGCGGTGCGAATCGCAACCACTCCCGTCGCGCTCGAATGGATTCGCGCATACGGGTGAAGTCCAGCCGCTGCAGATGCCGCAGACCCCCGTGCAGGATCCGCAAGCTGTTGCTGGAAGTCGCAGCGCCGAAGTCTCCCGCATCGATCAAGGCAACCTTCAGGCCGTTCGCAGCCGCTTGCCATGCGGCGCAGGCTCCGTGAATGCCTCCACCGACGACGACAATTTCGTAGTCCTCAGCCGCGAGCCGCGCAGGGTCACGCCGCATGGACCTGCTCCGGAGCCTGGATGTGGCGGCTGCCGAATCGGTCTCTCCAAAGCTGCAACGCCATGAGAGCCCACAAAAGATGACTGTGGTTGTGAGTGCGCGCCTCGTGCTCGCGTATCAGCGACTCGACCCGCCTGGGCTCGAAGAGTCCGTCACGCAGCAGGTTCTCGCGGCACAGCAGTTCGTGCAGCAGCGGATTCCATGCCCCGTTCAGCCAGTTTTTCATCGGCATGCTGAATCCCTCCTTGCCCCGCTGCAGGATGGATGCCGGCAGACGGCCGGCAAAGGCCTTCTTGAGAATCCATTTGCGCACCCCGGCGCGCCGCTTCAGGCGCGACGGAATGGCCAGCGCCAGATCGACCACCTCGTTGTCCAGATAGGGCACCCTCACCTCCAGCGAAGTGGCCATGCTCATCGCGTCGATCTTTGCGAGGATGTTGTCCGCGAGATAAAATTTCAGGTCGCAACGCATCTGGTCCGCCAGAGCATCGGCCCCCACCGGGTCGAATGCCTCCCGGATCACGCCGGCGGCGTTATCGGCGACCTGCGCGCGAAAGGCGTCCCGGTACAGGCCGATTCGAGCAGCATCCCCCAGCGACACCATCCAGCGTACGTGCTGCCATTCGGCCGGCAGACAGGCGCCCTCCAGAAACTTGCGTAATTGATTGACGAAGCCGCGCTTGCCGCGCTCCAGCGGCAGCAGCCTCGCCGCACGCTCGATGCTCGAGCGCATCGAGCGCGGCAACCAATCCAACACTCTCCCCGCATACAGATCGGCCTGATACGTGTCATACCCCGCGAACAGCTCGTCGGCACCGTCACCGCCCAAAGCCACCGTAACCCGAGTGCGCGCGATCCTTGACACGAGCAGCGTCGGAAAGACGGAGAAATCCGCAATTGGCTGATCCAGCTGGGCCACCACATCGGGCAGCAGGGTCAGGAAATCGGGTGTCAGGAGCTCTTCGTGATGCCGGGTACCGCAGTGGCGTGCAACGAGACTGGCGTGCTGCAGTTCGCTGTAGGAGGAATCTGCGAATCCGACGGAGAAGGTGAGAGGCGGCTGCGAGCTCACCTCACTCATGGCCGCAACCAGGATGGATGAGTCGATTCCCCCGCTCAGGAATGCACCCAGCGGGACGTCGCTCGCCAGTTGTCGCTTGACCGCGGCCGTAATCGTCTGGCGAAGACGCTCAGCGATTTCCTCGACCGGGGCGTACAGAGGTTGCACCGCGTCATCCGGTGACCAGTAGCGGCCCGTGCGTAGCACACCGTCACTCCACGTCAGCCAACTTCCCGGCGGCAGCTTGTGCACGTCGTCAAAAAGTGTCGTCGGAGCGGCAGTGCATTCGAACGTCAACAATTGATCCACGCCACGAGGATCGATTCTTCCCGCGGAGCCGCCGGCGGCGAGCAGGGACTTCACCTCCGATCCGAAATAGAGGTTGCCATGTCGGACGCTATAGAACAGTGGTTTGATCCCCATCCGGTCGCGGAGCAGCAGCAGCCGGCGGCAGCCGCTGTCCCACAGGGCGATGGCGAACATGCCGTTCAAACGCGTTACGAATTCGATGCCGTATTCGTCGTATAGATGCGGAATGATCTCGCTGTCGCCGCTGCCGTGCAGAACATAGCCCTTGGCACTCAGCTCGCGCCGCAGTTCGAGGTAGTTGTAGATCTCGCCGTTGAATACTGCGTGCACGGTGCCGGATTGATTGCGCACCGGCTGATCGCCGGTCTGCAGATCGATCACTGCGAGACGGCGCATCCCCAGGCCCACCGCGGGCCCTACGAAAATGCCTTCGCCGTCAGGACCTCGGTGTCGCACGACATCGCACATACGGGCGATCAGGTCGCGGGCGGGTGTCGAGCCTCTGGTGGCGATGCCGGCGATAGCGCACATAGGTCAGGCGATCGCGGCGCGGCGCTTTCGCATTTGCATCCCGAGTTGATTGCGCACGAAACGCATGGGCGGCTCGAGTGTCGCAAAGCGTTCGAAAGCGACGGCCGGATCGATCAAGACCCGCAGCAGACTGGCGGCAGGACGTGGCGGGTCCAGATCCAGCGGTACCGCAAATCCCATCCGGCCGACCTTGTCGACATCGTGCGGGAAGGGCAACGGATCGGTCCCGGGCAGGTCCCGTACACCCAGCCGGGCTGCCGCGACAAAGTGCGACGGGTAGCCCCAGAAACCCGGCCGGCCGCCTTCGTCGCCGAGAAACAATCGCGAATCGTGAAACGTTTCGACCAATTCATTGAGCAACCGCCCGCGGCGGAATAACCACTTACCCGGCCCCCAGGGGATGACGCGGGGCAGGTTCAGCGAGCGCGTCTCCTCCAACAGCTCACGGATCGGACGCCCGTCGGCAAACCTCGCCGTGGTGCCCAGGACCAGAACTTCCAACCCCTCCCGGCAGGCAACCTGCCGCCCGGCGACCACGTACAGGGATTGATAGCCGTCGGTGAGGAGCAGGCTGTTTGCTTCGCCGGTCGGGCGCAGCGACCATTCGGCCAGCGTCAAGCCGCCGGAACGCAGCTTGTCGAAACAATTGTCGTCCTGGCATTCAGCCAGCAGCAGGAAAAGCGCTCGCTCGCCCCCGCGGGCCGTTTCCAGCCTGGCGCGCGAAAGATTGCGCGCAGCGCTGCTGAACAATGCATCGGGATCGTGGCAGGAATGCAGGTGAACGTGGGCGTCAACGATGGCGGTGACCATGCTCATCAACCCCTCGAACCCGTCCTTTGCGGCGGACACCGCTTGGCTTGGCGGGTACCAAAGCTTAAGCAAGATTCGGACCGCGACCGGATTGCGCCGCCGGCGGCCGGCGCTGAACACAAGCGTAATCTTTACAAATTCCGCACAGCTCCCCCGCGGAACCGATAGGCTTTCGCCCCATGACTGAACCAACGCCAAGCACCCTGGACCTGCAGCGCCTGGACCGGGCGACCCTCCTCCATCCGTTTACGCCGCTACGCCAGTTCTCCGCCGGCGAGCTGGGCGAGCCGCGGATCATTGCCGGGGGAGACGGTATCCGCGTCCGCGATCGCGACGGGCGTGAGTTCATCGATGCATTCGCCGGAAGATACTGCGTCAACGTGGGCTACGGACGGCGCGAGATTGCCGATGCCATCCACCGGCAGGCGCTGGAGCTGTCCTACTACCACGCGTTCGCGGGTTATTCCAACGAGCCGGCCATCCGGCTCGCACAGCGCGTGCTCGCGCTGACTCCGCCGGGCATGCAACGCATCTGCTACGGCCTGTCGGGTTCGGATTCCAACGAGACCCAGATCAAGATCGTCTGGTACTACAACAATGTGCTGGGACGCACGCAGAAGAAGAAGATCATCTCGCGGTGGCGCGGCTATCACGGCGGCACGGTCATGACGGGCAGCCTGACGGGGTTGGAAAACCTGCATCGTGCGTTCGATCTTCCCCAGGGGCCGGTGCTCCACACGATTACACCGCACTACTACTGGCACGCCGAACCCGGGATGACCGAACAGGATTTCTCACAGGTCTGCGCCACTCGCCTGGAAGCTCTCATCCAGACGGAAGGTCCCGACACGGTGGCGGCATTCATCGGCGAGCCGGTGCTGGGGACGGGTGGTCTCATTCCGCCGCCGGAAGGCTACTGGCCGGCGATTCAGGAAGTCCTGAAACGGTACGACATCCTGCTGATCGCCGACGAGGTGGTCTGCGGCTTCGGCCGGCTGGGCACCGCGTTCGGCTCGGCCGTGTACGGCATCGAGCCCGATCTCATCACCGTCGGGAAAGGCATCACCAGCGGCTATCTGCCGCTGTCAGGCGCGGTGATCGGTGAGAAGGTGTGGAAGGTGCTCGAGCAGGGCTCGGACCGCTATGGGGCCTTTGGGCACGGTTACACGTTCTCTGCACATCCCCTATGTGCCACCGCGGCGCTGGCGAACCTCGATATCCTGGAACGGGAGCAAATCTTCCAGCATGTAGCGCAGACGGCGCCCTACTTCCTGCAAAAGCTCAAAGGGGCCTTCGAGGACAGACCCTATGTCGCGGAAGTCCGCGGGGCGGGTCTTCTCGGAGCCATCGAGTTCGCGCAGGATCCCGCGCAGAAAGCCCGCTTCAGTCCCGATCTGAAGGTGGGTCAACGTATCGTGGAGGCTTGCCTCGATGAGGGGGTCATAGTCCGCGCATTGCCGCACGGGGACATCGTCGGGTTTGCACCACCGTTAATCGTCACTCGCGATGAGATCGACGATATCGTCGCTCGCGTCGCGCGCGCCGTGGAGCGTGTTACTCGAAAGTTGTATTGAGCGGCCGCAAATGGCCAGCTGCTTAGCCGGCAAAACCCACGTGTTTTGCCGGCGAGCCGGACAGCACTTGCGGGTCTGGCCTGCTGCAAACGCCGCAGGCGTTTGCAGCCAAATTGACAAGATCAGTGGATCAGTTGTGAGCACAGATCGATCAGCGGGCTCGGCAACAGGCCCAGGATCAGTACCGCGATTGCATTGACCGCCAACACGGCTCGCACGCTCATCGATCGCGAAGTCGGCTGCAGGTCTCCGGTCGGCGCATCGAAGTACATGACCTTGATGACGCGCAGGTAGTAGAACGCGCCGACCACGGACATCGCGGCGGAAACGATCACCAGCCACAGGTGGCCGGTTTCCCACAGAGCCTGGAAGATGCGCAGCTTGGCCCAGAATCCCACGAAGGGCGGCACGCCGGCGGTGGAGAACATCAGCACCATCATGACCAGGGCCAACAGCGGGTCACGCTGATACAGCCCCTTGTAGTCGTCAATACTGTCGGCCTCGAACCCCTTGCGTCCAGCGAGCAGGATCACGCCGAAGGAGCCCAGGGCGACCAGGATGTACACCAGGGTGTAATACAGTGCCGCGGTGTAGCCGCTAGGCGTGCCGGCAACGAACCCCAGGAGAATAAAGCCGACGTTCGAGATCGTCGAATAAGCCAGCATGCGCTTGAGATTCGTCTGCACCAATGCAACGACGTTGCCGATGACAAGGGTCATGACCGCCAACGCCCCGAGCATCTGCGACCACTCCATCACCGAGCCGCTCATCCCGTGGGCCAGAAGCCGCAAGGCCAGTGCGAAATAAGCGATCTTGGGCGCCGTGCCGATGAACAACGTCACGCTGGTAGGCGCGCCCTGGTAGACGTCGGGCAACCACATGTGGAAAGGAACGGCGCCCAACTTGAAAGCGACGCCCACGACCAGAAAGATGAGCCCGAACAGCACACCGAGCCCCGCCGGCTCATGCAGCCGCACGGAAATTTCCTCCAGGTTCAACGTACCCGTCAGGCCATAGATCATGGACATGCCATACAGCAGCGCGCCGGACGCGATGGCGCCCAGTACGAAGTACTTCATCGCCGCCTCGGCAGCGATAGAGGAGTCGCGGTCGAACGCGACCATGGCGTAAACCGACAATGCCAGCAATTCCACGCCGATGTAGACGGTGAGCAGGCTGTTCGCGGAAACCAGCACAAAGATGCCGAGCAACGCGCTCAACGTGAGCACGTAGTACTCGCCCCGCATGATGTTGCGACTTTCCAGATAGGCCCTTGAATAGAGCAGGACGACGGCCACTACCAGGAAACCGACCAGCTTAAGCACGTAGGCAAGCTCATCGGCGACGTACATACCGTCAAATAAAATGACGTGATGGGTCACGTGCCCGTAGCGCACCGTCAGAGCGGCGCCTATGGCAAGTGCGACCAGAGTAAGTGTGGAGGTCAGGCCGCGGTACTTATCACCGACGAACACGTCGATGAGAAGGATCCCGCAGATCGCTGCCACGAGGTACATCTCCGCAATCGCGGGTGCAACACTGGCCCAGGTCATGGTCGTCTCGAACATGTTCGCACTCAGAGCGGGATCTTGGTGGCCACCGCCTGATCGACCAGGTGATGGATCGAAGGCTGCATAATCTTCAGCAAGGGCTCAGGCCAGACGCCGAGCAGGAGCACGGCGATAGCCAGGGCGCCGAGCACAAGGAATTCGCGACCATTGAGGTCCTTCAGCTGGGCCACGTGATCGTTGCCTATCGGACCGAACACTACACGTTTGACCAGCCACAGCGTGTACGCCGCGCCGAGGACCAGCGTTACCGCCGCGAGGAAGGAGTACCAGAAGCTGGCCTTGAAACTCGCCAGGATCACGAGAAATTCACCGACGAATCCCGAGGTGCCGGGTAGTCCGGTGTTCGCTAAGCAGAACAGCACCATGAACGCGGCGAAGATCGGCATCCGATTGATCACGCCGCCGTAGTCGGCGATCTGGCGGCTATGCATCCGGTCGTACAGTACGCCGACGCACAGGAACAGCGCTCCCGATACGAGGCCGTGCGAGATCATCTGGACCATCGCGCCGTCCATACCCATGCCCGCACCCTGCAGGCCACCGGTATTTCGCACGATGTCATAGACCACAAACGCTCCCAACGTGACGAAACCCATATGCGCGATCGAGGAGTACGCAATGAGCTTCTTCATGTCCTTCTGAACCAGCGCTACGAATCCGATGTAGACAACCGCGATCAGCGACAGGGTAATCAGCAGCATGCTCAGTTGTTGGCTGGCGTCCGGAGCGATCGGCAGGCTGAAGCGCAGGAATCCATAACCGCCCATCTTCAACATGATGGCGGCCAGGATCACCGAGCCGCCGGTAGGCGCTTCAACGTGCGCGTCGGGCAACCAGGTGTGCACCGGGAACATCGGGACCTTCACCGCGAAGGCCAGCAGGAAGGCGACGAAGATCCAGCGCTGCTCGACCAGCGTCAACGGCAACGCCTGGAAGCTGGCGATCGAGTAGTCGCCCGCCTTCACATACATGTAGATCAGCGCGGCGAGCATGAACACCGAGCCCAGGAAGGTGTACAGGAAGAACTTGAGGGTGGCGTAGACGCGGCGCGGCCCGCCCCAGATGCCGATGATCAGGAACATCGGGATCAGCATGGCTTCCCAGAAGAAATAGAACAGCAGCGCATCGGTGGCGGAAAACACGCCGATCATCAGCCCTTCCATGATCAGAAAGGCGGCGAAGTACTGCGACGGCCGGGTGTCGATGACGGTCCAGCCGGCGATGATTACCGGGATCGTCATGAACGCGGTCAGTACGACGAGGGGCAGCGAAATACCGTCCAAGCCCAGCCCGTAGTACGCATTGAAGCGCGTGATCCACGGCACGTGTTCGACGAATTGCAGCGACGCGGTCGTCGTATCGAAGTGCGCGATCAGGGGCAGCGACAGGATGAGTGTGGCGATAGAGGCCAGTAGCGCCAGCCACCGGACGACCGCGATGTTGCGATCGCCGAGAAGCAACGCGAGGACGCCCGCAGCAATGGGCAGCCAGATCAGAACCGACAGGAGACCTTGCATTTTCGATTGACCGCCGTCAGCTAAACGCGTACGAGGAACCAGCCCAGCAGAACCGCCAGGCCGATGACCATCCAGAACGCGTACGAGTACAGATACCCGCTCTGTACGCGCCGCAGGATGCTGCCGAACCAACCGATCGAGGAGGCTGTGCCGTTGACCAGGCCGCCGTCGATCAGAAACTGATCGCCGCCCTTCCACAGACCGTTGCCGATCAGCCGGGAAAGCGGTGCAATCACGTTCTCGTTGACCCAGTCGAAGAAGTACTTGTTCACGAGCACGGTGCGCACGAAGCTCAAAGTGTTGGCTGCCTTATTGGCAAGCGAGGGCCGCCACAGGAAGAAGATCCACGCGGTGAACACGCCGGCCGCGGCTAACCAGAAAGGCGGCTGCGTGAATCCGTGCAAAGCAAACTGTACCGGCCCGCTGTAGTCGCGCCCGATCTCGTGTACTACATCGTTCGGCTCGAGCACCTTGATGGCATCGCCGAAATAATTGCCGAACAGCACGGACCCGACCGTCAGGAAGCCGATCACCACCGAGGGAATGGCCAGCGCAATGAGGGGTAGTGTCACGACTGCCGGACTTTCGTGCGGCGTGGGGTCACCATGGGCATCGTCGTGTCCGTGATCGTCGCCATGAGCCGAGTGTTCATGCTTGTGCCGGAATCGCTCCGGGCCATGGAACGTCATGAAGAGCATGCGGAACGTGTACAGCGCCGTGACGAACACGCCTCCCAGCACGCAGTAGTAAGCGTAGGTCGCACCCCAACGATGCGATTCGCCGACTGCCTCGATGATGGCGTCCTTCGAGTAGAAACCGGAGAAGAATGGGGTTCCGATCAGCGCCAGCGCGCCGATCCAGCAGGTCACCGCAGTGATCGGCATGTACTTCGCCAGCCCCCCCATCTTGCGCATGTCCTGTTCATGGTGCATGCCGATGATCACGGATCCGGCGGCCAGGAACAGCAGGGCCTTGAAGAAGGC
>FTJL01000043.1_pt2 | contig 10894 bp, 9 predicted proteins | sample 1658551 | NCBI WGS metagenome assembly FTJL01 (sample SAMEA3914835, study PRJEB12502) | metagenome | biome: forest; material: soil | place: Canada | collected 2011-07-03 | depth 0.3 m
CGCGCAGGTTGGCGAGCGGCAGCGCATGCATGGAACCGGTCAGATAGTACGACGCGTAGGGCAGCAGCTCGCCCCGGCCGAGACCGACAAACAATGAAAAGTACTCCTGCGCAACACTTGAGGCATCCGTTCGGGCCGCCGCCTGGGCGAGCGCCGCATGGGCACGGCCCAACTCGCTGTCATCACCGCGTAGTTGGGCAAGTCGACCGAGGAATTCTGCATCGGGACTACGCGCCAGCAGCGCGGCGAGCAACAAGTATTCCTGCGCCCGGGCGAGGTCGAGCTCATCGACCTCGGTCACCACTTGGGTAGAGCGCTTCCGTGGGACTTCCTGATGACAGGAGCCTCACCGGCCGGCGCAATAGCGGGAGGAGGGTCAGCAGGGGGATCGATATCAGCCACGCGTCCGGCGCATTGCGGTTCTGCCATCGTGGAGGCGCAACTCTCAGGGGCGATGGCGGCCGGTGTCGGCGCGGCTGCCTCGTCCAGGTTTCCGCCAAACTCGGCAAAATGCCGGACGTAGTCCTCCGGTTGGATCGGGCCGAAGCCGGCGATAGTGTTTTCGCCGTTGAAATCCCATTGATTGTCGGCGATGCCGATGAATTCGCGAATGGCCGGATCGGCGGTCCAGGCTTTGCGCAGCGCCGCGCGCGTCCATTCCTCGGGAACCCCTGCCTGCAGAAATGCGATGACGTCGCTTTGGGCTGAGATCGACTCGATGGGCGGCAGGGCAGTCAGATCGCAGGGGGGAGCGGGAATCGTCTGCTCGCGCGCGTTCGTGTCCACGGATTGCTCCCGATGCGCGCCAGGCTCATCGGAACCGCTCTCGCTGACGCCGGACTCGCGCTTCAGCCGCGACCACCGCGTGAGAAATGTTTCATTCTCAGTCATCGCTTCCTGACTTCGCGGATCGGTGGTGTTGCCGGTCCGGCGAGCGCGGGTTGGATCGATCGCGTTCGCGCTTGAAAAACGATCGCTCGGCCGGGTGCTCGGCGACAAAGCTCGCCACGATCCGGGCGACCGGCCCGGGCATCGTTACGGCCGCAATCAGGTCGTTGCCGGCGCCCGTCAGCGCCTCGCCCTCGGCCGGATCGGCCGTGACGAGCAGCAGCTCGAAATGCTCTTCAGTCGCTCTTGGGCGCAAAGCTACCCACAACAGAGGACTGCCGGAACCCAGATTCTCCTGGTAGCTGACTGTCTCCGTACGGTAGAGCTCGATCACCCCTTGACCGGCGTAGTATGTGACGACGTCATTTTCAGCCGCGATCGGGGTCCACGGCGCTGCGACGGGGGCCCCTGGCAGCACCGACACGGGTCGGTATACGGCATCGAGCCACGGGCTGACCGCCTTGTGCCGTTCCACGACAACTCCGACAGGAATGCGGACGGTCGCTTGCGGGGTCAATGGATACTCCGCTCACCCGGCTGATATGCGGTGGTTGGAACCATCGAGTAACATAACCTCAAAAGCGATCTGAGGCCACGGGAGTGCAGATGCATGCCTGATTTTGCCGGAGATCCTCCCACTCGGGTAGCGCTGCGCGCGGCAGCGGCCGAGCCTATGCCGGAAGCGCCGCTGATCCGGCTGAACAGCGCGGGTGTCGTGCTCATTTACGGTCGCGACGAACGGGCGGTCGAGGCCGGCGACCTGCTGAAAGAGCACCTGGACGTGACCGTACTGCTCAAGGCGCCGGCGGGTCCTCTTCTTCCTCCTGGCACCAGGGAATTCCCGGTAGCACGGGGCAGAATCCGGGCTGCCAAGGGATATCTGGGCGCCTTCGAGCTTACGGTCGATGAATTCGCACTACCGTCTGCATCAGCCGCGCGCACCCTCGAATTCGGCCCTTCCCGGGATGGGGCGGTATCGCGCTGCGATATCTTTCTGGACCTTTCCGGCGGTCTCCCCTTGTTTCCAGCTGCGCACCTGCGCGATGGGTACTTGCGCGCCGACCCGGATAGCCCCACTGCAGTGTCGGCCGCCGTGATGCAAGCGCGTGATCTTGTCGGAGCTTTCGATAAGCCGCGGTACGTCTCCTTCCACGAACATTTGTGTGCCCACTCGCGCTCGCGGATCGTGGGTTGCACACGGTGCCTTGACCTTTGCCCCACCGGGGCGATCACTCCGGCCGGAGACCACGTTTCTGTGGATCCCTACATCTGCGCTGGGTGTGGACAGTGCACCGCAGTTTGTCCCACAGGGGCGGCCGCCTACGCGCTCCCGCCGTTGGATGCGCTGATGCGGAAGCTGCGGACGTTATTGCTCACGTATCGAGAGGCGGGGGGAGAGCATGCCATCGTGCTCTTGCATGATGAGTCGCACGGAGCTCCACTGATTGATGCGCTCTCTCGCTTTGGCGACGGACTGCCGGCGCATGTGCTGCCGTTGTCGATCAACGAAGTCACTCAGGTGGGTCTTGAAGTCATTGCGGCTCTCTTTGCGTATGGTGCCTGCGCCGTGCGCTTGCTGCTGCGAGCCAGGCCGCGCCAGAATATCGATGGATTGACCAGGACGATGGAACTGGCTGACTCGATCCTCATGGGACTGGGCTTCGCGGGTCAGCGGCTTACGACAATCGAAATCGATGAGCCGGAGGAACTCGGGGCGACCTTGCGCGCCATCCCGACGCTGCCGCCTGCACTCACGCCGAGCAGTTTCCTGGCCGCTGGCGAGAAACGCGGAATACTTCGATTCGCGCTAAATGAACTGCAGCGCGTCGCCCCCGTGCCGGTGGACCTGCTCGATCTTCCTGCGGGCGCTCCCTTCGGCACCGTGGAAATCGACACAGCCGGCTGCACGCTGTGCCTTTCCTGCGTGTCGGCGTGCCCCACGGGTGCATTGATTGACGACCCCCAGCGACCGGTACTGCGTTTCGCTGAGGACGCCTGCGTGCAATGTGGGTTGTGCAAAGCGACCTGCCCCGAGAAGGTCATCACATTGAAACCGCGGCTGAGCTTTCATTCCGGCTCGAGCGGTGGGACGCGTGTGCTCAAAGAGGAACAACCCTTCTGCTGCATACGATGCGGTAAGCCGTTTGGCGTCAAGAGCACGATCGAGCGCATCATTGCAAAGCTCGAAAACAAACATTGGATGTTCGCGGGCGCTCCGGAGCGCCTCGATCTGATCAGGATGTGCGACGACTGCCGGGTGGCCTTCGTCACGGCACGGGAGTTTGATCCCCACGCGGCTCCGCGGGCGCCCGCGCGTACGACCGACGACTACTTGCGAGAGCGCGAGGCTAACAAACTCAAGAAGACGTGAAGCTGGGAGGGCGAGCAGGCGGCGGCTGTCCGACCGGCCTATCCACGTGTCCCTTTGCGAGTTCCTCAGCGAGCCACTGGTCATGATGCTCGCGGGCCCAGTTGAGATCGACTTGGCCGCTGCCCATGGCCTCGAACGCACCCTCCATGCCCAGCGTCCCTATGTAGATGTGGGCGAGAATCAGTGCGACGAAGAGGATTGCCACTACGGCATGAATCCCTTGCGCCCACTGCATGCCGGCGATGTCCGTGAAGTAGAACGGGAACAGCAGCAGGAAACCTGAGGCGATCACGGCGATGCCGCCGATCAGCGCAAGCCAGAAGACCGCTTTCTCGCCGGCGTTGAAGCGTCCGGACGGCGCGTGCTTGGAGTGGATGAAGCCGCCGCCCTGCTTGAGCCACTCGAGGTCGACCTGCGCTGGAATATTGTCCTTGATCCAAAGGGCGATGATCAGCACCAGGCCGAGCACGAATGAGAAGCTCACGAAGTTATGAACGTACTTGGCCCATTGCGCGAAAGCGCTAAAGGCTTCATGACCCATCACCGGTAACAGTACGAGCTTGCCGAAGGTGATATTCAGTCCCGTCACCCCAAGCAGCACGAAGGACACCGCCGTCAGCCAGTGCGAGAAGCGCTCGAAGGCGCTGAAGCGCAATATCTTCTTGCCGGAGCGCCCGGAGGCGATCCGGATCCGTCCCATGGCAAAATAGGCTATGGCCAGCACAACAATCGTACCTAGAAGAACGATGGCGCCCGCCCAGTGCAGTGACACTTCGTGAAAGTGATCCCACTTGCGGCCGGCGGGCTGGATGAGCACGCTTGCCCTTCTGTCCGGAATGTCGATGCGACCTTGAATGCGCGGCGCCTCCTGCAGGAGCGTCTGCTCCTTCACGGCACGCGCATCAGGACTCACAGGCGTATTTGGAGCGCTTTGCTGCGCTTTCGCTGCCAGCGCGGCGACGAGTAACGTGCAGGCAAGCAGGAGCGTGAGGGCACGCATCACACGTCCTCGTCGTATGCGGTCGTCCAGCCCCAGGCACCGGAGCCATAGCCGCGTTTCTCCACGCGTTCTTTGTAGATCTGGCCGATGATGTCCCCATCCCCGGCGAGCAGCGACTTGGTCGAGCACATCTCGGCGCACAGCGGCAACTTTCCCTGGGCGAGCCGGTTGGCGCCATACTTTTCGAACTCCTCACGGCTGCCGGTCTCCTCCGAGCCGCCGCCACCGGCGCAGAAAGTGCACTTGTCCATCTTGCCGCGTGAACCGAAGTTCCCCACGCGCGGATATTGAGGCGCGCCAAAGGGACAGGCGTAGAAACAGTATCCGCAGCCGATGCACAGATCCTTCGAGTGAAGCACAACGCCTTCTTCCGTGGGGAAGATGCAGTTGACAGGGCAGACCGCTGCGCACGGCGCATCGGTGCAGTGCATGCAAGCCATGGAAACCGATCGCTCGCCTGGCTCACCGTCATTGATCGTCACGACGCGCCGGCGGTTGATGCCCCAGGGGACCTCATTCTCGTTCTTGCACGCGGTGACACAAGCGTTGCAATCGATGCAGCGGTCGGCGTCGCACAGAAACTTCATTCGCGCCATGTTGTGTTTCCTTCAAGCCGCTGTGATCTGACAGAGGGTTGCCTTAGGCTCCTGCATGCCCGTGGCCGGATCGAATCCGTAGGTGGTGAGCGTATTCACGCTCTCGCCGAGCACGTAAGGGTCTGCGCCCTTCGGATACTTGCTGCGCTGGTCGACGCCTTGGAACCAGCCGGCAAAGTGAAAGGGCATCCACGCTACGCCCTTGCCTACACGCTGGGTTACCAGGGCTTTCACGCGCGTTTTCGCTTTGTATTCGGGGCCCGTCACCCAGACCCAGGCGCCGTTGGAGATGCCGCGCTCGAGCGCATCCGCGGGGTTGATCTCGACGTACATGTCCTGCTTGAGCTCGGCGAGCCAGCGGTTCGAGCGTGTCTCCTCGCCGCCGCCCTCGTACTCGACCAGCCGGCCGGAGCTCAGGATCAACGGAAAGCTTCTGACGATGCCCTGGTCGACCGCGCTCTTCTGCACGGTAAAGCCGATGTTGGGCACGCGGAACTGCCTGGCATCCGGCAGTGTCGGGTATTTCGCGACGAGGTCGGCTCTCGGCGTGTAGATGGGCTCGCGATGGACCGGAATAGGGTCCGGCAAATTCCAGGCGATCATGCGCGCTTTGCCATTGCCGTAGGGGCTGCAGCCGTGTTTGATGGCAACACGTTGGATACCGCCGGACAGATCAGTAGCCCAGGACACAGTGTCGGATTTGGCCGCATTGACGCGGCGAATCACTGCCAGCTCCTCCGCGGTGAGATCCTTGTCCCAACCCAGCTTCTTCAGCACGCCGAGCGTGAATTCGGGATAGCCGTCCTTGATCTCGGAGCCGAGCGAGTAGGAGCCCTCGGCAAGAAGATTCTCGTGCATCTCCTTCTCGATCTCCTGTCCGTTCTCGGAGATCTTGCGCTTGACGACCCGCTCGACGCCGAAGCGCGCCCGGAATGTGCCGCCGCCTTCGGCGACCGGGAGATTCGTATTGTAGAGGATGGGTGTCCCGGGATGCCTGAGCTGCGGGGTTCCCCAGCAGGGCCACGGCAGACCATAGTAGTCGCCGCCGACCTCCGGATCGTCTTTGGGCGCCCGCAGGGTCACGAGGTCGAACTTGGCCTGGTTGCGCATGTGCGCCTTCAGGCGCTCGGGCGACTGGCCGCAATAGCCGGTGGACCAGCCGCCGCGGTTGATCTCGCGCAGGATGTCTTCCGCCGAGACCGAGCCGTCCTGCACCTTGATGTTCTTGAACAGCGGCTCGGCAAACCCCAACTTGCGCGCAAACAGATACATGATGTCGTAATCGTTCTTGGACTCGAACACCGGTTTGACAATCTGCTCGCCCCATTGCAGCGAACGATTGGAAGCCGTGCGCGAGCCGTCCATCTCGAAGCTGGTGCAGGCCGGCAGCAGGTACGTCCCATTGCGACGGCCCGACAACACCGACCAGCTCGTCGGATAGGGATCGCAGACGACCAGGAGATCCAGCTTCTCGATGCCGAGGGCGGCCCGCGGCATGCGGGTAATCGTGTTGGCACCATGTCCCATGACGAACATGGCTCTTACGGGAGCGGGCTGGCTGATCTGCTCCTTCGGCAGCAGGGTCGCATCGAACCAGCGCGTACTCGTGATGCCGGGAGTCTCCATCAGCGTCTTGTCGGCGAAACGCGTGCGCATCCAGTCGTAATCGACTTCCCACACGCGACACCAGTGCCGCCAGGCTTCTTCCGACAGGCCGTAGTAAAGGGGGAGTGTCGTCACATCGAGGCCCAGATCGGTCGCGCCCTGGACGTTCGTGTGGCCGCGGAAGATATTCGCGCCACTGCCGGGACCCCCCATATTCCCGGTGACGAGTAGCAGCAGGCAGCTCGCCCGGACATTGGCCGTCCCGGTAGCGAATTGGGTCTGCCCCATGGCCCAGATGAGTGTCGCGGGTCGTTCCTTCGCGAACACCTCGGCAATGTGCTTGACCTGGGCCTCCGGCAGACCTGTCACGCGCTCGACCTCAGCGGGCGGCCACTTCTCGACCTGTGCGCGCACGTCCTCCAATCCGTAGACCCGTTGGCGAATGAATTCCCGGTCCTCCCAGCCATTCTTCAGGATGTGCCAGATCATTCCGTAGATGGTTGGAATATGGGTGCCCGGCCGCACCCGCACGTACTCCGTTGCGTGCGCCGCGGTTCGCGTCATGCGGGGGTCGATGACGATCATGTTGGCGCGGTTGAGTTCTTTGCCCTCCAGGATGTGCTGCAGGGAAACCGGATGTGCCTCGGCAGGATTGCCGCCCATGACCACGATGGTCCTGGCGTTACGGATGTCGTTGTAGCTGTTGGTCATTGCACCATAGCCCCAGGTGTTGGCCACGCCGGTGACGGTGGTGGAATGACAGATGCGCGCCTGGTGATCCGAGTTGTTCGTCCCCCAGAAGGCGGCCAGCTTGCGGTTCAGGTAAGCCGCTTCATTGGTGAATTTGGCCGACCCGAGCCAGTAGACTGAGTCCGGTCCGGATGTCGCGCGGATCTGCAGGAGCTGGTTGCCGATCTCCTCGATGGCCTGATCCCAGCTGATCCGATTCCATTGCCCGTTGACGAGCTTCACCGGATAGCGTAGCCGGCGATCGCCCACGACGTCGTCGCGAACCGCCGCACCCTTGCAGCAGTGCGAGCCACGATTGATGGGGCTGTCAAAATCCGGCTCCTGACCGACCCACACGCCGTTGGCAACTTCAGCGATGACTGAGCAGCCGACGGAGCAATGCGTGCAGAGGTTCTTCCGGCGACTGATCTGGGCGCCCGCGGGCGGAGGCTCGCCAGCCGCCGCCTTGCGTACGCTGCCAAGCGGCAGCACGCCGAGCCCGGCGAGGCCGCCAACGACGAGTCCCGAGCGGCGCAGGAATGCCCGGCGATCCAGACTCCCGTCGGTTTGACCTGGCGTGGCCGCTCCCGAGTCAACGCTGCGAGGCTGGCCTACTGATCGCCTTGTCAGCATGGAGCCTCACTTCGCTGGATAGCGGTTGACGCGATAAAACGTCTGAACTTCGGGCGAGTCTGGCTGGTACTGGGGCTTACGCTTGCCGCGTTTGGGGGCGTTCGGGGCTGCCGGTAGGGCGGACGCAGCTATTACTGTCGCGACACCGGTGGTCGCAACGACGCGAAAAACATCACGTCGACGAATCATGGTTGCCAATTGTCAGCACCCTACCGAAGCAAGTCAAGACGTCAGGTCTTCCCGCTGCTACCTGATTTTGTAGCCGCGCGCTTGGAGACAGACGGCTTCTGCGCGAAAATAGCGCGCCTGCATTGCCGGTGCTGCCTCGGGCGATACGCCGCCGTCTTCTTTCGTCGGGTCGAAGCCAGTCTGATCCACTGCGGAGATGTCGCACTCATACCGATCCATGGCCTGCTGTCGGCGGGATACTTCAGTCCTGCGATACACGTGGAGCTGGCCGTCGGGCGCCGGTAGCCCTGTGGTCGCCGCCGAGGCGATGTCGGCCGGTGGACTCACCACCTCGTACTCATCCCGGTCGCCCGTTAAGGTGTAGTACGTGTCATTGGCGTAGAAGTAGGGTGTCCCGCCAAACATCACAGTCGTGTAGAACGGTGGCAGCGCCTGTACGAATGCACCCACCGGTGCGCTTGTTACGACCCAGTCCACGCCTTCGCGGCGATACCACTCGCCTCGGTCATACCAGTACTGATGACGATCGTGATCGATCGGGTTACCGCTGCGTGGCACGTCGCGTACGGTGTAGCCGTAGTTCAGATAAGAGCGGTTATGCGAGAAGCGGGCGTCGAAATGCTCGTGATCGGGCCCGGAGGGTTCACCGAGTCCGTGCTCCTGCGCGAATACGACACTCGACCCGGCAAGCGTCATCAAAACCGCCCATACGGCATACCGGCGTACGGCATTCATCGTTCGACTCGTCATACGGCACCTCGCAATTCGGTCGCAACGCCGGTCCCACCAGGGATCCTCAGGATCAGGGGCACGGAGCTGCGGTGGTCAAGGCGGTTGCGGAGGCCGCGCAGCTCGCCCGAATGTCCGCAAACGTAGCGTCTCCGGACCTGATGGGAACCAACACTTTCCACGCCTGCGCCGGGTGTCCGGCCGCCCAATACAGGGAGCCGAGTCCCGCAAGCGACAGGTGTGGAGTCGCCGTCTCCTCGGGCTGCCAGGGTGCAGTCACGATAGAGACAGAGGACGCGTCGTCGGATGTAGGGGCGATTCCGGGCGTGGGCACCGCTGTGGCATATGGCAGATCCCGCTCCACGTAGACTGAAAGAACACGAGCGTCCCGGCGCATGGTTTCGATCACGTTCCAACAGCGCGATTCGGGACCAGGTCCGGACAGCTCCAGCGCCAGGACGGTGTCACTCCTTTCTCGCCGCAAGGTCAACTGAAAGTCCGGATGATTGCTTAACAGGGAGCTCAGGAAGCCCAGATCGGCGGGGTTCGGGATGTCCGGAGTCAGCACGACACCGAGGCGCATGTCGCACGTTGCCGGTGAGGCGGCCGTAGCGGGGCCGCTGGCGGCCGCCGGGACGAGCACTTCAAATACAGTGATCAATGCCGCCGAGATCAGAGCGGGCCATCGATACGCTTTCATGAGAGTCTCCATGCACACAGCAACATCTACCGTGCATGAAGTGTGACCAGCGTCCGTAGATGGCGCGTTTCGCAATGCGAGAGCTATGTTTCAGACGAAATGATCGTCCGCCGCGGCCTCAGAAACGCGGCACGCGCACCGCTTGCATCGATTTGGCGCGTTGCCGTCGGATGATGCGGATCGCCGCACCGGACGCCAGCAGCAAGACGGCGGCAATTGCCAGGATCGCCAGATCGCCTCCAGGCCACGCGCCGAGCCAGCCTTCTCCAGTCCAGAACACACCGAAGGCCGACAGCAATATCCCGACGGCGAACTTCAGAGTGTTTTCTGGAACCCGGGCGAGCGGCCGACGTACGGCGATGCCGATAGCGACCACGAGCGTGCAGGCCGCCAGTGCGCCAAGGCTCGCGGCCTTGAGGAGCCCATGTCCGGCTCCCACCGCGAGCACGATGAACACCACTTCGAGCCCTTCGAGAAGCACGGCTTTGAAACTCGCGATGGCAGCGAGCCAGTCCATTTGTGCCTGCGCGTGCTTTAGATCCCTGAGCTCCGCCGATTTACGCTCGAAGACCGCCTGCTCGTCGCGCAGCGGGACCACCGCGGCGGCACGCAGGATGGCTTTGCGCAGCCACCTCATGCCAAAGAGGAGCAGCAGAATGCCGATGACGAGTTGAAGTGCCCGCAGCGGAACGTGCTCCAGGAGTGAACCCACTGAGAGCACGAGAACTGCAAGCAACGCGAGCCCTGCGAGCGCGCCGGCACCCGCAGATCGCCAACCTCGGACAGTTGCCACCGCGAGCACTATTGTGACGGCTTCGACGGCCTCCACGAGCGAAGCGAGAAATGCCGCCGAAACCGCAGGTGCGGCTGAAGCCCAGGTCATCATAGTGTTCGCCCGCGAACCTTCATGAGTGGGACAGCTGTGCCGAGGTCCAGCCGCCCCCCAGCGCACGGATCAGTTGTACGCTGGCGCGCAGTTCGGTTGTGTCGAGATTGAGCGAATCGAGCTGTGTCTGCAGCGCGGCTGTCTGCGAGATCACCACGTCGAGATAATTTACCTCGCCCTCGCGGTATTGAGTCATCGAGAACTGCAGCGAACGCTCGGCCGCGGTCATGGCGGAGTGCTCCTCGGTTGCCGCGGTGCGATAGTGGTCGACCAGTGCAAGGCCATCCTCAACCTGCTGAAACGCCACGAGTACCACACTGCGATACATGCTTGCGGATTCATCGAGTGCCGCCTTAGCCTGAGCGACCTGCGCCTTGCGCTTGCCGGCATCGAACAGGGTCGTCAACAGGGATGAGCCGATCGACCAGTACGCGTTCGATGCTGAGAGGAAGCTGGCGGTCGCTGTGGATTGATACCCGGCCGCCCCGCTGAGTGTAATCGCGGGAAAGAACGCGGCCCGCGCGACACCGATATTGGCATTGCTTGCAATCACGCGTCGCTCGGCTTG